>Ga0233438_10000579_pt1 | contig 45443 bp, 55 predicted proteins | sample SI_123_September_FD_182720 | JGI IMG/M metagenome (GOLD analysis project Ga0233438, IMG submission 182720) | Seawater microbial communities from Saanich Inlet, British Columbia, Canada - SI_123_September2016_10_MG | ecosystem: Environmental > Aquatic > Marine > Inlet | place: Canada: British...
CAGACAGAGATATATTACATTCTATAGACGGAGATAAGTTTATCTTTCTGCTACAATGTAAAGACTCGCTAGACAATTTTAGCCCTTGTCAAATTCAAGGCAACAGTGTGCATGTAATGAACAAGTACACATTGGAGGACAATTTAAGTGCCTAATTTTATTCTTGTTGCTCAAAACACATTAGAAGTAGATTATGTAAAACAAGCGTGTGCTCTTGCTATGAGTATACATGCAACTACACCAAACAGCAAAATTAGCATACTTACTGATGACGAAGTACCTGCAAAGTATAAAGACTTGTTTGACAACGTAATTGAAATACCTTGGGGAGATTTAGCAAACAAGTATGATTGGAAAATACACAATAGATGGAAAACGTATTTTATTTCGCCCTATGAAGATGCAATAGTGTTAGACACAGACATGCTTGTACTTGAGGATATTACATCTTGGTATGATTATTTGCAACAATATGATGTGTTTTTAACATCAACTGTTTATGATTATAGAGGAAACAAAATTACAGATACGTTCTATAGAAAGAATTTTGCCAAATATAATTTGCCTAACACCTACATGGGATTACATTATTTTAAGAAAAGTGATTTTGCACTAGAGTTTTACACATGGTTAGATACTATTACAAACAACTGGCAAGAATTTTACAAACTAGGCGGCGAAACTCCAATACAAAAATTTGCAAGTATGGACCTTACAGCAGCAATGACTGTAGATATACTTGAGTGTAAATCAAAAATTACTAATGAAAATGTATCAGTTCCTAGTTTTACACACATGAAAGCAAATATACAAGGGTGGAATGACCTTAGAGAAAGTTGGCAAACTAAAGTTGGCACATATTTTACTGATGATGCTGAACTGTACATAGGTAACTATAAACAATCTGGTATATTTCATTACACAGAAGATGACTTTTTAACAGATGATATTGTGCAAGTGCTAGAAAAAAGGGTAAATTTATGATTGTTTTAGAAACGCCCAAATACGAAATAGTATACAAAGTATATTTTGATAAGAATACAGGCAATATTTTGTCTATCTCAAATGTAGAACAAGATATAGAAAATTCCTTTGTAGCAGATATAGATGATATTAGACCGTATATCAATGGTGAAAAAAGTATTACAAGACACAAAGTAATCTATGACATAAAAACGTCAGCATATGTTATTGTAGACAAGTACAAAAAAATAGAATCAGATGTAAACGACAATGTTTATAAAATTGAACAGCAAAACAATGCACAAATTTTTGTGCAATATATAAAATCTACAAATAAATGGAAAATAACACTGTCGGACACAGCTAAAAAAGATTTATCGACAAAGAAAGAACTTATTAACCAAAGATTACAGTTTAGCATTACTCAAAAAAATAATCCTAATATCTTGTACGAATATTTTACAACAACTGTAGAACTGTTGTTAGACGAACCTATAATTATTGATAGCCAGAGTCAGTATGATTTTGACAATTTTAGTGTATATACTAATAGGAAGTTCCAAAAGTATTCGTGCGAGGTAGTAGATGGATAAAATTAAAATTATTGACCAGGACATTATCTTTTTGTCCTACGATGAACCCAATGCAGAAAAAAATTATGCTGATTTATGTAGCAAATTGCCATGGGCAAAACGTGTACACGGTGTAGATGGGTCAGATGCCGCACATAAAGCATGCGCAGATCTTAGTGAAACAGAATATTTTGTTACTGTTGATGGCGATAACATCATTGACACTGAATTCTTACAACAAGAAATTGATATTGAAAAATTAGGAGTCACACCTGACCACGTTTTTAGTTGGTGCGGCAATGTTCATGTAAATGGACTGATGTACGGCAATGGCGGACTAAAATTATGGACACGTAAATTTGTTCATAACATGAAAACACATGAAAACAGCGATTCTGATGATACAGCAGGCCTAGTGGAATTCTGTTTTGATGAAAAATATTACCAATTTAATGACAACTACAGTACAAGTTACACAAACGCTACCCCATTTCAGGCATGGAGAGCAGGTTTTCGTGAAGGTGTTAAAATGAGCCTAAATGAAGGGGCAAAACACGTTGACATACAAAACATTTGGTGGCAAAATTTAGACAGATTACGCATTTGGTGTAGCATTGGTGCTGATGTAGAAAATGGTAACTGGAGTATGTTAGGAGCAAGGATGGGTTGCTATATGACTATGTGTACAGATTGGGATTACACAAATGTACGTGACTTTAAATACCTAACTAGTTACTGGAAAGATGAAAAAGTTGCTGATTTAGATGTTAGCTCTGAACTATTTAGATATGGCAACCTTATACGATCAGAATTAAACTTAGAAATTGCTGATATAGACGCATTAGGAAGCAAGTTCTTTAAAAGTGTTTACCACAATACTCCAAGGATTATTAAAAAGAGATGAACACCGAATTAATTAGGATTAAGGAAATAATGCCGGGTGTTGAAAAAGAGACTTCACCTACTTTTTGTTTGGCTAAATGGCATCATGTAACAATCTATTTACAAACTGGCGAAACACATAGTTGTTATCATCCTGCTCCCCACAAGATTCCGTTAGAAGGCCTTGAACAAAATCCTAGTCAACTACATAATACTCCACAAAAGAAACAAGAACGACTTGCTATGCTTAACGGCCAAAAGCCAGCAGGCTGTCAGTACTGTTGGAATATTGAGTGTATGGGCAAAGACTATGTTAGTGACAGACATATAAAGACAACTAGCATTTATACACCAGAACGCATTGAAGAAATAAAAAATAATCCTTGGGATTACGATATAAATCCTGAATACATTGAAGTTAACTTTAGTAATGAATGTAATTTTAAATGCGGTTACTGTCATCCTAAATTTAGTAGTAGATACTACAGCGAAATAAAACAAAACGGACCATATAGTAATAGTACAGAACACCGTAATGATATTGACTGGTTTGAGCTGTATGAAGAAGATACTAATCCTTATGTTGATGCATGGTGGAAGTGGTGGCCTGAAGTAAGCAAGACACTAAACATTCTACGTGTAACTGGCGGCGAACCATTAATGCATAAAAGTACATGGCGCCTGTTTGACGAACTAGAACAAAATCCTAAACCTCATTTAAATATTGAACTTAATAGTAATATGGGTGTTAAGCCTGCTATGGTATATAGATTAGTAGAGCGTGTAAAAGACCTTAAACAAAAAGGTTGTATAAACAGTTTTAAATTATATACAAGCATCGACACCTGGGGTAAACGTGCAGAATACACACGTACAGGTTTAGATGTTGAACTATGGGAACGTAACTTAGATTATTACTTAACAAGTACAGGCTGGCCTGTAACTTTTATGGTTACGTTTAATTTGTTTGTAGTTACAAGTTTTAGTTCTTTGTTAGAAAAAATACTAGAATGGCGTACAAAGTATAATACTGACGCAAACGAAACACAATGGCAACGTGTAAGATTTGATACACCTTATCTTAAAGAGCCTTTGCAATTCGATATGAATATTTTACCTAAAGATGAGTTTTTACCTTACATGGAAAAACATCTAAAGTTTATAGAAGAAAATACAGATGATAAAGATAGGACAAAATTTAGTTCTCTTGAGTTTGAAAGATTTAGACGTGTAATAGACTACATGAAAAATACTAACTATGATCAAGATAAAATTACAAATGGTATGCGTAACTTTTATTCTTGGTTCAGTGAATACGATCGAAGAAGAAATACTAACTTAGTTGAAACATTTCCTGAACTAGAAAACTTTTATAAGGATTGTAGCAATGTCTAAAAAATTAAACTTTGCATATCAATGGATTGGACCAGAAGGTCCAATAACTAATAATAGAATACCTACAATAGCAGATTTATCTTGGGGTTTAAATAGCGAACATCGCCCGCCACGAGACTTATTACAAGAACCTCATTTTCATACAAGGTTTGGCGATGATGCAAATATTGTAAGTTGCCATAAGATACCCAAAGGTAAGTTTTTATACGAACTTAATTTTTCACCCTATCATTATAGGAACTGGCGGAAACTGTTTAGTATTAATGACGGTCCATTTTCCGATCAAGCATTTACTCAAGAAGACATAGATTATCTACTTGCAAACAATGGTTATTTTTTAGTTACAATTTTATTTGAAGGATGGGCACACGATCAATTATTTGATGAAATGTCAAGGTTCTTTACACATTATAACATACCGTTAGACAGAGTAATTTATGTTACTAACTGTCATAATGTATCTGAGATATACAACAACTATTGTAATAAAAGAAATGTACAGACTAAACTTAATGTAGAACATTTTCCTACATTTAGGTATGATAGAACAAATTTAGAAGAAGTAACAAAAAAATACGTTACAACAGAATACGTATGCGGTCCAAGAGAAAAAGACTTCTTATGTTTTCAAAGACGGTATAATGATCAACGACTTGCATTTTATATGGAAATGCATCGTAGTAATATGTTAGACAAGTTTTATATGAGCATGGATGCAACACAGCCAGAAAGTGGGCAATCATTTGAAAGCAACATAACACACCTAGCAAATAGAAGACCAGAACTTAAAATTACACAAGAAGAAACAGTAGCGGCAAAACACAGTTTACCACTTATATTAGATACAACTAATTTTAGTTCTTATCCTATGGAAGAAACACAATTCAGCACCGAACATTACTACCAAAATTCACTTATAAATATTATTCAAGAAACTTATTTTTACAGTCCAGAAATACACTTGACTGAAAAAACATTTAAGCCTATTGCATTTAAACAACCTTTTATAATGATAGGTGCAAAAGGTTCTTTAAGACATCTTAAAGATTTAGGGTTTAAAACATTTAGTGACTTTTGGGACGAATCTTATGATAACCAAGAAGATAGTAAAAGAATGATAACTATCTTTAAACTAATTAATGAAATATCTAATTGGTCACAAGAGCAAAAAATACAATTAACAAAAGATGTAAAATCTATTCTTGATTATAATTGCAATCATTTTGATACAATGAAGCATCAAGAACTAGAACATTTTAAGGAGCAATATGGAAACTAAAAAGAAAATATTAGTATGTGGAGCAGGCGGCTTCATAGGACATCATCTAGTTAACACACTAGTTGAACAAGGGCATTATGTAATAGGTGCAGATATAAAACAACCTGCTTTTGAACCTACAAACGCACAAGAATTTTTTCAAGTAGATTTACGTAACCCAGACTTTGTTGCTGGTTGTGTAAAATCTGATTTAGATGAAGTGTACCAACTTGCGGCAGATATGGGCGGAACAGGATATATTGGCATTGGCGATCATGATAGTGATATTATGCATAACAGTGCATTGATAAATTTAAATGTATTACACGAAGCAACTAAAAAGGGCATAAAGAAAATCCTTTATACAAGTAGTGCATGCATTTATCCTGAACGTAATCAGTTAGATCCTGACAATCCTTATTGTGAAGAGTCTAGTGCATATCCAGCAGAGCCTGATACAGAATACGGATGGGAAAAATTGTTTAGTGAAAGACTATATCTAACACACAAGAAAAACTATGACATTGATGCAAAGGTTGTAAGACTACACAATGTTTTTGGCCCACTTGGAAGTTGGGAAGATGGCAAAGAGAAAGCACCAGCAGCACTGTGTCGTAAAGTTGCTGAAAGCGATGGTACTGTAGATATATGGGGACCAGGAAATCAAACTAGAAGTTTCTTGTATATAGAAGAATGTATTACAGGCTTACAAAAAATTATGGCAAGTAATATTGATCAACCAGTGAACCTTGGTAGCGAAAGAATGATTTCTATTAATGACCTAGCACAACTTATAGGACAAATTGCCGGTAAGAACACTTTAGAAATTAACAATGTAGATGGTCCAATTGGCGTGATGGGTAGAACTAGTCATAACAATCTTATTGAAGAATTACTTGGATGGCGCCCCAGTGAAGATTTAGAGTATGGACTTAAACATACCTATGCATGGATAAAGGATAAAGTTGATGAGCGTACACAGTAAAACAGGCAAGAAATGGTCACATGACTTAGCATTCAGCGATGTAGAAGACCTAAGTACAGTAGATCTTGAAAGTAAAGAAGTTGTATACTACCATCATCCTTATGATTCATTGATGGAAGGTGTGCCTTTGTTAAATGCATTAAATGAACCAAATTGGAATCATATAAAGCGTTTTAAAGATGTTCACTTAGTACATGAAAACGATAGTGAAACATTTAGTATTGACTTTGCAGAAGATCTAAAAAATACTTTAGTTGAATACAGTTTAGGATTCGATGACATTCAAGTTATTGTAATGGACGAAAATCACAAACAATTTTTACAATCATACCTTGCAAAATATGGTAGAGATTGTAATATTGTAGTTGATAATTATTTGTTAAAAGAAGTTACTATACCAGAATCTCATGAAGCAGAAATAACACATAAATTTAGTAGTCTTAGTCGTAATTACAGAGACTGGCGAGCAATGTTATATGTTAAGTTGTTAGACAAAGGTGTATTACAAGAACATTTCAAATACAGTTTCTTTAACATATGGCCATACCAAAATCCTCCAAAGGTTTTTAAAGCAAAACAAATAGTAGAAGATTTAGAAAAGCGTTCTGTATCAACAAGTAAAGAAGCATATCGTTGGCTTAAAGAGTGTCCACATGAATTAGATGCAAATACTAGTGTGTTAAACAAATGGTCAAATGTAACATATGACGCAATATTATCAGCAGATTTTCATATTGCTATTGAGACACATTTTGATCAAACGTATTATACTAATCAAAATACATATGATAGAAATTATGCACCTACAAGTATTACAGAAAAGACATATAAATCTGTAGCATGTAAGAAACCATTTATTGCATTTAGTACGCCCCGTATGCTTGTAGACTTTAGGGCATTGGGTTTTAAAACTTTTAATCCGTACATAGATGAATCTTATGATGTAGAGACAGACAACGAAAAACGGATAAATATGATTGTAGACGAAATTACTCGCATTTGCAATCTTCCTCCACAAGAGTATGCAGATGTACTAGCAGGTATAAAAGAAATTACCGAGTACAACTTTCGTAAACTTGTAGAGAAACAAAATGCATAATGAAATTTATCAACACTTTAATAGTTTAGATATTACACCAAGAAAAGTTAGTAGCGATCCTACAGACATTTATGTTGTAGATAACTTCTTACCGCAGAATATTTATGAAGCAATAGTTAAACAAATTGCTGATATTCCGGATGCAAATTATAACACATTTGAAAATGAATCTAGTAGTAGGACAGAATGCAGAAATCCTGTAAATGCACCACTATTAGAAACACTACAAAATACTCTTAATTCAAGTAAAACAATTAACTGGTTACAAGAACAAGTAGGGGTACCACATCTTGTGCCTGACCCGCATTTGCGTGGTGGAGGACTATGCAGAATAAAAAGCGGATCTAAGTTAGACTTGCATACAGACTTTAATTGGAATGACCAAATTAAACTAAACAGACAAGTAAATTTAATACTTTACTTAAACAACTGCTGGGACGAATCTTGGGGCGGAGATTTAGAATTCTGGGATAACGAAAAAACAAAATGTATGCATAGATTAGCACCTAAGCCTAATAGACTTGCATTTTGGAAATATGATACAGATCTTGTGCATGGGTTTCCTAACCAACTACAAACGCCTGATGATACGTCAAGGGATAATTTAATATTATTTTATTATACTAGCAACGGAACATGGGAAAAGGAACCACGCAGATCTCAATTTATGTGAGGTAGCATGGCAAACTTTCATCTTTATGCAAAACCATTTATAGACAAACTAGCCTCTTCAGATTCCATTATAGTTGAAATAGGAAGTGAACGTGGCGAAGGTAGCACAGCATGGTTTGATACTATAGCACAACAACTTAACAAAGATTTTTACTCTGTAGATGTTACAAACTATGCATCGTCTACGTTAACGCATTTAAAAAATACTAATTTTATTGTTACTAGTGCAGGATCTAAATGGGCAAAAAACAACAGTAAAAAAATTAGTGTATTGTATCTTGACAATTACGATTGGATTAGTACTATGAATAGTATACGTCCTGTTGAACAACAAATGATAGACGAGTACAATGATAGAGGGGTTGACATGACAAACTTTGATTGTCAGCGTGAACATTTAGAACAAATGATAAACTGTATGTCTTGTATGGATGAACAAAGTATTATAATTTGTGATGATACTCCATTTGATAAATCGTCAGGCGTGTACTTTGGTAAGAATGGACCAGTTATTCCTTATTTGGTTATACACGGCTACAAAATAGTACACAGTGGTAACAACGGTGTCATACTTACAAGAGGCATGGAATGAAGTTTCAATTTTCTAATAGTGATAGACTGAATTTAGATCATGTGCCTCAAATAAAAGAAGTACGGCCGTTTAAACAATTTATACTAAGACACAAAACTACTGACGTAGGAGTTGCATTTGGAGATCCCGGAACAGAGTCACAGTGTATTTTTCCTATAGAAGTTTCTAAGTATGCCTTTCAATGGACAGGTGATGTACGAAATCCTGACTCCTTTAATACACTATTAAATATTCCTATAAAGGTAATACAGAGTGTACAACATGGAATATGCAGAATTGCAATTATTAGTATTATAGAAGGCGATTCGTTTATTACAGCCCATTGGAATGCATTCAAAGCTCTACATCATGATATGGAACAAAGAAGTTTGCCAAATGGCAGTGTGGTAGTTGTAAGTGGTAATTTAAAATTAAATGAAGAATATCAACAATGGTGTAAAGATGCAAACGTTTATCCTAAGTTAGAAATACAGGCTGGCATAGAATGGGATGCCAAAACAGCATATAAAGAAGATGACCTTGTAATTGATAAAGTGTTGCGTAATTGGAGTACTATTGCTCTGTTTAATAGTCTTAATAGAGCACCTAAAGCACACAGAAACAAACATGTGTTATGGTTAGAAGAAAAAAATCTTGTAAAAGGTAATTTAGTTTCAGGGTTAGGACACTATGTTGATGTTCAAAGTCCTATAGAACACAGTTTAGGAAACGTATGTAATAGAGACATCTATGAAAATAGTCTGCTGTCAATAATTACTGAATCGCACTTTAAGGAACCTGGATTGTTTATAACAGAAAAGACATTTAGGTCAATTGCTATTGGACATCCTTGTATGGTATTAGGGCAACCTGGAATACTAGACTACTTTGATAGCATAGGTATTAACTTGCGTTTACCAGGATTAAATACCGTCTACGACAGCGTACAAGACCCTACAATGCGTTTTAATATATTCCACGACACTATACAGTACTGGGTACATTTAGAGCGTACAGAGCGTTATAAGTTGCTTAAAAGTTGGCAACCTATACTAAAAAAGAACGCACAAGTGTACAATAGCATTAATTTTAAACATCAAATAACTGAGAATATTCTAAAATCAACTGAAGAATATTTCTTGACTAAACCATAAAAAAGTAGTATAATAACAAGATGTATGATATAATATTTGTATCACCAAAGAATAACCAGTCTCAGTACAAGACATTATGTACGAAATACCCCACGGCTAAATTTGCAACTAGTTTTGAACAAGCACAACGTAAAGCTCTAAGCGACATGTTTTATGTTGTTTGGGACGATGTAGATGTACAAGACAATTTTACATTTGATTACGAAGTAGCTGAATGGGATAAAAAGTATGTACATACATTTTTAAATGATACGTACTTTGACGGCATATGTTTAGTTCCAAGAGATATACACATATCAACAAAAGAAATAAAACACAGATTTTTTGTAAACAAAAAAGAAGTTGATATAGTAGCAAGTATGCCAACTAGGTATGACGTTTTTTACATAGATTCTTATGAAGATTATGAAAATGCACTCGAAAATAGTTCAACAGAAATGTTTTGGGCAGTATCACGCAATTTAAAATATAGTCAGTCATATATAAACAACTTTTATTTTAGTCACCATAACAGTTACGACAGAAAAGAAAATCATGCATTTGTACATGAGGTTGATGGAAGGAAATTATACAATGGTGTATTCTTATGTTCGCAAAACAAACCTCTCAACAAAAAACAAATAGACTATAGATTTTTAGTAAATGCAAAGCAGTGGGACGATGTAGTAAGTGAGCCTAGACAATATGAAATTTGTGTAGTTAATACATATGAAGACTATCTTGCATATTTAGAAACTGTAGAAACAGAACTGTTTTGGATGATTCCTCCTCATGTTCTTCTACGTGATGACTTTGAGTTTGACTTGTATTTTAGTCACGATAATGAGTTTGATAGAAAAATAAATCATGTATTTAAAAATGGCGAATACTATGACGGCATTGTTTTGTGTAGTAAGCATGCACCTATAAGCAAACGTGAGTTTAAGTATAAATTTATTACAAATAAAAAAGAACATAATATAGTAGCAAGTGAACAAACAGAATACGACAAAATTGTAGTAAATTCTTATGAAGAATTTTGCGAGCTAAAAACAAAAGTCAGCACAGATTTTTTCTATGTAATACCTAACGATGTAGAAGTAGACTGGGATTTTAAATATCATATACCTTATTATGAAAAGAATAATGTCCATCTTTTTAAAAATAACGAGTACTATGACGGTATATTTTTAATACACAAAGAAAACGAAATATCTCAACGAGAATTTGATTATAGATTTTTTAGAAATAAAAAAGAAGTTGACATAGTAGTTTCGACTGTAAAATCTTACGACAAAATTTATGTTGACGATTATGATGACTTTATATTACAAATGACAACTACTAACAGTAATTTTGTTTGGGTAATACCTAATGACGTAGACGTAGATTGGGATTTCAAATATCACATACCTTATTATGAACGTGATAACGTACACGTATTTAAAAACGGTAAGTATCACGACGGTGTGTTTCTAATACACAATAACAAGCCACTTGCACAACGTGAGTTTGATTATAAATTTTTTGTAAACAAAAAAGAAATCGATATAACTGTTAGTACACCGGCACCTTATGATGTTGCTTTTATCAGCTATAAAGAACCTAATGCTGACAAACACTTTCAAAAACTACAAGATAAAATTAGACAAGAAGATCCAAGAATAAGTTTACGTTGGGTAAGAGATGTTAAAGGAATACATCAAGCACACAAAAAAGCCGCTGAATTATCATCGACTAGAATGTTTTTTGTAGTAGACGGTGATGCTGATATGTGCGATGATTTTAAATTTGATTACCAAGTGCCTGCGTGGGACGAAACAACTGTACATGTATGGAGAAGTATAAATCCTGTTAATGGATTACAGTACGGTAACGGTGGTGTAAAACTATTACCAAAACTACTTACAGAAAACGTAGATGTTAACACAACTGACATGACTACTAGTATTAGTGATAGATTTAAAGTTGTAGACCAAATAAGTAATTATACAGTGTTTAATACTGATGCATATAATACTTGGAAAAGTGCATTTAGAGAATGTACTAAACTAGCAAGTAAAAGTATTACTGGACAAATTGATGATGAAACAGAAGATAGATTGCAAGCATGGCTGCATCCTATACCAGATGCATCATTTAGAGAAGAAGCAAAACGTGGCGCTGAACAAGGCACTGTGTTTGGAAAAGAAAATAAAAACAAGCCCGAAGTTCTTGCACTTATTAACGACTTTGATTGGCTAGAGGAAAGATTTAATGATCAATAAACATTTTTGTGTACCTATTTTAGTTGAAGATAATTTTTGTATGGACGAAATTCCTGCAATGAAAAAAATTATCGATGACGAAGTAGTACCTAACAGTACATTAGATGCACGTATAGAAACTACACACCATACTAATCAAGCATTATTTCAGTACAGAGAGTTTGATAATTTTAACCAAGCAATGTTAGAAAAATCTTACCACTTTATGAAAGCATTAGGGTACCAAGTTGAAGGTGTTGGTATAACAAATATGTGGGCTAATCGTGTTAGTGCAAATGATTATCATATGCCGCATGCACACGGTGGCGCTATTGTTACGGGTGTGTATTACTTAGATGCTCCTAAAGAGGCACAGATTAATTTTAGCACACCAAGTTATGATTTAGAAATACACCCAGAAGAGCCAACAGAATATAATGAACTAAAAATTTCTTATGATTGCAAACCTGGAAGATTAATGTTATTCAAAGGTTCAACTAAGCACTGGTGTCATAGTCATTTACAAGATGAATACAAGTACACACTAGCATTTAACATATCAAGACAGTTATGATTAGAGAATACTTAGACAGCATAACAGCATTACATATTGAGCTTACAGATAAATGTCAAGCGGCGTGTCCTATGTGTGCTAGAAACATTAATGGCGGCGCAGATAGACCGTTTATTAAAAATGCTGACATAAGCATTGATCAATTTGTACAATGGTTTACCCCTAAGTTTTTATCTAAACTAAACAATTTTTATAGTTGCGGCAACTATGGCGATCCTGCTTTTGCTAAAGACTGTTTAGAAATTTACACTTATGTAAGACGGTGCAATCCTACAGCAAGATTAGCATTACACACTAATGGTAGTTTGCGAACTAAAGATTGGTGGCAAGCACTTGCAAAAATTATTAATCCTAATGGACAAGTTATATTTGCTGTAGACGGGTTTGCTGGTAAGCATGAATTATATAGACGTCATACTAAATTTGAAAAAGTAATTGAAAGTATTAAAGCATTTGTTGATGCGGGCGGAGATGCAAGAGTAGACAGTTTAGTGTTTGCACATAACGAACATGAAACAAAAGAATTAGAAAAATATCTATTAGACTTAGGTGTTACTGAAGTAAACTTTAAATCTACGAAAAGGTTTTATAACTTAGGAGGCTTCCCCGTACAAAATAAAGATGGAAGTCATGCATACGATTTACATCAAGCAACCTTGCCAGAATGGAACAACGGATTTAAAGATGATATTGAAAAGTTTTTATCACCAGATGCTATACAACAATTAATAGATAAATCAACAATAGAACCACAGTGCGTTACTAAGAATGAATTATATGTTGATCCCTATGGTAATCTATTACCGTGCTGTTGGATAGGGAGCGATTGGATTGAAGAACCAATTAACGGAAATATGGTGCTACAAAAATTACGTGACCTAACAGTTGAAAACAGTCAAATGATAATGACAGATGTAGGCGTACCAAATTTAAATAATGCTAATATAGATGATACACTTGCAAATCAAAGCATGTGGGAAAAGTTAGAATCATATTGGATAGGAGAAAACAAGTGTATTACGTGTGTAAAAAATTGTTCAGGAGCATTGTATGAGCAATAATTACGATCAAATACCATGGCAAGATATTACTGAGTTTGGCCAGAAAACTCTCCTAGAGAGCCATCTTTTCACAGTCTCTTGGATTACCACTAGATATTGTAATTATTCGTGCAGTTATTGCTGGCCTCACGCAAGATCTAGTGTCCCTGATACCAAACCTACAGAATTATACTTAAACACCATGGATAGTATCAAAGCACAAGCTCGTGCTAATAACTTTACAGACTTCCATTTTAGTTTTTCAGGCGGCGAACCTACAGCAAATAAACAGTTTATGCCGTTGGTTGAACATTACTGTAACGATGACAAAGCTGAATATCAAAGCATACATATGACCACAAACCTATCCCCTGGACCTATTTGGTGGGATAAGTACATACGTAGTACAAAAAGTTTACAACGTCGAAGTGTTACAGCAAGTTTTCATGCAGAGTTTGCAGATGAACAAAAATTCGGCGATACATGTTTACAACTTATGGAAGGAGGAGTTTTTGTTACAATCAATCAAGTTATGGTTCCGCAAATGTTTGAAGATCTTTACGAAAGGCTTGAGCGATTTGCCGCCAGAGGTATTAACGTCACTCTCAAGCCCCAGTCCGATCCAACCGCCTCCCACGTGGTACATGGATACACTGAAGACCAAATCACAACAATGCGACAAGGTTTCCCACAACACTGGGAAGGAGAATCGGTTGCCCAAGTCTTACTCAAAACAGCTCAAGGAGTAGAGTACGAAGTAGATCAAGCAGAACGGTTTAATGCGTTTGGCTTTAATAAATTTCAAGGGTGGTCTTGCAATGCAGGCTATCAAGGTATTATTATACGAGATACAGAAGTAAGGCGTAGTCATAGTTGTCATGATGAACTACTAGGCACTACAACAGACGGGTTTGAAATATTTAAACAACCGAAAGCATGTATAACTCCGAGCTGTATGAGTAGTGCAGATAGCAAACTACCAAAGAGGAAACAATGAAATTTGGAATATTAGGATATGGATATGTAGGTAAAGCTACACACAAGGGTTTGCTTCGTGATGCAAGAACTGTTGTGCATGACATAACATTCGATACAGAAAAAATAATTTTAAAAGAATGCGATACAATATTTGTATGCATACCAACTGAAACACAAACAGATATTAATACTGTTATTTCTGAGATAGCTGAAATACAAGAATTTAATCCTTCTGCAACATTCGTGATTCGTAGTACATTACCGTTAGGCGCAAGTGAACGTATTCAAGCATGTGTTGGTAGTATAATTTACATACCAGAATTTTTACGTGAACGATATTGGGACACAGATTGCTTTAAGCGTCCGTTAGTTGTAGGTTGTGATAGTAAAGATTTACCACAGTGGTTATTAGATGACGAAATTAAAACTTGCTCTACAAAAGAAGCAGAGCTTATAAAAATGTTTTCAAATAACTTTGCAGTAATGCGTATTGCATTTGCTAACGTATTTTATGATTTATCAGAAGACGTTGGCGCAGACTATAACAAAATACTAGACATGTACATGGATGTACAACAAGATCAAACTTACATGGAAGTTCCGGGGCATGACGGTACACGAGGATTTGGCGGTAAGTGCTTACCTAAAGATTTAGACTTCCTTATTGAAACACTTGATCAAAAAGGCATTAACCAGAATTGGTTTAAACATATAAGAGAGTTAAACAAAGGATGGAAAGAAAAGTTCTAACAGGTCATAAAGGATTCATAGGAAGTCATTATTACAACTATGTAAAAGACACCTATGAGGTATATCCTTATGATAGAAAGGATAGCGAAGTTGACGATCTAAGCAACAACAATGTTACTAGCAAAATGCCGGACTGCGATATTGTAGTCCATCTAGCGGCCACTAACGGTACAAGGTTGTTTTATCAACAGCCTACTGATATTATTATTAACAATACACTTCCAACAATTAACTTAATTGAACGTTATAGAAACACAAACACAAAGTTTGTATTTGCTAGTACTTGTGAAATATTCAACAGTACAATAGACAACGGCTATTACCATGTACCTACTGATGAAGCGGTACCAGTTATGTACAATGACATTACAAATCCACGTTGGAGTTATAGCATACCAAAAGCACTAGGTGAAAACTTAGTTGCTAATAGCGGACTTGAGTATCTTATCATACGTTACTTTAATGTATACGGTCCAGGACAAACAGATCACTTTGTAAATGAGTTTGTAGAACGCTGTAAACAAGGCGAGTATTATATTAACGGCAATGACACACGTAGTTTTTGCTACGTTGACGATGCTGTACGTATGACAGATATGCTAGTAAAAACTACTAGTAACAATACCGTAAACGTGGGACAAGACGTAGAAACACGTATAAGTATTGTAGCAAAACTAATAATGGGGTATATGGGAATTAATCCAGACAGACTTGAAATACGTCCTGCACCGAATGGTAGTGCAACACGTAGGTGTCCTGATACAACATTAGTACAAACGCTTACAGGATTTACAGATTATACACCTTTAGAAGTAGGCCTAAAAAAGACATTGGAAAGTTTATTATGAAAGTAGATATGCAAGATGTATTATTTTGGATGGATGCTATTCGTAATAGTGAAGATAGATATCGTACACTTGAAAGTTTTTGGAAAGGTCAAATAAACAGTAAACTTTGGCTAATACAGCAGATGCAAGAACATAAACTTGCAGGTAGTGTTGCTATATACGGTGGATGGAATGGTGTACTTGCAAGTCTACTTTTTAATAGTGATCTTTCTATTACAGAAATAGAAAGTATAGATATTGATCCTAGTTGTAAACCCATTGCAGAAACAATTAATATGCGTTATCATATGCAAGGTAGATTCTTTGCTACAGTCGCAGATATGTGTGATTACACTACTGATGCAGATGTTGCTATTAATACAAGTTGCGAACATTTAACACAGGAACAATACGATACGTGGTTAGACAATCTCGAAGCAGGAACAAAAGTTGTACTACAAAGTAATAATTATTTTGAACACGAAGAACATGTAAGATGTGTTAACAATATGGAAGAGCTTATACAACAATCAAATGTACATGTAAGTTATGTAGGCGAATTAGAAATGCCAAAATACACTAGATATATGATAATAGGAAAAAAATATGGATAAAGATTGGTATCACGATAAAGATACTCAACTAGGTAAGTATCAGAGACTTATTGAAAAAGAATCAGGCTCTCCTACCTTCTGTGTTTTACCTTGGATACATTTTGCAACTAGACCAAACGGAGATATGCGTTTGTGTTGTAGTAGTAATGCTAGTGGTGCAGAGTCCGGCGATCACGAAGTTGGTCTTGTTAAAATGGAAAATGGCAGACCTGCAAACTTTGGCAGAGAAACACCTATGGAAGCATGGAACAATGACTACATGAAAAGTGTAAGAACAACTATGATGAATGGTGAAATACCTGCTAGTTGTCGTAAATGTTTCCAAGAAGAAAAAGTAGGTGTTGTAAGTAAACGTGTTTGGGAAAGTGGAACATGGCATGAAGATGGCGTAGACATTCCGCACCTAATTGAACAAACTAAAGAAGATGGCACAGTACCGGAAGAGTTAGTTTATTTAGACTTGCGTTTAGGACATACTTGCAATATTAAATGTGTAATGTGTAGTCCGCATGATTCAAGTAAGTGGGTAGCAGATCACAAAAAACTTATTCCTGTATTACAAGACCCTGATGTTAAAAGACAAATGCAATGGGATAAATCAGAGTTTAATAATAAGTGGCACGAAAAAGATACGTTTTGGGAAGAAATGAATGCACAAATTCCAAACCTAAAACAAGTATACTTTGCAGGCGGCGAGCCTTTAATGATTAAAGAACATAAGATGTTTATTGAAGAAATATTGCGTCAAGGTTATCAAGATAAGATATTACTACGTTATAACTCTAACGGTTTATTAGTTGACGAAGACCTAATTGAAATGTGGTCAAAATTTAAGAAAGTTAAATTTGCTATTAGTATGGATGCTAGTCACGAGCGTGATGAGTATATACGTTTTCCTACAAACTTTGATACTGTAGAAAAAACTTTGCATATGCTTGACAATACACCTGATAATATACAAACAAGTTTAGCAACAGCAATACAAATATTCAACGTAAAACATTTGCCAGACTTTATGAAATGGAAAGTTGAAAGCGGATTTAAAAAACTAAATGCAGGAACAGTTCCAGGCGGAACACAAATGGGTGGCGGCTTAGTTAATATGCATCTACTGTATATTCCAACATTCCTTAGTATACAAATATTGCCTAAAGAAGACAAGCAAGATGTTGAAGAACGTTTTATGGATTTCAAAGATTGGCTGTGGAACAACTACAGACAGGACGATGATTATTGGAAACATAACCCTTATGGTTGGAAACGTTGGGAAGCTGTACTTAAACACATGAATGCACAAGACAACAGTCGTATGCTACCTGGATTTAAAGAGTATACTAATAAGTTAGATAATATTAGAGGGTTAAACGCGGCAACTGTGTTTCCTGAGTTAGCGCATTTGCTTTAAGAGTAAAATTAATTTTAACATCTTTCAATTTGCTTTTTAGACAATATTCTAATAAACTTTCTGCTTTAATTCTATCTTCTAAACTATATTGTGCAACAGTGCCTTCGTAACAAAATATATTAGATAAGTTTACTAGTGTTTTTAATTTAGGATCTAAGTGATCTACAATTAATACTTCTTCTAATAAGTTAGTGTACACAAACACATACTCTATGTGTTCCTTACGTGGACATGCTTCTTTCCAATAGTCTAGAGCTTTTTGATTGTAGTCATAAAACACTACACGACCAGCATCAATCAAATCTAAGTATAATGTTCCACTAGCAGGTAAAACAACTTGTTCGTACTTTTCATTTATACCTGTAGACCATTCAGTGTTGTCTGTGTGTACAAACTCGTTCTTACAGTAATCTAATTTTTCTTGTATCAAATGACAATGTTTATAATAGTCATCTTTGCTTTCAGGATAGTAATGTATTTTGTTGTTTCTAATACTGTCATCAAAAACAACTACAGGTAGCTCATTTTCAAATGCTATTTTTAGTAAATTCCACCCGTGGCATTTATGTTTGTATGTTACTTCGATAAATCCTGTATTGACAAAATGAGGGGTATAATCGTCGTGTATATTGCTTGTGCTACGTTGTGGCTGTAGTTGGGTATGTTGTACGTCTTTCTGAAAAGAACCTACTGTAGGGCCCTTATATGCGTTATAAACCGCCATATTAACCACATAGCACTGATGATGTAGTTCGTAGTATGCATTATGCATAGTTCTATCTAATACATGTCCTGCTATAAAAAAGTCTCTTTTTACAAGTTCTTCTATTGCTTCAAAAAACGCAACTCCGTTAATTATTTCTGTACCAGGACTCATTACAACAGCATAATCGTATCTATTTGCAAGTTGTAAAAGTTCATCTTCATTGTTCCCTACTAGAACTTCATAACCTTTTGTTTTTATGTTTGCGATTGTAAAATTTGCTATATTAGTAATTGTTCTTTTGATATCTTCAGAACTATAACTATCTATATCATTAACTATGCAAAAAACGATTGCCATTTTATTTTACCTTTGTAAGTGGTATATCAGCGGCACATGTACACCATTTGCGTGTACAAATAATAGATTGTGTTGGGTAATCAAAACTACCGTTGTATATGTTACCTAAACTTCCACCAACTCTACATGTTGCTCTATGTACTTCACCGTCCCAGTTAATCATTAAACTTTCTACACCAGCATTACATTTCCAACCTTCAAACGAATTTAATTTTTCTTTTATTACATCATTAGCATGCATTTCTTTGTCATCGTCAATAATTACATTAGGTTTTGCTGTTGCTGTTTTGTCAAGAATCCATTTTAAGTCATCGCCTTTGTATCTCAGGTCGTCAAACCAGTCACGGTCGTCTGCGTCGGTCCATCGTATGCGTCTAATTACATATGGTATAATATGATTGTCAAACTGACGTGTAACTTCTCTTACCTTTTCCATATGTTCGTGGTGTGCCATAATATTAAGTTGGAAAGGTAAGTTATCAACTTCGTTGTTTTGCGCCCATACTAAAACGTTGCTTACAACTTTATCAACAACTTCGTTGTCAAAATGTATACTAAACACGTAATGGTTTACTGGCAACCGAATATAAAACTCAAACGGTAATGTACCGTTTGTTGTAATGTTTATCCATTCAACTTTATCTCTTGCATAATCAAGTATTTCTTTTATATTAGGATGTACACACGGTTCTCCGCCTGTAAAACTTAATCTTATAGGTTTGCCTATTTCTACTAACTTGTCTATTGCATCTTTAAATACTTGCAAAGGTGTATGCGGGCTAAAGTTATCATGTATTTCAGCTGGACAATATCCGCAATCTAAATTGCACCGTTTACCCATGTTCCATTCAACGTGAATACTATCTTGGTGGGGCCACTTGCTTATAATTTTATACATAAAACTTAAACTCTGGATTTGCACTTAGGAAATCTTGGTTTCGTGTTTTGTCTAATCTTTTGTTGAATTCTATACAGTCTTGCCAATGTGTGTCGTACATACATTTTGATTGTAAAAAATTAATATTATCTTGTATCTGCTGTAGTGTAACTTTTTTAAGTAAATCGTTTTCTTGTACTAGTTTGTAATTTAGTACTTTTTCTTTCATGTCCTCTAAATCACTTACAACTTTTTTCTTTAGCTCTGGCGGCAATACTTGTGCAGATAACGACATAGGATAATTTACTCTATGTGAATAAAATATAATACCCATATCATTTAAGAAGTAGTCTATAACATCGCAAATTTGCAAAATATTATTTGCTTGCACAGTAAATGCACCTACTACTCTACTTACATTAGGAAAGCTCTTAAATACTTTTACGTTTTCTTCTACTTCACTAAACTTGCCATTGCCTCTAATGTATTCGTAGACATCGTGTATACCGTCTATGCTTACATTTACAGCAACACTTTTAAACTTGGGCCAATAGTCGTGTATAGTACGTCCGCCTTTTATACCTAGTGTAGTACCGTTTGTAGCATATTTTATTTCTATGTTTTTACCATATGGAGCAAGCATGTCTAGTATTTTATAATGATAGGGATCCATTAATGGTTCACCGCCTGCAAATTCTACACGTCTAAAGTACGGCAAAAGTTTTTCAAAACTTGCCCACCAGTTGTCTGAGTTGTCAAACGGTCCTATATATTGACCTGGCTTGTCTACAAGTGCGTCTACAGTGGGTATAAGATAGTTGTTTTCTTTTTTGTAAAACTCTGTAACTTGATTCCAGTCCTTCCAACTTGTACTATCCAACGGATTACACATACGACATTTTAGATTACACAAGTTATTGAGCTTAATTTCCATTGTAGGAAGTTCAAATGGCATGCTATAGTCGTCTTCTAATGCATCTAATGCATCTGGGTATAAGTTGACTCTTGCTTCTGGTATAACTCCTGCTATATGACGCTGACGTAAGCTCTCTACACCCTGATCTTCTAAGTCGAAACACGGCTTGCAAACATCTGGGCGTTCATTATTCAAAACTTGGCGTCTAACTTCTTTCATCTTATCGCCATTCCAAACTTCTTCTAAAGTTTGATCTTGTATAAACCCAATAGGCTGACTACGACAGCATACTTTAATAGCACCATCTTCTCGTGTAGCAAGTCCTGTAAAAGGATGCATGCAAAATGTACAACTATTTGACTTTTTCAAGTGCCCACTCTCTTTCTTTGCACCAAAAACATTCTCCACATTCCGGTACAACCATTCCTGGTTTATATGTTTTATAATTTATGTTGCTAAACTCGCCTTCACAACTTCTAGTAATAGAAAGTAAATCTAATATATTGTTATCGTAGTATTGTTGTATTATCCAATCCTTTTTAGTATACACGAAAGGATGACAAATGTCAATCCCATCATGCACAAAATGAGGTTCTAAATGTCCTTCATCTCTTTCTTTGACTCTTCCGTCAAATTCTATATCTGGATTTTTGTTTACGGCTGCATACAACGCATTTAATTTATGTTTGTGTGCAATGTACTCATTAAATGATCTAAGTATTATTCTATTACCAGGTTTCTTTTTTCCGTATTCATCTGTAATTAAGTCTGTACTAGGTTCTTCCATTTCAGGCGGGACAAGGTTTTTATGATGCGTAAACTTGTTTTTAAAATTATTTTCAAACCACTTTACTACATCTTCAGCAATAAATTCTGCCCATGGTCTCGTACGCCACATTCTAATTTGTGTGGTAAAGTGTATGTCAGCATTAGTGTTAGAACAAATTAAGTATGCAAGTAAAGCACTGTCTGCACCACCACTGAGGCTTATTCCGATCTTAGACCAATCCTCGTTCAAATACAGTTTCATAACAATACTTATGCCATAAATATTAGCATGTTACACAAGACTGAATACTCTGTAAGTCTACCTAGCAAGGGCTTTAATTTTCAAGAAGCAAAAACAACTCTAAACGAGCCATTAGGTAGATTTTTTTATGACCCTTGGCAAGTAAAATCTGAATATAAAAATACTATATGGGAAGATTTGCTAAAGTCGTTACCTGTTGATCAGGGCGAAGCAAGGGTTATTAAATTAGATTATGGCACAACATATATGAGCCATACAGATATTGACGACCGCTGGCATTTAACATTACAAGGTGAAAGATCTTATCTAATCGACTTAGATGAAGAACAAATGTTTCTTACGCAACCAGACGGTAACTGGTATGAAATGAACGCTGGCAAAAGACATGTTGCTAGTAATTACGGAAACATACATCGATATCAGTTAGTAGTTAGAAAACTATTAATTGAGTCAGAGCATGACAATTTAGTTAATATAAAAATACAACCAGTTGAAGAATTGTTTGATACTAGATACCAGTTTGATAATCTAATCAGCCCTTGGTTAAATACAATTAACAAGCAAGGCGCAATGAAAGATTTTAACTACGAAAATGTAACAGTAACTTTTAAAATTACTCCTGCCGCACTTGCAACTTTTCCAAAACAAGAATTATTTAAGGTAATAACATGAACTGGGAACCGTATTTAAAATTAGATACTTATGGAAGCCCATGTATGGCACAGCAAACATACGAACCTCTAGTAAGTAGTGATGGTAAAACATTTTGTAAAAATTATAATTTTCCAAATGATTATCAGTACATGGAAACAACAGATAGGCCTTTATATACACAAGATGTATGTGATTGGTTTTTCCAAAACGAATTAGACTATATAAAAAAGTTTGAAGGCAAACCTTATGCACCTGAAATTATAGATATAAAAGATAAACGTATCTATTTAAAATGGTATGGTAAAAGTTGTAATCAAATAATATATGGTTCAAACCTTTGGCCCGAAGGCGATTGGCGCCAACAAATCAAAGAGATTATTTTAGATCAATATAATGAAGGAACATATAAACTAACAATGTATCCGCACTGTCATTATACTGATAGTCAAGGACAAATGCGAGCTATAGACTGGTACGGTTGCGTACCTGTTGAAACACCTTACATAGAAGAAAAATATATGCAAGGTATAATACATGATACAGCACAGTTTAGATTAGAAGAAACAGGTGCGGCTGTAGACAATGTATTAAATTTAGAAACTATGTTCAAACGTAGTTTAGGTACTCATGTTCTCTGGGGAGAACGAGATATGAGTTACATATACAAGGAATTATTTAATGCCTAAACACATTGGTACTACTAACGGAATAATTGATTGGGATCCCATTGTACAAATTTGTAAAGATTGTACAACAGGTGACTATAATTCAGTTAAGTCTGTTGTAGAAAGATCAGAAGGAAATTGGAGAGACAATCCTAATTTGCTAGGAAAGTACCACGAAATTATAAACACATGGGACAATGCAGGATATAATTTACAAGATATTGAATGGTGGGATTACTATCCTGGAGAACATTTTGATATTGAGATACAAAACAAGTTTGCTAAAATTATAGATGCAGAGCCTTTAAGAGTTTTTGTTAGTGATGTACGCCCAGGTACAAATGTACCGTATCATTGGGACGTAGAAGATAAAGAAGAAGAATGGTTAGCACAAGGCGAACTAAAACGTTGGGTATGCTTTATAGACAAACCTCGTTGGGGAAGTGTATTAATACTCGAAGATGAATGTTTTCATAATGTAGAGCAAGGTAAAATATACGAATGGGATAACTACAGAAGTTATCATGCAGGAACTAGTATGGGCATTCATCATCAATACTTGTTTCATTTTTTAGGAAGGCCAAACAAATGAAAAATTTAGGTGTATGCGATACTATTGATTGGGATAAAGTTATTAAACAATGTGCAAGTGTTGAGCCCGAGTTTATAGGGCCAAGTCACAAACGTGGAGATAATATTCCTGGATTAGATCCTATATTAGATATGTGGGAACTAGCAGGGTACAAAACTATACACGAAGGCGGCTCAGCAGGCTGGGATATGTTTATACCAGGTAAACAGTTTGATGAAACTGTAGTTGATACATGGAATACTTATTACGGATTAAACTGTAAGAATGTATGGATCAGTAGAGTGTGGCCTGGAATGTTTGCACCAATTCACTGGGATGTCCATGACGATGAAGCAAACTTAGAAGATTGTCCAAGGTACCATTGCCATATAGGTAAACCACAGTGGGGACATATTTTTATTGCTGACGAACAAGCATTTTATAATCAGCCACAAGGTACAACATATGAATGGACAGATAGAAAAATATGGCATGCCGGAACAAATTGTGGCTTAGAGCCTAAATACATATGGAACGCTTGGTAAAGGAATAACGATGGAAAAAGTATTATTAAATATGCCACGTATATCAGTTTTTACTGATGTACTTACTGACGAAGAGTCAGACTACTATGTAAAAAAGTATACAGAAGTTGGCATGAATCCAGACGCAGGATTGGAATCTCGTGAACAAACATACGGGCAAATTACAGAAGAAGTAGAACAGCGTAGTATTAGTTGGGACACATCACCTGAGGATAGAGAATTCTTTAAAAAGCGATTAGCCGAAACAGTAGGATTTCCAATTGAAAATATTGAAGCAGGAGATATTTATAGATATCAACCTGGGCAATACTTTGGATTACACCACGACTTTCCTTACACACCTAAAGATATTGCATATTACGAAAACGGTGGAGATAGAAAAGCAACAGGAATATTTTGGCTAACTGATGGGTATGAAGGTGGCGCATGCGACTTTCCAGAATTAGGTGTAACAGTAGAGCCAGTTAAGAATGGTATGTTTTACTTTGAATACGATTATGAAGATGAAGCAATTAACCAGTCTACTATACACGAAGCAATGCCTATTACAAAAGGGGAAAAATGGATTGCGGCATTTTTTATTGCTAATGGTCCTAGAGTAGAATGAAATTTTACATAACAGGTAGTACAAGAGGTTTAGGAGAATATCTAGCCGAACATTTTAAATGTAAGAGTTTTAACAAGCCACTTGAAATAAATGATGACGTTGATATGATTTGTGATACTATTGAAGAAGGTAGTACAGTAATTTTAAATGCACATGCAAGTCAATTAGAATATATAGAACGTCTTAAAGATAAATGTAAACTAGTTGTTATGGGTAGTATTGCCGCTGTAAATTTTGATAGAGATATGCCGGAGTATAGTAAACAGAAATGGGAACTTGAAAAGACTGTACAGCAATTAGCACTTCACAGTAAATATCCTATGTTATACTTACAACTAACAAGTAGTAGTTATAAAAATTATAAAATGGTTGCAAATAGTATAGAATTTTGGATTAATAATCCAGACACAACTTTTATAGGATACAATATAAATGACTAAGAAAATAGTAATTACAGGACACACAAGCGGTATTGGTAAAGCAATATTTGATAAATTTACAGAAGTAAGTTGTCACGATATTATAGGTATGAGTCGTAGCAACGGTTATGACATTGATAAAGATTTTGATAAAGTTGTAGAAGAAGCCACAGGCGCAGAAATTTTTATAAACAATGCTTACCGTGATTCACAACAACTAAAACTATTTCATGCACTAAAAGATAAGGTTGGTTCTATAGTAGTGATGGGAAGTGTAAGTAGACATTATCCTGAATTAATTCCTACAGACTATGTACACGATAAACAAGCACTAGCAGAAGCGTGTAGATTAGAAAGTATCAACCCAGACGGAATACCTGTATTACATTTAGATTTAGGATTTTTAGAAGGCACTGAAATTGACGATAATGAACCAACAGCATTTAAAAGTGATTACAATACACCATTAGAAGATATAGTAGAAACAATTATATTTTGGGCAAGAACACCAACAATACGACAAGTTGAATTTAAATGGCAGTTAACGCCATTTGTTAAAAGTGAATTAGAACGTATAAATCCTAACGTAGATTTTTCAAGAGTCGAATAAGTTATAAAACTCTTCGAGCCAAACTTCAACTTCTTCTCTGTTTAAAACATATTTCCATTTATCTCTTTCTGGATAATTTTCTAAAGTTTTAGAGTATGGTATATGTAACTTTTGACATACTTGTGGCCAATCTTGTAAATCCTCAAAATTAATTTCATGACAATATGTAAACGGTGTTGGATCAAGCGAATCTACTTGTTTATGACACGAACGTATCATTAGTGCAGTTATAAAAAGAGTTTCTTTATCTATAGTAAATTCTTTGTAATTATGCTCGCTGTAATTATAATTAATTGTTCTTTGACATAAACTTAGTATGTGATCAACTTCGTCAATGCGTTTAAGTTTTATTAGTGTCCAACCTCGTGGATCAAACGTAGGAAAAAATTCTTTTATTGGATCTGGTATCAAAAATGTGTCTTCCATTTTTACAACCAAAGACTTGTCTTGAGCAGCTACATCTATGCCGTAATCACCTGTAATCACTTGCCCATCTAAACACTGTGCTATGTAATTTGCTAGTATTGTACTACCTGTTCTTGGCGCACAAAATATTAAAACATTTTTTGATAGCATTTAAGTCCACCTTGTGTAACGGTTTAAGTTTTCATAAAATTTGTCAGGGTGTATTTCCCAAACAGTTTGATCAGTATGCCTATAATGAACATCTTTAATTTTTTCAACTATGCCTAATTTAGCAAGAGTAGGAAAATAGTAACTGTGTACTAGACGTTGACTTGCTTCTTTACTAGCATTTGATGTTGCAAACATTCTTCCACGTCCTGAAACCCATTCAATACATTGTGGCAACATAAATTGATCTGTTAAATTTTGATGTTGTGCTACAAGACGTTTAGGTGTAATTAATCCTTTGTCTTTACGTTCTTCGGCAAACGTACAAACACGAGTAAGAATACGATAGCCACCTGGCATAACATCATCAAATGAATGTGCGGCAACACTGCCTATAGGTCGATTGTCATTATAAAGTATCCAAGCATTCCATTCACGCTCATTGCGAAAACAATCAATCATTACTTTCTGACTGGCGTTGTTTACGAAACCACGCTTGCCTGCTTTGCTATAAAAATTAGCCAAGTCTAAATCTTTATTCCATTCTACCATTTTATGCATAAATTTCTTTAGCCTTTTCCATTACATCATCTCTAAAGTTTGTTTTAAAACTATCGAATGCTAACAGTTGTATTTTTTGATGTTGGGTTGCTGCATCAACATCAATACCAGCGGCAGTCATTTTAGGAAATAAGTCTGCTTGTCTATCTTCGCTAATGTGACTCATAACACTACGTAAACTTATATCAGCATCACTTGAATCGTATGTAAAAAAATAATTCATACTTTTTAGTTTACTGTCTACAATAAAATAGCTGCTAGGATGCAAACTATATTTTGTTAATCCCAAGTCTTTGTGTGCTTGTATTATTTCAAGCATCTGTGTATCCCAATCTGGTAAAACTTTCGAATAATCTGTACCAACACATCCAGCAAGTTCCCACATGTCAGGCCCGTCTATTTCTAAGTAGACTTTCCTAAACTCGTAGTCAATTTCAAATGCTGGTACGTGTTGCGGATACTCCTCACGCATTAGTCTAAGATACTTTATTTCACGTTCAAACTTTTCATCCATCAAGTCTACATCAACGACTTGATTATGTCCTCCGTGATATCCTTCATCGTTATGATACCATTGACAAAACTGTTGTTTGTCATCACTAATAAGACTAGTGTATATTAGGTTGTTTCTACATAATCCTTTTTCAGGAACATTATTATAGTAGTAGTTCATATATTGTATTATCGTTTCCTATTTAACATACATACTTACCTGATAAGTATATGTATGATAAAAGGAATTGGCAGCAAGCCATATATTAATTTAGATCCGTACTTAGACATTGCAGGGTTTAGAGCCCTCCACCCTGAAATATGTCGTGGTTTTGCTCTTGCAAGAGAGTATGCTAAAGAAGGTACGTGGATGGCACCAGGTTTTAATTGGAAGGATGCTTCATATATTTTAGATTGGAAACCGATCTATCAAGCATGGGATGAATACCAGGCATTGCCCGACACCCACCCAATAAAAGTTGAGGGTGATAAAATACTACCTAAAGATTTTGGCGATTATAAACAGCGTAATATTTTTACACGTTATCTTAAATCTACATTAGGTGCTAACGATCCTTACATATATTACTTCCTATGGAATGAAGGAGATTGGAATGAGAGAAATGCTGAACGTCAAAAAACTGAAGAAGCGATACACTTTCCAGGTGTCGTTAAGTGGGTTGAAAATTTGCAAGAAGAAGGAATCATCGATCAAATCGGAAGAGTAATATTCTTCCATTGTGATCATAACGGTCGAGCCTTTGAACATAGAGACTTAGATGCAGACAACGGAGTGCATGATGATAAGCAATATAGTCCGCACAATGATGAATTTATACATATACGCTATCGCACTAAAAGAGGATTTTATATATGGGATCCTGAAAGCGAAAATAAATATTATTTAAACTGTAATGCTGCATTTTGGAATGACCAAGACTGGCATGGCGGCGAGTCTAGTAACGAAGTAGAATACGGACTACGTATTGATTGTAAATTTTCAAAAGCATTCCGTAAACAGTTAGAAATAGATGATTTGGAAAATTATTAATGATTTGCATAGATAATTGGAAATCTCAAATTAACAATAAATTAAGACAACAGGTTTTAGAAACTGAAGGTCAAGCAAGACCAAGAGACTGGCCACCTGCGTTTGCAGTTGAAAGTGACGAATACAAACGTGCCGAAGAAGCCGGCTATGATTTATCAGCAGTACATTGGTGGGTATATGAAGAAAAAGATTTACAGCCGTTAAGTATTCCGTTGTCAAATAATTACCATTGGTGGATTACTAAATTGTATCCAGGACAGTTTATGCCTATGCATAGTGATCCCCATACACACGAACAAAAATGTAATCGATATTGGATACCTTTGCAAGATTACGAATCAGGTCATATTTTTATATACAAAGACAACTTAATGACACAATACAATGCATACGATGTTTTTAAATATGATCACGAAAACGACATGCACGGTGCAGCAAATATAGGACATACTCCAAGAGTTGTTTTACAGGTAACAGAATATGTCTAAAACATATTGCCCTTATCCATTTATAGGTGCAAGTTTACAAAGTGATAATCTAGTATTGCCTTGCGGACAATATATGGATGTTGCACAATTTAAAGGTAAATCTATTACCGAAGCACGTAAACAGATGCAGTGTATAAGAACAAAGATGCTTAATGGAGAGCATGATGCAGGATGTCAGTGTCCTGCAGAAGAAGCAGCAGGGTTGTCTAGTATGCGCCAAGGCGCTCTACAACAGTTTGGTGTACAGCCTTTTGGTCCTTTAAAAACTGTAGAAATATTTTTTGATAATGTTTGCAATCTAAAATGCAGAATGTGTTCTAGTACACACAGCCATTTGTGGTATGAAGAAGAAAAAGAATTATACGGTACAACGTATAATAGTACAAAATATACTAAAAGTTCGTTGCCTAATGAAATAAATGTAGCACAGTTAGAAGAAATTAAAGTTTATGGTGGAGAACCATTACAGTCTTTAGAAGCAGAAGCATTTTTTAAAAGATTATTAGACGAAGCATTAGTTGAAAATCTAACAATTGAAATGAGTACTAATGCTACTAAAATTCCTATGCCTTATACTCTAGAAGTGTTTAAGCGGTGTAAAAATTTAAAAATAAATTTAAGCATAGATGCATACGGTAAACTTAATGAATTTATTCGCAAAGGTTGTAATTGGAATGAAATAATAACTGTTATGGACTTCTTTCACAAACTATACAATGAAAGAGATAGCAATACTGTAATACAAGTACATAGTGCAGTAGGAGTTTATAATGCTAATATGATAAACGATCTAGAATCATTTGTAAAAGAAAACTATCCTAGATTTAATACAACACAACAAATGATTCAATATCCAGTTTATCTTAATTTACAAAACATGCCTCAAGATTACAAAGAATTAATTGAACCGTATGTTAACGAAGAAACTAAAAAATTTATGTATGGAAATATTTTAAATAATTATTTTGACCACTTTGTAAATTTTCATAATAAATTAAACAATATTAGAAAGGAAAACTTTCTTTATAATCCGTTGTTAGAGGATTATATTAACAAACATAAGACAACAATAGATAGCAATGATTTTTTTATAGAACAAATTAAATTTTTAAAAGGAGAAAAAAATGAAATTTAAAGAAAGGTATTTTCACATAGCAGTAATTGCATTTTGCACAAGTTTTTTATCGAGTATTGCATTTGCAGACAGTATTAATTTTTCAGCAAGTCATCAAAAAAATGCAAACAACACAATTAGCGATGCTTTTGCGTTTAAATATATTAAAGATTTAAATCCACGAGCAGACGTTGATGTACTTTATCAAGGAAGTAACAACAGATCTTCAAACGGTGTAGTAGCATTGTACGAAGTAGGTGCTAGGTATAAAGTGCCTATAGCAAAGCGTACTCAATTTTTCGTAAGAGGAATGGCAGGGTCATTACAACCGTCAGGCATTTCTAGCAAAAATTATTTAGGTGCTGAAACAGGTATTATGACTAAAGTTACACCTAAAGTTGGAATACGAGCAGACTATACACGTATGACAGGTATTGGTAAATCTAAGATGGACAATAACTTTTCGAGGATATGGTTATCTTATGATCTAACAAGCACACAGTCTGTTGGAGTTCGTCGAGACTTTATGCGCGGTGACGTTGAGTTTGATGCGTGGATGCTGTTATTTAAACAAAAATTTTAATGTCCTGCATTTGCTTTGAGAGAAAAATTAATTTTAACACGTTTAATTTTTCTCCTAAGAACACTTACTAAATTTTCTTGTGCTAGTAATCTATGTTGTAAAGAATATTTTGCAGCAGTACCTTCATAGCAAAATATATTTGATAGATTAACAAGTGTCTTTAGATTAGGATCAATATAGTCTACAATAGATAATTCTTCTAGTAAGTTAGCGTAGACGAATATATATTCAACACCGTCTTTTGGTGGACAGTTCTCCTGCCAGTAGTCTAATGCACATTGATTGTAGTCATAAAATATTACACGACCTTTGTCAATTAAATCCAAGTATAACGTTCCGCTTGCTGGCAATACTAGTTGTTCGTAGACGTCATTAATACCAGTAGTCCATTCTGTATTGTCAGTATGAACAAACTCTTCTTTGCAGTAATTAAACTTATGTTCTATATAATCAATATTTTTGTAAAAGTCTTGTTCGCTTTCTGGATAGTAATGTTTTTTATTATTTCTAATATCGTCATCAAACACAACAACAGGTAAGTTGTTTTCAAATGCTAGACGTAAAAAATTCCAACCGTGACATCGATTCGAGTATTGTTGTCTATGCAATCCTTTAGATACAAATTTTGGGGTATAATCGTCGTGTATATTGCTTAAACTACGAGTAGGTTCTAGTTGGGTGTGTTGTACGTCTTTTTCAAAAGCGCCTACTGTAGGGCTCTTATATGCATTATAAACCGCCATATTAACCACATAGCACTGATGATGTAATTCGTAATAAGCATCGTGCATAGTGCGATCTAATACATGTCCTGCTATAAAAAAGTCTGTGGTTACAAGATCCTCTAGTGCTTTAAAAAACGCATCACCGTTAATATACTCTGTTCCTGGGCTCATTACAACAGCATAATCGGTATCAACATTACGTAGAAGTTTGTCTACCTCTTTTCCTTTAATAACTTTATAGCCTTTAGTATGTATGTTTGATATTGTAAAGTCACTGATGTTTCTAATAGTAGTTTGTATTTCACTATTAGCATAAGTGTCTATATCGTCTACAATACAAAATGTTATTTTATCTTTCATGTTTATATAAAGGCAAGACTTGTATTTTGTCTTTTACTATTTCCTGTTTATTTTTAGGACACATGCTACATGCACTTACGCCGCAGTAGTGTGTATCTGAAAAATATTTAACTTCTAAATCAGTACAAGTGTCTAAGTCAACCGGCTTGTACATTAAATATTTTTGCCAGTCGTCGTCTTCTAATAGATTGTGTTTGTCTAAAAAGTTTTGTAAGGTTCCTAGTGCAGCACATTTATAAATTTTATTTTCATATAAGAACGCACAAAATTGACTTGGGCAACTATTATTATAAGATGCTTGCGGATCGTCTGAATTAAATGGCTTAGGTACACCATTAACAGTTTGGTATATAGAATGAAACCAGTCAGACTCCATATAATGTATACCGTAGTTATTTTCCATATACGTTACTTCGTTAAGATCTCTTTGTGTAATATCCCATCCCTTGCGGTCAACGTACTCTTTCCAGTTATCTGTGCCAGTATCGTATTTCATAATGTTATACCACCATAGATATCCCGGCTCTATTTTATTAATGTTTAATTGTGCTGCTACGTCTGCAACACTAGAAACAATTTTATCCTTACTGCCAAACTTTGCAGTATGATTACATACTTGTACCCAAACACGGTATTCTTTGATTAAATTTGCAATCCAGTCTATATTTTTGTTTAGTAGCATACCATTAGTAGACATAAAGATAGTTTTATTTGGCTCTATGCTTCTAATGTATTTGATAATTTCTAATACTTTGTCTTTGTAAAGCAACGGCTCTCCGCCTAGCACACTCCAGTTTTCAACATCAAACTTTTCATTTGCTAAACGAATGCTTTCTTTAATTGTGTCTAATTCTGGATCGTAGCCTCTTAATGTATCGCTACGTGTATCACAATTTGAACACGCAAGATTACATTTGTTTCCATAAAACACATCTAGTATTTTAATGTGATTCATTTTGTTTCCTGTAACTTCTTGCAATTAGTTCTACAAATTCGTCTTTCCTTTTACCTGGTATACCATGTGCTATTAAATGTATTCTAGGTGTGTTAGAATTGTTAACAAAACTATGTACGTTTCTTATATTAATTATAAAAGCCTTTCCTTCTTTGAAAGGAACAGTACCGTGTCCTTCAAGAGTCATATGACAGTCGTCTGGGTGAATAATTGCTACGTTAATAGGTACCCCAAACTCAAGCATGTCTAAATTTTCTTCACCTGGTAACTTTCCAGGAGCATCGCTGTGCGGATTTATTTTACCGCCAGGTTCGAGTTGCATAAAACGTATTCTTCTATAGCGTTCATATGGAAACAATTCCCAAAAGCCTTTAATGTTAGGTGTATGCTTGCTTATGTTTGTCCATTGGTAAGGAACATCTTCCTCTCTTTCATAGCCGTAGTTTGTCCACGCACCAGTTTTATCCACATCAATACCATGTATGCAACTACTGTTCCATCCAGGATGTTCTCCGCCTCTATGATCTACAAATTTTGCAGCACTAGTTTCACGCTTCCATGCTTCGATGTCAAACTCGATGTCTAATTCAAGCCATCCAAAGTCTGATTTATTTAACAACCAATCTGCAATTTCGTAATCGTTCATATTAATACTTATAGAATAGAACCTTAGATAAGTATTAATATGAACACATTAAGACGCCCCGATGTATTACCAAATGAATGTTATGTTGACTTACAAAAGATGGATAAGTTAACTGAGTTAATTCACGAACTAATAGAAAAAATTGATGTAAAGCCATTTGGCGTTGACGTAGGTAAAGCTAATAATGAACCTTTATTAAAAGGATGGTTCTCTGTTATAGTAATACCGTTTGAGTACGAAGACACTTATTATGTTTTATATCCTGAACTACACGAAGCAGCTCAGGATATGATCAACTACGCAAAAACTATGACGGGCGTGGAGAGAATAGCAATTAATATATTAGAGCCAGGTTGTTTGTTACCATTACATTACGATAACTGGACAAATGATGATAATATAGGTGATCCGCCCCATTACAATATATTGGTTCCTTTAAACGGAAAAGGTCATTCTATAGTCAATGACAAACTATATGTTAATGAACAAGATGTTCCGATAATATTTGATCCGCAGTCTTATCATGGCGGATTTAATAGTACATATGAAGATCGTTATAATTACTTTGTTAAAGTAAAGAACGAAGCATTCGGATACTAGTGTAATCATTAACTACGTATATAAATAACAATATGAATACCTGGAGAATATTATGAGTACAATTACTAGGCACTTTATTAGTGACAATTTTCGTGCGACCAACTTAGTAGAGGGATATAATTTTACCAGAAGTGAATACGGAAAAACAGAACTTGTTGATAAAATCAATCTTTGGAAATACGCACTAACTTATAAATGTAATGCTAAATCTCAAGAAACAATTTTAATTGGAAGTCACACCCTCGATATTAACTATCTAGCTTGTATCTATGCATCAGCAGAACTTGGATTAAAAATTGCAGTAGTTGATTATATACGTGCAGACGATTTTAAAGATTCGGGATACAATGATCCAAAAACAGAAGCACTACTTCCAATAGATATATTTTTGCATGACTTTACTCGAAAGTATGCAGAAACAGAACCAGAAGGATTTGCAAAGTATGTATATTTTGAAAACATATCTAATAGAACATATAGTTTAGCAGACAATGATATTGATTTTACAGTTACAAGTAAAGAAGACTTTAATAGGGCAGCAGGAATTTTTCCTAAACCTAATGACATTTTAATTAAAGCAACTACTAGCGGCACAACTAGCAAACCTAAAGTTATTGAGCATACACACGAATTTATACGAGGTGTAGCTGAACGTAACATGTGGATGTTTGAAGATGTAGCATTGCATGTTAAGAATCTTAATCATGGTGCTAGTGCAGCAGTAACACTATTTCCAGTATTAGCAAATGATAATGTTACTGAGCATGTAATTTATGCAATTAATGAAGATCATCCTATGGACGATTTAGTACAACAACTAGAACCGTACAGAGACAAGTTATCTACAGTTTCTTTTCCATATCCGTTCTTAATAGAAAAATTTATAGCAGCTAGTAAAGAAAATAATTTAACATGGCCAAAGTTGCGTATCTTAGTGTTAACATATACACTAAACAGTATAAAACTTGCAGCTCGCGACGGCATTATTAAAAATGTAACTAGCTTGTTTGGTTCTAATGAAACACTAGGACCATTGTTTATAAATGTCTTTGATAAAGAACATTGGGATAAAGATTCAAAATTATACACTATATTTGATGACTGGTATAACTTAGAATTAGCAGAAGATGGAAAACTAATAGTTGATTTGCCAGTGTACAATAGAAAAGAAACTATGAGTGATGTATTTAAAATGGAAAATGGATTTTGGGCGCATCAAGGTAGAGATGATTTATTGCGTATTAATGGCGAAGATATAAAAATGTCAATTATAGACGAATTAAATAAATCTCATGAAGACTATCATATAGTAGCTGATAGTATTAACCATTGCTTATACATAGCACATTGGGATAGTAAAACAGCAGAAGAAATTGAAAACTATGCTAATTTAGTTGAATCTAATTTTAAACAAGTAAAAGTAAAAACTTCAATGCAGTTAGTAAAGCAAAATTTTTATTATGGATTTAAAATAGATAACGAATTAATTAGAGAATATTTTAGACATCATATTTATTAGGAGAAAAAAATAATGATTAAAGAAACACATGCAAGAACAATAGCTAAAGCTGTAATTTATAGAGCCTTAGCTGTATTAGCAATTATGTTAATATCAGTTTATGTTATGGGAGCTACTTGGATAGAAGCAAGTCAAGTTGGCGCTATAGTTATTGTTCTCGGAACAACAATTTATTACATTCATGAAAGAGCTTGGTTGTTTACTACTTGGCTTCGATTTGAAGATGGTAAAGATAACCATTGGCGTAGCTTAATTAAAACTGTTATCTATAGAAGTCTTACAATGATAGCAGCATTTATCGTTGCTACTTTTGTCCTTAAAGCAACAACTAGCGGAGCAACTAGTTTTGCGTTAATGCAAGCAGCAACCAACATGACATTGTTTTATATTGTTGAAAGAATATTTAACATGTTTAGCTGGGGTGTTGTAATTGAGGACAAACAGTAAAATAATAAACTTTGAAGTATTTTCAAAAGAAAATGATTCGTTAGAAAATACAACAAAGAAAAAACTAAAAAATAGTATACTCGAAGCATCTAAGCAAGGGTATACTAGTATTTTAGGGTTAATGCTTGTTGACGGGTTTCTTTATAAAAATAATAATACTTGGAATCAACTATATAACGATATTTTAGATTATGCTAATTCTTTACAAATAGAAGTTAAAATTGTAACTGGCCAGAGTTATAATAACAAGGTTAAATGTACCAAAATACCATTTAACTTTAATCTACATACTGTATATAATAGTTATAAAGATACAACTGTATGCAACTATAGTAATACTAATAAATTTTTATTTCTTGGAGGAGTTCCTGACAGACCTAATCGTATAGGATTGTTATATGAATTGTACAAAAGAAACTTATTACAATATGCAGAGTGGAGTTTTTTTACTCCCTGGACACTAGAACAAAAGACTAACTCTTTACAATATTTCTCTTCAACAAAAGATTATTATGATTTTATAAAATTTGCAGAGCGTAAGATTGATAATGTATATGAAGAATCTAAAACATACGGAACTGAAAAAAATCCTGTAGCAACTGAATGGACAAACAATTCATCTTGGATTGATCCTGCTGTTTATGCTAATACTGGTCTAAGCATTATATCTGAAGGACATCCGGGGGACAACAATAACAACAGCAAATTTCTTACTGAAAAAACATACCGCGTGTTTGTACAAGGTCATCCGTTCTTGTTTGCTGGCAATGTACAAATGTTTGAATATATTAAAGATCTAGGATTTAAAACATTTGAAAATTACTTGCCTTATCCAGAGTATGCTACAGTAAAGGACGAGTCTAAAAGACTTAAATTATTAGTTGACAATTTAGAATATATCTTGCATAATAGAGTTAACTTTTCTAAAGATGTAGAATATAACAAAATTCATTTTTTCAATTTAGCAAAAGAAAATGCTAGAATTTTAAAAACGTTAAATGCTAGTAGTGCAGAACTTAATCACTACTTTAATAAAACAGGATTTGGACATTTACTATAAAGGATAATATGAATGTTACAGTATTACACTACTATTGATAATTTTTGGAAAGACGAATTGTCTACCCATAACTACACAAGGAATGTAGTTTGGGACGCTAAAAATTTCAATCACTTAGATAAAGATTACTACAATAGCGGATATCTATTACAAAGTTTTAATGAAGAATTGTCCTGTGCAGAGCAATTTAAAGGCGTCTTAGACGCTCATACAGCGTCTGTAAGCTGGACTTGTATAATGCCTAATGTAATACTTCCAACACACAAAGACACGTTTTATACGCTTAGGCAAGAGCATAATATAGAAATAGAACGGTGTTTTAGATATCTTATATTTTTAGAAGATGCTACATTTGGTCATTATGTAGGCTTTGAAAATAGAAACATCACCAACTTTAAGGCAGGTGATGTTTGGAAGTTTGATTCTAAAGAATTGCACTATGCTTCAAATGCAAGCAACGTGCCTTTTCATACGTGTCAAGTAAGTACGTTTAATTAGTGTAGGTCTGTCCAAGCAGAGCCGTTGTAAACCTGTGCTTTGTTTGTAGCAGTTAAGTAAATCATCATGCCTGCTGCAGGAGTAGCAATAGCAGCATCTCTTGCTGTAGTATCTGCAAAACTATATAATTTAGCTGGACCGTAGAAGTTAGCACCTTGACTGCTAGTAAGTTCTAGTGCAGGTGTCAATGCATTGCCTGCGGCTGCGTTTTGTGTTGCTATCCAAAAGCCAGCTTTAACATTACCTGCTACAGGAGTATCGTTTACTTCAACTTTAAAAGCTGCTGCCGGTGTCGCTGTTCCTGCCGAATCACCGCCGATAAACAACATTGTTCCGATTTCATCACCTACTTGTAAGCCTGCTGGAGATCCTTCTGTTCCTCTAAATCTAGCTAGTTGCATTCCTAAACCATCAACAGTGTCTGAATGTCCTAACGCTGAAAATTGTGCTCCGTCGGCATATGTGTCAGTTGTAGTAATTAACACAGCTGCTGGATTACTCGCATCATCTCTTCCACTAAGATTTATAGTTGCAGAGTTTACTTGTTTTGAAGTTGTAGTTGAGTTATTAACATTGCCAAGTACAGTACTAGTTGAATCGTCGATAATAATACTTGAATCGCCGCCAAATACACTACCTTTAATACTACCAAAAACATCACCTATATGATATCCTGTAGTATCGCCAGTTACGTTACCAAAGAATCCGTTTTGTGCTCTAACCTCACGTCCTTTGATATTAGCTACAGGTGTAACACCGTCTTGACCAATAGCAACGCCGTCCATTGTACCGCCGTCAATATTAGCAGTTGTAATGTTCATGCCGCCTGTAAATGTTGATAAACCAGGGCTTAGTATGTTACCTTCAACTTCCCCTGTAAATTTCTTTTGATTTGCATCTACAACAACAGTACTGTCGTCGGCATATAAGTTACCAGTTAAGTTACCTATAATAGCTGCCGCTTGTAATGTATCATTTGATGCATTGTATAGTACACTACTACCAACAGTGGTAATATTGTTTGTAACAGTTAATGATTCAGTAGTTAGTTCGCCGCTAATTACAGCACCTTCTGCCCACAAGTTATTCCATCTGCGGTTGTTAGTGCCTAAATTAAACTGTCCGTCTAATGCTGGTTTTAAGTTAGAGTTAATTACACCGCTAACATTAATAACATCACTGTCATCATTGCCCAACCCAATATTTCCAGTAGCATTAATAGTACCGTCAATATTGATATTACCTACACCTGTAATATTATTACTGTTAAGATCTAAATCGCCGCCTAGTTGCGGGCTAGTATCTCCTACAACAGATGTAAATGCATCTGCTTCTGTTGGACCAACAAGTACGCCCCCTAGTGTAGCACCATCGCCTACATATATTTTTTTGGTATCAGTTGCGTATATAAGTTCACCCTGTAGTGGGGTAACAAGCTGTCTTTCTGCATCTGAACCACGTCTTAGTCGTAACGCCATTTATCTATACTCCTGGAATAACATTTATTAATTGTATTTATCCAATAGCAAAGATTACTTTCTTTTCTTTAGAAACAATTTAGTGCGATTGGTAATGTCTTGTTTTAATCGCTGTGTATCAAGTCTAAAGTCAATGTTTGTAATAACATTTTCGTATTGATTAAATAAGTCTTCTAAGGTATCCTCTAATGATTCTGGACTACCGTTTTGTTTAAGTTTTCGAGTCTTATCAATATCAATGTCCCAAATTTTTCCGTCTACAAAAAATACTCGAATTGAATCTAAGTATTCTAATGGTACAACTTGTACGTCTAGATCTTCAAATACTTCGGGCCAATGACTTATAACATCGGGTGGAAGAGAGGGGTCCTTTTTGTTAGGCACTCTCTTCAGTCACTTTTTTGGCTTGCTTTTTCTTAGTAGGAACTAACTCTTCTGCTTGTTCTCTAAGTACTTTTGCTTCTTTAAATAAAGCATCTGCCTGTGACCTATATTGTGCTGCTAATTGATCGTCTGATAATACATCTGGTTGTGATGTATTTGTATAAGCTTCTGACGGATTAGCTACTGTTTCTGCTACCGGTGTTGTTTTACCGTCTTTGCCTTTTAATGCTAAGTCTGCAACAGTAACGCCTTTTTGATCAGCAATAATTTTGTTTAGTTCTGATAAAAGAATAGTTGTAGTTCCATCAGGTACCATTTCAATTTCTTTAGTTGGCATCTTCATCATTTTGCCAGTTGTATGAAATCCTGCTAACATATTTCTACCATCAGGTAATTGTGCTCTAGCCATTGCTTCACCAAACTCATATGCTTCTTGTCCAGCATTGCCTTCTACAGCAGTCATAAGTGCATCATGTTCTTCTGCCATTAGACTTTCTGTTTGTACGATAATACAATTGTCTGGTTCACCTGGAACGACCCTGTATGCTACGATTACTTTTCTTTGATTGCGGGCTAATCGCCCAACGTGTTTAATAGCTCTTGCCATAATTTATGCTCCTTGTTCAGTTTCTGCAGCCTGTTGTGCCGCTTGAATTTCAGCTAAAAATGCTTCTAGTTTTGCGTAAGTTTGTCCTACGGTAACCATTTCATTTGGTTTAAATGTACCACGCTGACTAGCAACATCAATGATTTGCTTCAATGCTGCTAAATCATTAACTGTTAGTTCTGCACCAGTAGCCTGCTCGTTTTCCGGTGTTGCTGCGGGTGCTTCAGGTGCTTTTGTTTCTTTGCTCATTTTAGTCTCCTATAATTAATTAAATGCGCTGTTAATATATTTAAGTATATTTTAAATATGGACACGCCAAAGTGAAATAAGAACATTCCTTGGCATCTTCAAATCCTATTCGAATACATTGCTTTACAGTATTGTCTACTGTACTTAGTACCTTTGTTATGTAGAATCTTCCTTTTAGATTAAGTTCAATCCACTTAGCTACAGAGTCTTCAATGTTATACATTACTGGCATAGTAATAGATTCAAAGTGTTCGACTGGAAAGTCAACTCTTCGAATATCAAAGAAGTTTAGTGCATTAGGTGTTTTATTTTTTATCATGCTGCCTGTTCATCGTAGTGTGCAGTAATACCAAATGGTGCCTGCAACCCTTTATCATAATGGCTATGGATAATAAACACTGTTTCGCAGTAGTCTGGGTCACCCCAACTATCCCAAGGCATACCATCTGTAAACATGATGAATTTCTTAGGCTGTATATTATGTTCTTTCATGTAAGTCCAGTTGACATCAAAGTCAGTACCACCGCCACCCATAATTTCGTAGTCTAATAAGTCATCTGCGCCATCGCCATTAAACTCTTGTTCGTTGTAAACTTTAGTATCAAAACACCATAACGTAATTTTGTAGTCTTGATATTCGTCCATTATACCTTTTACTTCACTTAAGAAGTCTGTAGCCTGTACATTGCCAATCGATCCACTCATATCTAAACAAATACACAAGTCAATTGTATCTTGAAAGTTCATACCTGGAAGTATTGCACCGCTCATTTGTCCTTTACGGTTTGGACGCATAAATGTATAATCACTTTTAATAGTAGACTGTATTTGCTGTCGAAGTATTTCTCGCCAGTTCATCTTAGGTTCTGTAAGCTCAGATATCATACGTGCAACTTCTGCCGGAGTATTGCCAGCACCTGCACTTTGTGCAGCATTTATCATTGCTTCTTTTACTTCGTCTTTAATCTTTTTAATTTCGTCTTTAGAATATTTAGGCTTACTCTTAGAAACGTTATGTCCGTTACTGTCTTTGTCTTCTCCGTCACCGTCACTGTCTGAACCACCTTCGCCGTCCATGTCAAGGTGTTCATCTAGCATTTCGCCAAGTTGTTCTAAGAACTCTTCACCGTTCTTTTTAGCTTCGTCAAACAACTCGTCATATATTTCTTCTGAAGTATGTTTTTCATATTTGAAATCTTGATAACAGTCAACAATCTTAGGCTTAGTACCAATATTATCACGTACTAGTGTATTGTTTACTTTATAGTCAGCAGCAATGTTATACAACATAGGATTACGACTACCTCTACGACCTAAGTGATCAAATACACAATGTAAGATTTCGTGTGCAATAACAAACTCAATTTCTTTATTGTCCATTGCATTAAAGAATTGCGTGTTATAATAAAGGTTACGACCGTCTACAGCGGCAGTACCTAACCATTCATCTGCGGCTAAGATGCGTAAACGTGTTGCCATGTTGCCAAAGAATGGATGACGCAAAAGCAAACCTACACGAGCAACTACAATACGATCGTATACTTCTACACGCATTTCTTCTAGTTGTTCTGGAGTAATGTTTGGATCAGGTTGCCAGTTTTTTAGTTTACTTGCAGTCTTTTCTGTAGACATTTGCATTGCTACACACTGTGGTAAAAAATCTAACATATTGCGCCTCTCATTGTTCTAACTTATACATATATTATAGCATCTATATAGTATTTGTCAACCAAAAATAAGGGCGAGCCCAAAAGAACCCGCCCTTAATAGTATTAAGACTGTTGTGCAGCCTTAATATATTTTCCAAATCGATCATGGAATTCATCAAAACACTCAACCTCATCTGGGTCAATTGGAAGTTGGTATTGTGCAAGGGCTAGTTTGATACCCATAACTACCATTTCTGTTTCAAAGTTATCCATTGCAAAGCGTAAGAAATTGTTAACTTTATCGTCAAACTTTTTATCATTCTTGTCGCTTGCTTCTTTTAGTTCATAGCAAAGAGATACGGTCAAGGAATACATAGCACTGACTTCTTTGGTCTTCATCTCCTTAACTTTTCCTAATAAGATATCACTTGGATTTGGCATTGAACTTGCAACTTTACGGTGTGCCATAAATTTAACAGCAAGTCCTTCTCCTACTGCACCAGCAATTAAATCTGTTGTGGTGCCTTCGTCTAAATCATCTTCAAGCAATTCACTTACAAACGACCAAGTACGTGGTGTTGCAAATGAACGTGATGATGATCTAGGGTCGAAATCATATAAATCATGTTTTGCAAAGGTTAAGTAACCTACAACATCATTATGTTGTTTATTTTCTACTGACCAGCTAAACCAATCGTCAAAGTCTACACGTAATTCTAAGTGGATAAAGCGATTAGCTAACGGAGCAGGCATACGATACGTAACACCTTTGTCTGCGTCACGGTTGCCAGCTGCAACAATTACAACATTGTCTGGTAGTGTATATTGTCCTACCTTACGGTTAAGAATAAGCTGATATGCTGCCGCTTGTACACTAGGTGCCGCAGAGTTCATTTCGTCTAAGAACAGTACGATAGTATCATACTTTGATGCCATTACTGCGTCTGGCAATTCTGCAGGTGCACCCCACACCATCTTATTAATATTAGTATCAAAATATGGAATACCTTTAATGTCTGTAGGTTCCCAAAGTGATAGTCGAATATCAATTAAGAGTGAGTTACCTAGATCATTTGTAACTTGACCTACAATATCGGATTTACCAATACCTGGAGGACCCCATAAAAAGATAGGACGCTTCTTTTTAAGAGCATGTTTAATACTTGATTTTGCCTGGTTCGGGCTAACGGTGCGTGTTACGTCTGACATAGTGTATTCCCTCTTTATGTGTTATCAGTGCTAATTTCTAACTTATATATACAGTATACACTAATTACAGCAAATGTCAACCTTTTTCTGATCTTTTCATTGCTTTTGTTAGTCCGTACTTACGCACATCGCCGCTAAAAAGAGTTAGTTCGACTGCTTTCTTTTGATCTGTTACAATGATTCCTTTATTAGTTATAAAGTACGGACAACTAATAAACTGATCTAAAAATATAATAACTTGTGTAGTAAGTGGCATGTCTGATGGGAAAGGGATGTCGTACGTTTCAATACCTATATTCATAAGTATTTCGTATCCAGTCTCAGTAAGCCTTAGTCCGCCAGTACTTTTATTTCTTGTGTTCCTCCACCAAAGAGGCATGTACTGTTTAACTGTTGCAGTATCAGTACTTTTTTGAAGTTGTTTTAGAAAGACTTTAGTGTATGTTTCTTTCCAGTTCATTCTTCTACAACTACGTCACCTGTAGTCATTCGCATAACACAAAACTCGTCTGAATGGAACATATCGTTTAGTTTTTTAGCTAAGTTGTGGGCATGTCCTGGATTTGAAAAACTTGTTTTCTTATATTTAGGTCCAGGATAATTAGTTAATACATTTGAACTTTTTAAGTTAAACGGTTCGTCCTTATAGAATACAGCCCAGATAGCTTCTGCTTTTAGCACCTGTTCGCTCTTGTAAGTTTTCTTATCTATATTCTCAAGAAGAACTGTTGGTTTGGGTCTACTCATATGCGTATCCTTTAATATTATATACGCATATATTTATCTCTTTTAAGTTATCTGCGTAGTTTATTTAGGCGCCGCAATCGTAACTTAATAGAAAGTATCCAAAAGTATCTAACAATGTTGTAAATAGGAAACACTAAAGGAATGCTGTAACAACGATTTCCTCTAACTATTAGGCAACTAGTAATTAAAGATTTACCAATTCGAGTGAATCCAATAATTGACAATTACTTCCAATTGCCTTCCGTACTTCCAAATTGTACAACTACCTTATCATCATCGCCTGATGCTTTTTTGATTAGTAATTCTTCTAAGTCACCATTTAATCGAGCTAAAACTTCACCGAGAGTAAACGCTAGTCTTTTAGCAGACTGTGTGTCTAACTTTACTTCTCTAGCATTACTAGCATCTGCAGACTTTACAGATGAAATAAATTGTTGTATTGGAAGTGTGTTTATTGGATCAGTCATTAAGTAACTCCGGAATAAATTTGTGTGCAATTAGTTTATGCGAATCAACGCTGTAATGTTCTTCATCGACTTGTGTTTTAGTAATATCAATACCTTGATGTTCGTTAATCCAGTTTTCTGCAGATTGCGAAAATACTTTTGTATTGCTAAGATTACTGTAAGTATTAAAGTTTTTAGGCCAATCAACCTTATCATTTATGCGCCATACATATACAGGTATACCCTTTTCTTTGCATAATAGGTCAATTAAACAAAGATCTTTACAGTATGTTTCATGTGTTAGGTGTGTAGTTACATCAGTATGAAATTTCATATGCATGTAACTATCATCATATCCTGGCCAACGTAAACCTCCGTCTAACAACGGAATACCCTGAGTGTATGGTCTTACACTTGATGTTTTTATTTTTTCACTCCATTCTCCGTAAGTATATTCAACAGAGTTGTAATCGTCGTATAAAATGTAATCATCAGTTTTTTCATATTCTCTTGTAAAATGTCCAACTTCTAACTCAGGATAGTCTAGCAGTTTATTAGTAGCCATTAACCATCTATCCCAGTACGTAGACTGTATTACTACTTTAGAGATATTGCTGTGTATATCTAACATATGCTTTATCCACCGAGGATATTTACTATTAGGCGCACCGCCTTGTGCATATACATAACATTGTTCGTCAGCCAACTCTTGTGCATATATTTTTGCATAGTTATTATCATTCCACATATGGTCCTGTTTAAGAAGATTATTCCTCCAGTAACCTTGAGAATGACTACAACCTACGAAAAGTATATTACCTTGCATTAACAATACTCAATGCTTGTCGCATCTCAATGTCAGTTTTAAACGGACCTTGAGTTATGTATCGTTCAACTGTTATCATTTTTGGGCAAAAACTTTTAACCCAACCTTTATCAAATTTAATAATAAAGTAACCTGCACAATATAGACTCTTTGACTTTTGACTTTTAGTAAACAACGGTAATTTGTTCTTTACGTCAAATATAGGATTATATGGAGTACAACTAGTAGCATAACCGTGTACTATGTTTTCTGCTT
>Ga0233438_10000580_pt1 | contig 45443 bp, 49 predicted proteins | sample SI_123_September_FD_182720 | JGI IMG/M metagenome (GOLD analysis project Ga0233438, IMG submission 182720) | Seawater microbial communities from Saanich Inlet, British Columbia, Canada - SI_123_September2016_10_MG | ecosystem: Environmental > Aquatic > Marine > Inlet | place: Canada: British...
GTTTTCTGGTGGGATAGAGAACTTAATAGGACCTTACAGTTCAAAGGCACTAAAAAATATTGACCATATCCTACAATCAAAACTTAATGAACACAGGTTTAAATACCTAGGAGAGATATTACTTCCAAAAGAATTCTATTTATCAATGAGCTATGAATCCAGTGAAAAGGAACAATATTCACTTCTTAAATTAGGTTCTCAACATTTATTGGAATATGCCCAAAATCAAAATATTGAAATCACTGGAAATATTTTCACAGTTAATCCTGTATCGGATTCGGATGTAAAAGTTTGGCTGCTAGGGTTACCTATTAGTGAATATCATAATTCACAAGATTCATTAATAAAATGTAATTCTAAAAATGAACGAAAAGCTTTAAAAGGAATTCACTGTGGGGTTTATGAAAATTTAGACCTCTCGTGGAATTTCTTATACCAAAAAATTGAACTTTTTAATCCAAAAATTCGATTTTTACCTGTGAGGGTAAATAAGGTTGGTATAAAACCAACCGAAAATCCACTGGAATGGAAAACCGAATTATTCTTGCCTTATAAACTGGACTAGTTTGAAATGTAATTAACAAAATTCGAGAAATGAAAATATTAATTTGGGTTTTTTTAGGTGGAGGTTTAGGAAGTAGTTTTCGTTATACACTTTATATTCTTTTTAAAAATTTAAATACTCAATATCCTCTAGCTACATTCTCTGCAAATCTTATCGGTTGTTTTTTAATTGGTTTATTTTTTGGAATTCTTCATAAACTTGATTTGCTTAAAGGAGAAGCTCATTTCTTTTTTATTGTTGGTTTTACTGGTGGATTGACAACCTTTTCATCTTTTGCACTAGATAATATCCTCTTATTTAGAGAAAGCTCAATTCTTCAACCCCTGATATATTCCTTGGGAAGTATAGTTCTGGGCATACTCATGGTCGTTTTAGGACTATGGTTTTCTAAGTTACTCTAAAAAGTAATCAAACTGTATTTATCGCGATTGAAATTACCAATCTAGGATTGAATATGCATTCATATTTAAATAATACAGCTGAAATTTAATTAAATATTCTATACCCCATTAAAAAAAGGGTACAATTATAAAAAATATTATAAATATTTATATATACCCTCAATTTTATATACTAAAAATTGAAAATAATATAAAATTATACTTTTTACCCTAAAAATTATGATGCTAATGTGAAAATGAAACTATTTTTGTCCAATATCATTTAAAACTATATCAAAATGAAAAAAGTAGAAGCGATTATTCGCAAATCAAAATTTGGAGATGTAAGAGATGCTCTTCACAAAGTAGAGGTAAACTTTTTCAGCTACTGGGATGTAACTGGAGTAGGAAATGAAAAAGAAGGTCATGTTTACCGTGGGATTTCTTACAGCACTTCAGACATCCAAAGGAGACATTTAGCAATTGTTGTCAACGACGAGTTTTTAGAGCGTACTGTTAAAGCAATAACAGATGCTGCTGGAACTGGTGCAGTTGGTGATGGGAAAATTTTCGTGTCAACGGTAGACGATGCAATTAGAATTAGAACAGGAGAAAGTGGCGGAAGTACACTTAATTAAACAATAATCAAACAATAACAATAATTTTATTATGGAAACAACAGCTCTTTTTACTGCCAATAATGTCTGGATGATGATCTGTACGGCATTAGTATTTTTCATGCACCTTGGTTTTTCTTTTTTAGAAATAGGGTTAACCAGGCAAAAAAACACAATCAACATTTTATTTAAAAACTTCTTTGTAATTACAGTAGGTCTCCTACTTTATGCATTAGGAGGTTTCAATCTTATGTACCCTGGGTTTGAAGATGGTGCTCTCGGTATATTTAAATTCGCAGGGTTTGGAATTGCCGCTCCTGAAGGAGGAATGACTACAGCCTATGCAGATAGTGGTTACACTTGGTGGACCGATTTCTTATTTCAAGGGATGTTTGCAGCAACAGCAGCAACAATAGTTTCTGGAGCAGTTGCGGAGCGTATTAAACTCAAAAGTTTTATGATTTTTGCAATTCTGTACGTAGGACTAATATATCCTATAGTAGGATCTTGGAAATGGGGAGGTGGATTCCTTGACGCTATGGGATTCTATGATTTTGCAGGTTCAACATTAGTTCACTCTGTTGGAGGATGGGCTGCATTAGTTGCTATTTATCTACTAGGTGCTCGTATTGGAAAATTTGATGCAGACGGAACCGCTCGTGCAATCCCAGGGCACAATTTGCCTTTAGCTGCGGCTGGTGTACTTATCCTATGGTTAGGATGGTTTGGATTCAACGGAGGATCAGTACTTTCTGCAGATCCAGAGTTAACTTCTTTAACCCTTGTTACTACATGTTTAGCAGCAGCGGCAGGAGGTGTAGCTTCAGCTATATTTTCAAACATACTTTATAAAAACTTTGATTTAACCATGTTCATGAATGGTGTACTTGGTGGATTAGTTGGAATTACGGCTGGTGCTGATCAAATGGGCCCTACCGACGCAATCTTAATTGGGATTATAGCAGGTATTATCATTGTACTCGGAATCGCTTTAATAGACAAACTTAAATTGGATGATCCCGTAGGAGCTGTTGCAGTTCACCTTATTTGTGGAATATGGGGAACTCTAGCAGTTGGAATCTTTGGAGCTATGGCTGGACTAGACCAATTCTTAATTCAATTAGCTGGAGTCGGTATAGTAGGTGCATTCTGTGCAATCTGTAGCTTTGTCCTAATATATATTGTTAAACTTCTTTCTGGTGGTAGCATCAGAGTTGAAAAAGAAGAAGAATTAAAAGGTCTTGATTTAGCAGAACACGGAATGGATGCTTACGCAGATTTTAGACTAAACCAACATTAATAAAACAATAACTTTTTAAACTATATTTATGAAAATTTTTAAAACAACAATTTTAACACTAGCCTTACTTGCAACCATATCTACTTATGCACAGGAAGCAGAGGAAACAACAGAGGAATCAGAAAAATCAACTTTTAGTGTAAGTGGAAGTATAGACACTTACTATAGAAGCAACAGGGAAGCCCCTGGAACATCTTTTGCAAATCTTCCCGGTTTTGCATTAGGAATGGCAAATATCATCTTGTCTTATGAAGGTGAAAAACATGGTTTCGTTGCAGATTTTGTTTACGGTCCAAGAGGAGAAGATGCAGTTTTTGGATCTCAAGGAAATGGATCATCAAGCATCATTAATCAAATGTATGCATATTACAACCTGAGTGATAAGTTTACTTTAACCTTAGGTAACTTCAACACATTTTTAGGGTATGAAGTAATTGCTCCGGCAGCAAACTTCAATTACTCTACTTCGTATATGTTCTCCACAGGACCATTTTCTCATACAGGTTTGAAAGCAGACATAGCTATATCAGATGATATTTCTCTTATGGCCGCTATCATGAACAAAACTGACGAAACTGAGTCTGCGGAAGCTGATGAAACATACTTTGGCTTACAGCTCGGTCTTTACGGACAGTATATCAACCTATTGAGTGGTGACAACTACACACAATTTGATTACACTGGCGGGCTCAACTTATCAGAGAAATTCTTCTTAGGAATAAACGCTACTACAACTTCTTTAGAAGGTGATGCAGGTTTTTCTGGAGTAGCACTATATCCTCAACTTGCTTTATCTGATTCCTTTAGTGTAGGTTTACGTGGAGAGCTTTTTAGTGTTTCGGACGGTACTGACACAGATGATTTAGATACAAATGCTTTTACCATCACAGGTAGCTTTTCTTCTGGTAACCTAATTATAAAACCAGAATTTAGAATCGATACTGCTTCTTCAGAAATTTTTGGTGATACTGCTAAATTAGATGACAATATCTCATCATTTGTACTAGCAGCAATTTATTCTTTCTAAAAATACTAAAGCTTAATTGTTTGGTTTCCCCTTGATAGTTCGTGGTAGTCTATCAGGGGGTTTTTTTTAAAAGCAACAAAAAATATATTTTAAACTTGTCAAATCATTTTTATCTAATATTTTAGCAAAAAAAACATGAAGCGAATTACTTTAGTTATGAACTGTCCTGATCAAAAAGGAATCATTGCTGCTGTAACTAATTTTATTCACGACACAAATGGAAATATCGTTTATATTGATCAATATGTGGATCGCATAAATTCAATTTTCTTCATGCGGGTTGAATGCGAACTGAAGGTAGACAATCAAAGCGTCGAAGACTTTAAATTAAATTTCAAGAAATCTGTTGGAAATAAATACGATCTCAAAACAGATATTTACCTCAACAATGTATTACCTCGCATGGCACTTTTCGTGTCTAAATACGATCATTGTTTATACGATATCCTTGGTCGTCATCAATCGGGGGAATTAAAAATCAAAATCCCATTTATATTAAGTAATCACAGGGATTTAAAAGTTATTGCAGATCGTTTTGACATCCCTTTTTACTACGTTCCCGTTACCAAAGAAACAAAGAAAGTAGCAGAACAAGAACAAATTGCTTTACTTCAAAAAAACAAGATTGACTTTATTGTTCTAGCTCGCTACATGCAAATTATTTCTCCTGAATTAATTCAACATTATCCCAATAAAATAATTAACATTCATCACTCATTTTTACCTGCATTCCCTGGAGCAAAACCCTACCACTCAGCCTATGAAAGAGGGGTAAAGATTATTGGTGCAACCAGTCACTATGTAACTGAAGAGTTGGATGCTGGACCTATAATTGAACAAAACACCACACATGTGTCTCATTTAAATTCAATTGATGATTTTATTGCAAAAGGTAGAGATCTTGAGCGCATTGTTTTATCAAAAGCCCTACAACTACACATCGCGCGTAAGGTGATGGTATATCAAAACAAAACGGTAGTATTTTCTTAAAACTAAAGTGTTTTAAGGAAATTCATCGTTAAATCGTTAAACTGATTAGCGCGCTCAACATTTACTACATGCCCACAATTGGGAATAACTTTTAACTTTGAAGACTGGTGCTGTACTGCTACCTTTTTGACAATAGGTAAAAACATATAATCTTCGGAGCCCATAACATACAAGGTTGGAATGTTGACTTCCTCTTGTCTAAAGAGTTTGAGTAATGGAATAACTTCTGCAGTAAGTTTAAACCAACGAATGAATTCTTTTTGATACAACTTTTTTGCTTCTCGAATAAAAACGTTTCTTGATTCTTTGTGATTCTTGTTTGGCATCATTATAAATGCAAATACTTTATATATCCACATATAAGGAACAATTGATTTAGCCAAATTTCCAAAGTACATTAGAATTCTGGATTGAATATTAAATTTCAGAATGGCTCCTCCCATGGTCATACTGATAACTTTTTGAGGATGCATTTCAGCAATTTGACGAATGAGTATTGTCCCCAAAGAAATTCCAATAAAATGAGATTTCACAATCTTTTCGAAATCTAAAACCTCAACAACATCCTGTGCAATGGCATTAAAAGTATATAGCTCTTCTCTTGACAAATTCAACTTTGTTTTTGAGGCTCCATGACCACGAAGGTCAATTAGCAATAAATTGAAATTTTTTGAAAACCTACGGATTTGTTTAAACCAAATTGAAGAACTACCACCAGCACCGTGAATAAAAGTAACCCATGGGGCATTTTGATTGGTTTGATAAAGGGTGTAATTCAACATTAAATCAATTGTTTTTTTTCTAAAATCTGCTGCATTTGTTTTTGTAAGACTTGAGAGGCTGTGCCTGCTTTTATAGCAAAATCTTTATCCGTAGAAGCATAAATTATTCCCCTAGAAGAATTAACCAAGAGCCCTACATCTTTATTTAAACCGTTTTCAGCTACTTCAGCTAAGCTACCGCCCTGAGCACCAACTCCAGGAATCAGTAAAAAAGCATTTGGGATTAAATTCCGAATGCCTTTTATTGCCGATGCCTTTGTTGCTCCAACTACGTACATCAAGCGATCTGACCCTTTCCACTGGGCACTGCTTTGTATTACTTTTTCATACAGCATTTGAGTTCCAATTTCCTGGGTTTGAAAATCAGATGAACCTACGTTTGAGGTAAGTGCCAAAAGAATGGCATATTTTTCTTTAAAACTCAGAAAAGGCTCTACCGAATCTTTTCCCATATATGGAGCTACAGTAATCGAATCGAAATTATAGGTTTCATAATAAGCCTTTGCATAACGAGTTGCTGTATTTCCGATATCACCGCGTTTAGCATCTGCAATGGTAAAAATTTCTGGATAGTTTTTGTTGAGATAATCCATTACACGCTTTAAAGATGCCATTCCTTGAGATCCATAGGTTTCAAAAAAAGCAATGTTGGGTTTGTATGCTACGGCATATGCTGCAGTAGAATCGATGATTGCTTTTGAAAATTCAAATAATGGATCTTCCATTGCTTTAACCGATGAGGGAACTTTATCTAAGTCTACATCCAAACCAATGCATAAGAACGATTTCTTTAGAAAAATTTGATTTTTTAAAGCAGATATTTTCATTCTTTACAATACTTCTCCAGCCTCTTTAAGCTTTTCTGTGTTCTGATACAACTGTAATTCATCAATCAGTTTTTGAACATCACCATTAATAATATTCTGAAGATCGTAAAGGGTCAAACCAATTCGATGATCTGTAACTCTTCCTTGAGGATAATTATAAGTTCTGATTTTTGCAGAACGATCTCCAGAGGAAACTAATGAGTTTCTTTTTTGAGAATCAGCTTCCAATTTTTTTGCTAATTCCATTTCATACAAACGAGAACGAAGTACTTTAAGTGCTTTATCCTTATTTTTATGTTGAGATTTTTGATCTTGGCACTGAGCTACAATTCCTGTTGGCTCATGGGTTAGGCGTACCGCGGAATAAGTTGTATTTACTGACTGGCCCCCAGGACCAGATGAGCAAAAATAATCTATTCGGACATCATTCATGTTTATCTCCACATCAAATTCCTCAGCTTCTGGTAATACCATAACGGTAGCTGCTGAGGTATGAACTCTTCCTTGTGTTTCGGTTTGTGGAACCCTCTGAACACGATGAACTCCTGACTCGAACTTCATAACTCCATAAACATCTTCTCCAGAAACTTCAAAGATAATCTCCTTGAAACCACCAGCAGTTCCATCACTACTGTCAACTAGACTGACATTCCAGCCTTTGTCTTGACAATATTTGGTATACATACGATATAGGTCTCCGGCAAAAATACTTGCCTCATCACCACCGGTACCTGCTCTAATTTCTAGGACTACATTTTTAGAATCTTCAGGATCTTTGGGAATTAGTAAAAACTTAATCTCTTCCTCTAATGCTGGAAGTTCTTCTTTAGCTTCTTCTAGTTGAATTTTAGCCATTTCTACCATTTCAACATCTCCACTTTCATTTATAATCTCTTCTGCCTCATCAATATTGGAAGTCAAAGCTTTGTATTGATTTGCTTTCTCAGTTAAAATTCTCAAATCCTTATATTCTTTATTCAATTGAACATAACGCTTTTGATCCGATATAATATCGGGTTGAATAATCAAGTCTGAGACTTCATCAAAACGTTGTTGAATGATTTGTAGTTTTTCGATCATGACATAATAATCTATGGGATAAAATTACTACTTTTTTAAATAAAAAGATGCATTAGTCAATAACAAAACTAAAGCCAGTCGATACACTAAAAGCTGATAATCCATCACTTCTTTCATAATTCTGATAACGCAAACTAATCATCTTCAAGGATAGTTTGCCTAGTTTGTATTTAGAAAAAACATCTGTATAAACCAATGAACCTCCAATTTGACGGCTTGAAAATGCTGATAAATCATAATCTGAAGTGTAGAATTCTTGAGTCGAAAGATGCTGGTTGTAAGGTGCAAAATAATCTGTTGCTGTTTGATCATAATAACGAAATGAGGTAGTTAATTTCCACTTTAGATTGAATTTGATTGGAAGTTCAAATTGAACAGTATTGGAGTCGATTCCCCAATCATCAGAATATTTCCTGTAATAACTGCGCAAAACTATAAATTCATTTAAGTAATAATTTAGTCGCACACCAAACGGGAATTTAATTCGTGTTCTCGGTAAACGTTCTATATCGTCTGCTAAGTGGAAAATATCTTTATTCGTGGCACTTTCGTAATATGGTATTGATCTAAAATTACCTATATAAAAATTTGGCCGGTCAGCAAAATAAACTCTTTGTAATGGGTTTGCTAACCATCCTTTCTGCATTACATAGTCAGCAAAAAAAGAAAACTGCAAACGCTTACTTAGTATCTGAGAAAACTCAAGAGAAACGGAATATGAGTTACGATTAACATCATCAATTGAGGTGAAATTTGATGGGAGATACGACACAACTCCATTTCCTTCAGAATCCGTTACACTCACATTATAAAAATAGCTTCGATCATCTACCAAAAAACCATTTCCATAAATCTCAAATTCGTGAATTTCAGTTGGAATAATTGGTTTCCACTGATCCAAGTAAACCTGAGTTTTTATACTAAACTCGGTGTTTTTTTCATTCCATAGTTGTGTAAATCCACCTCCAAAACCAAAGGATTCATAATCATACTCAAAAGAACCCCCAATGTTTGCGGACCAATACTGGTTTCGATCTTCAGATGCATGAACATAAGACAAGTTAATTGAAGTAAGAATATCTTTTCTAGAGGCTCCAGAGGATGCGATCCAAGGAGAGCCACCAGCTGGTCCTCTACTGGAATTATCCTCATCATAACCACTTTCGGAAGCTCCTGTTTGATTGAAGGGATTTCCATTACTTGAACTTGCAGAAGTATAAGCAGATAAACCTGCATCAACGGTAAGAACATCATCATCATTCAATGGAATACGAATTACAACAGTTGGGGCTGTATTTTGTAAATCTTCGTTACCTATTCCCCCAGTTACTGATGCATGAATCCCTTCTTGTTCATAATATCCTATCAAAAGATCGACCTCTATTGCTTCAAGAACTTTCTTTTTGTAAGTTAAAATACTATCGTTTTGAGCATAACCCAAAAGACCAATACTCAAAATAATATAAATAAAAATTGATTTAATTACACCCACAACCTCCCCCGGTTTTACCTCCATTTGCACCTGCTGCTGCTTCTCTATAGATATGATAAGTAGTTTCGAAACGTTCAAATAATGGAGATTTCAATTTCATATCCAGATCATTCAAATAAACCTTATTATATTCCTTCACAGTAATACAACTACTACTTGAAAGAAGTACTACAAACAGTATTAATTTGAATTTAATTTTTTTCAATTTCTATATTTTTAGATTTATAAATAACTCCATTATCATCAATCAAAATGGCTTCTATATTTGGAAGTTGATTAATTAAAAACATTCCAGAATCTACTCCCATCACAAAAGTTGCTGTAGCTAAAGCGTCAGCCAGTTCTGCTTTATTGGCAAAAATAGTGGAACTTATAATTCCTTTTGAAGGAATTCCTGTTCTTGGGTTAACAATATGACTAAAACGTTCTCCGTCAATTAGGGTGAATTTTTCATAATTACCTGAAGTAACTACTGCATCATGCTCAAGTGAAAGCCAGGAAAATACTTTTTCTTTATTCATTGGATTTATTATTCCTACAGTCCAAGGTGAACCATCAGGTTGTTTTCCCCAAGTGTTCATGTCACCAGAGGCATTGATAATCCCTCCTTTTACTCCCCTACTAATCAATATCTTTTTAGCTTGGTCAGCAGCATAACCTTTACCAATACCACCAAAACCTATTTTCATTCCCTTTTCTGGTAAAAAAACAGTTCTTTTTTTTTTGTTCAACTCTAATTTATGGAATCCAATTTTGGAAATTGAATTTTGAATAACCCCAAGGTCTGGCATTTCAGAAACTCCTCCATCAAAATTCCAGATTTGATCTATTGCAGCAAAAGTAATATCAAAAGCACCCGAAGTAATTTTTGATATTTTTTGGGCTCTATCAATTAAATCAAAAAGTTCTTTCGAAACTTTAATGGGTTCAATTCCTGCATTACTATTTATCTTAGCAGTTTCAGAGTCTTTATCCCAAGAAGATATCAATTTTTCGATTCGAATAATTTCATTCTTTGCCTGTTCAATATAGTTAGCTGCTGTCTTTTCATTTTCCATAACTACAGTTAACTTAAAAGTAGAGCCCATGAGCATATGAGATTCAGAATATATCTGTTGAGAAAACAGAGATGAGAAAAAACCCAAGCTAATAATAATCAGAAAATAAAAAGTTTTAATTTTCAATTTAAAATTGATTAATACGTGAAATATAATCTTTAGGTGGAGTTTTTTCATACCCCAAACGACCCAACACATTCTCATTAGAATCTATAACAACTACCAATGGAAAATACCCATTTGGGTTATACTCAATTGCTAACATATCATTACGTTTTTGAATTGAATTGTCTAGTTTGTTTTTTTTCCTTTTGGGAAAATCCGCACGAAAAAGGATATAGTTTTTCTTAGCATACTCATTGAAGGTAGGGTCTTTCCAAATTTCTTTCTCCAATTTGATGCAAGGAATACACCAATCGGAACCTGAAAAAACTAAAATCAACTTCTTGTTTTCTTTTTTTGCCTCAACTTTTGCTGCATCCCAATTGGTTCGCCAATCTTGTGCCAATAGATTAAAAGGAATCAATATAACTAATACATAAAACAAAAATAAAATCTTGTTTTTCATTAATTTTGAGTTGAGCGTTCATAGGTAAACCCTCCATTTTTCCCTTTTGCCCATGAAATTATTTTTACTGAAAGGTATACATCATCTGTGATCAGATGTAAAACCATGTTTTTACCTACCGCATTAGTGGGCTTTCCTGTTGCTGCCCTAAAAGGCTCAAAAGCTAAAGTTGATATTTCATCAATTGTTCCCAAAGCCCACTCGGTACCAACTGGACTATTATCTTTATCATAGGACGATTCTACAACAATATTATAGAATTGCCCTCCATCATTACCTCTTGTGATTTTTACATTATCAGTAATATAATCTTGACTACTAGTCAATGTTGGATCTGCTCCATTCTCTTTTGAAAAGGCAATAATCTCTCCATCCCATATATTATATTCTATAACTCTTGTCAAGTTTATGGTTACTGTAATATCTTTTATAATATTTCCAGAAGTTATGCGAACATTAGCTGTCAAACTTTGAACATTTTGAAAAACAAAAAGAGAAGAGTCTGCGACTGTTACTTCGCCTGTTGAACTATTGACTTCTAATGCATCTGGAACGCTTTGAGATATAATACTGAATTCAAGTGTTCCTTGGTTTACTGAGGCTTCAATGCTGCCAAGAGATTCACCATCTTCTGGGTTTTCAGGAATTGTGACCAAAAAATCTGAGGCGGTAATTACTGTTATAATTTCATTTGAAGTGTTATCAAATGTAGTATCATCGTCATCACCCCCCCCACAAGACAACACAAGAAATAAGCTGAATAGTTTTAAGATTATTGGTCTTGATTTGGGTATCAAAGATTTTATCAATTTATTTTTCATATACAAAATTATCAAAAATAAAGTAAAAAGTTTAAGAATAATAAAATTTTCCGTGAGTCCCTTGGATAGTTAATTCCTTTTGATTTGATTTTTCTACTCTTCCCACGATTTTAGCCTGTACATCGAAAGACTCTGATATCTTAATAATTTCTTCTGCAAGTGCAGGAGCTACATAGAGCTCCATTCGGTGTCCCATATTAAATACCTCGTACATTTCCTTCCAGGAGGTTCCTGATTCTTCTTGTATCATTTTAAACAAAGTAGGAGTATCAAATAGATTGTCTTTGATGATATGTAAGGTATCTATAAAATTTAAAATCTTAGTCTGTGCACCACCACTGCAATGGACCATTCCGTGAAGTTGATTCCGGTCAACAGTATTCAATATTTCCTGAATAATAGGTGCATAAGTTCGAGTTGGTGAAAGCACAAGCTTCCCGGCATTCAAAGTACTATCTTGAACAAGATCTGTCAAATTTTTAGATCCAGAATAGATGAGGTTTTCAGGTACACTTGCATCAAAAGTTTCGGGATATTTATTTTTTAAGTTTTTATTGAACACATCATGTCGAGCTGAGGTAAGTCCATTACTTCCCATCCCTCCATTGTATTCTTTTTCATAGGTAGCCTGACCAAAAGATGCCAAACCAACAATAACAGCACCCGCTTGAATTTTGGCGTTGTCAATAACATCTGATCGATTCATACGGGCAGTTACCGTTGAATCTACAATGATAGTTTGTACCAAATCTCCTACATCAGCAGTTTCACCTCCAGTACTGTGAATGGAGACTCCATAGTCTTTTAATTCTTCAATTAATTCCTCTGTTCCGTTGATTATAGCTGCTAAAACTTCTCCTGGAATCCTGTTCTTATTTCTACCTATAGTAGATGACAACAATATATTTTGCGAAGCTCCTACACAAAGCAAATCGTCGATGTTCATGATCAGAGCATCTTGTGCTACTCCTTTCCAAACAGATAAATCTCCAGTTTCTTTCCAATAAGCATAGGCAAGTGATGATTTGGTCCCTGCTCCATCAGCATGCATAACGATACAGTGATCTTCGCTGCCAGTCAAATGATCTGGAACTATTTTACAAAAAGCTTTAGGAAAAAGACCTTTGTTAATGTTTTTAATGGCATTATGAACATCTTCTTTTTGGGCTGAAACACCCCTGAGGCGATATCGATCACTGGAGATTTTACTCATACAAGCTTTTATTTAGTGTAAAAATACATCAATTTATTTCCTTTACCTAAAGCTAATTTAGACCCTTTTACCTTCGGCTCAGAATTCATTAACGCGAAAAAAGAAGTTCTCTATATTTTGCTAAAGGCCATTTGGAATTATCAACCAAGAGTTCAAGTTTATCGCAATGATATCGAATGGTATCAAAGTAAGGTTTTACCCGAGTATGATAAGCATTTGATTTATCAAAATTATCTTCTATTAGATTTGCTTTCTTTCTTTCTGCAATCATATCATTTACCCCAGTATTGATCTGCTCTATATGACCTGAAATACGTTCAATCAGCAACATTTGCTCTTTCGCATACTTCTCAAAACTAGAATTATAAATTTCTTTAAGTCCTTTAACATTTTCAATCAACGTATTTTGATATTGAATTGCAGTAGGAATGATATGATTTCTGGCAATATCTCCCAAAGTTCTGCCTTCTATTTGCAAGGTAAGTATATATTGTTGTAAATCTATTTCAACCCTTGCATCAAGTTCTCTCTTACTGAATACATTTAAATTTTTGAAAAGTTCAACACTTTTTTTGGAGCTATACTCCTTGAGCGCATCTGGAGTAGAGGTTAAAGGACTTAAACCTCTTTTTTTAGCTTGTTTTATCCACGACTTACTGTATCCATCTCCTTCAAAAAGAATTGTTCGTATGTATTTAATAGAATCCCGCAATTCATTGAAAATTGCATCATCTTTTTTCATCTTGGGGTTTTGAAGATGTAAATCTACTTTTTTCTTAAAATCAATTAATTGTTCGGCAACAATAGAATTTAAAACCGTCATGGGTTTGGCACAATTCGTTTTGGAACCAACTGCTCTAAATTCAAATTTATTCCCAGTAAATGCAAACGGTGAGGTTCTATTTCGATCTGTATTATCTAAAAGTATTTCAGGAATTTTACCAATTACATTAAGTTTCAAGTCTGTTTTTTCTTTTGGGGAAAGTTTTCCTTTTGAAACTTGCTCCAAATTGTTAAGTACTTCGGTTAGTTGTTCCCCAATGAAAACAGAAATTATTGGAAGTGGAGCTTCATCGGTTCCCAAACGCAATTCATTACTTGCCGATACGATACTTGCTTGAAGTAAAGATTCATGTTTCATTACAGCAGCAATAGTATTTATAAAAAAGGTCAAGAATTGTAAGTTATTCATCGGAGTTTTACCTGGGCTAAGTAAATTTATTCCAGTATTTGTTTTCAGTGACCAGTTGTTGTGTTTGCCAGATCCGTTTATTCCAGAAAAAGGTTTTTCGTGCAGAAGAACTGAGAAATTATGTTTTTCAGCAATTTTATTCATTAAATCTGTGAGCAGTGCATTGTGGTCAACTGATAGATTAACTTCTTCATAAATGGGTGCTAATTCAAATTGAGCTGGAGCTACTTCGTTGTGTCTAGTTTTTACAGGGATTCCCAAAATCAAACTATGATGTTCTAATTCCTGCATAAATGCTAAAACTCGTGGGGGAATAGAACCAAAATAATGATCGTTTAATTGTTGACCTTTGGAGGACTCGTGTCCCATCAAAGTACGACCTGTCAAAATCAAATCAGGACGGGATGCTGCAAGTGTTTGATCCACCAAAAAATATTCTTGTTCCCACCCCAAGGTTGCCGATACTTTCAAAGTGTTTTTATCAAAAAACTTTGCAATATCAGTGGCTGCTTTATCTAAAGCAGAAGTTGAACGCAATAAGGGTGTTTTATAATCTAATGCCTCTCCTGTGTATGAAACAAAAATAGTGGGTATACAAAGGGTATTCCCATAAATAAAGGCTGGAGAAGTTGGATCCCAAGCTGTATATCCTCTGGCCTCAAATGTATTTCGAATCCCTCCACTTGGAAAGCTAGAAGCATCCGGATCTTGTTGTACCAATTGACTACCATCAAAACGTTCAATAGCCTCTGAACTGTTTGATAAGTCAAAAAAGGATTCGTGTTTTTCTGCTGTTGCTCCAGTTAGTGGTTGAAACCAATGTGTGTAATGAGTAACGTTTTTGGAAGATGCCCAAGATTTCATTGCAGCAGCAATTTGATCAGCCAAGGATCTTGATATTTTGGTTCCCTTAAAAATTGCCTTTGAAATTTCATCATAAGCTTGTTGGTTAAGAGAACGTTGCAGAACTATGTCGTTGAAAACGTTTTGAGCATATTGAGGAGTTATTGAATAATCAGCATCTGAAATCTTAGCTTTTGTTTTTGCTAATTTATTAAGTGCATCAAATCGAATTGAATTCATTCTTTGGGTTGTTAAAAATATTATTCCAAAGGTATTTATTTTTTAAAATCTGAAGTCATTTCAATGTAATTTTTACAATAAATATAATTTACCCCCCTAAAATTTGGGTTATTAATAAAAGTTAATAACTATGTTAAGATTTATACCCCTTAAAAAAGAACCACACAGTCAAAAAAATTAAATTTGTGTACATAAAGTTAAAAAATACAATTATGAGTAAATCTAAATTAGAGTATATCTGGTTGGATGGTTACAAACCAACATCCAACTTACGTAGTAAAACAAAAGTAGTTGATGATTTTAATGGAACATTAGAAGATTGCCCTGTGTGGTCATTTGACGGTTCCTCAACTCAACAAGCAGAAGGAGGATCTTCGGATTGCTTGTTAAAGCCTGTTGCAATTTATCCAGATCCTGTTCGAAGAAACGGATTTTTGGTAATGACTGAAGTTTTAAATGCTGATGGAAGCGCTCATGAATCTAATGCGAGAGCTACTATTAATGACGATGATAATGATTTTTGGTTCGGTTTTGAGCAAGAATACTTTATTATGGATTGTGAAACCCAATTACCTTTAGGCTTTCCTGTGGGAGGATATCCTGGACCGCAAGGAATGTACTACTGTTCTGTGGGAGGAAAAAATACTCATGGAAGAGACTTTGTTGAGGAACATGCGGATCTTTGTATTGATGCAGGACTTAATTTTGAAGGAATAAACCAAGAGGTTGCAAGTGGACAATGGGAATTCCAACTATTTTCCAAAGGTGCTAAAAAGGCAGGTGATGAAATCTGGGTAGCTCGTTACCTTCTGGATCGTTTGACTGAACAATATGGATATTACATAGAATATCATCCAAAACCTGTTAAAGGAGATTGGAATGGTTCTGGGATGCACGCTAATTTTTCTAATACAACTCTTAGAACTTGTGGTGATAAAGCTACTTATGAAAAAATTTGTGAGGCATTCAGACCCGTTACAAAAGAACACATCGAAGTTTATGGTCAATACAACGAACAACGTTTAACAGGACTCCATGAAACAGCTTCGATAACAGACTTTAGTTACGGTATATCTGATCGTGGTGCTTCTATTCGTATTCCAATTATTACTGTGGAAAATAATTGGAAAGGTTGGTTAGAGGACAGGAGACCTGCTTCTAATGGAGATCCTTACAAAATTGCTGCACGTATTGTGAAAACTGTTAAATCTGCAAATTTATAGTTAAAGTAGTTTTAATATAGTAAAAAAAGCATCCTCATTAGGATGCTTTTTTTATACCAGAAGGTCACTAATAAAATATAAATACAGTCCCAATAGTATTATTCCGTTGAATCGATTAAGGTTATTATCCTTTGGAATGAGGACCATTATAAACACAAACAATGATATTAAAAACATCCAGACCAAATCATTTGAAATAATATTCAAGTCTTGCACTTCAATAGGCTTAATCATAGAAGTAATACCCATGACAGCTAAAATGTTAAATACATTAGAGCCAATTAAATTACCTAATGATATAGCTTTTTCTTTTCTAATAATCGCAATTATGGAGGCTGAAAGTTCGGGAATGCTTGTGCCTATTGATATTATTGAAATCCCAACAATACGTTCACTTACCCCCATAAGAGAAGCTAGAGAAACTGCTCCTTTGACAAGGGTTTCTGACCCCAACCACAAAGCAAAACCACCTGCTAATATGTATTGAAGTGTATGTCTAGGATTTAATAATTCAAAATCGTGAGATTCAGCTACGTCATCTTTAGAAAACTTCTGCCCTTTCAATAAGTAAAAAATGAATACTACTAAAAACAAAAACATAAATGCCCCCTCATTTGATGAAAGAATCCCATCAAAAGCAATCATTACAATAAATAAAAGAGTGGAAAACATCATCATAGGCCAATCGGTTTTAAAAAAACTTTTTGGAACTACAATAGGAGTTATCAAAACAGTAATGGCAAGAACAAAAGCCAGGTTAGCAATATTGGATCCAACAATGTTTCCCAAAGCAATATCTGGATATCCCGATAAAGCTGATTGAATACTGACTATAAGTTCAGGTGCTGAGGTAGCAAATGATACCACTGTCATACCAATTACTACTCTAGGAATAGACAAATTTAAAGAAAGAGAGACGGAAGACTTTAATAACCAGTCTCCACCCTTTATCAACAACACCAATCCAACAACGATCGCTATAAAAGCCATACTAAAAATTTTCACGAATATACATCATCCCAGAAAATCATGAGGTGTATTCCATAAAATCCTTTCAAATAAATATTCACGATTTCAATTTATAAATAAATTTGATTGGTTCATTATGAAAATCATGAGTATAATTACTTTAATGCCTAAAGATTTTAACACCTACAAGAGTTTTTAGAGGTTTATTGAATCAAATACTATGAAGGAAAGTGATTAGATTAATATTTTTCTCTAGAGAAAGTTTCTTTTTTAAACGGTATTTTTGACTTTCAACAGTTCGAATTGATGAACCAGTCAATTGTGCAATTTCCTGTGTGTTTTGATTCATTTTTAAGTAGGCACAAAGCTTAAGATCTTGTTGGGTAAGTTTAGATTCAATGAAAATCAGGTTTTTGAAAAAATCAGGGTAAACTTCTTCAAATTGTTGCTCAAAACGATTGTTAATTTTTTCAGAATTTAAAATCATCTTAATTTTATCTTGAATCAATTTGGAGGGATCTTGAAATTTTTTAGAAACTTTATTTTTTTCAATACTATCGAGCAAATAATTTAAATTTTTGTTACGCTGAGTAATGTAGTTCGATTTGTTAATTAATTGAATTTTTTTGTGATTCAATTCATTTTCTAGTATTTTCTTTTCGTTTTGAGATTTTTCTGTTTTTTCTTTTTGAAGATTAAAATTTAATCTTAAAGATATTAATGAAAAAAATAAAATAGTTGCTCCAATTATCAATATGTATAAGTAAGTGTTGTATTGAATTTTATTTTGGATAAGTTCTGATCTCTTTTGGTTCAACAAAAGGTTTGATTCCAATTCATTGAATTTTTCTCCAATTTTGAAAACTGATCCAAACGACGCTTGACTGAGCAACGAGTCCTTTACTCTGATCAAATTTTTGTAATCTTTTTTCTTGATATATACTCCCTCAAGGATTTTAAAATTTCTTTTTTTTTCCTTAGAAAAAAAATTTCCTTTGATTTTACTTAAGTTATTTTGAGCAATAGATAATGCTTTGTTAAGTTTATTTAACCCCAAATAGCACTCGCCAATATCCGATTCAATAACAGGAAGATCAACTGGAAAATTATTTAACAATTCTAATGCTTTTGAATAATAATCAATAGCTACTTGGTAGTTATTTTGAAGTTGATAATATTTTCCCATTAGCGAGAATGAATATCCATAATTCCTCATCAAGTAGCTGTCTTCGAGCTTGTCATTTTCTATTGAGGTTTTACCATCATCGAACAATCTTTGAATTTCAGAAAAATAACTGTTGACTTTAAACAAATCTTTCTTTTTCATGTTTAAACTCATCAAACCCAAATTAGAATACATCAAATCTTCAACCTTTTTGTTGTTTTTTCTGATTTCATAAGATTTCAAATATAGGGTTTCGGCTTGTTCATAATTTTCTCTAAGTAAATCTATCATTGCTAAATTGTCGTAAACTGTTGAAAAACCATAGTTTTTTGCTTCTTGGTTTTTGTACAAACTAAAATTATCCAGCGCGTCATAATAAAATTTTTCTGCCTTTTTGAAGTTTTTATTATTGAAATAAATGTTACCAATATTCAATAAAACCCAAGGAGGTAAATTAACTTCTTTTTCTAATCTATCCTCTGATGGAATGGCTTGAAATAGCTTCAATGACTCGTCATAAAAACCTAAAGCTTCAGCATCTAGATTCCTACTAGCTAATATCTCACCTACTAAAGTATTAACAGAAAGATGATTTATGGTGGGCTTGTTATAATTTGCAATATTTAGTACTTCAAATCCAAAAGCTACTGCTTTATCAGGGTCAGAATTCTTATAAAAAATAACAGAATCCTTAAGTCTGATGATTTTTTGTTCTAAATCATCTTGATATAGGCTCGCATTAACGAACAGAAATACAGATAAAAGAGCTTTTAAAAACATTTTACTTTTTTAAAAAAACAAATAACAATAAGGCAATTACAAAAACTACAACAATTTCAATGAAATGTTTTAATTTCATTTTATTATAAATTTATTAAATAATTTGATCTTTAACTTCATACTACTTTTTTTACCTAATAACACCTGCAAAATGTTCATCAATGACTTTATTTTCTTATTGTAAGATGATTCTTAAAATCGTTCAGTAAAAAGTAAAAAGATTTATTCCTTACACTTTTTAGTTTTATTATTGAAAAACTTTTTACGTTCAGCTAAAAACTGTTCTCTAGAATAAGTTTTACCATTGAAAAATAATGACTTAACCCCTTTAGGTATATCATTTTGGAAAATGAAACTGTCTAACATAATATAGCTTTTAACAAAAATACAACAGTTAAATTCCTTTGGCAATTATTTGATACTTCATTACTACTGCATTTAGTTATTGCTATTTGTTACAAAATAACTCCTAAAAACAGCTTCCTCATAATTACAAAAAAACATAAAAAAATTATGTGAATTGCAGAAGAATAAGTGCATTGAATTCTTTGCGAAACCAAAATCCTTCTACAAAAAAAGAAAAACATCTCAACTAAAATATGTCTCAGATATCTTTATAGATTTTAATTTGATATCAAAAACAAAGTATTATATTTGCCCACAAATTAAAAATTGATTTAGTTTTTGGAAGTTTATAAAAATTCGCATTCTTAATTCATATTCAATGGCCTCGTAGCATAACTGAATAGTGCACTTGATTACGGCTCAAGAGGTTACAGGTTTGAATCCTGTCGAGGTCACTAAAAACCAACTCTTTACGGGGTTGGTTTCTTTTTTAGTATAAAGATTAGTACACAACTTTTATTTCTTTCTTGACAGTTCACTTCTAAATTTATAGTACTCAATTGGTTTAACTCTTTGTCTTTTAATTTATAAGAAGTAACTGAAAATAATGCAGATAATATGCCTGTTATAATCACTTGGACAAGTTCCCCAGATAGATTTATTGGCATTTGTCAAAGAATAATTAAACAAAAAGTTTATTGGCTCGGAAGTAATGAAATTCAACTGCTTAGTATTAAATTTAAAAAAAGGAGTTTGGTGATTAATCAAACTCCCAAAAATACTATCGTCTAACTTTTACTTTCGATCTCATTTTTAATTTTTAATAATTCCTCTTTTGTATATCTTTTGTTATTCCAATACAACTGAACTCCTGATTTAGGAACCACTAAATTTTTAAAAAAAGCTTTTTCCAATTTATCCATAATCAATAAAACTTAAAATTAGATTTTAAAAGCTTTTTGTTGATTTAAATTCACGAAATTTTATAGTAGAATATTCACATCTTACTTAATATTATCAAATATTTGATTGAAAAATAGCTTCATATGTAACTTTGCAAGTCCTTAAGTTTATGAGATAGATTTAGTAATCTGAATTCTTTTGAACAAGAGTTTATAAATAGAAATAAAAACGTTATAAGGATAGTACTACTAAGAATGCTTTTCATAGAATAAACTTGAATAAATTAAATATAATAATATTATTAATAAGCAAGTATAACCTTAAAAGGTTTTCATTTGGTCTAATCCTAAGGTTATTCCTTTTAAATTGCGTATATTTGAAGGATACTTTTTTTGTTTAAGTATTTAATCAAATTATTATGAAAAATAGATTTTTAATTTTAGCCTCAATTGTGTTATTAGTCATTTCCTGCGAAAAAGATATGGTAAATCCTCCTCCTGGGGGAGTAGACGCTTCGGTTGATATAAGATTTCCTGTTATTTCTCTTATTGGTTCTTCTTCAATTAGTATCGAAAGAGGAACAATATATTCAGATGCTGGTGCAACAGCTTCAGACAATATAGATGGAGATATCACTTCTTCAATAACATCATCAGGGCTCGTAGACTCTTCCACGCCAGGAACATACACAATTACATATAGTGTTTCGGACGCAGCAGGAAATTCGACTTCTTTATCCAGAACAATTATAGTTAATGAAGCAGCTGTAATAACAGCACTAGCAGCTACAGGAGTTCTATCAGAACAAACTCCTGCTGAAGCAAAGAAAACTATCAGTGGAAAGTGGAATATCAATAATAGTTCAAAATCATTTAATACTGGATGTGAGTTCGATTACATTGAGTTTACCGATGATTATTATTTGATGGCCTTAATCTTAGATGGAGAAACAGTTTCTGCATTTGGAAGCTATGTTTTAAATGAAGATTCGGAGGGTAATGTTACCAGTGTAGATTTAAACTATAACATTGGTGGTGCTGACATAGTTATTGCCAAGTTAACTGATATTAGTGTTACAATGACTGGACTCGATCTGTTTGCTACTTTTACTGTAGATTTGGATATTCCTGAAGCTGCTGCTTTCGATTCATGTAATAGTCTTGATGGAACATGGGATTCTACTAAACAAGATCCTATGCCACAAAGTTATGCTGCTGCTGAAACTTCTTCATCAACATCAAATTCCTCAACTATTTCAAATCCAAATACTTATATTGATCCAGACACCCATGTTTTGCTGATAAATAATTCTTGGGAATTAAAAACGGTTACTGAAGATGGTATAACATTAAGTGCTGAAGATTTCTTATCTGATGATGGTGAGCCTGACGAGATTTTTTGTGATGAAAATTATGAGAATTGTTCCCCACCTACTTCTGTAAATATTCAATTTTCAGCTTATGGAAGCTATAATTTTGTATTTTTTGGTTCCATTTATGGACCTCAAGTTGAACCTGGTACATGGATATGGATTGATGAACCAGGCCCTAAAAGGTTTTATGTATTTGGTACAGATGATCTTCCAGAAGAATATGAAATAATAACAATCAATGTTTTAACTGAATATGAGTTAATAGTGACCGATTCAGAAGGATCAGTTTATTCTTTTGTTGCATTGTAAACAAGTTTTTATTAAGAATTTGCTTCTATAATAGAGATTAAAACTCGTTTAGTATGCCAATAAAGCCTGTGAAAATAACAACAGAGTTAGCTGCTTCATTTACTTTAAAAAAGCCCTAAATTTTATGGCTTTTTTAATTGTATTTAATTAAGATGGAAAAGAAATAAGTAACATCGGTTTTTCATCAACACTGATGAACAATTTTCATGGCTTAACTCAATATAAACGAGATGATTTAAAAGACTTAATAAATACATAGGAGAAAAAAACAAAGAAGAGCAAATCATTTACCCCATAAGTGGCATAAAAAATCCCCGCCATCAAATCTTTACCATACACTCTAGAAATGTCATTTTTCGACATCCAATTAATCCAATTAAACACATAAATTAATTTTTCGATCGCGAATACACCAACAAGCCAATTCAATTGTTCATATTTCTGAGATACTGATAAAAACACTAGCCCCCAAACGATTATCATTAGCAAACCAAAGTTAGACATTACAACTGGGTCAGCTTGAGTGATGTTTTCATTTGTGAAAAATCTTGAAAAAATCAAAGTTCCTCCAATATTCGTTATTCCTGAAAGAATAAATCCTTTTGTAATTAATCCTTTAATAATTTTCATAAAGTTATTTAAGTTAAAATTAATTTAAGTAAATATAGAGCAGTACAAAAGAATTAACAGTATTGAGGGTTCTAAAGCATAATTACCATTTGATCTTTTAGTTTCAAAAACTTGAAAACTACAAGGAGTTTGAGGGAAATATCACGGTATTATTAAAATGGATTCCAACAGATATGTTTAAGCTTTTTTTAACGTACTTCAGAATAAGTTCACTCTATTATTAAATATTAACGACTATAAAACATCAAAACCCCCACTGAAGCATGATGAACAGCGAGGGCTTTAAAGTATTAATACCACTTGATTTTTAAACAAAATCTTTGATTAAAAAAATCATGATTAATATAAACTTATCATAATTTACTCAGAACCATTAACATATTTTACCTGCTCCCAAATGACTCTTAAACGAAATCCATCAGGGTCGTATTCATTCATTTTAGAACCCTTAGGTGGAGTCCATTCACTCAAATCTAATGTTTTCAGAGCATCTTCTATTGAACTAAAACCATCCCATGTCATAACGGTAGACTCATTAGTTCCAGTTGGGTATATTTTTGTTCCTATTCCCCAGTTTTTCATTGGGTTTGATTTGGATTTTATGTTTTTTGCATGCAAGGGACTCCAGATATTTTTATTTTCAGATAAAAACCCATTTAGATTTTTTGGTTTTGCATAATTCCATATCCAGACTTTTGCATCATTATTTCCAAGAATTTGATCTTGAATTTTATAATGATGTATTTCATAAACTTCATAATCAGTACGAATATTATTAGGGTTAATCCCTAATTTATTTGCAGAATTCATCCACCCAGGATTTAACAGATCTGCAATTGTTTCATGTGCATTTATAAATGCATAATTGACATCGTTATTTCCAGCAGTTCCAAACTTCCGCATAAGTGCCCATCCCAATTGCTTTCCGTTTTTAATATTTTGATTTGCGATTTTTGACCAGTAATTATTTTCTAATCTTTCAAACTCACTGATTTTTTCTGGACTAACTTTTATATATGTGATTGAGTAATACTGAGATTGAACGGTAAAACTTGTTATCAACAATACTAATAATAGATTTTTCATAATTATTTTTTAAAATAAAAAGTTACAAAATAATTTACAAATAACAATTAATTTAAATATTTTACTCAGAGTATAGACGCAATAATGCTAAAGATACATATTGTAATGTCTTTTCGTGGGTTGCTTCTAAAATCATAATCGGTGCCTTACCCACTTTTTCAGCTTCTAACCAACGTGAAATACACAAACACCATTTATCTCCAGGTTTTAACCCAGGAAATTTCCACTGAGGTAAGGGAGTTATTAAATCATTGCCACTTGAGAAGGAGTAGTCTAAAAATTCTTGCGTAACTAACGAGCAGATAGTATGTGTTCCGGTATCCTGAGAAATTGTTCTGCAAAAACCATCTCTAAAATAACCTGTGGAGGGGTCTTTACAGCACGGGGTGAGCGGTAATCCTAAAACATTTAGTTCCATATTTAAAGGTAACATAACTTCAAACGTTTTTGAGCGTGAAACCCCTAATCAAAACCTTCGGATGGGGTTTTTAGAAGTTATTGATAATTAATTCTCGATATGAATTATTTCTAATTCAGCGGCATCATACATTTTTCTTGAATCTAATCCTAACTGCAATAGCTTGGACTCTAAGAACGTTTCTTCTTCAAAAACTAAATCAACTCCTGTTCGGTTTTGGAAGACAAAATGAGTGAGGTTTTTGAATGCATTAGCACTTGATGAAACTACTTTAGCCATTCCCCACATTCTTAAACCCCCTGAATTAATTAATTTTTGCCACATGGGTAGAAAATATTCCAATTCAAATTTTTCGTAATCCTCGTTCAAAGCCTCCATAGGTGCTAAATTTATTACATCTCCTAATTGTGCCCTATATGTTGGGGTCTGATACAAACCTTCTATTTCGTATTGCCGCCAAGATTTTTTGACTTTATTCCCCTCGGCCTTTTCAAACATTTTTGTTATTGAAGTATTAGACATTTTATTCTTATAAAACTTATCAGCATATTTTCTGTAATTATTCCAGTCGTCTGATTCTTTTTGCGATTTATCTTTATAAATATTAAAAACTACATAGTCAGCTACTTGTTTGGATTCATCAAGAGAAGTAAGATTTCCTCCAGATTTTCTTTTCATGACGACCCATTGCACGAGATTACCTTCTTTGATGGCCATAGCTTTTAAAGGAGCTACAAATTCTTCAATTTGCCTGTAATCAGAATCTTTTCCGTCATTGATTACATACGCATCCATCGTTGCTATCTGTGCATTTAAAAAAGTTATAAAGACTAATAAAAGTGTTGTAAGTGTTTTTTTCATATTATTTGATAATTGATTAAAATTGATAAACCTTTGGTTTACTCCCCTTTGAGCATTTTCTTAAACGCCTCTAAGTCAAATTCATTACCGTAGAATAAGGTACTCATTTTCATGATGTCTGCAGCAATGAGAACTGCTGTTTTTATCTCATCTTCAGATGCACCTAATCTTTTTAATTCTGAAATATGATAAGGAACACAGTATTGACATTTAATTGCTGCAGAAGTTCCAAGGGCTACTAAGTGAGCTTCTTTTTCAGCAATTGCTCCTTTAAGATATAAACCCATTTGGGCTTTAAAATAAGTGTCAGCACTTTTTAGGATTGATGTAGGGTAAACGGAGTTGAAAGGGCTTGATGCTAAAAGTTCTTGCTTTTCCTCTGCTGTTAGTAATGCATCTTGTGAAAATGAAGCGGAATACATACCCAAAAATAGTAGAATAAATAATATATTTTTCATGTTTGATATAGTTATTGATTAATATTTGTTTTTGTAAAATAATTCCCTAGATATCAGGGAATTGAGCCTAGTGAAATGTTTTTTTTAGTTAATTGGAGCCAATTGGTAATCATAAAGTCGAGTAGCTACCAAAAGATCACTATTGTATTCTCTTAAAGAATGAATGAGTCCGTCTTTCATTTTAAAAACCCAAACGTAATTATTGTCATACTCTCCATTTTTACCTTCCGCATCCCCTACCTGAATTATGGCAACTCCATTTTCATCTGATATTGAATCAACGGTTTTTAAGACAATCCCATTGGGAAGTATTTCGGGGATTATGCTTTTAAAGTATTCGTTAAATAAATTCTCTCTATTCCAAATTTTTCCACCTTGCTCAATAATTCCCATCCAAGCAAAAGTAAAATCTTTGTGAAGTAAACTTTTTGCTGTTTCTGGGTTTGTAATTATATTATCAAGAAAAGATTGGGCTGTGTTTAGGTTTGTTTCACTAGTATTGGTTTTTTTTACAGTACAAGAAAAAAAAGCTAGTAAAGTAAATAAAAGAAAAAGTCTTTTCATTTGAATTCATTTTTGATCTGTTTCTAAATTATAAAATAAATTGATTAAAAAGGAATAAAAAACAGCACAAATTATATTTAAGTTTTAAAAGAGAAGAATCCATTAAAAAATTACTCCCCTTTATTAATCATATACGATCTGTGGGATACAGAGATATTGAAGAAGGTGACTTTAAAGTTTTTTTAAACGTTTTAGATAAAATATGGATGAATTACCAGCAATGTGAAGTTCTCCCGCTCAAAATAAATAAATCTAAATAAATTTCATTTTGTTTTTGTATAGGTTTAAAAATCGGTTCAAGATTTTTTATTCCACAAAGCAATTGAAGATGCAGTAAAGAAAATAATCAGAATAATATTTAAATACCCACCACAAACAATTATGGTTAAACTCTCTGGAATATGTTTACAAATTATGTCTTGAAACAGAAATGGTATCAAGGGATAAAAAAGAATTATCCAACGGGGGTAAAGTGTATTTTTGTTCCAAACTTGAGAGATGAATATAAATGATAAGAGTACAAAAATTGGATAGACAAACATTCTCATGGTTTGGTTTGTTTCTCTAGCGAGTAAAATTGCTGCTTCTATATCAAGGTTGAATTGAGTTGATAATTTTGCAGAGGTAGCTATTGCAATAAAGGCTCCATGCACAATACCATAAGAAACCAAAATACATCCAAAACAAATTAAAACAAGGGTTCTCAATGCTTTCCTTGTAGGTTTAAAGGCATTAAAAATATGCCCCATTCCAATCAAATAAAACCATGTAGCAAATAAAGCAGAAACTCCACTTGCAATAATTCTAAAATCTGAGGCCGAAGCCATATTGAGGTAAAAGTTTGTATTATTTGGTCCATAATACAATAACATGTCGCCAATAAATAAAACAAAACCTCCAAGAATACCCGAAAGTCCCATCATTTTATTCCAAAATAAATTTCCACCCATATTCTTATTTTTCGTTAGGTGTAATTTAATAAATTACCACCATACAAACTCTAAAAAATTGTTGGACTAAATAGAAAGAGAACAAAAAAATATTTAATCGAGGTTTCTGATTTTTATATTCCTAAAAGATGTTATTCCTTCATATTGATCATCCATAGGCCCGTGGGCTTGAAGACTAATGTGTCCTTTTTCGTATTTGCCAAATTCAGGCCAGGTTTTAAATTTACTCCCTTGTACCAATTGATTCCACTCCTTGCCCTTCAAAGGAAAACGTAGTACCTCTGTATTATTGAACACCAAAATTCCAAGATTTTCATCATAATTTACTCGAATCAAATAGGAATTCCATTCATTCACAGGAAGAGATACATTCTGATTTGGTGCTAGCATATCAAAAAGTGCACCAGCAGTATGCTTCTGTTCCTCAGGCATGCTTTCATATACTTGTGGATCGACTATTTGAATTTCCCTTCCAGTGAGATAGGTCTGATCTAATCCTTCAATATCTCGAACTCCCCACAGAAAACCACTATTAGCATAGGCTGCTGTTTTCCAATCAAATGAAATTTCAAAATTATAGTATTGATCATTGGTCAGAATACTGCTATCAAGTCCCGATTTATTTTTTGACGCATCGTAGGTCATTACTCCGTTTTCTATAGACCACCCATTTTCTTCTCCCTTATTTCTGTGGAAAAACCAACCTTCTATTTTGTCTGGATTAGGGTTTATAATTACCCACTCGTTTTCTTGTTTTGTTTTTTGTTTCTTTTGTGGTTCATCACAAGCCCAAACGAAAAGAATTAAGAAAACTAAAATTATATTTTTCATAATCTGTGTTAATATATTTTGAAGATACAAAAAAACACTGGTTTGACTAAGTTAGCAGATTACCCTCTTCATCCCATTCTGCAGTCTCGTTGCGTTTGGACTGATCTATGCACTTATCAATCCATTCTGGATCATATTCCATCCCTACACTATCCAAAACATCCTCTGGAACTCCATCCCATACGTTGGGCATATTTCCTACATACCCAATTTCTGAAATTCCTATTTCGGAGGTAAAGTAACCTGTAAGGACAAGATTTCGCAATAATGAGAAAAACTTAACTTCATGCCGCTGCTCATCTAGATTAGGATCTGGAAAAGCAATTTTATCAAGAATACTTTTTTGTTCTATTTCGCTTAGGTTAATGAATGATTTTTCAAATTTTGTATTCGAATAACTATTCAACCACATTAACCCTCCCCTAATAGGGTTTTGAAAATCAGGAAAATCTTTCATCATGAATTCAATAAACTCTGGAACATTCGCCTGTTCTATAGTTCCTTGATTGGTAGGTGGTAAAATTAAATTCGCTAAAACAACAATAAGTGCTAGTTCATTGCCCTCAAGAAATTGTTGTTTCAACAACTTTTGATCTACAATTTCTTCTTCTGGAGTTCTTCCATATTTGTATTTCCATATACTTTCCTCTACTACATTTTCAGAGTTGGTTACACAACTTTCAAGAAGTAGTCCACCTGCAAAGGATCCTACTAATAAAGATTTATTTGTTTCTCTTCTGTTCATAATTAAAAATTTTGTTTTTTAAATTCATCAACAATATGATCTGCAGTCCTCCAGGAACAAATACAGCTCTATCGGTTCCTGTAGAGTCATGAAGATACTTTCCAACTAAATCACTTGAATTACCTAATCCGTTTGGATGTTTAGTGGATTTAGAGTTTAATAAAATACGAGCACTACTACAAGAGGATGCAGCTAGAACAACGACTTTGGATTTAAGTTTATATTCTAAACGGTCTTTTTTATTGATGTAAGAAATACCTGTAGCTTTGCCATTTTCATCAACATGGTCATGGATGCAATTCTAAAAATATGATTTGTTTGGTATTTTATTTTATTCTCAACGCTGGCAAAACCAAATGCCTTATTATAAATAATTTTACCATTTCTTCTTACTAATGCAACTGCTCCCGGAATTTTGTTTTCTCCAATTATTCGCTGTACATAGTCATCAATTCGTTCTAAACGTTGAGAAGATACTCCTTGCATTTCAGGTTTACTGTATATTGAATCTTCTTCATTGCAGCTTACCAGAAGTAAAAAAAGGATCAAAATCCTTAAAGATATTTTCATTTTAATAATTTATTTAATGTGAAGATAATTTTAAAACTGAAGTTGGATATACTTTTTATACCAATGCAATTAAAATATAGACAAAAATAAATTTATTTTCTATAATGTTGAGAGTTCAAACATTTGTGTTTTAATTTTAAATAATGCTTAAACTGATCCAAACGAACAATACTTTATTGGTCGTAGTTATAAATGTAATTTTAGTTAATTACTCTTTTTTAATGATTTGTTAATGGATTCTTTTACCATTTTATTCATTAAAGAATAACCCTCTCTGGTAATATGAACTCCATCGTTGGTCAGTTTAGGTCTAAGCCCTCCATTATTATTATTCATTGCGGCGTAATAATCGAGATACTTGATTTGGTTGTCCTTTGCATAAGACCTAAGTAATTGATTCATTTGTATAACCAAATCTGCTGGTAAAATGGAGGGGTTCCATTCAAATCTATCAGCTGGAAGTACAGAACATATAATGGGTTTTATTCCATGAGACTGAGCTAGTTCAACCATAGAAAAAATATTTCCAGCCGATACTTTTACTCCATAAAACTTGGTGTTCTGAGCAATATCATTGATCCCGGCAAGAATTACTATTGTTCTGGGATTCAGGTCAATAACATCTTGTCTAAAACGAATAAGCATTTGTTCAGTGGTTTGGCCACTAATTCCACGGTTTATATAATTGTTGTCACCAAAAAAATCTGAAAAATAATAAGACCATCCTTCTGTTATTGAATCCCCCATAAAAACAGCATCTGGATCTTTCTTAGATGCAAGTTCATTATTTGCTTTCTCATACTTTTGTAAGCCGCCCCAATCCAAAGTCTTAATCACTTCTTTAGCCTTAATTTGAATTTCTTCATTCCCTTCATTTTGGGCTTTGAGATTTAAATTGAAGTAAAAAAGAAATATAAAAACGAGATAAAAATAGTTGTCTTTCATTTTATTTTAATTTTCAATTAATTTAGGTGAAGTGCTAAATTAAAATGAAAAATTATACCAACAAATAAAATTCATCGATAAAAAATAGATGATAAATAAAAAAAGCCTTCTTTAAAGAAGGCTTTTTTATGGTTTTGATTTTGTTGAAAACTGAAATATTACTCAGCTGCTTCGGTTTCTGTTTGAAGAGAAGCCATTAAGCCTCCTGCATCAAAATAATCCCCACCAGCAATTATTTTTCCATCTTTGAAGTCAAAAGTGTGATAAGATATCATTTCCCATGTTTTTCCAGAGGCAGAATGTGTACCGCTCCAAGTACCATATGATCGAACACTCCCATCTGCCAAAGAAGTTTCAATTGACACTCCAGGTAAATAATTTTCAGGAGTATAAACTACATTCTCCATGACATCATGCCATCCTTTTAAATAATCTCCATAAGCTTCTTTTCCAATTTTTTCAGAACCGTGGAAGGCGGGTTGCCACTCAATGTCTTCATGAACTAAAGCCAGTTGTGCATCAAGATCAGCCTCAGTTCCTTGAAGTGCAAATAATGTTTTAACTGTTTCAACATTTTTATCGAAATCAGCATGAGAACCTTGAGGTGCACATGACCCAAAGAGCGTTATTAAGGCAAGAACGAATAATTTTTTCATTTTAATTAAATTTTAGATTTCTTTAAATATACTACTTTATTTAAAATTAATTTTCTTTTGATAGTAATTGTGGGTTTTTTGGATATCTTTTTTTAGAGGTTTATTTTGCTTTTAGAAATTCTTTTAAAATATAAATATTTATTTCTCTTTTCTAAAGATGTAACGCGTAATGAAAATCGCATCTCTTTCTTTATCAGCGCTTTCAACTCCTGAGGTAACTGTAAATAATTCCCATCCTTGAGTTGACATTTCATTAAGCTTTGAGCGCACCATAGCATCATTGGTGGCAATGTTGTTGAAACGTATTCCTGCAACATTATAAAAGTTTAATAATTTAGTTTCTTCAAAAGCTTGTGTTCTAATTTCAGAACGCTTTTTTTTACTTTTATCTTTTTCGCCATCTTCTTTTCTGATGGTTGTCGCCTCTCTATAATTTACATTTTCAGTTTCTGAAATCATCCTAGATCTCCCTAAACCACTTTGAATAAGTGATTCAACAACTGTTACCATTTCAAATTCATAAACAGGTGTAGTTGTTTGTTCTGTTTGGTAAGTAGTTGTAAAACCTGAAATAATTACTACAAAACATATTGCAGCAAAAGTTCCGATAGTTGTTGCTTTAATCTTTTTCATATCAATCTAGTTATAATGTTATTGTAACAAGATATCAAATAAAGAATTAATAAATGGAAATAAACTAGTTTTAATTTTATGGACAAGTACCCCAAACAGGTTTGTTTTCTTGAAGTAATGCTGAATTTGTTGAAAAATCTTGTGGCTCTGAGGAAAGGTTTGTAACGCACCAAATCGACAAGTTTTGATTGAAAGAAGAAGCTTCAAAAAACATCCCCTCCATGCTTGTTACGTTTGAAGTATTCCAATCCTCTATATTTTGATTAAAAGCAGTTGCTTCTGAAAATAACCCGAGCATTTTCGTTACTTTCGATGTGTCCCAATTTGATATATTTTGGTTAAACGAAGACGCATTCTTGAACATACTTCCCATATTTGTTACATTAGAAACATCCCAAGCACTGATGTTTTGATTGAATAGATTTGCCTGAAAGAAAATACCATCCATATTGGTTACATTAGATACGTCCCAAAAACTAATATCAGAGTTGAAAGAGTTGTCATTGAAAAAATTTGTTAATGAAACCCCTGAACCAGACATATCTGTAACCAATGTTGTGCACAAATTATAATTTCCAGCTGCAATTTCATCTTTAATCGTTGAATTATTTACAGCTACATAAGTTTTCCCATTAATAATATCTATGTCACCCACCTTAGCCTGTGGGCATTTACAATGATTATCTTCAAAATATATTTTTCCAGAATTTTGAATAGAACTAGAGCTTGCATAAGTTTCGTCTCCATACCCACCTCCACAGGAAATTAAGGTTAAGATTACCAAAAATAATAGTTTCTTCATTCCATTTTTTATTTAGCCAAAGATAGAAAAAAACATACAAAAATAAATTTTGAAGTTTTATCAAAAATCTGAATTTGGCTTTTTAAAACCCACTAATTTAACATTAATAATAGTAAAAAAAGACTAGAACAATTTAAGTATAAAAAAATAGTCTTAAAAATTGATGCAAACGATTGCAAAAAAGTTACTTATTTTGTGATGGAGAAATAATTAATTTTATGTTAAAATTGTAATTAATTTTATTGAAATAGTAATTTTAAAGTTGTAACTTTTATAGTTGTTTAACTCTACTTTTTTCATTACTTTTCCAATCTAGAAGAAAACATTAAATGGACACCAATCAACGACTACAATCTCTCGATGTCCTTAGAGGTCTGACCATTATTTTGATGATTATCGTTAACAGCCCTGGAAGCTGGTCACATGTTTATGCCCCATTATTGCATGCAGAATGGAACGGACTTACACCAACAGATCTTGTATTTCCAAGCTTCTTATTTATTGTTGGAATATCGATAGTATTATCATTAGAAAAACGTGTACTTGTTGATTCAAAACAAAAGCTTTTAAAAAAGGTTTTTGGAAGAGCCATCAAAATCTATTTAGTGGGATTACTACTCTGGGTTTGGCCTGACTTTGATTTTTCCAACATTAGGTATGCCGGAGTTTTACAACGTATTTCAATTGTTTACATGATTTGTGCTACGATTTTTATTTATACCAAAAAAAGCAACCATATTTCACTTGGAGTCGTGCTCTTAATCACATATGCAGTTATTATGGTATTTGTTCCGGTTCCAGGAATTGGAAAACCTGATTTATCTGAACCAATGATGAATTGGGCAAACTACATAGACTCCCATCTACTTCCCGGTATACTATGGCAAAAAACATGGGATCCAGAGGGTATATTAAGTACAATTGGAGCTGTTGTAACCGGTTTATTTGGAATGAGTGCTGCAGGAATTATTAAACAATACAAGGAAAGTAAATCTCTAGATCAACTAATGATGTATGGTTTTATACTTGCATTTACTGGTTATATCACTCACTATATTTTTCCCATTAATAAAGCGCTTTGGTCGAGTTCATTTACCTTACTAACTGCAGGTATAAGTGCTTTGACACTTGGTACTTGCATATACTACATAGATCAAAAAAAAATGAAAAAGGGAATGAATATACCCATAGCCTTTGGAGTAAATCCAATTGTAGCTTATACCCTTTCAAGCCTTTTGGTTTCTGTATTTTACAGCGATTTTTTTATAGGGGTGGCACTCAATGACTTGTTTATGGAAACATTTATTCAATTGGGTTTAGCAGCAAAGTTTATTTCTTTGGTTTATGCCCTAATTTATGGATTCATAATATTCATTCCCACATATCTACTTTACAAAAAGAAATTATTTATTAAACTTTAAAAAACCTGCATGAAAAAAATTTTCACACTCCTTATTCTTTTAATATCGATAGAATCTATTCAGGCACAGTTAACTTTATTTAATGGCGAAAACCTAGATGGTTGGCAAATTCATGGGACAGAAAAATGGTATGTTGAAAATGGAGAATTGATCTGTGAGAGTGGTCCCGATAAAGAGTATGGCTACTTATCTACCAAAGAGCATTTTGATAATTTTGAGATGGAACTCGAATTTAAACAAGAAGCTGACGGAAATAGTGGCGTATTTTTTCGTTCAACAGTAGAAGGAACTAAAGTTAGTGGATGGCAAGTTGAAGTTGCTCCAACTAGCCTACATACTGGTGGTATTTATGAATCTTACGGAAGAGGTTGGCTAATAAAACCCGATCCCTCAAAAGACCAATACTTAAAAATGGGTGATTGGAATAAAATGAAAATCAAGGTCAATGGAGATAAAGTAATTACTTATTTAAATGGCCATGAAATGGTTCAAATAGAAGATCAAAAAATTGGACAAGGCAAAGGAGGTATTGCACTTCAAATTCATTCTGGAGGAGGTATCAAAGTAAAATGGAGAAATTTAAAATTAAAAAAAATATAAAATGAAGTCGTTTTTATTTTTTTGTATATCTGTTTTTATGCTTTTGGGTTGCCAAGAGAATAAAACCAAGCCAAAAAAAAAGTCCTCAGAATGGATTTCACTTTTTGACGGAAGCTCTCTTGATGGATGGAAAGCTTATAACCAGAAAAGCTTACCGCCTGGATGGGCTATAGTTGACAGCGTAATGACTTTTAGCACTGAAATGATTTTAGAGCAAGATTATGACTACAAAGGAAGTAGGGATATAGTTTATGGTGGTCAAGAATTTGACAATTTTGAACTGTATGTTGAATGGAAAATTCCCCCAGGTGGGAATAGTGGAATTTTTTATCACATTGCAGAAGGTTATGACGGTCTCCCAGAAGTAGCTCCCGAATATCAATTAATTGATGATGAAAACTACACCAATTTTCATGATATTACAGAATACAATAAAAGTATAGGCATAACCAAGAACCCGCAGAACTTACAGCCCCTTCAATCAACCGGAGCAGACTACGCTATGTATGTTCCAGATCCCACAAAGAAAAATCTTAATCCTGCAGGTCAATGGAACAACAGCAAAATTATATTTACCCCTGAAAAAGTAGAACACTGGCTCAATGGGGAATTACTTCTAACTTTCGTTCCCTGGTCAGAAGAGTGGAATGCAAAAAAAAGTAATGGGAAATGGAAAATTGCTGAAGATTACGGCATCTACAAAAGAGGATTTATAGGTTTTCAAGATCACGGAAGCAGTTTATGGTTTAGAAATATTAAAATAAAAGAGTTGTAAAATGAAAAAAAGAGAATTTATCAAAACTGCTTCATTAGCTATTGGAGCTTCAGTCCTTCCCCTATCTACATGGTCTTGTGCAAAACCTGATCAGATATTGCGTACAGCACATATCGGTATTGCAAATATGGGACTTGAAGATTTAAAGGCAATTTCATCCCATGCAAATGTTGTTGTAACTGCTTTGTGTGATGTCGATAACAATGCTTTGAAAGCTGCCAGTGAAATGTTTCCTCAAGCTCAAATCTTTAGCGACTATCGAATAATGTTTGATCAAATTTCAAATCAAATTGATGCAGTAGTAGTATCTACTCCTGACCACACTCATGCTCCAGCTTCCTTATTGGCAATGGAAAAAAATAAAGCTGTTTATTGTCAAAAACCCCTGACTCATTACGTTTCCGAATCCAGAGAAATGCGAAAAGTTGCTAATGAAAAAAATCTTGTTACTCAAATGGGTATTCAAGTGCACTCATTCTATGATTATAAATTAGCTACTTATCTCATTAAAGGGGGTGTCATTGGAAAAGTCAGCAAAGTAATTGCATGGTCAAACAAAAATTGGGGATATGATGGCCCTGCGCCAGAAGGTTCTGATCCCATTCCAGAAAATCTTGACTGGAATCTTTGGTTGGGTACTTCTCAAGAACGTGAATATAAAGATGGTTACTACCATCCTGGAAATTGGAGAAAGTTAATAGATTATGGCTGTGCAACCTTGGGAGATATGGGAGTACACATTTTTGACACCCCCTACAGCGCATTAGAACTTGATGTCCCCAATACAATCACTAATCAGTGTCGCCCATTTAATGATTATGCTTATCCAGAGCGAAATATCGTTCGTTACACCTTTGATGGAACCGCATACACAACAGATCGTTTTGAATGGTTGTGGTATGATGGCGAAGATGGACCTGAAATTAAAGACGAATTGTTATTACCTGATGGAGATTCTCTTCCTGAACAAGGTGCAATGTTTATTGGAGAAAATGGCAAACGTTTGCTTTTACCTCATTTTATGGAACTCCCAAAACTTATCGAAGGGAAGTCCTATGGAAATTATAAAATTGAAGATTATGACCCTGAGGGAACTCTTGGAGAACCGATCAGAGATTATTCCAAAGAATCTCCAAAACATTACCATGAATTTGTGGATAGTTGTTTAGGGAAATCGGATTGCTCTGCTCCATTTGAATATTCATCCAAACTAACAGAAACAATTCTTTTAGGAGTTATTGCAGGACGTTTTCCAAACCAAACACTTCATTACAATAAAGAAACTTCAGAATTTGAAGAACAAGATGCAAATGTATTTTTGAAAGGAAATTATCGTACTTTCTAATGAAAAATTAATTTCTTTAGAAAAAAAGAGCCTTTTGTTTAAGAGGTTCTTTTTAAGCCATAAAATAATCTAAAAGATTTTCAATTTATCTTCGTACAAATATAATTTGATAAAGTTTTACAAGATTAAATTGTAATTAATCCATTAAAAACTTTAAAACCTCAACTGCGGCTTTACTAATTTTGGTTCCCGGTCCATATACTCCCATTGCTCCTGCTCCAATTAAAAAGCTGTGATCTTGAGGTGGAATTACTCCACCTACAATTACAACTATATCTCCTCGACCCAATCGATTTAGTTCATTAATAACTTTCGGAACTAAGGTTTTATGCCCAGCAGCTAAAGAAGAAATTCCCATAATGTGAACATCATTTTCTATGGCCTGTTTTGCTGCTTCTTGTGGGGTTTGAAAAAGTGGACCTATGTCAACATCAAAACCTAAATCTGCATAGCTGGTAGCGACAATCTTTGCCCCTCTATCGTGTCCATCTTGACCCATTTTGGCTATCATAATTCTGGGGCGTCGGCCGTTTAATTCAAAAAAACGATTGGTAAGTTCTTTTCCTTTTTTAAAATCTACATCATTTTTAATTTCTTTGGAATAAACGCCTGTAAAACTATTTATTTTAGCTTGATAACGACCAAATGACTGTTCTAATGCACTACTAATCTCCCCTAATGTAGCTCGTTCTCTTGCGGCAATTACCGCTAGTCCCAATAAATTTTGTGTTAACTTTTTCCCTGAAACCAATTCTTGAGCAGCTTGCTTCAGAGCCTCTAAAGCTTCTTTTAGTTTAGCATTATTTCTAGAATTTTTTAATTCTTTCAGCTTTTTTAATTGCTGTTGCTGAACTTTAATTTGATCTACTTCCAAAAAGGAAATAAGTTCTTCTTCTTCCAATTTGTATTTATTTACACCAACTATCAAATCTTGACCACTATCAATTCGTGCTTGTTTTTTGGTAGCAGCTTCTTCAATTCTCATTTTGGGAATTCCAGCCTCGATGGCACTTGTCATTCCTCCATAAGATTCAATTTCTTCGATTAATTCCCATGCTTTCTGAGCAATATCATGAGTCAATTGTTCTACATAATAACTCCCCCCCCAAGGATCAACAGTTTTTGTAATTTGAGTTTCTTCTTGTAAGTAAAGCTGTGTGTTTCGGGCAATTCTAGCCGAAAACTCAGTTGGTAAAGATATTGCTTCATCCAAGGCATTAGTATGTAAACTTTGAGTACCTCCAAAAATAGCTGCCATGGCCTCTATGGTTGTTCTAGCAACATTATTAAAAGGATCTTGAGCAGTTAGACTCCAACCGCTGGTTTGGGAATGTGCTCGTAACGCTAATGATTTTTCATTTTTCGGATTGAACTGTTTTACTATTTTAGACCATAACATTCGCGCAGCTCTCATTTTGGCTATTTCCATAAAGTGATTCATACCTATTCCCCAAAAAAAGGAAAGCCTCGGCGCAAAATTATCAATAGATAAACCAGCTTTGAGACCTGTTCTTATGTATTCTAAACCATCTGAAAGGGTATAAGCCAATTCAATATCGGCAGTCGCACCAGCCTCTTGCATATGATAGCCCGAAATACTAATACTATTAAACTTGGGCATATACTTTGAAGTATATTTAAAAATCTCTGACACAATTTTGATGGAGTGCTCTGGTGGGTATATGTAAGTATTCCGAACCATAAATTCTTTCAAAATATCATTCTGTATGGTTCCAGAGAGCTTCTCAGGTTTGACACCTTGTTCTTCAGCAGCTACAATATAAAATGCCATTATCGGAAGTACCGCTCCATTCATCGTCATAGAAACTGACATTTGATCCAAAGGAATTTTATTGAATAATATCTTCATGTCTTCTACTGAGTCAATTGCAACTCCAGCTTTACCTACATCACCTTCGACACGCTTATGATCACTATCATATCCCCTATGAGTGGGCAAATCAAAAGCCACAGAAAGCCCTTTTTGCCCCATGGCTAAATTCTTTAAGTAAAAAGCATTGCTTTCTTGTGCCGAGGAAAATCCAGCATATTGACGAATGGTCCAAGGTCGCCTTACATACATAGAACTATAAGGACCTCTTAAAAAAGGAGGTGTCCCAGAAGAAAAACCAAGATGCTCTAGAGGTTCTTCAAATAATGAGGCAATCTTTGGTATTGCAATCCCCTCAGCAGTTAAATAAACATCAGAAAGTGACTTTTCCATACTCTTTGAAATTTTTGGAAGTTCAACATCTGAGAAATTCTTACGATTATTCTTCATGAATTTTCTGTTTTTTCAGCTAGGCGTTTTTCAATGATCGGCTGAATAATTCCTGTTTTAAATATTTTCGAAGTCTCAAGAGTAATAGCTGTTTTTGGCGCTTCATGATCTTGATATTTATTTGTTCCAATCAAAATAAGATTACCAGAATCAAAAAGTGATTCTTCTTTTTCAGCGGAGGCTTGAATTTCTTTTTGAATCTTTCCATTGAGCAAGGCATTTAAAAACCCGCCATGACTTTCTAGACTTTTAAAGTTTTTCAAAGATAACTCAGCAAAATCCTCCGTTATTTTTCCTATATAATACGAACCCTCTATAGGATTGACGACTTGATCAAAATAACTTTCGTTTTTTAGGATAAGTAATTGGTTTTGTGCCATACGAGATCCAAAACTATTTGGAGGGTTAATAATAGAATCATAAGCAATGTTATTGATGATATCAGCACCTCCCAATATTGCAGACATTATAGCTGTCGTTGTTCGAAGCATATTTGTATTGTAATCTTGTAGCGTCATGTTGCGTTTTGACGGCTCAGCAATAATCTTGAATGATATCCGAAGGTTATAAATGGATGTTATTTGAGTAAAAACTGTTTTTAAAGCTTGAATTTTGGCTATTTCAAAAAAGTAATTACTTCCCAGTGCTAAATGGAAAAGAAATTCAACCTCATCAATTGAAGAGGATTCTAATAAGGTTATGTAATCTACAGCAAGGCTCATACCATATGAAAGTTGCTGTGGAATAGTAGCTCCAGCATTTTGGTATATTCGAGTATCTACATAAATGGGGGCACTTTTTTTTTGGGAATTAATCAATTTTACCAAATGATTCAAATCAGTTTTTTGGTCTATAAGCCAATCCCCGGTTTTAGCAAGCGTAGTTATTGGATCAAAAAGGAAAAAATATTTGTTTTTATTTAAAATTTTTGATTCCATCTCATCTAAATGTTTACACTTTGGGATAAAATGAAAGATGAAATAAAAATTGATTTGAAAGGGTTTTAGTGCTTCAAAAAGGTTTTTAAAAGATATTTCTTTATTGCTCAGACACAAAAAAACTATTTCAATATCCAATTTAATAAAAGCTTCAAGGGAGTGAACTAAAGATTCAATATCTAATTCAATGTGTAGGGTATGAGCGGTATTCCATTGCTCGGGAAATGAATTTATAATTCGTTTTGATTGATTATTGTCTCGTTCATAAAAAGGTTGAGTTGTGATACCATCCAAAGATTCCCAACATAAAGTAGATTGATAGTTTAAGCCTTTTAAATCCTTTTGAATTTGTGACCACACTTCTTGATCGCTACTACTCTTAAATTCTGAAAATAGTTTTTGTCCCATTTATAAGCTGTTGCTTTTATTCCTTAACTTTTAAGGTGGATTGTCGTTCGCGATTCAGGTGTAATTGAGTTACATCGGGTCTAGAATAATGACCGGAAGGATCAAAATTCTGCCGCTCTTCATAGATGCGATTCAAATAAATTTCAGTACAAAAAACTCCCTCGGAATTAACTATGGGTTCAATAAGCCAGCTACCATCTGGATTTGCAACACAAGAACCTCCATTGGCTAAATTGTCAGGTGCAACATCCAACAACTCTTCAAAATAGGGTGTGTCTTTTGGAAAATCATTTTTTGTCATCAAAGCACTAACAGAAATCACATAAGATCTACTTTCTCTTGCAATGAATCGCGTGATATCTTTAGTGTTATGCTCACTCCCTGGCCAAACTGCACAGTGTACATTCTCGCCCATTCCATACAATGCTGCTCTGGGCAAGGGCATCCAATTTTCCCAACAGTTCAAGCCTCCAAGAGTAAAGCCTTTGTGAGAATGTACTTGCAATCCATTTCCGTCTCCTGGTGCCCATGTCAACCGCTCATCATGTGTAGGTTGTAGTTTTCTGTGGACACTGCAGATAACTCCTTGATCATTTATAAATACTAAAGAGCAGTATAAACTGTGTCCTCCTCGGTTTGAGGCTCGTTCTATTATGCCAATATAAACAGCCATTTTATATTGACTTGCTAAAGCACAAACTTCGTCCAAATCCCCATTTTCTATAATGACCGAATTTTGAACGTAATGAGCATGTAAAACTTTATTAATTTTTAAATCCCATTGTGCTCCATTTGTTAATGCTAGCCAAAAAGGATACCCAGGCAAAAGACCCTCTCCAAAAATAATAAGCTGTGCTTTTTCTTTATATGCCTCAAGCATAGCAGTTTTTACTTTATCGAGGGTTTTGTTTTTGTTTAACCAAACGGGAGAAATTTGAGCTAAAGCAACCTGTAGTTTATTCATTTTAATGATTTATTTACAAGTAAATATAAGCATATAATCTAGGTTAATAAGACTATTTTTTTTGGGGTTTTATGTTTTAATTCTTTGAAATACAATTACAAATCCACAGTTGAATTAAATATGGTATATTCGAAAGTATAATTAACAACTATGGAAATCAAAACTATCTATCAAAATCAAAAAACTTTTTTTGATTCAAATATCACCCAAGCAGTTCCTTATCGAAAAGCTGCATTAAAAAAATTACTACGTTCCATAGAGAATAAAGAAGATGCCATTTATAAAGCCTTATTTGAAGACCTTAAAAAATCGGAATACGAGTCTTTAATTACCGAGGTTTTCATTATTAAAAAAGAAATTAAGACCACACTAAATAACCTGAATTCTTGGACTAAAACAAAACGTATTGCTTCTTCCTTGATAAATTATCCAACTCAAGATTATTTAATTCCAGAACCTTATGGATGTACATTACAAATAAGTCCCTGGAATTACCCTTTTCAGTTGGCACTGGTGTCAGTAATTAATGCAGTTGGAGCAGGAAATACTGTAGTTCTAAAGCCCTCAGAATACGCACCTAAAACCTCTGCAATCGTCGAAGAAATTATCGGGGAATCTTTTGTTCCAGAACATGTTTGTGTTGTTCAGGGAGACGCCCAGGTGTCATCAGAATTATTGAAACTTCGCTGGGATTATGTTTTCTTTACAGGGAGTACACATGTAGGTAAAATTGTTGCCCAAGCTGCAGCTAAACACCTCACCCCCTACACTCTTGAATTGGGAGGAAAAAATCCTTGTATTATAGATCAAACTGCCTCCATTACTTTGACTGCTCGAAGAATTGTTTGGGGAAAGTATGTGAATTGTGGTCAAACTTGCATCGCTCCCGATTACCTATTGGTCCATCAATCTAAAGTTTCGGAATTGAGTCAAGCGTTGATTCTTGAAATTAAAAAAGCTTTTGGTAAAGATCCACTAAAATCATCTAGTTACGGTAAAATAATTAGTCAAAAGCATTTGTTACACCTCAAGAAAATGCTTGAGGGAGAATCCATAATTTATGGAGGAAATATGAATGAAGAAGAATTATATTTAGAACCAACCCTAATCGATCAACCCGATTTGGATAGTGAGATAATGAAAGACGAAATTTTTGGTCCTCTCCTACCTATTTTGAGTTATGAAAATGAGGAGGAGTTAAAACCCATCATCAATCGTTATGAAAAACCACTTGGTTTTTATGTTTTTAGTAAAAGAAACTCTTTTATTAAAAAAATACAGCAAGAATATTCATTTGGAGGTGGTGTTTCTAACGACACTGTAATTCAATTTTCGAACGATAAACTTCCTTTTGGAGGAGTTGGTCACAGTGGAACAGGATCTTATCACGGGAAATATGGTTTTGATACCTTTACCCATTACAAACCATTTGTTAAAAAGGCCCTTTGGCTTGACTTACCCCTGAGATATGCACCCTACCCGAAATCCTTTGCCCTCTTAAAGAAAATACTAGGGCTTATATAAAACTTAACGCTATGGATTAATGGCATGTTAAAAAAAATTATAGACAATTTCATCAAGAGTCATGGGAGAAGGCCCAGGGTATTGATTTGTAATTTTGAACCAACTGAAAAATCGGTAGAGTATTCCGATTTAGCTATACAGTATGCAAATAATGGTTTTGATGTAGACCTTGCTCCCTTTAATTCAGAACTAAATCATATACTCAAGCAATCTATTGAAAATGATGTACACTTTATTCATCTTCATCTAAATTCATATGAGAATAAAAATATAATTTCAGAATTAAAAAAGAAGTTAAATCAAAGGAAAAAAATCGATATTTTATTCATTGTGTCCACTGAAAATGAAACGCATGAAATAATAAAAGGCAACATTCTTTATTTATCGATTAAAAATAAACGATTAAAACAATCTATTCCTAAAATACTGGATGCATTGCAGTTGAAATGAATTTAGGTCTTCGGAAAGAGTTTAAGTAATAGCTTTTCCAATCTTTTTAAAGCCTCCAGAGGGGTAAGTTTCTCTTGTTCAACTTCATGGTTTATAAAGGACATACCTTGGTTGAGTTTGGAGTTTTCTTCCAGAAAACGCTTGAGTTGATATTGCTGAAGTTCTAGATGCCACTTTATATTTTGGGCAGCTCTCTTTTTTTTAAAATACCCAGATTTTTGGGTTTTTTCTACATAATTAACAATCGTTTTCCACAACTCTGATATCCCTATATTTTCCTTTGAAGAACAAGTCATCGCTACAGGATTCCATTGAGATTCCTTTGGAGGAAATAAAGCAAACATTTTTTTAAAATTTGCAGCTTCACGACTTGCTTGGTTTATCATATCTTGGTCAGCTTTGTGAACTACTAACAAATCAATATGTTCATAAATCCCTCTTTTAATTGCCTGAAGGTCATCGCCTCCACCAACAATTTGAAGCATCATAAAAAAATCAACCATAGAATTAACTGCTGTTTCTGACTGTCCAACTCCTACGGTTTCAATTAAAATAATGTCATAGCCAGCAGCTTCACACAAATAAACTGCTTCACGTGTGTTCTGGGTTACTCCCCCTAAATTAGATTTTGAAGGAGATGGTCGGATAAAAGCATGTTTGGATCGACTTAAAAGTTCCATCCGAGTTTTATCTCCTAAAATGCTCCCATGGTTTAACTCACTACTCGGATCGACAGCTAAAACAGCTACTTTCTTCTGGTGTTTATCGATTAAATAGGTTCCCAAACTTTCTATCAATGTACTTTTACCAGCTCCTGGAGTTCCTGTAACACCAATCCTTATTGAAGACCCAGAATTTGGGATTAACTCGGTGAGTAAATCTTGAAACTGATTTCTATGCAATGCCAAAGTACTTTCTCCAAGTGTTATTGCTCGACTTAAAAAGGAGGAATTACCCTTAGAAATCTCTTCTATAAAATTTTGCAAATCAACACGTTGAGGTTTATTTTGCATAAATTAACATATTTCTTGGCACAACTCGATCAGAACCCCATTGGTTGTTTTGGGGTGAAAAAAAACAACAAGTTTGTTGTCCGCTCCTATTGAAGGTTCGTCATCAAGAGCTTTAAAACCTTCCTTTTTTAAACGTTTTATTTCTGCTCGAATATCCTTCACTTCAAAAGCAATGTGATGAATTCCTTCTCCTTTTTTATCAATAAATTTCGAAATTGGACTCGATGAGTCTGTTGCTGCAACTAATTCAATTTTTTGGTCTGCCATTTTAAAAAATGAAGTCCGTACTTTTTGATTGGGAATATCTTCAATTTTGTAACAACTTGTGTTCAATAAATCCTCAAAAAGTTTATTTGAGGATTCTAAATCACTAACAGCTATTCCTATGTGATCAATTCCTTTCATATTTAATTATTATCTGGTATTTCAAAGGGCTTTAAAATTTTAGGGTCAGGAGCGTGGGTAAGAAAAGCATCATATGCCTTTTTATTTTTGTAAATCATACGTTTGACAGCACTAGTACTGCAACTGTATTTTTTTGCCAAACGAGCTATAGAATGATACTCTCTTTCACAAGGCTTAATAATATCCCATTTTGAGAGTTTAGAGGGTGTTTTCATAATTCAAAGGTAGTTCAAAAGCTTAACTTCCAAATAAATATTTTTAAGAGATAATGAAAATCTTGATTTATTATTTTAAGACAGTTAAAATCTCTTAGAATTCCCTTGGTATTGTTTCTTAATTTGTCCATTAATTCTTATTTTTAAGCCAACAAACAATTTAATATTATGAGCAACGAAGTATTTGATCAATTGAAAGAAAAAGCAGAATCTGCAGAAGCAATAGGAGGTACACTGAAATTTGAAGTCGGAGACCTAACAGTTTATGTAGATGGAAATGGTAATTCAAATATTGTTTCCCAGGAAGATAAGGAGGCGGATTGTACTATATCTGCTTCGGCTGACGTATTAATGGATATAAAAAATGGTGATTTAAATCCGATGATGGCTGTTATGGGAGGTAAAATTAAAATTGGTGGAGATATGGGATTGGCAATGAAAGTTCAAACTCTATTGGGATAAAAATTTACAAGAATTGAAATTAATTACTAAATAAACTTTACTTTATTAAATATTGAGTTTTACACAACTTAAATTACATACTATTTTAGATTAGAATACGTTATTATACTACTTAACTTATATAAAATGATTAAAAAGAGTTTTTTGATACTGTTTTGTGGACTTGTTGTTGTTTCAGGCATTAATTTATACAATACATCCAAAGAAAAAACTCTTGAAGAACTTCATATTTATCATTTAAATAACAGCCCGTTTAAAGCATCAGAAAATTTAAATAGGAAAGAAAGGCTTGCAAGAGGACTTCCTCCTAATAAATTTAATGAACAGATGTTTGATTTGACACTTGATCCATCGACTGGTGTTCCAAATTATGAAAGCAAAGAAATTATTCAAAAAAGATTAGAAGTCGAGAGAACTTCAGGTGTTGATAAA
>Ga0233438_10000581_pt1 | contig 45274 bp, 41 predicted proteins | sample SI_123_September_FD_182720 | JGI IMG/M metagenome (GOLD analysis project Ga0233438, IMG submission 182720) | Seawater microbial communities from Saanich Inlet, British Columbia, Canada - SI_123_September2016_10_MG | ecosystem: Environmental > Aquatic > Marine > Inlet | place: Canada: British...
CTTTTACAGTTTAGGAATCTATCAGAAATGAAGTTTACAGGTATTTTTCCTAAATGGTTTTCAAATGGTTGTCAAAAAAGAAACCGCAAGACCTTTATATTAGAAGATAATGCGGTTTTATAAGTACTCAAGGTGGGAATCGAACCCACACGACCGAAGTCACTGGATTTTGAATCCAGCGCGTCTACCAATTCCGCCACTTGAGCATTTTTAATGGAATGCAAAACTATAAAATTATTTTAGTTTTCAATAAAAAATAGTCACTTATATCCTTTTCCAGTTCAAATAAAGTTATAAATTTGCAGCTCGCTTAAAAAACTAGTTTAAAGCACTAAAAAACAGAACACTACAATGTCGATTGTAAATTTACCCCCTAAAATTTTTGCCTCTGCCAATTCTATGGTTCTAGCAAAAAGTATAGCTAATGCCTATGGTATTGAATTAGGGAATGTCATCACTTCAACATACAGCGATGGTGAGTTTCAACCCTCATATGAAGAGTCTATCCGTGGTACACGTATTTTTATAATCGCTTCAACCAATCCAGGACCTGAAAATTTAATGGAATTGCTTTTGATGTTGGATGCGGCTAAACGTGCCTCTGCCAGACATATCACAGCTGTCATCCCATATTTTGGCTGGGCTAGACAAGATCGAAAAGATAAACCTAGAGTGCCTATAGCAGCAAAATTAGTAGCTAAAATGTTGGAAACAGCTGGTGCGACTCGAATTATTACCATGGACTTGCATGCCGATCAAATTCAAGGTTTTTTTGAAAAACCTGTTGATCACATGTTTGCCTCAACTATATTCTTACCTTATTTGCAGAGTTTAAATCTAGACAATTTAACTATAGCATCACCCGATATGGGCGGTTCAAAAAGAGCCTATGCCTACTCAAAAGCATTAGCAAGTGATGTAGTAATTTGTTACAAACAAAGAGCTAAAGCCAATGTGATTTCTCACATGGAACTCATAGGAGATGTAACAGGAAAAAATGTGGTTCTAGTGGATGATATGGTTGATACAGCCGGAACTCTTACCAAGGCAGCAGACCTTATGATGGAAAGAGGTGCTTTAAGCGTAAGAGCTATTTGTACGCATCCAATTTTATCTGGGAATGCTTATGAGCGTATTGAAAATTCTAAATTAGAAGAATTAATTACAACAGACTCAATCACAGTCGCTCAGAAATCTTCTAAAATTAGGGTCTTGAGTTGTGCAGATTTATTTGCGGATGTGATGAAAAAAGTACACAACAATGAGTCTATCAGTTCAAAATTTATAATGTAAATAACTTAATAATTAATACACACACATGAAATCAATTACAATTAATGGATCGAAAAGAGAAAGCGTGGGCAAAAAATCAACAAAAGCCTTACGTAATGCTGGACAGGTACCTTGCGTTATATACGGAGGAGACAAGCCAGTACATTTCTCAGCAGAAGAATTGGCATTCTCTAAACTAGTATATACACCCAATGCACACACCGTTGTGATTGCTTTAGGAAGTGATACTTTGAATGCTGTTTTACAGGATATTCAATTTCACCCGGTTACAGATCGTATTTTACACGTAGATTTTTATCAATTATTTAATGATAAAGAAATAGCTATGGATATTCCAGTAACTATTATTGGAAAATCCCCAGGAGTTGCTAATGGTGGCTCCTTAAGAAGAAATAAACGTAAACTTAGAGTTAAGGCTCTACCGACTAACTTGCCAGATTTTATTGAAGCAGATATATCTTTATTGAAAATTGGTAGTAAACTTTATATAACTGAGTTAGCAAACGAAAGCTTCAAGTTTTTACATCCAGACAATACAGTAGTCTGTCAAGTGAAACGTTCTAGAGTTTCTATTGATGTAGAAGAAGAAGAAACAGAAGAAGAAGGAACAGTTGAAGGTGCTGCCCCAACGGCAGAAGGCTCCGCTGCTCCAGCAGACGCATAAAATTTCAATTATATCATTATTCTAATAAGCATTCTGATTTTCAGAATGCTTTTTTTATTTTTACAATATGTTTAATTGGATATTTAAAAATAAGTTCAAGTCAAATAAGGTTCTTAAAATGTCAAAAAAATACTTAATTGTTGGGCTAGGTAATATTGGTTCTGACTACAATAACACTCGTCACAATATAGGTTTTAAGGTTGTAGATTATTTGGCTTCAGTTAATGATGCAAGCTTTGAAACCAAAAAACTGGGAGATATAGCTACGTTTCGTTTTAAAGGACGTGTTTTTATATTATTGAAGCCAAACACTTTTATGAATTTAAGTGGCAAAGCAGTAAAGTATTGGATAGATAAACACTCAATACACCAAGAAAATTTACTTATTATTACCGATGATCTTAATTTGCCCTTTGGAAGTCTACGTTTAAAAACAAAGGGAAGTGATGGAGGCCATAACGGACTTAAAGATATTCAAGATAAATTACAGACTAGTCAGTACAATAGACTTCGTTTTGGGATTAGCTCTGATTTTTTAGACGGAAAACAAGTCGACTATGTACTTGGCGAATGGACTGCTATTGAGCTAGATCAATTAAATAATCGTTTGGATCGTTGTGCAGCTTTTGTAAAAAGTTTTGTAATGTCCGGAGTCAAAAATGCAATGAATGAGTATAATAATACATAAAAAATTTGATATTGAGCTACTTATATAATTACCTCTTTTATCTTTGTTAACTAATATTTCCAACTCAAAATTACCAATTGAAAATTAAATCTGCTGCCGATTACGATCAAATAAAGGAATCAATTGTCACCATAGGGACTTTTGACGGAGTACATCTTGGTCATCAAAAAATAATAAACAAACTCATTGGGATTGCTAATGCAGAAAATCTTCAAGCTTTGGTATTAACTTTTTTCCCGCATCCGAGAATAGTTGTACAAGAAGATACGACGATTAAACTCATTAACACTATTGATGAGAAGGCCAATTTATTAAAGAGTTATGGAGTAGATCACCTAGTTGTTAAAGCATTTACCAAAGAGTTCTCTAGGCTTACGGCTCTTGAATATGTTCGTGATGTACTTGTAAATAAGCTTCATGTAAAGCATATTATTGTTGGATATGATCACCATTTCGGACGTAATAGGACGGCTAATATTAATGATCTCAAAGAATATGGTGCCTTCTACGGCTTTAAGGTCACCGAGATTGATGCGCACGAAGTAGGGGATGTAGCGGTTAGCTCTACTAAAATAAGAGCTGCTTTAGTTAAGGGAGACATCATAACTGCCAACCATTTTTTGGGCTATAATTTCGTACTTAGTGGTTTAGTAATAAATGGGAGAGGTCTAGGGAAAACTATCCAATTTCCCACAGCTAATTTAAAAATAGAGGAATCTTATAAGTTAATTCCAAAAAATGGAGTTTATTTAGTTCAGTCTGTAATAGATGCACAATTAGTTTACGGTATGATGAATATTGGAACCAATCCGACTGTTAGTAATGCTGATAAAGTTTCTGTTGAAGTGTTTTTCTTTAACTTTAATCAATCGATTTATGGTCACGTATTAACTATTCAATTACTAGATAGAATTCGGGACGAAAAAAAATTTCCCAATTTAGAAGACTTAAAACTTCAATTAGAAATTGACAGTCAAGAAGCCATTAATAAAATTGAGCTATTAACTAAAAACTAATTCGATTTAGAGCTAAAACCAATTTTTGTTTTGTTCTAAATGTTTAAATTTACCATATAATATAATCAGTATGTTACAAGTATCTTACATTAGGGAACACCGATCAGAAGTTATTGAACGTTTAAGTAAACGAACTAAAGAAGCTGCAACATTAATCGCAGCAGTTTTGGAGCTTGATGAATCACGAAGAGCACTACAGACTAAAGCAGATGCAATTTCATCTGAATTGAATGTTATTTCTAAAGAAATTGGTGAGTTATTTAAAACTGGACAAGTTCAAAAGGCAAATGAGTTTAAGCAAAAGACTACTGATTTAAAAGAGACTAAAGCTATACTTTTAGAACAGTTAAATTCTGCCTCAGACTCTCTAAAAGATCTACTATATAAGATACCAAACCTTCCTAACAAAATTGTGCCTAACGGGTCAACAGAAGACGATAATGAAGAAATATTTAAATCAGGTACAATTCCTGTACTTTCAAAAAATGCTGTACCTCATTGGGAGTTAGCTAAAAAATATGAAATTATTGATTTCGAACTTGGTAATAAAATAACAGGTGCAGGCTTTCCTGTTTATAAAGGAAAGGGTGCTCGTTTACAACGTGCACTAATTAACTATTTTCTTGATAAAAATATAGCTGCAGGCTACAATGAAATTCAAGTACCTCATTTAGTAAATGAAGCTTCTGGTTTTGGAACAGGTAATTTACCAGATAAGGAAGGCCAGATGTACCATGTTGGGGAAGATGACCTATATTTAATACCTACGGCTGAAGTACCAGCGACTAATATTTTTAGAGATGTTTTATTGCAAGAAAGTGATCTTCCAAAAACTCTAACAGCTTATACTCCTTGTTTTCGACGAGAAGCAGGAAGTTATGGAGCTCATGTTCGCGGCCTTAATCGACTACATCAGTTTGATAAAGTAGAGATATTAAGAGTGGAACGTCCATCTAATTCTTATACTGCTTTAAATGGCATGGTAGAACACATAAAATCAATCTTAGAAGAATTAAAATTGCCCTATCGAATTTTGAAACTCTGTGCTGGAGATTTAGGGTTTACTTCGGCATTGACTTATGATTTTGAAGTATTTTCAACTGCCCAAAATCGCTGGTTAGAAATCTCCTCTGTCTCTAACTTTGAAACTTATCAAGCAAATCGACTCAAACTGCGCTTTAAAAATGCAGATGGTAAGTCTGAATTAGCACATACCTTGAACGGAAGTTCACTAGCACTGCCCCGTGTATTAGCAGGGATTTTAGAAAACTATCAAACCGATAATGGAATTAAAGTTCCTGAAGTTTTGATTCCATATACTGGATTTTCAGTTATCAGCTAGCCAGCGGCACTTTATGATTTTGTAAAGAAATACAATTATTAATAGTTTATTTTCCAAAGTTTATAAAATAGTTAATGAAATCAGTAGTTTATTTTTTTTTAAGTTTTTCCTGTTTGTTGTCTATGGCTCAAGATGATCGGATTTTAGCAAAAGATTATTATCAGAACGGTAAATTTAAAAAGGCATTATTGATATATAAAAAACTACAAATAGCCTCTAGTTCCAATTCTGATTATAATCTCAAAATTATTGAATGTCATCAACAACTTAATCAGTTTAATTCTGCGCAGGATCACATTGAAAGTCAAATGCTTGGTTCTAAGCATCCACAATATCTGGTTGAGTTAGGCTATAATTACCAGCTTCAAAATAAACCAGAGCAAGCATTGTTGAACTATAATCAAGCATTATTATTAACTGAACAGAAGCCCCAATATATGTATGGTGTAGCTAAACGCTTTGAAGCTCATTCTTTATTAGATCAAGCGATCGAAGTCTATGAAATAGGTCTTCTTCGATCTTCTAATCCAAACTATTACTATCAGCTAGCAGGATTGTATGCTGCAAAACAAAATATAGAAAAAATGATGGAGCGGTATATGGATTATGTTAAAACTAATCCGCCTTACATAAATCAAGTTATGAGATTACTAGCGGATTATATCTCCGAAGATGCAAACCAGCCATATAATCAGTTATTCAAAAAAGTTTTGCTCAAAAAGTTGCAAGCTAACCCGGATCCTCTATGGAACCAATGGTTAAGTTGGCTTTATATCCAGCAAAAACAGTTTTCAAAAGCTTTTGTTCAAGAAAAAGCAGTTTATAGGCGGAACTCTGAATCATTACAAGGGCTTATTAACCTTGCTGTTTTAGCAAATGAACAAAAAGCTTACAAAACAGCTCTTAATGTTTTTGAGTATATAATTCAGAACTCAACAGACCAACGAACCCTTATTTTGGCCAATTGCAAATTTTTAGAAATTCAGCTTGATATATCAACAGACTCAAAAAGTTATCAAGATATAAAAGCATCTTATATCATGTTGCTAGATCGATATCAACTTGGACAGCACAGTGTAGAACTTCAATTATCTTATGTACATTTTTTGGCTTACTATGATAATAATGTTAAGGGTGCAACTACATTTTTAAAAACCGCTCTGAAAGAAAATTTATCAGAACAAACAGCTGCTAGATTGAAGATGAAGCTGGCCGATTTATTTGTGGTTCAAAACAAATTTAATCAAGCTTTGGTATACTATACACAAATTCAGATGGCTGTTAAAAATAGTGCTTTAGCTCAACAAGCGCGTTTTAAAGTTGCTAAAACTAGTTTCTATAAAGGAGATTTTGATTGGGCTGAAACACAATTAAAAGTACTAAAGTCTTCCGCTTCTCAACTAACAGCCAATGATGCTTTGGAACTACAGCTGTTAATTACAGACCATACTGGGATTGATTCACTAAACTCTGCATTAAAGCAATATGCCAAAGCTGATTTATTATCTCTACAGAACAAACCAAAAGAAGCTATTAAGTTGTTAGATTCAGTTCTTAAAGACTATAAATCAGATCCAATAATTGATCAAGTTTTATTGTTTCAAGCTCATCTTTACGAGTCTCAAAAACAATATATGAATGCAGCTTCTAATTATTCAAAAATTATAAAAGATTATAAAGAAGAAATTCTAGTAGATGATGCCTATTTTTATCTGGCAGAATTATACCGAACTCATTTAGAGGATTTAGAAAAAGCACAGTTTAATTATGAATCTATTATCTTTAATCATGAAGATAGTATTCATTTTGTAGAGGCTCGCTATCAGTACCGTTTACTAAGAGGCGATCTAATTAATTAATCACAACATGTTTGCCAATGATAATTTACAACGTAACTACTAATATTGATGATAGCATCCATGAAAAATGGCTAGACTGGATTAAGCAACATATTCCAAAAGTACTTTCCACAGGCTTATTTTTAAAGGCAACATTTACTAAAGTTTTAGTAGAGGAGTCTTTGGGCGGATTGACATACTCAGTTCAATATTTAGCTTCTTCAAAAGATGCTTTAGATTCTTTTTATAAAGATTATGCTTCAGAGTTTCGATCCGAAGAAGCTAGTCTTTTTGGTGATAAGGTACTTGCTTTCATGACTGAATTAGAGTTGATACACGAATATATTGAAACACCAAAGTAGATGTCTGTAAAAGCAAAAAAATTCTTAGGACAACATTTTCTTAATGACGAATCTATCGCCGAGAAAATTGTAGATACCTTAAGTTTAAAGGACTACAATCAAGTACTTGAAATTGGACCTGGAATGGGTGTGCTAACTAAGTATATCATAAAAAAATCTGTCACTACATATGTAATTGAGATTGATCCAGAATCTGTAGAATACTTAAAGGCAAACTTCCTTAGCTTAGCTCCTAGAATTATAAAAAAAGATGTTCTGAAGTATGATTTTAGTGAGGTATTTGGAAGCGATTCTTTTGCAATAATTGGAAATTTTCCTTACAACATATCCACTCAAATTGTATTTAAAACTCTAGAAAATAGACATCAAATACCTGAGTTTTGTGGAATGTTTCAAATGGAAGTGGCCCAGCGAATTTGCCAAAAAGAAGGTAGTAAAGTGTATGGAATTTTATCTGTATTAGTTCAAGCCTTTTATGAGGCAGAGTATTTATTTACAGTTCCACCTTCCGTATTTACTCCACCCCCAAAGGTTGAGTCTGGGGTTTTAAGATTGACCCGGAAAGTTGATTATTCGTTGACGTGTGACGAAAAATTATTTTTTAAAGTTGTAAAATCTGCATTTCAACAACGCCGTAAGACACTGCGAAATAGTTTAAAAACCTATAATTTGTCGGATAATTTAAAAGCAAATACTATCTTTGACAAACGCCCAGAACAACTTAGTGTTGAAGCGTTTATCGAACTTACAACAGTAATAGAAACTGATCATTAATTCGTTTTATTTTGGAAGAAACAAAGGAACATATCCCTTTTGAGATCAACGAGTCCCTAATTGAGGGACTTAGAGGAATGATCGACTGTAAAGATAATAAAGCTGTCTTAGCCCTATTAAATGAGGTACACTATGCCGATATTGCTGAAATATTAGACGATCTAAACTTAGACCAAGCCACTTACGTTATCAAGCTTTTAGACAGCGAAACAACTGCTGATATTTTGGCGGAACTGGAAGATGACGTTCGTGAAAAAGTATTACAAAACTTATCGATTAAGGAAATTGTTGAAGAAGTTCAAGAGCTTGATTCTGATGATGCAGCAGACTTATTAGCAGATTTATCCCCGGAGCGTAAGCGAAAAGTTATCGCCCAAATGGACGATAAAGAGCTTGTTGCTGATGTTAAAGAGCTTTTGACCTACAATGAGGATACTGCTGGTGGACTTATGGCTAAAGAATTGGTTAAAGTTTACGAAACATGGACAGTAGCAGGTTGCTTGAGAAAAATTCGTACTCAAGCCAAAAACGTAAAACGAGTACATTCTATATATGTTGTAAATAAAGAAGATAAGTTAATTGGAAGACTATCACTAAAAGATTTACTGATTGCCAATAATGAAACTAAAATTAAAGATATCTACATTCCCAAAGTTGATTCAGTTCAAGTGGATGAAGATGCTGAAGAAGTTGCTAAATTAATGGCCAAATATGATTTAGAGGCAATCCCAGTTATTAATGAAGAAAAAGTGCTTCTGGGTCGTATAACTATCGATGATATTGTAGATGTTATTATTGAAGAGGCTGAAAAGGATTATCAGCTAGCTGCTGGTATTACGCAGGATGTAGATGCTGAAGACAGTATTCTAAGTCTTACTCGTGCTCGACTTCCTTGGTTGTTTTTAGGACTGTTAGGGGGCGTTGGAGCCGCTGTCATTATGGGTGGTTTTGAAACTATCATTAAAGAATTTCCAATGATTTTATTATTTACACCACTGATTGCTGCCATGGCGGGTAATGTGGGAGTGCAGTCTAGTGCCATTATTGTGCAAGGATTAGCTAATAATGAGGTTAGAGGTAGCGTAAATAATCGCTTAATTAAAGAAATGTTTCTAGCTGCTTTAAATGGTATCATTTTAGCATTGTTTTTATTTTTATTTATATTGTTGTGGAAGCAAGATATTGGAACAGCTTTAGCTATTTCACTGTCTTTAGTTGTAGTCATTATAGTTGCAGGTATCATTGGAACTTTTATCCCTCTATTTCTTCATAAAAAGGGTATTGATCCAGCCATTGCTACTGGACCATTTATTACCACTAGTAATGATATTTTTGGAATATTAATTTACTTCTCAATAGCCAAACTCATCCTTAATATTTAAGATGAAAATTTTACATCTTGATAATAATCACCCCTTGCTTATTGAGCAATTATCAGCTTTAGGCTATACTAATCATGAGGATTATTCTGGTACAAAGGAGGCTGTTCAGGCTAAAATTCACTTATATGAAGGGATTGTTATTCGTAGCCGTTTTCGATTAGATTCTACGTTTCTAAAAAAAGCTGTTGGCTTAAAATTTATAGCTCGTGTTGGTGCTGGGTTAGAAAATATTGATACCAAATATGCAAAGGACGTTGGAGTAGCTCTATTTTCAGCACCTGAAGGCAATAGTAACGCGGTCGGGGAGCATACTTTAGGGATGTTACTCTCGCTGTTTAATAAGCTAACTATTTCAGATCGCGAAGTAAGGAATGGTATTTGGCAACGTGAATCTAATCGTGGTAATGAATTATATGGAAAAACAATTGGAATTATAGGATATGGCCACATGGGTAAGGCGTTTTCTAAAAAGTTACGAGGCTTCAATGTAGAGGTATTATGCTATGATATCAAAGCAAATATGGGTGATGAAAATGCGAAACAAGTCTCACTTGAAGTGATTCAAGAAAAGGCTCACGTTTTGAGCTTACATGTACCGCAAACTGCTGACACCATTAATATGGTAAACACTGACTTTATATCTTCTTTTAAACACTCTTTTTGGTTTTTAAATACGGCTCGCGGTAATTGTGTGGTTACAAAAGACCTGGTAAATGCTTTAAAGTCGAAGAGAATTCAAGGTGCAGCCCTAGATGTTTTAGAGTTTGAAAAATCATCTTTTGAGTCTATTTTTTCAAATGAAACTTCATTAGTAATCAAAAGCTTATTTAAACTAGATAATGTAATTTTATCACCACATGTAGCAGGTTGGACTGTTGAAAGTCATAGAAAACTTGCACAAACAATTGTTGATAAAATTAAGTTTCATTTTAGTTAAATATAATACTTAACAATTTAGTAACTTGATAAGTAATTAAATAAAGTACACTTGTGTCAGATTTTATATAGATAGTTTAAAACAAATCTAATTTAGTTTAAGAAAAAATAATTATCATGAAAAACATACTTGTTTTATGTACAGGAAACTCGTGTCGAAGTCAAATGGCACACGGTTATTTAATTCAATTTGCAGCTAATTTTGCAACCATTTACAGTGCGGGTATCGAAACGCACGGAATTAACATAGGGGCCATTGGAATCATGAAAGAAGATGGGATTGACATCACTAATCATACATCCAACCACATTGATGACTATGCAGCTATTAATTTTGACTTTATAATCACTGTTTGTGATCATGCTAAAGAAAATTGTCCATTTATCGCAAGCCCAAACGCAATACGTCTACACCACAATTTTTATGACCCATCAAAATTTATAGGAACAGAGCAGGAAAAACATGCAGCATTTTTAAAAGCACGTACTGAAATTAAAGATTACATGAAAGCATTTGTAGACAAGTATTTTTAGTTACTATTTCATAAAAACATATGCTAAAGTTCTACTATTACCACAAAAACTCTTAAATATGGGAATGTCTTATTTCAATTAAGCCAACGCTACGAATTTAACATTTGCTCTTTGGTCTAGACTGTTATAAGTTGCATTATTTCTGGTGTAATCTGCTTCAAAAGAATCTCTTTGCCATTTTCTATTTTCGCCACAGAAGCTTCATTATAATGTCGTATGGTGTAGAGTTTTACTCCTTTATGTGATTTTACTTTATATTTAGCTTTTAAGTGTAAAAGTAAACGCTCTAAATTATTATAATTGTCCTCTATACAGACAGAAAAACTAATTGCTGAATTTTGAATCACGCTTACTTTCATTTTATAATCATGAAGTAATCCAAAAATGTGGCGTATGTTATCTTCTACTATATAAGAAAAATCTAAAGATGAAACTGAGATTAAAGTTTGATTCTGTTTTAAAATGAAACAAGGTACTTTTGGGGTTAATTCAAGATTTTTTCCAACAATAGACCCTTCTTTTTCTGGGTTCAAAAAAGATTTAACCAGTAAGGGGATTTCTTTGCGTTGTAAGGGTTGAAGTGTTTTTGGGTGGATGACAGATGCTCCGTAATATGATAGTTCTATAGCTTCTGTGTAAGAAATTTGACTTAGTAACACTGCATTTTCAAAATAACGAGGGTCTGCGTTAAGTATTCCAGGAACATCTTTCCAAATGGTTACAGATTTGGCATTCAAACAGAACGCAAAAATCGCAGCAGTGTAATCACTTCCTTCCCTACCCAGTGTAGTTGTGAAATTATTGGAGTTACTTCCAATAAAACCTTGAGTAATATTTAATTTTGAGGTATCTATTTTACTTTGGATTAATTCTTGAGTTTGACTCCAATTTACTTTTGCATTTCTATAATAATCATCTGTTTTTATGTAGTCTCTTACATCAAGCCAGCAGTTTGTTAGTCCAATAGTATCCAAGTAATGACTAATAATGCTAGTTGATAAAAGCTCTCCAAATGCAATCACTTGGTCATAAACGAAATTATAGTCAGGTGACTTATTGTGGTCAAAAAACTGTAAAAGTTTCTGAAATAAGCTGTCTATATTTTCAAATACATCATGTGTTTCATTTTCAAATAAGTCAAGAAGAATGTGGTTGTGATATTTTTTTACTTCTTGCACTGAGCTGTTCAGTTCGTGCCTGGCGTCAAAGTAGTTTGAAATCACTTTTTCCATAGCATTGGTCGTCTTTCCCATGGCAGACACTATGATAAGTGTGTTTTTGTAGCCAACAGATTTTAAGGTGTTTGCTAAGTTTCTTACTCCTTCAGCATCTTTTACGGAGGCTCCTCCAAATTTATAAATTTGCATCAATTTATTTTTGAGATATAGTTTTTTATTCCTTGTTCATTTAATTGGACAACATGCCAGTCTCGCATGACCAATGCACCCTTTTGTACATAAAATTCAATGGCTTGTGTGTTCCAGTCAATTACTTCCCAACATATACGCTTAACTCCTAGTTCAGCGCCATATAATATCACTCGGTCTAGTAAAGATGAACCCACTCCATGTCCACGCATCTTTTCTGTGACAATCAAGTCTTCAAGATGTAAAACTGTACCTTTCCACGTTGAAAAACGGGTATATACCAAGGCAATACCAATTACTTTTTGATCCATTTCAGCCACAAAACAATCGAATTCTTTACACTCGCCAAACCCTTTCTTTTTTAAGTCCGCTTTCGTGATCTCAACTGAGCTGGGTTCTTTCTCAAATACTGCCAGTTCGGTAATCAAGTTTAATACCTGCTCCATATCTTCACTTGTAGCTATACGGACGAGATAATTCATTTATTCTTTTCTATAATTCAAAGATACTCAAATGCCTTTTAATTTTCTCTAATAAAAGAGTTGCGAAAACGTTATAGTTGTATAAAAATTTAGATATTTGTATAAATATATACATATGTCTCTTAAACATCAAACGCTTGGCGAATTTATCATTGAAAATCAATCTTCCTTTAGATATAGTTCTGGCGAATTGTCAAGACTAATTAACTCCATCAGGTTGGCTGCGAAAGTGGTTAATTATGAAGTTAATAAAGCGGGACTGGTAGATGTTTTAGGTCCTGTTGGAGACACTAATGTACAGGGAGAAGATCAGCAAAAACTAGATGTTTATGCTAATGAAAAGTTTATTCAAACTTTAGTTAATCGAAATATAGTATGTGGAATAGCAAGTGAAGAAGAAGATAATTTTATTTCAATTAATAGTTCTGATAACAAGCATCAAAATAAATACGTGGTTCTAATAGACCCTTTGGATGGGTCTTCTAATATTGATGTAAACGTTTCTGTCGGAACTATTTTTTCAATCTACAGAAGGATTACTCCGGTAGGAACCCCTGTTCAACTTGAGGATTTTTTACAAAAAGGAAGCAAACAAGTAGCGGCAGGATATATTATATACGGTACCTCGACTATGCTCGTATATACCACTGGAGATGGTGTAAATGGGTTTACACTAAACCCTGCAATAGGCACCTTTTATTTATCGCACCCTCAAATGAAATTCCCAAAAGAGGGAACTATTTATTCGGTCAACGAAGGAAATTATATTCATTTTCCACAAGGCATAAAAAACTACATTAAATATTGTCAAATGGAAGAAGATAATAGGCCATATACCTCACGCTATATAGGTTCTTTAGTTTCTGATTTTCATCGAAATATGATAAAGGGTGGTATTTATTTATATCCCACAAGTAGCAAAAACCCACGAGGTAAATTAAGATTATTATACGAATGCAACCCAATGGCCTTTTTAGCAGAGCAAGCGTCTGGTAAAGCAAGTGATGGTAGCTGTCGAATTATGGATATTATACCAACTGAACTGCATCAGCGAGTTCCTTTTGTCTGTGGCAGCATGTCAATGGTAGAGAAAGCTGAAAGTTTTGTACGTGCTATGCATAGTTCTTAAGTATTTAAATTTTAGCAAGTCTAAAATGAAGGTTGTAACTTTGTAGAAATATAAATTGAATGCACAGAGCAGGTTTTGTAAATATCATCGGAAATCCAAATGTGGGAAAATCTACCTTGATGAATGCCTTTATTGGTGAAAAGCTTTCTATTATCACTTCCAAAGCTCAAACAACAAGGCATCGTATTCTTGGAATTGTGAACGGAGATGATTTTCAAATCATCTTATCAGATACACCGGGCATCATAAAGCCCGCATATGAACTGCAAAGTTCCATGATGGATTTTGTGAAGTCTGCTTTTGATGATGCTGATATTTTAATTTATATGGTTGAAATTGGCGAAAAAGAGCTAAAAGATAAAGCTTTTTTTGAAAAAATAAAATCATCTAAAGTACCAGTATTAATGTTGTTGAACAAAATTGATACATCTAACCAAGCGCAATTGGAGTCTCAAGCAGCTCTATGGCAGCAAAACTTACCTAATGCCGAGTTTTTCCCTGTTTCTGCACTTGAGGGGTTTAATGTGAAAAATGTTTTAGACCGAATTATTGACTTACTGCCAGAATCTCCGGCTTATTTCCCCAAAGATCAGCTAACCGATAAGCCTGAACGTTTTTTTGTAAATGAGTGTATTCGCGAAAAAATATTAATTCATTACAAAAAAGAAATTCCTTACGCCGTTGAGGTGTTAACGGAAGAATTTTTTGAAGAAGAAGAAATTATTCGATTACGTTCTGTTATTATGGTGGAGCGCGAAACTCAAAAAGGTATAATTATTGGGCACAAAGGGAGTGCATTAAAACGAGTTGGAGTTGAAGCACGAAAAGATTTAGAGAAGTTTTTCGGAAAGCAAGTTTACTTAGAATTGTACGTAAAAGTTAATAAAAATTGGCGTTCAAATCAAAATCAACTTAAACGTTTTGGTTATAATAGTATGTAAAATACTCTAATTATTTTTCTAAAATTAGCGATTTAGAATGAATCAAAAATTATATATTTTTTAAACTTTCACAAAATAGAGCTAAGCAATAGGATATTTCTTATTTTTGCAGCAATTTTCAAAAGTGTATGAGTAATATTGTAGCAATAGTAGGACGTCCAAACGTGGGTAAGTCTACGTTTTTTAATCGCTTGATTCAAAGGCGTGAAGCTATTGTTGACGCTGTTAGTGGAGTAACTCGTGATCGTCACTACGGAAAAAGCGATTGGAATGGAAAGGAATTCTCATTAATTGATACTGGTGGCTATGTTCTTGGCAGCGACGATATTTTTGAATCTGAAATTGACAAACAAGTCGAGCTAGCAATTGAAGAAGCAGATGCTATCATTTTTATGGTAGATGTGGAGTCAGGAGTAACTGGAATGGATGAAGATGTTTCCAAGCTTTTAAGAAAAGTTGACAAACCTGTTTTTCTAGTTATTAATAAAGTTGACAACGCGATGCGGGAGCAAGACGCAGTTGAATTTTACTCTTTGGGTCTGGGTGAATATTATACGATTGCTAGTATCAACGGTAGTGGTACAGGAGATTTATTAGATGCTTTAGTAAAAACATTGCCTGATGTTGAAGATGTAGAAACACTTAATCTACCTCGATTTGCGGTAGTAGGTCGTCCAAATGCTGGTAAATCATCATTTATTAATGCATTAATTGGAGAAGATCGTTATATCGTTACCGATATAGCTGGAACTACTCGTGATTCTATAGATACTAAATATAATCGGTTTGGTTTTGAATTTAACCTGGTTGATACTGCTGGTATTCGTCGTAAAGCAAAGGTGAAGGAAGATCTAGAATTTTACTCTGTTATGCGTTCAGTTCGTGCCATTGAACATTCTGATGTATGTCTAGTTGTTTGTGATGCGCAACGAGGATTTGATGGACAAGTTCAAAATATTTTCTGGCTTGCACAGCGAAACCACAAAGGGATTGTGATTTTAGTTAATAAGTGGGATTTGATCGAAAAGGACACAAAAACCACCAAAGCATTCGAGACCTACATTCGTCAACAAATTGAGCCTTTCACAGATGTGCCCATTGTATTTATATCAGCGCTATCTAAGCAGCGTATTTTTAAAGCTATGGAGACTGCAGTAGAGGTTTACAATAACAGGGAAAAGCGCATTAAAACAAGTGTATTGAACGACGATTTGTTGCCAATCATTGAAAATTATCCTCCGCCCGCCCTCAAAGGAAAGTTTGTTAAAATAAAGTACATTATGCAGTTGCCAACTCCGCAGCCACAGTTTGCGTTCTTTTGCAATTTACCGCAGTATGTTAAGGAGCCTTATAAACGTTTCTTAGAAAACAAATTGAGAGCGTTGTACAATTTTAAAGGGGTACCGATTACAATATATATGCGTAAAAAATAAAGCTTATACTAATTTCTAAATAAGTTGATTTACTCTAGTTACAGTTGATTTTTTATTTTAATCAATTCGTCTTTGACGTATTCTAATTTTGTAATAATGTCAAAATTATTTAATGACTTTTGATTTTGTTCTTTCAAGTAAGTTTTAGCCCCATCTAGTGTGTAACCTCGTTCTTTGACAAGGTTATGTATGAGTTTTAAGCTCTGAATATCTTCAGGCGTAAAACGACGGTTTCCTTTGGCGTTTTTTTTTGGCTTTAGAGCTTTAAACTCTTTATCCCAAAAACGGATTAAAGAAGCGTTTACGTTAAAAGCTTTTGCCACCTCCCCTGTGCTATAATAACGTTTCTTAGGTAAATTTAAATACATTAGTCTAGGGATTGATTTTCTAGTGAAGCGATACTCAAAAGTCTATTAAATTCTTCCTTACTTAAATTGCCATAGTAAAAATTAAGAGGATTAATTCTTATGTTATCTTTGAATACTTCGTAGTGAAGGTGTGGACCTAAAGATCGTCCACTACTCCCAACGTAACCAATGAGATCTCCACGCCTAACTTTTTGACCTACATTAACATTATATTTGTAAAGATGGGCATACAAGCTAACATATCCATATCCGTGGTCAATTCTGATGTGGCGTCCGTAACCAGATGAGCGGCTGTCTGCGCGCTCAATAACGCCATCACCTGAAGCGTAAATTGGAGTGCCTCTAGGAGCTGTAAAATCCATTCCGTAATGAAACTTACGAATTTTTGTAAAAGGGTCACTTCTGTAACCATATCCGGATGCCATTCGTGTTAAGTCTTCATTTTTAATGGGTTGTATGGCTGGAATTCTAGCTAAAAATTTCTCTTTATCTTTTGCTAGAGCAGTAATCTCATCTAGTGACTTTGATTGAATAATGATTCGCTTTTGGAGTACATCAATTCGCTTGTTAGTACTTATAATCATCTCAGAGTTTTCGAAGCCCTCATATTTTTTGTAGCGGTTAACGCCTCCAAATCCTTGTTTTCGTTGTTCTTCAGGAATTGGGTTTGCCTCAAAATAAAGGCGGTAAATTCCATTATCACGGTTTTCAACATTAGCTAAAACTTCTTCTGCTTCTGTTATTTTTTTATTTAGTAAGCTATATTGAAGATCTAGATTTTGTAATTCTCTATTTAGTGCTTTTTCCATCGGAGACTCAAAGAACTGTTCCGCTATCAAGATAGTAGCAAATCCAAAGAACGCTGCAGCAAATAAAAATACAAATGTATTTTTAGCATGTCTCTTGGAGTCCTTCTTTAAAGGCCGATATGTTAGTGTTTCAGAATCGTAATAATATTTTACATTAGACATTGCCTAAAAAGTTCTATTTTTGTTAAATAAATGTCAGCTTTCTTGATTTTAAAGTTTGACTCCGAACAAAGATATAAATTGTTTCTAATTAAAAGACAATTTATTATAATAAGCTTAATATTTGCACATGAAATCTCAAGAGATAAGATCCCGATTTTTAAACTTTTTTGAAACCAAAAATCATCGGGTTTTACCTTCCTCACCTATGGTTTTAAAAGACGACCCTTCATTGATGTTTGTGAACTCGGGGATGGCTCCATTTAAACAATTTTTTCTTGGTCATGTAGTGCCTTCCAATATCCGAATTACTGATACTCAAAAATGCTTGAGAGTTTCAGGAAAGCACAACGACTTAGAAGAGGTAGGATATGACACCTATCACCATACTTTTTTTGAAATGCTCGGAAATTGGAGTTTTGGAGATTACTTTAAAAAAGAAGCGATTGAGTGGGCCTGGGAGTTATTGACAAAAATCTATAGTATAGATAAAGATATCCTTTACGTGACCGTATTTGAAGGTTGTAAAGAAGATGGAACAGCCATGGACTCTGAAGCTTATGATATTTGGAAACAATTAATTCCTGAAAGTCGAATTCTTAAGGGCAATAAAGCAGATAATTTCTGGGAAATGGGCGAACAAGGACCTTGCGGACCTTGTAGTGAAATACATGTTGACATTCGTTCAAGAGCAGAAAAAGATAAAATCCCTGGATTTGAATTAATAAATAAAGACCATCCTCAGGTTGTTGAGATTTGGAATCTAGTTTTTATGGAATACAACAGAAAAGCCAACGGAAGTTTAGAAGATTTACCTCAAAAAAATATTGACACAGGTATGGGTTTTGAGCGTTTATGTATGGTACTTCAAGGAGTTAATTCAAATTACGATACTGACGTATTTACCCCAATTATAAGAGAAATTGAGACCATATCTGGACATAGCTATGGAAAAAAATTAGAATTAGATATTGCTATTCGTGTTGTTTCTGATCATTTACGAGCCGTCGCTTTTTCAATTGCTGATGGTCAGCTTCCTAGCAATACTGGTGCGGGCTATGTAATTCGCCGTATACTTAGGCGTGCGGTTCGTTACGGATATACGTTTTTAGATCTTAAAGAACCATTTATGTACAGACTCGTTGGCGTTTTAATAAAGCAAATGGGAACTGTCTTTCCAGAACTATTAATTCAAAAACAATTAATCCAAAACGTAATTAAAGAAGAAGAGGCTTCTTTTTTAAGAACACTCGAACAAGGCTTGGTTTTGTTGGACCGTATTGTTAATACTACTAAAGGGACTCATATTTCTGGAGACAAAGCATTTGAATTATACGACACGTATGGTTTTCCAGTCGATTTAACGGCTTTGATCCTCAGCGAAAAAGAAATGACTCTAGATACGGATGCTTTTGAATTCGAGCTTCAAAAACAAAAAAAGCGTTCTCGCTCTGCGAGTGAAGTTTCCACTGAAGATTGGATTGTATTATTTGACGATATTGAGCAAGAGTTTGTTGGTTACGATATTTTGGAAACATCTGTAAAAATCGCTAAGTACAGAAAAGTTATTTCTGCAAAAGAAGGTACTCAATACCAACTCATATTTAACCTAACTCCGTTTTATTCTGAAAGTGGAGGACAAGTTGGAGATAAGGGCTATTTAGAGTCAGCAAATGGAGACGTCGTTTATGTCCTAGATACTAAAAAGGAAAACAACATAGCCGTTCATGTAGTAGATAATTTGCCTAATAATTTGAAAGATACATTTACTGCAGTAGTGGACTCAAATCAACGATTTCGTACAGATTGTAATCATACAGCAACCCACTTACTTCATCAAGCATTACGAGAAGTTTTAGGAGCTCACGTAGAGCAAAAAGGCTCTGCAGTTAATTCAAAATATCTACGGTTTGATTTCTCTCATTTTTCTAAGTTAACAAGCGAAGAGTTAAAAGAGGTAGAACATTTTGTTAACGCTCGGATTGAAGGGAAATTAAACTTAGAAGAAAAGCGATCCGTTCCTATGGAACAAGCCATTTCAAGCGGAGCGATTGCTCTTTTTGGTGAGAAATATGCCGACGTAGTACGAACTATTCGTTTTGGTAATTCTATTGAGTTGTGCGGTGGAACTCACGTAAAAAACACTGCTGATATCTGGCATTTTAAAATTATTTCAGAAGGAGCCGTTGCATCTGGGATTCGTCGTATTGAAGCCATTACAAACGACTCAGCAAAAGAACATTATGCTAAAAACAATACAAGTTTTGAAAAAGTAAAATTAGTACTTAACAATTCTACTGATCCTGTAAAGTCGATTTCTGATTTAAAATCTGAAAACTCAAAACTTAAAAAACAAATCGAGTCTCTTTTGAAAGAAAAAGCAGTGTCGATGAAAGGAGATTTAAAACAAGAAGTAGTCCTGTTAAACGGGGTTCATTTTTTAGCTAAAAATATAGACTTAGATTCCTCAGGCATTAAAGATTTATCTTTTGAATTGGGACATCAGTTTGAGAATTTATTATTATTGTTTGGGGCAGAGCAAAATGGGAAAGCGTTGTTGTCTTGTTATGTTTCAAAACAATTAGTAGCTTCTAGAGGACTTAATGCCAGTAAAATCGTTCGTGAGCTAGGACATTACATTAAAGGCGGCGGCGGCGGTCAACCATTTTACGCCACTGCTGGTGGAAAAAATCCAGCAGGTATTCAAGATGCTTTAAACAAGGCAAAATCATATATTGAATAATTTAAACTGTGAAGCTTCAAACTAAAATATCTTTTGAAAAAAAAACTCCCGCTATTGATTATAATTCAAAGCTATTTTTGTTAGGATCGTGTTTTGCAGATAATATTGCTGATAAGTTTTCATACTTTAAATTTCAGAACAAGGTTAATCCCTTAGGAATGATGTTTCACCCTTTAGCAATTTTAGATTTGCTAAAAAGAGCACAAAATAGAATTGATTACAATGAAAAAGACATCTTTTTTGATAACGGTTGTTGGCAAAGTTATTCTGCACATTCTAGCTTAAACAATGTATCCAAAAAGAAAATAATTTCAGACTTGAATTCTGCAGTGCTCCTAACCAGAATGCAGCTTATGGCTGCCTCACATGTGGTTTTAACTTTTGGTACCGCATGGGTTTATAGGTTCATTAAATCCAACACTATTGTTGCTAATTGCCACAAGCAACCTCAAAAAAAATTTCAAAAATCACTTTTAAGTATAAATCAGCTAAGGGAATGCTTTGAAGCTATTATTTCAATTTTAAAATCATATAATCCAGATGTGACGATTATTTTTACAATCTCTCCTGTTCGTCATTTAAAAGACGGGTTTGTTGAAAACAACCAAAGTAAGTCTCAACTCACAAGCGCGCTTCATCCAATCATTAATAATACTGAAAATACCCATTACTTTCCTTCTTTTGAACTTGTTATGGATGAACTTAGGGACTACCGATTTTACAAACAAGATATGCTACATCCAAACCAGCTTGCAGTTGACTATATTTGGGAAAGGTTTCATTTTTCTTGGATTAATTCAAATGCCACCCTCACAATGAAAGAGGTTAGTCGCGTACAGAAAGGATTGGGGCATAAACCCTTAAAATCTTGTTCAAAAGCACACGCAGCATTTTTATCTAATTTATCTAAAGAGTTAGATGCTTTGGTGTGCAAGTATCCCTTCATGAAGTTTTAAAATAAGGGTTTAAGACGCTAAAAATCTAGTATATTAGCTTTATAAAACCAATGCAATATGTCAACTTCTTACGTACGTTTAAATGTAAAAGATAAGATCGGTTATATTGAATTTTACAATCCACCTCACAATGGATTGCCCGCTTTTATGCTTAAATCTCTTGCAAATCTAATCACTAAAGCTGGTTCAGATCCCTCTATTGCTGTAGTGGTTTTAAAAAGTGGAGGTAATCGCACTTTTTGTGCTGGTGCAAGTTTAGAGGAGCTCAAGGTAGTTTCCAATGCGGAAGAGGGTACTGCATTTTTTCAAGGTTTTGCTAATGTAATAAATGCACTTCGTTGTTGTCCTAAAATTACGATTGGTCGTGTTCATGGAAAAGCAGTAGGGGGCGGTGTTGGTTTAGCTGCTGCTACCGATTACTGTGTTGCGAGTTGTTATTCAGAAATTAAATTAAGTGAACTTACGATAGGAATTGGTCCTTTTGTAATTGAACCGGCAGTTACCCGAAAAATTGGTCTTAGTGCCATGTCACAACTATCTTTAGAGGCTAATAAATTTTTCTCCGCCGAATGGGCACAACAAAAAGGGCTATATACAAATATTTATTCTTCTGTTGAAGACTTAGATAATCAGGTGAAGCTTTTAGCGGAACAATTATGTAGCTATAATCCAGAGGCACTTACCAGGCTAAAAGAAACCTTTTGGGAAGGCACTAGCGATTGGGATAAATTATTGAAAAAACGGGCTGCTATAAGTGGTCGTTTAGTACTGAGTGATTTTACGAACAAACAATTAAAAAACTATTAATAATTTTAGTTTAACTTAAACTAAAGTCTCCAAATCTATGTCCAACACAATCTCAATTACAAAAATTAATAAGTCAAAAATAGAAACTCTTGATTTTGATAATATTGCCTTAGGTCGTACGTTTACTGATCATATGTTTATCTGTGACTTTCAAGACGGTAAATGGTCTAACCCTAGAATAAAACCCATGGAGTTGATCCCAATGCATCCTGCTTGCATGGCACTGCATTATGGTCAAGCTTTGTTTGAAGGAATGAAAGCAACGATAGACTCCAATGGAGATCCTCTGCTTTTTCGTCCTGATAAAAATGCAGAACGTCTTAATTTTAGCGCCAGACGACTGGGAATGCCAGAATTTTCTGTAACATTATTTGTTGACGCTTTAAAACAACTAGTAGGCTTGGACAAACAATGGATCCCTCCCCAAGAAGGTAGTGCATTGTATTTACGTCCTTTTATGTTTGCTGACGAAGCTTTCATTGGTATGCGTGCCGCTAACTCTTACAAGTTTATTATAATGGCATCTCCTTCAAAACCAATTTATACCGATCGTATTCGCTTGTATGCTGAAACCTCATTTATTCGAGCAGCACACGGAGGTACAGGTGAGGCTAAAGCCGCAGGGAATTATGCAGCAGCGGTTCTTCCAACAGAAATCGCAAAATCTAAAGGCTTTGATCAAGTTCTTTGGTTGGATGCTAAGGAATTTAAATATATTCAGGAAGTAGGTACGATGAATATTTTTTTCAAGATCAATGGTCAATTTGTAACTCCTTCGCTTGACGGGTCTATTTTAGCTGGAATAACACGTATGAGTGTAATTGATTTTTTACGACATAAAAACTTTGAAGTTGTGGAGCGACCAATCACAATTGATGAAATTGTAGAAGCTTCAAAAAACGGTCAGTTAGAAGAAGCTTTTGGAACAGGGACTGCGGTTGGGATTGCAATGATCCAAGAAATCGGATATAAAGATTCAGTAATTCATGTGTCTCACAACAGTCCAATCGGGCAGTTAGTATTAGACACAATCAACGGGGTTAGAATTGGAAAAATTACAGATTTATTAAACTGGATGGTTAAGGTAGAATCTTAAATTTATTTTTAATATTATTCCATCTATATGCTCTAATAAAAACCCCTTGTTTAGTATCTACAATAAAGGCTTCTTTATTTTTCTGTGCTTTTACGTAGCCCACTAAGTAGTCCCAGAAAAGAGAAATATTTCTTTTTTTGAAGGCTAATTTTAAAGCTGATAGAAAAGCCAGTATAAATCCGTATCGCATTTTGTAAAGAGCAATGCCTTGTAAGTGTTTTGCTTTTCTATTATAACTGGCACCTGTATGTTTAAGATGTCTTACAATCAGTGATTCATCTGTTTTAAATTCCCATCCGTAGTAGAGTGATAATAATTCATCAATTGTATCCCAACCCATTGATTTTTTTAGGCCTCCAATCTCTTGGAAACACGCTTTTCTATAGGCTTTTATGGGCCCCCGAATATGCTTTTTTGAGGTTAGGTTTTCGATTTGCCACTTGTTATTTTTTTGAACATAACAATGTCCAGCTACCATGCCAAGCTCTGGGTTTTTTTGGTAATGAGTAGCGAGACTTTCAAGGTAGTTTTTTGGAAAAATCAAATCTGCATCGTATTTACAAATTATATCGAAGTCTTTATCTAAAGAGTCATAACCTTTATAAAAAGCATTAATAATTTTACTCCCTGGTATGTGTTCGTCAGACGAGATGTTAGAAATCAACGATATCCATGGGTATTCCTTTGTAATTTTATTTACTATGTTGGATGTGGTGTCTGTTGAATTATCGTCTACCACCACTATTTTAGTAGGTAGTAAAGATTGGTTTATTAACGATTTAAGTGTCTGACCAATGTAGTCTTCTTCGTTATGAGCGGGTATTACGATATAAAACCTCAAATTCTTTCAGCATAAACGATGTAATATCGAGGGGTGAACCAACGTAGAACGGGTCTAATTCCGATTTTTTTAGTTGGGTTTGTCCATTTTTTTGTTGCTATAATTTTCCAACCTGCTTTTTCTAATAGCCAATTAAATTGCCAATCTTCAAATTCATGAAAATGACGATCTCTTAGGTCTGTTTTACTACGATAAGCACTTGAAAACCATAGCCTTAATGGAACACTTGCAACTAGTTTTTTTGACTGAATTCTATTTAACACGGAAAAAGGTGAGACCAGGTGTTCAAATATTTCAAACGCAGTTGTTACATCCGAGGTGTTAGATTCTAAAAAAGAGGTATTTAAGTCCAAATCTTCACCTGAAGTGTTACAGACATCAAAACCTTCAGTTTTAAGAATTTCAGAAAAAGGGTTTTTAACCCCTAGGTCTAAAATAGATTCACCATTATTTACATGAGTCTTAAGGAACTTTAAAGTGTGTTTATATCGTTTCTTAGGAAAATTCTTAGCGTACATATTAATATTTGTAAGTGATAGCATTGATGTGCATTCCTGCACCTACACTAGCAAATATAATGATATCTCCCTTATTCAGTTTATGCCCTTCCATGTGGTTGTTCTTAATTAGATCAAGTAATGTTGGTACTGTAGCCACAGAACTATTTCCTAATTCATGAATACTCATGGGCATTACTCTTTCTGGTACAGGGGTTTTATAAAGTCTATAAAAGCGATTTACAATAGCCTCGTCCATTTTTTCATTCGCCTGATGAATTAATATTTTTTTTACATCTTTTATGTCAAACCCGCTGTTGTCTAAGCAGGTTTTCATAGCATTAGGAACATTTGATAATGCAAATTCATAAATCTTTCGTCCATACATTTTTATAAATCGCGTATCTTCTATTAAAGATTTGTTGTTGGAGCATCCAAAAAATAAGTGGTAAATTTCATCACGAGTATAAGAAGCTGACTCATGAGATAAAATCCCTCCATCCTCATCTAAAAGTTCAATAACAGTTGCCCCTGCGCCATCTGAATAAATCATTGAATCTCTATCGTGTGGATCAACAACCCGAGATAATGTTTCAGCACCTATTACTAGACATTTTTTAGCCATACCAGCTTTTATGTAGGCTTGGCCTTGAATCACTCCTTCTACCCAGCCAGGACATCCAAATAGAATATCATAGGCTATGCATTTAGGGTTTTTAATTTTTAAAATATTTTTTACTCTTGCGGCTAAACAGGGCAAAATATCGCTTTGAATCGAACCTGATTTTACATCTCCAAAATTATGAGCTAGAATGATATAGTCTAAAGTTTCTGGATCCACACCAGCATCTTTTATTGCTTTTTCTGCGGCTAATGCACCAAGGTCCGAAGCTGTTAAATGGTTTTCTGCATAGCGTCGTTCTGAGATTCCTGTAATGGCTTTAAATTTTTCTATGATGACCTCATTGGAAGAAGGGATTTCAGAACCGTCAATATTTAAAAATGAGTGTTGCTGAAAAGCTTTATTTTTCTGAACTATTTTAGGAATATAACTCCCTGTTCCTGTGATTTTTATGTTCATAATTTCTTTATTTTAAGCTTCTTCATAAGTTTCAATTGAGGCGCAAGTACATATTAGGTTTCTATCCCCATAAGCGTCGTCCACTCGGCGAACTGATGGCCAAAACTTATCATTTTTTATGTAGTCTAGGGGAAAGGCCGCTTTAGTTCTGCTGTATGGAAAAATCCAATTATCATTAGTAAGCATTTCTAGGGTGTGAGGTGCATTTTTTAAAGGATTATTGGTGTCTTCTTTGGATGCTGAATCTATCTCTTTTCTAATTGCAATCATCGCATCACAAAACCGGTCCATTTCAGCCTTTCCTTCACTTTCAGTAGGCTCGATCATCATTGTACCTGCTACAGGGAATGAAACGGTTGGTGCATGAAATCCAAAGTCCATAAGTCGTTTGGCTATATCAACTACTTCAATGCCGTTGGACTTAAAATCACGACAATCTATAATCATTTCATGTGCAGCACGACCTTGTTCTCCAGAGTATAAAGTATCATAATGCCCCTCGAGGCGTTCTTTGATGTAATTGGCGTTAAGAATGGCAATTTCAGTAGACTGTGTTAGTCCGGTATCTCCAAGCATTTTAATATAACCATAAGAAATTAAGCAAGCGAGAGCAGATCCAAAGGGTGCTCCTGAAATTGAATGAATTGCATTTTCCCCGCCTGTTTTGATAAGTGGATTTCCAGGTAAAAATGGTGTTAGTTGTTTGGCAACACATATGGGTCCAACTCCAGGACCTCCGCCCCCGTGTGGGATTGCAAATGTTTTATGCAAGTTCAAATGGCACACATCTGCACCAATATTCCCAGGGTTAGTTAATCCAACTTGTGCATTCATATTAGCTCCGTCCATGTAGACTTGTCCGCCGTTGTCGTGAATGATTTGAGTAATTTCTTTTATAGCGGATTCGTAAACTCCATGAGTAGAAGGGTAGGTCACCATCAAAGCAGCTAGGTTGTCTTTATGTAATGTCGCTTTTTCTCTCAAGTCATCAACATCAATATTTCCATTTTCAGAAGATTTCGTAACAACAACTTTCATTCCTGCCATGACCGCACTCGCTGGGTTTGTCCCGTGTGCGGATGAAGGTATTATACAAATATTTCTGTGTTGATCTCCTCTAAATTCATGGTAGGCTCTAATGACCATAAGTCCGGCGAATTCACCTTGAGCGCCTGAATTAGGTTGAAGGGATGTTCCAGCAAAGCCAGTAATTTCTGTCAATTGATTTTCTAGTTCTGTAAGGACAGTTCGGTAGCCTTCAACTTGGTTTAGAGGAGCGAATGGATGTATGTTGCACCAGTTGGGCCAGCTAAGGGGTAACATTTCTGCTGCAGCATTAAGCTTCATTGTACAAGATCCCAATGAAATCATAGAAAAATTCAAAGCAAGATCTTTACGTTCTAGTCGTTTAATGTAACGCATCAGTTCAGTCTCAGAATGATGAGAGTTAAAAATGACATTTGATAAAAAGCTAGAAACTCGTTTTGACGAATCCGGAATTTTGTTTTGTGCATTAATTGATTTAATACTTGTTTTAGTCTTATTTTGAGCCTCACAAAAAATTGAAAGTATAGTATTAAGGTCAGAAAGAGTTGTTGTTTCATTAATGGAAATTGAAACGGTCGTTTCGTTTGGATAATAGAAGTTGACTTCTTTTTGTTCTGCTATAATTTTTATTTTCGTAGTGTCTGAAACTAATATTTGAATTGTATCAAAAAAGTTTTGATGAACAAGCTTAAGTTCTAACGTTTCTAAAGCATCTGCCAAAAGTGCAGTGTGGTTATGCACTTTACGGGCAATGTATTTGAGGCCCTCAGGTCCATGATAAACCGCATACATTCCTGCCATTACAGCTAACAATACTTGTGCAGTACAAATATTGGATGTTGCACGGTCTCTTTTAATATGTTGCTCACGAGTTTGCAGAGCCATTCGCATGGCACGATTCCCATCCATATCTTTTGTAACTCCAATAATCCTTCCAGGAATATATCTCTTATAGACTTCTTTAGTTGCAAAGTAGGCTGCGTGTGGTCCACCATAACCCATTGGTATTCCAAATCTTTGAGTGGTTCCAACTACTACATCAGCACCAAGTTTTCCTGGAGCTTCTAATGACACTAGGGCGAGAATATCTGCTGCAACGGCTACTTTAATCTCATTATGATTTGACTCAGAGATAAAGCTTTTTAAGTTCATGATAAATCCAGACTTTCCAGGGTACTGAACTAGGGCACCAAAAAAATCAGAAGAAAAGTCAAATTCTTTAGCGGGTCCAATAATAAGCTCAATACCAATTGGAATTGCTCTTGTTTTTAATACAGATAGCGTCTGTGGCAAGACATCGTCAGAAACAAAAAATTTGACAATTCCTGATTTTACTTTTGATTTTGGCCTTACAGCGTACAACAGGGCCATGGCTTCAGCAGCTGCAGTACTTTCGTCCAGAAGTGAGGCGTTTGCTAATTCCATTCCGGTAAGATCTGTTACCATTGTTTGGTAATTTAGGAGTGCCTCAAGGCGGCCTTGAGCAATTTCAGCTTGGTAAGGCGTGTAGGCAGTATACCATCCTGGATTTTCTAAAATATTTCGTTGAATAACTGCAGGAAGGTTTGAAGGATGATATCCCATCCCAATAAAAGATTTGAAAACTTTATTTTTAGAAGCTAAATAATAGATGTGCTCAAGGTACTCTTGCTCGCTTAGAGTAGCTTCAAGTTTCAAGGGCGAATGAAGTCTAATATTTTTAGGAATAGTCTGGTCAATTAATTCGTTCATAGAATTCACTCCGATGGCGTCAAGCATTTCTTTACGCTGCTCTTTTCTAGGGCCAATATGTCTCAAAGAGAATGAGTCAGTTTTCATTGTAAAATATTAAAAATTTATAAAACAAAATTAAGTAATTTAACAACGATTTAATTTATACAAATTGAAAGTTATCAAACAATTATTAGGGTTATTAACAGTTTGATTACTTTTGTAAGATGACTCTTTTGAAACGTTTAATCGACTTCTACATAAATAGCAGTATCCATGTTGCTTTAGCTGTACTCTCTTTTTGTTTTTTAACAGCGATTGAATTGGATTTAAAGTTATCTGTCTATTTTTATATATCGGTGTTTTGCGCCTCTGTTTCAGGATATAATTTTGTTAAGTATTTTGGCTTAGCTAAGTTTTATTACCGAGCACTTACCAATAAATTAAAATATATTCAGTTGGTATCTCTAATAAATATTATTGGCTTTTTATATTCGTTCTCATTTCTTCAAACCCAAAGTCAATTACTTTTATTTTTTTTGGGGCTCATAACTTTTTTGTATGCAATACCATTAGGAATTAAAACACCAATAAACTTAAGATCAATTGGGGGTATTAAGATTTATGTCATTGCAATTGTTTGGGCTGGGACTTCTGTTTTTTTACCACTTTTAGAAACTCGTAGTGTATTGTTTTTAGACCACCTTTGGATTATATTTCAGCGGATATTACTACTTATTGTTTTAATGCTTCCTTTTGAAATACGTGACCTAGAATCGGATGAAGCCTACTTATCTACTATTCCCCAACAAGTTGGAATCCATAAGACTAAATTAATTGGCTATACCTTGTTGATAGACATATTTATTTTAGAGATTTTAAAACATAAAACAAATAGAGAATCTGCTCTGGTATTATTTTTTACCATTGCAGTTTTAGCTGTCTTATTATTCATGAGTACAAAAGGAAGAAGCCGTTATTTTACTTCTTTGATAGTAGAATCTGTCCCAATAATAGCACTAATTTTTTTAATATTCCTATTAAATTAATTAAGCAAACCAGAGCGTCTGAGCAAGGCATCTACTTTTGGTTTTTGACCACGAAACTTAATATATAACTCTAAGGGATCTTCTGTGCCTCCTTTGCTTAATATAAACTCTTTAAAATTATTTGATATTTTCGAGTCAAAAATGTTATTTTCTTTAAAATATTGAAAGGCATCAGCATCTAAAACTTCAGCCCATTTATAGCTGTAATAACCTGATGAGTAACCTCCTTGAAAAATATGAGAGAAAGCTGTTGACATACAGTTTTGTTCAATATCTGGAAAAAGTTGAGTTTGTTTAAAAGCTAATTTTTCTTGTTTTTTTACATTTGTTATTGGGCTCGGATCAGTTCCATGCCAAGACATGTCAAGCAGCCCAAAGCTTAGTTGTCTCAGTGTTTGCATTCCTTGCTGAAATGTTGAGGCTGATTTGATTTTATCGATTAAATCCATAGGGATAAGTTCTCCTGTTTTGTAGTGTTTTGCAAAAAGCGCTAGTGCTTCTTTTTCATAACACCAGTTTTCCATAATTTGACTGGGCAGTTCAACAAAATCCCATGCTACGTTGGTGCCTGACAAGCTTGGATATGTTGTGTTTGCTAGCATTCCATGCAATGCATGTCCAAATTCATGAAAAAGAGTAGTGACTTCATTGAAAGTCAGTAAAGACGGTTTAGTTTTCGTTGGTTTTGTAAAATTACAAACTATTGAAACGTGTGGTCTTTCTTGTATTCCGTTCTTGATATATTGAGGCTTGAAAGAGGTCATCCAAGCGCCGTTACGCTTTCCTTTTCTAGGAAAAAAATCAGTATAAAAAATAGCCACTAGATTTTGCTCTAAGTCAACAACCTTATAAGTTAGCACCTCTTTGTGATAGGTGTCAATATCATTTGTTTCTATAAAGTTTAAACCAAATAGTTTATGAGCTACCTTAAAAGCACCTTCAATAACGTTTTCTAATTTAAAATATGGCTTTAATTGTTCTTCATTAAACTTAAAATACTCTTGTTTTAATTTCTCTGAGTAATAAGCACTGTCCCATTTTTCCAAATGATTTATTCCATCTGTTCTAATTGCAAAGTTTTCCAACTCTTGAAATTCCTTTTTAGCAACAGGCAACGCTTTTTCTAGAAAATCTTCCAAAAAGTTACAAACGTTTTTAGGTGTTTTGGCCATACGTTCTTCTAACACAAAATGAGCATGCGATTGATAGCCTAAAAGTTTTGCTCTTTTAAAGCGCAAATTAGTTATTTTCAGAACAATTTTTTGATTATCTAATTTATCATTTTGAAAGCCTTTTCTTCCAAAAGCTAATGCAAGATCTTTTCGTAACGCTCTATTTTTAGCATAGGTCATAAAAGGAATATAGCTTGGATAGTCTAAAGTGATAAGCCAACCTGCTTTATTTTTTTCTACAGCGGTTTGTTTGGCAGCTTCAATGACTCCTTCTGGCAGTCCGTCAAGGTCCGATCTATTTGTAATTAAAAGCTCATATCGATTGGTTTCTGCTAAAATATTTTCCCCAAAAATTAGTTTTAATTTACTTAGTTCTTTGTCAATCTCTCTAAGTATTTCCTTATCCTCATTGCTGAGGTTGGCTCCATTTCTAGAAAATTCTTTATATTTTTTTTCTAAGAGTGTTTTTTGCTCTATGGATAAATTTAACGCTTCCTTAGAGTTATAGACTGATTTAATACGTTCAAAAAGTAGACTATTTAAAGCTACATCATTAGAGAAATTTGATAACAGTGGTGAAACTTCTTGGGCGATTTTTTGTATGCTTTGGTTTGTTTCAGCGGCATTTAAATTGAAGAAAATACTGGAAATTCGATCTAATGATTCACCAGCATAGTCTAAGGCTTCAATAGTATTTTTGAAAGTGGGAGTTTCTTTTGAGTCTGTTATTTTGGCAATTTCAATATTAGCAATCTCAATAGCTTTTACGAATGCAGGTAAAAAGTCTTCAGTTTTGATGTTTGAAAATGGCGCCGTATTGTATGGCGTTTCAAAACGCTTATTTAATAAACTCATATAAATTATTTGGTATGGAGCCGTTTATCTATTTATCTTCTTTGAAGCTTCTAGTACTTTTGTTTTCAAACCTTTTTTGTAAACTAGAACTTTATCAAGCACACATTTGTCAGAGGCTCCAATAATTTGTGCAGCCAGTATTCCAGCATTTTTAGCTCCGTTTAATGCTACCGTTGCAACAGGAACTCCACCTGGCATTTGTAATATTGAAAGAATTGAGTCCCATCCATCAATTGAATTACTAGATTTTATAGGAACTCCAATCACAGGTAATGGACTTAACGCGGCAATCATTCCGGGTAAATGAGCTGCCCCTCCAGCACCAGCTATAATCACTTTTAGTCCACGCCCATGTGCTTTTGTTCCATATTCAAGTAATTTTTCAGGTGTTCGATGAGCAGAAACAATATCAACTTCTATTTGAATATCAAAACCTTTTAAGATTGTAATTGCTTCTTTCATGACAGGCATATCACTGTCGCTTCCCATAATAATCCCTACTTGTATCATATTATTTACTTATTACTTTAATTGACTTTTTAACTTCTTCTGCTATTGCTCTTGCGCTTTCAATGTTAGAATGGACAACAGTAACATGACCCATTTTTCTGAATGGACGTGTTTCTGTTTTGCCATAAATATGAGGGGTTACTCCGCCCATTTCCATTATTTTCTCGATATTTTCATAAACGACTTCTCCTTTATGATTCTCAGCTCCCACCAAATTAACCATAACACCGCTTAACTTATTCTCGGTACTACCTAAGGGCATTCCTAGGATAGCTCTCAGGTGCTGTTCAAATTGAGAAGTATAACTAGTTTCTATTGTCTGGTGTCCTGAGTTGTGAGGCCTTGGAGCTACTTCGTTTATTAGTATTTCATCGTCATGAGTTAAAAACAGTTCTACAGCTAAGATTCCAACATGGTTAAATGCTGTGGAAGCTTTAAGTGCTACTTGTTTTGCCTTATTTGCTATCTTTTCAGAAATTCTTGCAGGACATAGTACATATTCAACTTGATTAGCGTCGGGGTGAAATTCCATTTCTACTACGGGATATGCTTTTATTTCTCCTTGTATATTTCTAGAAACAATTACGGAAAGTTCAGTTTTGAAAGTTACAAAATCCTCGGTTATACATTCCACATTGGGTAAATCTTGAAGATCTTGTTTTGAGCGAACGACTTTAACTCCGTTTCCGTCATATCCGAATTCAGCACTTTTCCACACAAAAGGAAAGGCAATACTACTGTGATCAATAGCTAAATTAATTTCCTCAGTATGAGCAAATCGCTGAAAAGCAGCCGTTGGTAAATTATGATCAATGTAAAGCAGTTTTTGTGTTGCTTTATTTTGAATTTTTTCAAGTGTTTCTGAAGATGGATAAACTTTAACACCTTTTTTTTCAAGCGCTTTAAGTGCTTCGATGTTTACATTTTCTATTTCAAAAGTAAGTGTATCTACTTTTTTTCCAAAATTGTATACAGTATTGTAGTCCATTAAGTCTCCTTGAACAAACTCATTACAAGCCAGCTTACTAGGTGCTTCAGCACTGGGGTCTAAAACACAGGTGTGAATATCGAATTTTCGAGTGGTATAGAGTAACATTTTCCCGAGTTGACCACCGCCTAAAATACCAAGTTTGAAGTTTGATGAAAAACACTTCATTGTATGATTTTATATAATGTATTACAAAAATACACTTAAAATTGAAATCGACCACTAAAATCCACTACCAAAACTAATCAGAACCTTTGTAATTGATTATCTTTACTCCTTAAATTTGATTACAAATATTCGAAATATTAATATGTAATTGATAAAAGTTTAAATAAAAATGAAAAATTTAGTATTATTTGGCCCCCCTGGTGCCGGCAAAGGAACCCAAGCTACTTTTCTTAAAGACACTTATAATTTAATTCATATTTCGACTGGTGATGTATTTCGATATAACATTAAAAATGAGACTGATTTAGGAATTTTAGCTAAGTCCTTTATGGACAAAGGTGAGTTAGTTCCAGACCAAGTAACTATAGATATGCTAAATGCTGAGGTGGCAAAAAATCTAGACTCTAACGGATTTATATTTGATGGATTTCCAAGAAACACTTTACAAGCGGATGCTTTAGACAATTTGCTTAAGTCGCATAAAACAGAGGTAAGTGCCATGATTGCTCTGGAAGTTGATGATGAAGTTTTAGTAAAGCGACTGCTTAAGCGAGGAGAAACAAGTGGAAGACCAGACGATGCTAATGAGGGAGTTGTCAGAAATAGAATTAAAATATATTACAGACAAACAGCTATACTTAAGAACTATTACTTTGATATGAGTAAGTATTATGGTGTGAATGGTGTGGGATCTGTAGAAGATATAACAGAAAGGTTAAAAGCTGTTATTAATAATCTGTAAGTTAAATACTTTTAAATGACAGAAGGAAATTTTGTTGATTATATAAAAATGTTTGCCTGTTCCGGAAATGGGGGAAAAGGATCGGTACACCTTCATCGTGAAAAATTTATTACCAAAGGCGGCCCTGACGGTGGTGACGGTGGACGTGGTGGTCACATAATTGTAAGAGGTTGTGATCATCAATGGACTCTTCATCACTTAAAGTTTAAGCGTCATTTTAGAGCAGGCCATGGTGAACACGGAAGTAAAAGTCGAAGTACTGGCGCTGACGGTTTGGATGTATATATTGATGTACCCTTGGGATCTGTTGTAAGAAACACTGATACAAATGAAATTCTTTTTGAAATCACCAAAAACAATGAAGAGGTTATTCTTTGCGAAGGGGGTAAAGGAGGTTTAGGGAATTGGCATTTCAGATCATCAACAAACCAGACACCTCGTTATGCTCAGCCAGGATTACCAATGGAAGAGAAATACGTAACAATTGAACTTAAAATTTTAGCCGATGTGGGTTTAGTTGGTTTTCCAAATGCTGGTAAATCAACTCTTCTTTCAGTTGTTACCGCTGCAAAACCTAAAATCGCCGACTATGAATTTACAACATTAAAACCAAACCTAGGGATTGTTGAGTATAGAGATTATCAATCATTTGTAATGGCAGATATTCCTGGTATTATTGAAGGAGCTGCTGAAGGCAAAGGGTTAGGACATTATTTTTTACGCCACATTGAACGAAATTCAATACTTCTATTCTTAATTCCAGCTGATACTGACGATATTAAAAAACAATATGATATCTTACTGGATGAGTTAAGACGATATAATCCAGAAATGTTAGATAAAGAACGTTTGATAGCTATTTCTAAAAGTGATATGCTTGATGATGAATTAAAAGCAGAGATGACGATTTTATTGGATGGAGAGCTTCCTGTTGATTTTATATTTATTTCCTCTGTTGCCCAATCAGGACTGGTTCAACTTAAAGATAGTTTGTGGAACATGTTAAACCCATAATATAAAAAATATTAATTTTGAATTATATTTTTAACACGTCAGAATCTTAGGAAAGAAATAGATTCATTCTAATTATTTAATAATATAATTTTTCATCAAGCTTTAGTTTATTGCTAAGGGTATAAGCTCATTTTGTATCTTTACTATCTATAAATTTTAGACATGAATGTACATTTTATAGCCATTGGTGGTGCAGCTATGCATAACTTAGCTTTGGCACTCCACAATAAGGGAATAAAAGTGACTGGGAGTGATGACGTTATCTTTGAGCCCTCAAAGTCAAGATTAAATAATTGTGGCCTTTTGCCACTTGATCTTGGTTGGCATCCAGATAAAATCACTAATGAAATTGACGCAGTTGTTCTTGGAATGCATGCTAAAAGAGATAATCCAGAGCTATTGAAAGCCCAGGATCTTGGATTGAAAATATATTCATATCCTGAGTTTTTATATGAGCAATCTAAACACAAAACACGAGTTGTTATTGGAGGAAGCCATGGAAAAACAACTATTACTGCAATGATATTACATGTGCTAAATTACCATAATATTGAAGTAGATTATATGGTTGGAGCACAGTTAGATGGATTTGATGTCATGGTCAAGCTCACAGATGAAGCAGATTTCATTGTGTTAGAAGGAGACGAGTATTTAAGTTCACCCATAGACAGGCGCCCAAAATTTCACCTATATCAGCCTAACATTGCACTTTTAAGTGGTATTGCCTGGGATCATATTAATGTATTTCCAACATTTGAAAATTACCTGGAACAGTTTCAGATTTTTGTTGATAGTATCACTCATGGAGGAAGTATTACTTTTAATTCAGAAGATCAGAATGTTAAAAATATTGTTGAACAAAGTGAAAATCAAGTTCGTAAATTTCCATACTGTACCCCAGAGCATTCAATTGAATCAGGAGTTACATATATTGATAGTGAAGAAGGACCTCTCCCTTTAGAAGTATTTGGTGCTCACAATTTAAATAATATTGCTGGTTCAAAATGGATTTGTCAGCAAATGGGTGTAGATGAAGCTGATTTTTATGAAGCAATTTCTAGCTTTTCTGGGGCAAGTAAACGTTTAGAAAAATTAGTATCAAACTCAAAATGTGTTGTATACAAAGACTTCGCACACTCTCCTAGCAAGGTCAAAGCAACAACTGATGCCATTAAAGCACAATACCCTTCACGAAAGCTTGTTGCCTGCTTAGAGTTACACACCTACAGTAGTTTGGATTCTGAATTCCTAAGTCAATATAAGGGAACTTTAGATGCTGCTGATCAAGCAGTTGTTTTTTACTCTCCGCACTCAGTTGAAATAAAGAAATTAAAATCGGTCAGCAAAGAACAAATTGAGTCAGCTTTTAAACGAAATGATTTAATCATATATACAAATACAGACGATTTCAAGAAATTTATAATTTCCTTAGATTATGATAACAAATCAGTTGTATTGATGAGTTCTGGAAGTTACGGAGGGCTAGATTTTGACACAATAAAGAAACTAATTAACTAGACCAACACCAATACATATTCTTCACACAATAATATGTTTATAAATTAATTATTCATCTATTTAAAACTAATTAAATAATTTTGATGGTATAAATTTACTTTAGAATTTAAAATTAGCTTAAAAGTTTATTTACTGTTTAATTGTCACATAAATAACTTATTTTAGTTAATATACAAATTGTATCAAATGTTATTGATTTACACTTCTAAAATCACTCCTAGACTTAGATTTGTTTTTAAACAAATCTGTACGCGTATTCTAAACATACCTGTTTCTTTTACAACTAAAATTGAAGAGTTTATTGCCCACGAGAATCTAAAATTATCTTATGGTTCTCAACCTCTTGGAAGTGAGTTTTTCGTTAAAAGTAACGGGCTTTTATTTGAACAAGGTTTATCAGATTTAAATTTGAATGTCCAGTCTTGGGGTGATACCAAATGTTTTTTTAGTAGTGGAGAAAAGAGTATGATCCCCTTCGATATATTTTCAGCCTCATTTTATCTATTAAGCCGTTATGAAGAGTACTTACCCCATGTTAAAGATTCATATGGTCGTTTTACAAAGGAAGAAAGCCTAGGCTTTAAACATCAGTTCTTACACCAACCAGTGATTGATATTTGGGCTTATAAATTTCAAGATGTACTAAAAAGTCATTTTCCGAAATACGAATTTAAAACTCGTAAATTTTCTTTAAACCCTGTGATTGATGTTCCAGTTGCTTATTATTTTAAAAATAAAGGATTGTTAAGAGTACTAGGAGAGACCTTGTCGGATTTATTTTCATTTCGATTTAAGTTTATTTACGATCGTTTTTCGGTTCTTTTTGGATTTAAAAAAGATCCCTATGACAATTTTAATTGGATTATAAACCGACAAAGAGTTAGTAGTATCAAGTTTAATGTATTTTTTTTAATTGGTGATTTCAATACTTATGACAAAAATAATAGTACTAATAAAAAACAATTTATTTCGTTAATTAAGTCGATTTCAGATTATTGTAATGTTGGAATCAAAGCCTCCTACATGGCTTTAGAGTCCTTAGCAGTTTTAAAATCAGAAAAACAATTAATGGATGGTATTATTAATACAGACACTACAATAGTGCGCTCTTCTTTTTCGAAAATTAACCTACCGTCTACTTATAGAAATTATATAGATTTAGAAATATATTCTGATTACACGATGGGCTATGCCGATACCATAGGGTTTAGAGCAGGTACCTGTACCCCTTTTTTATTTTATGATTTAGATTATGAAATTCAAACGCCTTTGAAGATTTACCCTTATCAATTAATGGATTTCTCGTTGCTAAAACACACCTCTTTTCTAGATAAAAAAGAGACTTTGTTAAACGCAGTTTCAGAAGTTGAAAAAGTTAACGGCTTGTTTACTTTTGTATTCCATAATTATGCTCTAAGTTCAATTCCAAGGTGGGCAGATTTTAAATCTTTATTTAATATTATTTTAGAGACTAACAATGAAATTTCAAAATAAAAAACATATTTTTTTCGATTTAGACCACACTCTTTGGGATTTTGATAAAAACTCGGCTTTAACTTTTGAGAAAATATTTAAAATAAACTCTATTGAAATTAACTTAGATTCTTTTTTAGAAGTTTACGTGCCAATAAATTTTAATTATTGGAAACTTTACAGGGAAAATAAAGTTGATAAAAGCAATCTAAAATTTGCACGACTCAACGATACCTTTAAAGTTTTACAAGTTAATTTATCTGCAAGTCTTGTACATAAACTTTCGGATGATTATGTCACACACCTTTCTAGTTTTAATCATCTATTTCCTGGAACAAAAGAAATTTTAGAGTTTTTAAGTTCGAAGTATAATTTACATATTATAACAAATGGTTTTAAAGAAGCTCAGCAAGCTAAACTGAATCAGTCGAATATTGATCAATATTTTTTGACAGTTACCAACTCAGAGATGGTTGGGGTTAAGAAACCTAATCCAAAAATTTTTCATTTTGCTCTTAAAGCAGCAAATGCAACAATAGAAAATAGTTTAATGATTGGAGACAACCTGGAGGCCGATATAAAAGGAGCTTTAAATATAGGAATGGATGCAATTTGCTTTAATTATCACAATGAGGTTCTGTCATCCAATATTATTGGAATAGACCACTTAATTGAACTAAAAAATTATATATAATTCAAAACATTGCTCACATGAAGCTTACAAATCAAACCTTTATTTGCCTTTTTTTTTTAATTAGTTTATTTTCTTTTTCTCAAGAATCAATTAATACTTTTAAGTATGTATCAGTTCCGGAAAATTATAGTTTTCTAAAATCAAAGGATCAATATCAGCTTAATTCCTTAACTATTTTCCTTTTTGAAAAAAACAACTTTACTGTATTAAATTCATTACAAAATTACCCTTCAGATTTAGCCCAGAATAAGTGTTTATTATTAAATTCTGATATTATTAAAATAAAGGGGGTTTTCAAAACAAAACTTCAACTGATACTTACAGATTGCCGCGAGAACATCATCTTCACTTCAGATATAGGTCAATCCAAACTAAAGGATTTTAAGAAAGCTTACCAAGAGGCATTAAGAAATGCATTTATTTCTGTTGCTAGTTTAAACTATGATTATAGTGGAAGTCTTAACTCTCCTAAACCTCCGTTACCCCCTGTAATTGATAAGGGAACTAGGGAACGTAAACCACCAAAGCCTGATGCACCAAAGCTGCAAATTGAAGCTCAGCCAAAACTTACTACTACAGTCCCAAATTCTGACACTGAAAATAAAAAAGCTATTTTAGGGCTTATAATTAAACCAACTATTTCAGGATATGATTTCATAGACAATACCACCAAAAAAGTCATGTATTCAGTACAGGCTACTATGTTTGAAAATGTCTATATAATAGAAGCACAATCGGGAATAATTTACAAAAGAGGAAATTCTTGGGTAAGAGAATATTACCAACAGAACAAAACTATTATCGAAGCACTAAATACGCTGCCCTAATAGTTGTATTTATCTTTCCAACGTTGCTTTAGAAATGATTGTTGGGTTTGTTCACGCGAATTATTTCCAGGTTTATATATTGTTTTATTCTCCAATTCTTTTGGCATAAACTCATGTGCTATAAAATTTAAATCAAAGTTGTGGGCATATTTATAATCCTTTCCATAGCCAAGATCCTTCATTAGTTTTGTTGGGGCATTTCTAATTTCCAGTGGTACTGAAAGATTTCCTGTATTTTTTACAATATCTATAGCTGTATTTATAGCCTGATAAGCAGCATTACTTTTTGGAGAACACGCTAGGTAGGTAGCACACTGACTTAATATAATTCGCGCTTCGGGCATTCCTATTGTAGCTACTGACTGAAAGGTGCTTGAAGCTAATACTAGAGCTGTTGGATTAGCATTACCAATATCTTCACTTGCAAGTATGAGTAAACGGCGTGCAATAAATTTCGCGTCTTCACCGCCTTCCAGCATACGTGCCAACCAATAAACCGCTCCGTTAGGATCACTTCCTCTAACGGATTTTATAAATGCTGATATGATATCGTAATGTTGATCACCTGTTTTGTCATACAATACAGTACTATTTTGAATTTTTCTCAGAACCAAATCATTAGTAACTGTAATACTGTCTTCAGATTCAGAGTTAATAATAAGTTCAAAAATATTAAGTAATTTTCGTGCATCTCCACCTGATAAACGCAGCAGAGCTTCGGTTTCTTTAAGTGTTATTTTTTTTTTAGAAATTAGTTCGTCAGATTTGATGGCGCGTTTCAAAAGAGATTCTAGATCTTGTGTATTGAAGGGGTTTAAAGTATATACTTGGCAACGAGAGAGTAGGGCAGAGATTACTTCAAAACTTGGGTTTTCGGTAGTGGCTCCTATAAGCGTTACCCAGCCTTTTTCAACAGCTTGTAGTAATGAATCTTGTTGAGATTTGCTAAAACGATGAATTTCATCAATAAATAAAATAGGGTTTTTAGTGGTAAAGAGTCCGCCCCCTTGTTTTGCTTTTTCAATAACCTCTCTTACATCTTTTACACCTGAACTAATAGCACTTAATGTATAAAATGGACGTCCTGATTCTTGAGCTATAATTGTAGCAAGCGTTGTTTTTCCAATTCCTGGAGGCCCCCAGAATATCATTGAAGGAATTAGTCCCTGGTTTAAAGCTTGAGTTAATGCTCCTTGCGACCCAATAAGGTGGGATTGACTTATATAGTCACTTAATTTTTTTGGACGTAAACGTTCTGCTAATGGTGCGTTCATTTTGCAAAATTAAAGTATTTTTTTAAATTGAGGTGACAATATAACACAATGCCTATTTTTGCGGGCCATTAGTTAATGTGTGATAAATTCATAAAATAATGAATCCTAGTAATCCGTTCAAGTTTTCAAACCGTGTTGTTATATACCCACTCAGTTTTGTGTTATTCATATGGCTAATTTATTGGTTTGAATTACGATTTGGTTTTCGTTTCAACGATATGGGCATTTATCCTAGAACCTTTTATGGACTAAGAGGGATTTTTTTTAGCCCTTTTATTCACGGAAGTTTGGAACATTTGTACCATAACTCTACGCCATTACTTGTTTTGTCAGTAGCTTTATTTTATTTCTACAGGTTTATAGCTTGGCGTGTTCTGCTAATTGGAATTTTATTTTCTGGATTTTTAACATGGCTAATAGGGAGTCCCGGATATCATATTGGAGCTAGTGGTATTATTTATGTTTTGATGAGTTTTATGCTTTTTAAAGGAATACTTTCCAAAAATCATCATTTAACTGCCTTGTCCTTAATTGTAGTATTTTTATATGGAAGTATGTTGTGGTATGTTTTCCCTGTGAAAGATAACATGTCTTGGGAAGGGCATTTATCAGGTTTAATTATAGGAATTGTTTTTGCATTTGTTTTCAGAGAATCGATTCCCAAACCTGTTCTTTATGATTGGGAGCATGATCAATATGATGAAATGCAAGATCCGTTTTTACGACAATTTGATGAAGAGGGGAATTTTATTGAATCTCCCACAGAAGAACTACATACTACAGATTCATCACTAGAAGTACATTATAGTTTCAAGAATAAGCCCCTTTAGAAGCGCTGTCTGACGACTTCATAAAGAAAAGCACCACATGCAACAGAAACATTTAATGATGCGATACTACCGTACATAGGTAGTTTTGCTTTATCGTCCACCAACTTTAATATAGAAGGGTTAATTCCTCGATCCTCAGAACCCATAATTACAGCACATCCTTGTTTGAAATTGACATCATAAATGGTGTTTTCTGTTTTTTCAGTTGCTGCAATCACTTTTATATCCGAGGCTTGTAAGTAAAACATGGCATCTTTGATGTGATCAACTTTACATATTGGGATGTTGAATACTGCACCTGCACTAGTCTTAACTGTATCACCGTTTATAGGAGCTCCACCACTTTTTTGAATAATGATTCCATCGACGCCAGTACATTCAGCAGTTCTAATTATAGCTCCAAAATTACGTACATCACTTATTTGATCGAGTAATAGAAATAATGGAGTTTCTTTAGTTTCTTTAACAGCAGTTATTAATCCCTCTAAATCATAGAACGCTATTGGTGACATATTAGCTACAGCCCCTTGATGGTTGTGTTGGGTTAAGCGGTTTAGCTTCTCAACTGGTACATATGTAAAGTTTATATTTTGCTTTCGCAATAGTTTTTCTAGCTCTGTGAATAATTCGCCGCTGAGTCCTTTCTGTAAAAAAACTTTATCAATTGTATTTTCAGCTTCAACTGCTTCAATTATAGCACGAAGTCCATATATTTTAGTTTCTTTCTCCATGCCGCTAAAGTACTCATTACACGTGAATTTTAAAGTAATTAAATAAAAAAGCAGATTTAAAATTTAAATCTGCTTCAGAATAAAGTTGTTGAGGTAGTACAAACTTATTGTAGTACTATTTTCTTATGTGTTTTTTTCGTCCCTTGACTTAGGCTTAGGAAATAAATTCCTTTTGAAAAACTTGTAGTATTTATGTTTCCATTGTTTATGGAAGAACTTCCCAATATATTTTGAGAATAGACTACTCTTCCTTGAAGGTCAATTAATTGTACTAAACAAGATTTATTGGATTGAGATGCAAATTTAAAGTTTATCATTTCCTTGGCTGGGTTAGGCCATACCATAAAGCTTGATAATTCGTTTTTTCCAGTTGATAGGGGAATAGATAAGTCTGACCCAGTAACTATAAGTGAATAATCTTGACTTCCAACCGATCCTGGAGTAGGACCTGGAAAAACGCCTTTGTGAGAAATTGTGATTGTGTATTGTCCAGCTGTTGGGACTTCTATTTCAACACGTTCAATATTATCTACAATATTATCTCCCTTTACTGCAGCTGGTAGGTTAGATAGGTCTAATTTCCACGGGAAATATTCATTATTATCACTGTCAGTAATCCTCAAATCTAAATCATTCTCTAAAGCAGGTGTGGTACTGTTTAGTATTCCATTTTGAGTTCCTCCCGCAATATCGGTCCAACATATAGAAGCCATAAACTTTTCTGACTCTGTTACATTTACTGTAAAAGAGTAAACGTCTCCGTTGTTTAGAGTTCTTTCCTCCACTATTGCTTCATTGGATTGTGCTGCAGTTATTGTTTGCGCCGCAAATTCAGCATTTAATAGTCCCCATCCCCAAAATGGGTCAGGACCAGGGTAAGATGCGGCTGTTACATTCGGGTTTTCAGCATCATCAGTCGCAGTATGACAAACTAGTCCTTTTAAAGTAGCTGATCTCATAAATGAACTATTTAAATTATTATAGTGCTCTTGTAACAACAGAAGACTTCCTGCTACTCCAGGAGAAGACATTGAAGTTCCAGATGATTGTGCATATGATGTTTCTGAGTTATCTGCACATGAATAAACATTTGTGCCTCTTCCAGCAATATCCGGTTTAATTCTACCATCATCAGCTGGACCTTGGCTACTTGAGGGTGCGATATTTGCCGCAGAAATAGACGGATTACCAAATGGAGGTATGTTAACTGAAATATTAGCGTTTGCTACAACTATATTGTTTTTTGAAACTGCAGATCCAGTGAGTTTATCAAGTCCTGGGCCTAATCCACCAGTGTATGAGAATGTACCATCATTTCCTGCCGACTCGACTTTAGTATAATATGGAGTATTGTAAAGAATTTGATCCCAAGCTCTCGCACCATCATTTAATCCAATATCTTGAATGTTAAAACTAGCATAGCTTCCCATGTTCCATGATGGCGTATCACTGTCAATAACAATTCCGTAGGAATGGTTTGAGACCAGCATTCCTGAGTTTAAGTGTTCATTTGGAGTTTCTGATTTATGATTAGTTGCATTGTATGCAACTATACTAGACTTAGGGGCCATCCCTTTAGCTGAACCGTTATTTCCATTTGCACCAACTGTCCCATTTACATGAGTGGCATGATAATCATATTCTGGTTGAACTTCAGTTGTATCAGGTATTAATATTCTTGATGTTCCATCGCTATTAATAAACTCTTGATGTGTTGTTAATGGGTAATCTATTTCCCACACACCAATAGTCAGACCTTCTCCTTCTAAATCTAAACCTAATTCACCTCCAGGAGTAATGGACGCTGTTTTTGTTGCTATTGCAGATTTATCATTGTACGTAGATATGTAAACAGGTTTATTCTCTTGGATATTATAAAGAATGTAATGTTTACCGTTTTCGTAATATTCTCTTCTTACGTCTGGATTTGAGGCTACATATTCATCAAGTATTTGTTCTTTTTCAATTTCACCTAATTTTAATTCTTCAATAAGATTATTTACTTTTTCCAGGTCATATGTTTTTAACATCTTGTCCTTTTCTTCAGCAGTTTGTGCTATAAGAAAACAAGAAAATAATAGGTTAAGTATGAGTAATTTTGTCTTCATAATATCATTAAAATTATTTCGACACTAAATTAAATAAAAAAAACCGGTATTTAGAAAATACCGGTTTTTTTAATGTATAATTAACTTTTACAGCGTAAAGGCTGCGGAGTCAGACTGACCGTAACCACCAGCACTACTGTATATTACAGTATCTCCACTACTTACTGTTATTGGTCCTCCACCATCTCCGTAATCGTCGTAAATGTTGAAAATGTAACTTCCAGATGGAATACATAAATTTTCAACAACACCACCAGATAATCCAGCATATGGATTTGCATATTGAGCATATGGTCCTGGATCACGAACGATGTTACCATCTAAATCTGCTATCCACCAGTATAATTCTTCTGGCCAAGAATCTAATGTAATATCGACTATCACAACATTGTCTAGACAAACTGTAGTTGCAGTTATAACAAACATATCTTGAGTAACATTTAAATCTCCACCTGCAGTAGTTCCTGTGAACGCTGTAGGTTGATCTACGCCTGCATCAGTTGTCATTCCAACAACTACTGTCACACCAGCTGCACCAAAATCGGGATTGTTTGTAAGAGTAACATCAAATGTTCCTGTCATAGATCCTGCAGGAATTGTTACTGACGAAGCCACAGAATAGCTCATCGCGTCTGCTGTAGAACTTTCATCTACATAAAGACCAACTGTTCTATCACTATTAGACGTTGAACCTGCGTACACAGTAACTGACATAGTTTCTGATGCTCCTTCAGATAATCCAACATTTTGGTCAAAGCTGAATGATACAAAGTCATCATTAGTTAAATCGTCATCACTTACTTGATCTTCACATCCCACTAAGAAAAAACTTAATGTCAGAAGTAAAAATGCTGAAAATGGTTTAAATATTTTAGTATATTTCATTTTTTTGAATTTTAGGATTAATTATTTTGTTCGCTTATACTAGGATTGTTATTAATCTCATTTTCTGGAATTTGGAATGACATTTCATCTGAATCCCATTCGAATGTTTCTCCAGCTCTATAAACGTGATTAGTTCCTCTA
>Ga0233438_10000582_pt1 | contig 45271 bp, 49 predicted proteins | sample SI_123_September_FD_182720 | JGI IMG/M metagenome (GOLD analysis project Ga0233438, IMG submission 182720) | Seawater microbial communities from Saanich Inlet, British Columbia, Canada - SI_123_September2016_10_MG | ecosystem: Environmental > Aquatic > Marine > Inlet | place: Canada: British...
GAGAGAATGTGTATGCCGGAAAAGATCACACCCTTCATGCTAAAGTTAATGGGCTTGTGAAATTTTCCAAAAAGAGAAACAATAAGTCATATGTGTCTGTTGTTCCCTTTGAAGCATAACAAATTAAAATAGCAAAAAAAAAGCCTCGTATTACGAGGCTTTTTTTTTGCTATAAATTACTCATGTATTTTTCATAAGCCAAGCGTTTGTCGCCATTTTCAAGATAAATAACGCCACAGTAAATGTATTTTAACTTAAAAAGCAGTCCCTGCATTGCAAGGTTATTTTCATGCGTGTCTATGCGCATTGAAATAATTTCATTTTGTCTGAGTTGTTGTTCACACTTTTCAAAAATAAATTTTGCAACCCCTTTTTTTCTATATTTTCTGGAAATTGCCATCCTGTGTATCACTCCGTATTTTGCATCGGATTTGGTGATCCATTGCCCTTCAATAGATTTGTAGGTTGGTTCTTTCTTAGTAGAGAACATAGCTGTCCCAATGATTATAGATTCTTTAGTTGTAACTATATAACTTTCATTATTTTTTATATCTCTTAGTATAGCCTCTTTATTTGGATAACCATTTTGCCATTGATCGATATTCTGAATTGCTAGGTATTCTTGAGCTTCTCTAATAATTTTTATTATATGTTCCAGTTTATTTCTTGATGACCTATGAAGTTCCATTAATTAATTTTTGTTGACTAAATTTAAACCAAAAAAAACCAAAGTATTTACTTTGGCTTTTTTTGGTTTTATAAGTTTTTTAGTAACGATAGTACTCAGGCTTAAATGGACCTTGAGTTTCTACTCCAATATAGCTTGCTTGTTCATCTCTAAGTTCGGTAAGTTCTACTCCGATTTTGTCAAGATGAAGTCTTGCAACTTTTTCATCTAAATGTTTTGGCAGCATATAAACCTCATTTTCATAGGCGTTTTTGTTATTCCATAACTCAATTTGAGCTAGAACTTGATTTGTAAAGGAATTACTCATTACAAAACTTGGGTGACCGGTTGCACAGCCTAAGTTTACTAAGCGACCTTCAGCCAAAACAATAATATCATTTCCATTGATGGTGTATTTATCTACTTGTGCTTTAATTTCAACTTTTGTATTTCCATATGTGTCATTAAGCCATGTCATGTCTATTTCATTATCAAAGTGACCTATGTTACAAACTATAGTTTTGTCTTTCATTGCCTCAAAGTGAGCGCTAAGTACGATATCTTTATTACCAGTTGCAGTCACCACAATGTCAGCGGTAGGTAAAACAGTTTCTAGTTTTTTAACCTCAAACCCGTCCATGGCAGCTTGTAATGCACAGATAGGATCAATTTCAGTGATAGTTACAATACTTCCTGCACCTCTAAATGATGCTGCAGTTCCTTTGCCAACATCACCATATCCACAAACAACTATTCGTTTACCCGCTAACATGATATCAGTGGCGCGGCGAACAGCATCTACAGCACTCTCTTTACACCCGTATTTGTTGTCAAATTTACTTTTTGTAACAGAGTCATTAACGTTGATTGCTGGCATAGACAATGTCCCATTTTTCATTCGCTCATATAAGCGGTGAACCCCTGTGGTAGTCTCTTCACTTAATCCGTTAATACCAGACATCAACTCAGGGTAGTGATCAAAGACTAAATTTGTTAAATCACCTCCGTCATCAAGAATCATATTTAGTGGTTGACGGTCTTCTCCAAAAAATAAAGTTTGTTCAATACACCAATCAAATTCTTTTTCAGTGAGGCCTTTCCAAGCATATACAGGGATCCCTGCTGCCGCAATAGCTGCTGCTGCTTGATCCTGCGTTGAAAATACATTACATGAACTCCATGTCACATCTGCTCCTAAGGCTACCAGAGTTTCAATAAGTACAGCTGTTTGTATTGTCATATGTAAACAACCAGCAATACGAGCACCTTTTAATGGCTGACTATCTTTATATTCATCGCGAAGGCTCATTAAGCCTGGCATTTCTGATTCAGCAAGCTCAATTTCTTTACGACCCCAGTCAGCAAGTGACATGTCTTTTACTTTATATGGAACATAGGGTATAGTTTTTACTTTCATAGATCAATTTTTTAAATGCACTATTTTGGATTTAACTCACAAAATAGCTTATTTTCGTTTTTAAGTTTAATTTAATGCAAAGATAACCATTAACTTTTTAAAAATTAAATGCCACTTTACAAATCAATCCATATAAATTCACAAACTATTGTTAAAGTATGGAAGATTTCGGAGCCCCTTGAGTCTTTGTTGAACAGTACTGATTTGAATTTTGAAAGCTTGGAGCGTGTAAATAGGATGAACAGTGAACTTCATCGTAGAGCTTTTTTAAGTGTTAGAATGTTGTTAATAGAATTTGGATATTCAGATTCAGATTTATTTTATGATTCATTTGGTAAGCCATATTTGAGGGACGGGAAACACGTGTCAATCTCTCATTCATATCATTTTTCTGCACTAGTAATTAGCTCTGTCGAGGTAGGGATTGACATTGAAAAGCAACGTTCTAAAATAATTAAAATAGCTTCAAAATTTATTGGTTATGAAACCTATTATTTGGACGAAAAAGATCCATCTCAAATTCAGAAGTTAACATTGGTATGGAGTACTAAAGAAGCTCTTTATAAATTGTATGGAGTTCCAGGAACAAATTTTAAAAAGCATTTCATAGTGCTTCCTTTTAGCACAGATTCAAACAAAACGATTGCTTGGATTGTTAGAAAATATGATAAATTGAAGTTTGTCGCTACTTTTATGGAGTTTGAAGGTTTTGGTTGTGTTATTATAGAACCAGAAATTTAATCTTATACATCATGAATATATCCCTAGAACTAACCTTATCTCCTTTACAAACCGATTTCGAGCCACCAATCATAGCATTCATAAAATATTTGCGTAATTCAGAATTTAAAGTTATTGAAACTCCTTTGAGTACACAAATTTATGGCGATTACGATACTTTAATGCTGTTTATTTCAAAAGCCATAAAAGCTTCATTTATAGCATTAGATCATGTAGTTTTGAGTATGAAAATTGTAAAATTTGACCGAAGCGATTATGAACCAAATTTTTAATCTTCTGTTTGAACAGTATAGTTCTTACGCGGCTTTAGATGTTGTTATGGAAATTACTGCAGTGCTTTTTGGCTTTGCTTCTGTTTGGTATTCTAAACAGAACAATATTTTAGTTTTTCCAACAGGCCTAATCAGCACTTCTATATTTGTTTATTTGTTATTTAAATGGCAATTATTAGGAGACATGATGATTAACGGCTATTATTTCATCATGAGTTTGTATGGTTGGTACATTTGGACTCGAAAAGTGGATTCAAAAAACGTAACGCCAATTTCAGTAGTTACAAAAAAAGAACAAATAATAGGTGGTATAATTTTTGTATCTACTTTAGTGTTAGTTTATGAAGTTTATCAGTTTTTTAAAATGTGGACTAATTGGGTCGCTTATGTAGATACGTTAACAACTGCTTTATTCTTTGTTGGTATGTGGTTAATGGCCAAACGTAAAATTGAAAATTGGTATTTCTGGATTATAGCGGATATCATTTCAGTTCCTCTGTATCTTTATAAAGGATTAGTATTTACTAGCATACAGTACTTTGGTTTCACAATTTTAGCAATATATGGATTTTTAGCATGGAAAAAGAACTTAATCAACGACCCTCAGACTGTATAAGGATCGTTTTATTTGGCCCTGAGTCTACCGGTAAAACAACACTGTCTAAGGCTTTAGCGAGACATTACAATTCAGTTTGGGTTCCTGAGTATGCTCGCGAATATCTTCAGGACAAATGGAATAATGAGCGAAAGACATGCGAATCAAGTGATTTATTGCCCATAGCTTTAGGACAAATGCGCTTAGAAAATAAACTGTCCCAGAAAACTAATACAATTCTGATTTGTGATACTAATTTACTGGAAACAAAAGTATATTCGGAAGCCTATTATTCAGGTGAATGTGATCCACTATTGGAAAAATACGCAGTTAATAATCATTACGATTTATATTTATTGACATACATTGATGTGCCATGGGAGGCTGATGATTTAAGAGACAAGCCAAATACTAGAGAGAAAATGTTTCAGGCTTTTGAGGATCAGTTAAAAAAATACAATAAACCGTATATACTATTAAAAGGATGTAAAAAAGATAGACTTAAATTGGCTACAGAAGAAATTAATAAGTTATTAAAACAATAGGTTTATGAAGTTTTAAAAATTGTCTTTATGTAAAATAATTAAAAAAAGTTAATAAATAATTTATTAAAACATTTTTCTGAAGTATCTTTGTAATGTTCTCATGAAAGGGGTGCCGATATCGGCTGAGATCATACCCATTGAACCTAGAACAGGTAATGCTGTTTAGGGAAATGAATATCAATCAAAGCTTTGTTTTTAATTGATGTTCAATGAAGCCTTTGCTTCAAATATTTTAATAATTAACTGACAAAGAATAATTACCTCTTTTTATTCGATATAAATTTATCGTATGAAAACTTATTTTCTCTTGTTAGCATTCTTGCTGTTTACAACAGAGATCTTTGCACAACAAAATCAAGTAGATTTAGATTCTACAAAAACACAAACTTTAGAAGAAGTTTTGGTTAAGTCTGTTAGGGTAAAACCTAATGCACCAATTACTCATTCCAATGTTACCAAGGCACAATTAGAGTCTCGTAATTTGGGCCAGGACCTTCCTATTTTATTAAATTACTTACCTTCTGTAGTAACGACTAGTGATGCTGGAGCAGGAATTGGTTACACCGGTATTAGAGTTCGTGGAGTAAGCTCTCTTTCTACTAATGTTACAATTAATGGAATCCCATTTACAGATGCAGAGTCCTTGGGGGCTTTTTGGGTAAATATGCCTGACTTTACTTCTTCAGTTGAAAGTCTTCAGGTTCAAAGAGGTGTTGGAACCTCCACCAATGGTTCGGGAGCCTTTGGCGCAAGTATTAATATCTTGACAGATAATTCGTCTGAAACTTCCACTGCAGAAATTTCAAATTCTTTTGGAAGTTACAATACTAGAAAACATTCACTTAAGTTTAGTACTGGCAAAATTAATGATGTTTTTGAGGTCTCAGGACGTTTGTCAAAAATAAATTCTGATGGTTATGTAGATCGTGCTTTCTCCGATCTTAAATCTTATTTTGTTCACGGAACCTACAACAATAATGGGACTCTTATTAAAGTATTGACTTTTGGAGGTCATGAGAAAACATATCAGTCTTGGGAAGGGTTGACAAAGCAGCAATTAGAGGAAGACCGCCGTCAAAACCCCTACAATTATGAAAACGAAATTGACAACTATAAACAGGACCATTATCAGCTTCATTGGAATCAAAAAGTAAATCAAAGCTGGTTCACTAATTTAGGATTGAATTATACATGTGGTAGAGGCTATTTTGAGCAATACAGAGAAGACGACGCTGTTAGCACTTATGGTGGAATTTTAGAGGCTACAGGAGTTGACTTTTATGGTACACCAGTAACAGACCTTATCAGAAGACGCTGGTTAGATAATGATTTTTATGTATTTAATGCAACAGTAAATTATATAGAATCAGATCTTGAACTTATAGTTGGGGGGTCTTATAGTAACTATGACGGCGATCATTTTGGCGAAGTAATTTGGGCAAGACAATTCGCATCAGAAACTTCAATTAGAGATCGGTATTATTATGGAAATGGAAAGAAAACAGATTTTAGCGTTTTTGCAAAGGCCACCTATGCACTAAATTCTGAAATTGATGTTTATGGAGATTTACAACTTAGGAATGTTGGCTACAAAACTTCCGGCCTCACTTCTGATTTAGTAAACATGCTAATTGACGAGTCTTATAGTTTTTTTAATCCAAAAGTTGGAGTTTCTTTTCAATTAGCATCTAACTCAAGTCTATATGCTTCTTATTCGAGAGCCAATAGAGAGCCAAGCCGTTCTGATTTTGAAAGCAATCCAGATGTGAAGCCAGAGCAACTAAATGATTTTGAAATGGGATGGCGTTATAATAATCAAGCAGTCATGTTAAATATCAATTCTTATTATATGCAATATAATGAACAGTTAATATTAACAGGTGCTTTGGATGACGTCGGGACTCCAATACGAACCAATAGTGGAGATAGTTATAGAATAGGACTTGAAATAGAATCTACTTTTTCGCTATCAGATGCGTTTACAGTACAGCCTGTGCTAACGCTGAGCTCAAATAAGAATAAGCAAACCTATTCTCAAGTCGACGGAGCTTTGAAGGATTTAGGAACTACAAATATTTCTTTTTCCCCCGAAGTAGTTGCTTCAAATACTTTTATATATAGCCCTAGAGAGAATTTAAGTGCAAGTTTACTTAGCAAATATGTTGGAGATCAATACATGGGGAATACCGATACTGCGATCTCAAAATTAGATGCGTATTTTGTCAATGATTTAAATGTCACTTACCAATGGAGCCCGAAATCAGTTTTTAGTTCTGTTGTGATCTCAGCAGTAGTAAATAACATCTTTGATAAAGAATATGTGTCCAACGGCTACTATTATACGTATGACGACGACTGGTCAGTACCAGGCCAATTAACGACTATTGAAGGGGCCGGATATTATCCACAAGCTACTCGTAACTTTTTGGTTGGATTAACTTTGAAATTTTAAAAATTAAAATGCTAGACTAGTAAAAGCGTACTTCGTTACGCTTTTTTAATTTGAAATAAAAAGGCTATTACCATTGATTTCTACAAAGTATGGTTTTAAGCTACAGCGAAGCTCAGGATTTTCTAAAGGCTGTCCTGTGAATAAGCTATACTTGTTATTATCCTCACAACCGCACATACCTTCAATTCCATTAATGGTCAATATAGAGCAGCTGTTATAAATATGATTAGGGTCAGCAGCATCAAACGCCACATATCCAGTACCAGTATTGTTAACTATGATCCCTCCATTTCCAACATTAGGGACGTAGACAGGATTACTTGGAAAAGTTAGTTGATTGTACTGAGAAAGACTGAGGTTTATAGATGTAGCGACGTTAGTGTTTGCCAGAAAATTGCATGACTCATCATAGTTGTTAGCCTTTGAGCATCCTATGAAAATTAAAGCTGACAGTATTAGTATTTTTAATTTTTTTAGATTCATATTAGTTGCTAAATCTGTATTTATTCAGAGCTAAAATAAAATTTTAGTTAGATCCTCAATTTACGACAAAAAGCTTTGTAACATAAATATTTTGTATATTTGTATAGCAATCTCGTGAAAACGGGATTTTTGTATTTAGTTCTAAAATTCCTTTTAGACTATTCACAACTTTATTAAACACTACTTTAAAAAATTATTAGTTATGAGTAATGTATCTTATTACACGGCTGAAGGATTAAAAAAAATAAGAGCTGAATTAAAGCAGCTTAAAGACGTGGAACGCGTTAAAGCTTCCAGAGCAATTGCTGAGGCAAGAGATAAAGGGGACTTAAGTGAAAATGCAGAATATGATGCAGCCAAAGAGGCACAAGGAATGTTAGAAATGCGCATATCAAAACTGGAAGAAACATTAGCAGGAGCTCGTTTGGTTGATGAATCTCAGCTTGATAACACTAAAGCTTTAGTTTTGTCAAAAGTCAAAATAAAAAATCAATCTAATGGCATGGAATTGGATTATCTTTTAGTTGCTGACGGTGAAGCTGATTTAGCTGCAGGCAAATTGTCTGTAAACTCTCCAATAGGAAAGGGTTTGTTAGGGAAAAGCGTTGGTGATATTGCTGTAATTGAGGTCCCAAACGGAATTTTGAACTTTGAAATATTAAATATTTCAAGATAAACTAATAGTTAAAATTCAATTAATGAGTTCGATTTTTACTAAAATAATAAATAATGAGATTTCTTGTTATAAAGTCGCCGAGACGGATCAGTTTTTGGCATTTTTAGATATTAATCCTAACTCAGTAGGACATACTCTTTGTATTACAAAACAAGAAGTTAATAAGCTGTTTGATCTAGAAAAATCAACTTACACTGACTTGATGGAATTTTCGAGAAAAGTTGCAATAGCCATAGAAAAGGCAATTGATTGTAAACGAGTAGGAATGACAGTCATAGGACTTGAAGTTCCACATGTTCATGTTCACCTAATCCCGCTTAATTCCATGGAAGATGCACAATTTACAAAAAAACAGGACTTTGATGCGGAACATTTTTCAAAAATTTCCAAGAAAATAGCTTCTTTCTTAAAGCCTTTTTAAGCTAATTTGCATAGTTGTTCCGACATCTGTTTCCGATTCCAGCACCCTGATTTTACCATTATGATAATCTTCAATAATTCGTTTTGTAAGTGATAATCCCAATCCCCACCCTCGTTTTTTTGAAGTAAACCCAGTTTCAAAAATCTTTTTGAAGAGGTTATTTTTAATTCCTTTTCCAGTGTCTGTTACATTAATCAGTACTGTCTCTTCTGTTGTAGTTAAAGACAAAGTAATAAGGCCTTTTCCCTTCATCGAATCTATGCCATTTATAACTAAATTTTCGATGGACCAGTTAAATAATTCAAGATTAAGCGGAACAAGAATTTCTGATTTTGGAGCTATGATTTTAAATGAAATTAATTTACTATTCCGTGATTTTAAATAATTAAAAGATTCGATTGTTGCTTTGACAATGTCACTTGTTTTCAACAGTGGTATGGAACCTATTTTACTAAAACGATCAGTTATAGTTTCAAGGCGTTGTATATCTTTTTTGATTTCAGAGATATATTCAGGGTTTACGGCTTCTGATTTTAGAAGCTCTGCCCATCCAATTAGTGATGATAATGGCGTTCCAATTTGATGAGCGGTCTCTTTAGCCATTCCAGTCCATAATTTGTTTTGTGATGCAATTTGTGTGCTTTTGTAATAGAGTAATATAACTGCGCTAAAAAGTAAAAGGATTAAGAGTAGTGCAAATGGGTAGTATTTGAGTTTGTTAAGTAGCTCTGAATCACCATAATACATCGTAGATAAAGTCTTTCCGTTGTAAATCACGGGGATCGGTTTGTTTTCTTCTTCAAACTTTTTAGATAACAACATTAGGAATTCCTGAACATTTTCAGTGCCTAGCTCAATATTTTTGGATTGAAAATTTCCTTCAGAATCCTCAATAATCATTGGGGTTGATGAATTGCTTTGAATTATTTTTAATGGAAAATCACTTATGTTTCCATTAATATCGATAATTTTTCCAAGCTCAATTTGGGCTTGAGCGAAGTTTTCCATTTTAAGACGCTCCTCTTGTTTAAATTTTTGAAAAAACTGGTAAGTATTCCATAAAATTAATGAAGTAGTAAATAATGAAATTACAATCATCATCCGACGTAACAAATCTTGTTTGGAGGATATTTTCATTGAATTATTTTTTTCAATCCTAAATATAATATATTTAATATAATTTTATTAGTTTATATTATTGCTTTCTTCTTTTTGGTAGCGACATAATTTGTTAGATTTGTAGATGTTATAATAATTTAACAAAGCAAAATTGAATTTTTAAAATGGAATTACAAGGAAAAATTAAACTTATAGGTGAAACACAATCTATTGGATCTAACGGATTTAGAAAACGCGAACTAGTTTTAACTACTGAAGAACAGTATCCACAACATATTATGGTAGAGTTTATTCAAGACAAGACAGATTTGTTAAATAACTTCCAAGTTGGTCAGTCGATTAAAGTTGGTATTAATTTACGAGGAAGAGAGTGGATTAATCCACAGGGAGAAGCTAAGTATTTTAATGCTATTCAAGGTTGGCGTATCGAAAATATTCAACAAGCTCAGGCGAATGTAAGTGGGGCGGTTCCACCAGCTGATGCTTTTGAACCAGCAACAGACTTGACTGAAGATGAACCTAATGATTTGCCTTTTTAAAATAAGCAAACAGTAGGAAATAAACTCTAAATATGACTGTGCGATGGCTCAATGATACCATGGGGTTTCCCTCCTTGGATAAAGCAAATAAGGATGGTTTGTTAGCTTTTGGAGGAGATCTAACCAATGAACGCGTATTGTTAGCTTACGAAAACGGGATTTTTCCATGGTATGAAGCTGGACAGCCTATTATGTGGTGGTCACCCGATCCTAGATTTGTACTGTACCCACACAAGCTTAAGATTTCCAAAAGTAGTAAAAGACTATTAAAGTCGAATAAATTTAAAGTATCGGTAAATCGCAATTTCAAAGACGTTATTCTAGCCTGTGCGAGGGTTAAAAGAACATCCCAGACGGGTACATGGATTACTGATAAGATGATAGATGTGTATTGTGAGTTAAATCAATTGGGACTAGCTAAATCGGTTGAGGTTTTGGTTGATGATGATCTTGTAGGAGGATTCTATGGAGTTCAGCTAAATGATATTATTTTTAGTGGAGAAAGTATGTTTAGTTATGTAAGTAATGCTAGTAAAATTGGTTTGATAAGGTTTGTTCAGATGTCTAAATTCAAACTAATTGATTGTCAAGTCTATTCACCACACCTTGAGAGTTTAGGGGCAGAAAAAATAAGTAGATCAGATTTTATGCAATATTTAAATCCAATCAAAAAAGTATAATTAATAATTCAAATTAATCTAGTCGACTATGTTATCCAAAAAAGATTTTGAGCTATACTCGGGAAAAGAGTCATTAAAAGAAATAATAAAGGCTAAATTAAAGAAAAATCAATACGATTCATTAATGGGTGACGTGGATTATGAATCTGAACTATTTAAGCTACAAGCCGAATTAGTAGATTTACAACAATGGGTAGCGAAACACAAAAAGCGTGTATGCATATTGTTTGAAGGACGTGATGCTGCTGGTAAAGGCGGTGCAATACGAAGATTTACTGAACATTTAAACCCGCGATCGATGCGGGTTGTTGCTCTTACAAAACCAACAGAAATTGAAAAGGGTCAGTGGTATTTCAGGCGCTATATTAAGGAACTACCTGACCCAGGCGAATTGGTTTTTTTTGATAGAAGCTGGTATAATCGTGCTGTAGTTGAGCCGGTAATGGATTTTTGTTCAGATGATCAATATAATAAGTTTATGGTTCAGGTTCCCGAATTTGAACATATGCTTTATGAAGATGGTGTTATTATTATAAAATTTTGGTTTTCCATCTCTAAAGATGAACAAAAAAAACGCTTTAATTCCAGATTGAAAAACCCACTCAAACAATGGAAATTTAGTCCTGTTGACAAAGAAGGTCAAATCAGATGGGACAAATATACCTCTTACAAAGAACAAATGTTTAGTCAAACTCATACTTCATTTAGTCCATGGATCATAATTAAAACTAATAGTAAAAAGCAAGCTCGCTTAGAAAGTATAAGACATGTTTTGTCCCGTTTTGAATACGATAGAAAAGGTAGCTCTTGTACAATTGTGCTGCCGGATCCTAACGTAGTTCAAAGGTATCACAGGTTGATTTCTCAAATAGATTAATTATGGAAACACTAACACCGAAAAATTTAAAAAAACTGAACAGTAAACGAGGTTTGCGTTTGTTTTTAACTCATAATGATATGACTATTCAAAAAGCATTAAGAATTTTGAATCAGGAATCACAATTAGCTCGATTACAAGAAGAATTAATAAAGCTTCAACAGTGGGTTGAGGCTAAAGGAGAGAAGTTAGTTATAATATTTGAAGGACGCGATGCTGCTGGAAAGGGTGGTGCAATTCGTCGAATGACACAACATTTAAATCCTAGAGAGTTTAATGTTGTGGCGCTACCAAAGCCAACCAATGAAGAAAAAAGTCAGTGGTACTTTCAGCGATATGTTAAGAATTTGCCTAAAGATGGACAAATCACATTTTTTGACAGAAGTTGGTATAATCGAGCTGTTGTAGAGCCAGTTAATGAATTCTGTAGTAATGACGAATATAATATTTTCATGAATCAGGTCAATAATTTTGAGAAAATGATCATTGGTTCTGGAATCCGAGTAGTTAAATTTTATTTTTCTATTTCAAAAGATGAGCAATCTTCACGTTTTGAAGAAATAAAATCAAGCCCTGTTAAGAAATGGAAATTCAGTCCTGTTGATAAAGTTGCCCTAGATCGATGGGATGACTATACACACTATAAGTCTAAAATGTTCGAACAAACAAATACAACGATCGCTCCGTGGATAATCATTAGAGCCAATAAGAAAAGTAGAGCAAGGATAGAAGTTATCGAGAAGCTGCTAGAAATTATCCCTTACACGAATTAATTTATTTTAGAACTCCTTTTTAGAAGTAGTTCCAAGATATTTAGCTTAAAGTTGAAATAAAATCTTCGATCGAAGTAGCATTTTCAACACTAAATGAGCCTATTTTTGTACGTCTTAGTCCTGTTAAGTGTGCCCCTGATTTAAGAGCTTTTCCAAAGTCATGAGCCAAAGACCTGATATATGTTCCTTTACTGCAAGTAACGCTAAAATTAACAGTTTTATTTTTAATGTTTAAAATTTCGAAGTTATGAATAGTCACTTTTCTAGAGCTAATTTCAACTTTTTCCCCTGCACGAGCAAATTCATAAAAGCGTTTACCTTCTTTTTTTAAAGCAGAAAAAACCGGCGGGAACTGATCGATTTCTCCTCTAAATTCATTGATAGTTTCGTGAATTACGTTGTTGGTTATGTGATCTGTTGTAAATCTTTGGTCTATCTCGGTTTCTAGGTCATAAGAAGGAGTTGTACTTCCTAATTTAAGTGTACCAGTGTATGTTTTTATTTGCTCTTGAAAAGTATTTATTTGCTTTGTCATTTTACCTGTACAGATTATTAATAGGCCCGTAGCTAGTGGGTCTAAAGTTCCTGCGTGCCCTACCTTTATTTTCTTTAGGTTAAACGTCTGACGCAACTGCCATCGTAATTTATTAACTACTTGGAAAGAAGTCCATAATAAGGGTTTATCGATTAGTAACACCTGTCCATCTAAATAGTCTTGAGCGTTTTTTTTCTCCATTTAAAGAGTTATGAAAAGGGTTAATAGGCCAAGTGCAAAACAATAGTAAGCGAAATATTTCAATTGGCTATTTTTAACTAATTTAATCATTAGCTTGCAGGCAAATAAACCTGCTATGAATGCAGCTAAAAACCCAGCAGAAAGACTTACGAAATTTGCAGAGTTATAACTTAATTCTCCACTAATAATATCCTTTATTATTTTTCCAAAAATTAATGGGATCACCATTAAAAATGAAAAACGAGCAGCTTTTGATTTGTCATTTCCTAGAACTACAGCTGTTGAAATTGTAGCTCCCGAGCGCGAAATTCCTGGAAGCATGGCTACGGCTTGTGACAACCCTATAATGAAGGCGTCCCAGAACCCAACTTTATTATTTGTTTCCTTGGCACGATCAGCTAAAATTAATAATAAGGCAGTTACCAAAAGCATCCCTCCAACGAACGCTATATTGTCTCCAAAAAGAGATTCAAGCTCTTCTTCAAATAATAGTCCAATAAATCCTGCAGGAAGTATAGATATTATTATTTTGACAATAAATTGTGTGTCTTCGTTCCAATCAAATTTAATTAGTTGTGAAATAATAATTAAAATATCTTTACGAAAGATAATAATAGTGCTCAAGGCTGTTGCGAAGTGTAAAACTACTGTAAAAATTAAGCTATCTTCAGAAACGGAGATATCCCCTAACATCGCTTTTCCAATTTCTAGATGTCCACTAGACGAAACAGGTAAGAATTCGGTCAAGCCCTGAACTATGCCAAGTAAGATACTTTCAAGAAGATCCATTTATTTTTTAAATTTTTTTAAAATTGCAAAAACCTGTACTCCAAACCCTATTAGTATCAAAGTAGGTGCTACTCGAATTCTTTGAATATTGTAAATTTCAGGATTAAAGAAATTTGGGTCGTCGGATCCACCACCAGCCATTAATATAAAACCTAGGGCTATAAAACCAAGACCTATAAACATCCATTTGTAGTTCTGTGACACGAAAATAAATATTGGTTTTGTGTTTTTTTTTCGTTTTTGTTCTCCCATAACTTAAGTAATATTTGCTAATAGTTAATTAATAGTAGAGCTGATCCGTTTTCAAATTTAAAAATCGCTGAGTAGCAAAAAAGGTACTCCACCAAGTGATTAAGATTCCGATTGAAAATATTGAAGCAAACAAGGTTCCGGTTGAAACTTTGTTTTTTGTCATCTGAAATTCAGGAAAGGCTATATTTAGGTAATACAAAGCAATAGCCATTGCTGAGACAGCAATTAAAGAACCTATGATACCTAGTCGAACACTTCTCCAAATAAAGGGTCTGCGAATGAATTTTTTAGTAGCGCCAACCATTTGCATAGTCTTAATAGAAAAACGTTTAGAGTAAACTGCAAGGCGTATGGAGCTGTTTATTAATAAAACCGCGATGGCTGTAAAAATCACACTGATAATTAAAATCCAAAAGCTAATTTTTTTCACATTACTATTCATTAGAGAGACTAAATCTTTATCGTATTTAATGTCCTCCACAAAATTCTTTTTTAGTATGCTTTCTGAAATACTATCCAAGCGTCTGGCAGTTACATAATCTGCTTTTAAGTTAACTTGAATAGAGTTTTTTAATGGGTTATAGCCAATGTCGTCCAAGAAATCTTCCCCGTATTCAAGTTTCATAAAATCTGCAGCTGATTCCTTAGAAACAAACTCTGTTTGTTTTACGTACTGAGAAAAAGTGAGGCTTTTCTCAAGTTGTTTTATTTCAACCCCTTTGGATGTGTCTTCTAAGTAGATAGTTAGAACAACTTGTTCTTTAAAGTTGTCAGATATTGATTTTGCATTCAGTACTAAAAGACCTAGCATGCCTAGTAAAAACAGAACCAGAGTAATGCTTGTAACGACTGAAAAATAAGACGATATTAAGCGACGTTTTTGATGTTTTTCAAAAGATGTACTCATGGTAATTATATATAATTGTAAAAGTATAAAAAAACTTACTTAAAAGGCTAGTGTTTCAATGAAAACAAATTAATATTCCTTTGTGTTATTGTTTCAATAAGCATAGTTTTTTACTTCCTAAATAAAGCGTAAGTTTGCAGATATAATGATGTTAATATGATATACAATTTCAATGAAATTGAAGCTAAATGGCAAAAATATTGGTCCGTAAATAAAACGTTTCAGGCCAAAAGTAACTCACCCAAACCTAAGTATTATGTATTAGATATGTTTCCATATCCAAGCGGTGCTGGGCTTCATGTTGGACATCCTTTAGGTTACATTGCTTCAGATATTTATGCACGCTACAAGCGACACAAGGGTTTCAATGTGTTACATCCACAGGGTTATGATAGTTTTGGATTACCTGCAGAACAATATGCTATTCAAACTGGTCAGCACCCTGCAGTTACTACTGAAGCTAATATAAAAACATACCGACGTCAGCTTGATCAAATGGGGTTTTCATTTGATTGGTCTAGAGAGATTCGAACCTCTTCTCCAGAGTATTATAAATGGACCCAATGGATATTTACTCAATTATTCAACTCTTGGTATAATAAATCTACCGATAAGGCTACACCCATTTCTGATCTTGTTAAAATATTTTCTACTGAAGGTAATGTTAATATTCAAGCTGTCTGTAGCGATTCTATTTCTGTTTTTACCGCGAGCGATTGGGGCTCATTCTCTCCAAAAAAGCAGCAACAAATATTATTAAATTATCGATTAACGTATCTGGCTGAATTAGAGGTCAATTGGTGTCCTGAATTGGGAACTGTTTTGGCAAATGATGAAATTATAAACGGAGTCTCAGAGCGTGGAGGTTACGAGGTAGTTAGGAAAAAAATGACTCAATGGAGTATGCGAATTTCTGCCTATGCTGAGCGCCTTTTGCTCGGGCTTAATAAAATTGATTGGACGGATGCCTTAAAAGAAAGTCAACGAAATTGGATTGGAAAATCTGTTGGCACCTCTGTAGTATTTGCTATAAGAGACAATAACGCGGTTATTGAGGTGTTCACAACACGCCCTGATACAATATTTGGTGTTTCTTTTATAACTCTAGCCCCTGAGCATGAACTGGTAGACCAAATAACCTCAATTAATCAAAAAGTAGCAGTGGAGAAATATGTTTTAGATACAGCTAAGCGAAGTGAACGGGAGCGGATGTCTGATGTAAAAAGTATTTCAGGAGTGTTTACAGGGGCCTATGCTGAGCATCCATTTACCAAAAAACTAATACCAGTATGGGTTGGGGATTATGTACTAGTAGGCTACGGGACTGGAGCAGTCATGGCTGTTCCCTGTGGCGACCAGAGAGATCATGATTTTGCTAAATATTTTAATCTGCCCATTCCAAATATTTTTGAAGACATTGATGTTAATGAATCAGCCTTTACGGATAAAGTCAATATTATCATTTCAAACAGCGATTTCTTAAATGGGTTATCTTCAAAAGAAGCATCAGATAAAGCAATCGCTGCGTTAGAAGATCAAAGTTGTGGTTTAGGTAAAACAAATTATAGATTAAGGGATGCTGTTTTTTCCAGACAAAGGTATTGGGGAGAGCCATTCCCAGTTTACTACGTAGATGGAATGCCTCAAGTAATTGATAAAGAATTTTTGCCTATTTCACTACCGATAGTTGAGAAATATCTTCCTACAGAGGAGGGTGAACCCCCTCTAGGAAGGGCTGATGTTTGGGCTTGGGATACGCTACAAAATAGAGTTGTTGAGAATACTTTAATTGACCATAGCTCAATTTTTCCATTGGAGCTAAATACGATGCCAGGTTGGGCGGGGAGCTCTTGGTATTTTAATAGGTATATGGATGCAAATAATTCAGATGAGTTTGCAAGTCAAAATGCATTAAATTATTGGCAACAAGTTGACCTATATATTGGAGGAAGTGAACATGCAACTGGTCATTTGCTATATGCTAGATTTTGGCAAAAATTCTTATTTGACCTAGAAATTGTTCCAGTTGATGAGTTTGCAAAAAAACTAATTAATCAGGGCATGATTTTAGGGACTAGTGCTTTTGTGGCAAGAGTTGAAGGAAGCAACGCCTTTATTTCTTCAGATCAAATCAAAAATGAAACAGTTCAGTGGATACATGTGGATGTGTCTTTTGTTAATTCATCGGATGAATTGGATGTAGACGCTTTTAAAGCTTGGAGAAAAGAGTTTAATACAGCAACATTTGTTACTGGTGACAATCATCTTTTTAAGGTTAAAAGAGAAGTTGAAAAAATGTCCAAATCTAAATATAATATTGTTAATCCAGATTCAATTTGCTCTAAATATGGTGCTGATTCACTTCGCTTATATGAGATGTTTTTGGGTCCGCTTGAACAATACAAGCCTTGGAATACAGCTGGTATTTCTGGAGTCCATGGTTTTTTGAAAAAACTTTGGAAACTGTATGTTGGCAATCATGGCATTATTGTAATCGATTCTGAGCCCAGCAAGGATCAATTAAAAATCCTACATAAAACCATTAAAAAAGTTACTAAAGACATAGAAAATTTTTCATTTAATACCTCAGTGTCAACTTTTATGATAGCGGTCAATGAGCTATCTGTTAAAAAATGCACCTCAAAAAAAGTTCTTGAGCCCCTTCTAGTCCTAATAGCTCCTTACGCACCACATATTGCTGAAGAGTTGTGGGAACGTTTAGGAAACAAAGATTCTATAGCAACAGCTAAGTTTCCTGAGTTTGAACCTAGCTATATAACAGAGACTTCAAAATCATATCCTATTTCATTTAATGGAAAAATGCGTTTCACTATGGATCTATCACTAGATCTTTCAAGAGAAGCGATTGAAGAAGCCGTAATAAGGAATAAAAAAACACAGTTACAGTTGGAGGGACGAATTCCCAAGAAAATAATTATTGTCCCTGGAAAAATCGTAAATATTGTTGTTTAATATAAATAATTTCGAAATATTAGGACTTGTGGCTGCCACTCTAACTACATATGCTTTTTTACCGCAAGTATATAAAACTTGGAAAACCAAGGATGTCTCTGCCTTTTCGCTATCTACATTTTCTTTATTTTTTATAGGTATTTTGTTCTGGTTAGTTTATGGAATATACATGGAAAGTTTGTCTATGATATTAGCAAATTCAATTACTCTAATATCTTCATTCACTTTGCTTGTTTTAATTTTCAAATACAGAAAGCGTTAGGGGCTTATTAAATTGAAGTTATTTTTTTATTAGATTTTGATTTGTCGATCTATTTGCTGATCCAATGATATGAATGTTTCTGTTCGCGATACGCCAGATATAGTTTGAATTTCTTTATTCAAAACAGACATTAGATGCTCATTATCTTTGCATAGGATTTTAATTAAAACACTCCAGTTTCCAGTTGTATAGTGGCACTCTAATACTTGAGGAATTCTTTTAAGTTGTTTAATGGCGTCTGAATTGCTTTTGGCTTTATCTAAAAAAATACCAACAAAAGCCATAGTGGTGTAGCCGAGAGCTTTAGAGTTTATTACAAACTTGGAGCCGGAAATAAGTCCAGAGTTTTCTAATTTTCTTAGCCTTTGATGAATAGCAGCACCAGAAATCCCCACGGCTCTCGCAATTTCTAATACAGGAGTTCGAGCATCTTTCATTAACGCTCTTAATATTGTTTTATCAATGCCATCAATTTCAGTTTTTTTCCCCAATTTTGGTTTATTTATTAATTTTTTGAAGTAAATACATATTATTAATTATAATATTAAACTAAATTATGTATTTAATATATTATATCCTAAGTAATTAACTTTTTTCTCTTTAAATATTATACCATATTCTTCAAGTTCACTTAAGATTGGCTCATAAACATCTTTGTTATTTGGGATTTGAATACCATATCTTTTGATTTTATTATTTAATATAGCAAGTGTTGCAATACCTACAGGTAAACCTACTGTTTTTGCCATGGCAGTAAATGTTTGGTCTTCTCCAGTACAAACCATTGTAGCATCAATTTGATATTTTTCTCCATCTAATTCATATCCAAATTTATGATACATTACGATCATATCTTTATCGTCAGAACCCAAGCTCCAGCTATCTAAAAGTATCTTTTGAAGAATTTGTGCTGGGGATGCATTTTTTAACATTACTTTTTTATTGGAGTTGAAAATATCTAACTCTTCTAGTTTTTCCCATAGGATATCGTCTTGATCAATTTTTAATTTGTACCTCAACTTAAGCTCTACAGAGTCTGTAGGGCTATAAGGCAGAAATGAATTGATAAACTCCCTGTAGCTCATGTTTTCACTATTTGCTATTTTATAGCTATCATCTGTTAGACCCAATATTACAAATATTTGCCACGCTCTGCTAAAGCCTACTCGTCTAATGGTTCCTCTATATAAAGTTTTTATGAAGTCTAATCCATATACTTCTTTATACTTTAATGAGTCTCGATTTGCATATGCTTCAAAACGCCCATATCCATCAACTTCTAAAAATTCAGTTCTCCTAAATAGTCTATGGTATGGAATATATTTAAATTTACCCTCTTGAAGGAATTTTGCTGCCCCTCCTTGACCTGCTAAAACAACGTTTCGTGGATTCCATGTGAATTTATAATTCCAAAGATTTGTGTCGCTTTCAGGGGCCATTAATCCACCAGTAAAAGATTCAAATAATAAAATCTTACCGCCTGATTCACGAATGCGGTCAATGACTTGCATAGCACTCATGTGGTCAATCCCAGGATCGACTCCAATTTCATTTAAAAATACTAGTTTTTTTGCTTTAACTTGCTTATTTAGATCTTGCATTTCTTTACTGACATATGATGCAGTGACCATGTGTTTACCAAAATATAAACAATCTTTCGCTACCTCTATATGAAACCTTGCAGGTAACATTGATACTACAATATCTGCACTTGTAATAGCTTTTTTACGAGATTCTTTGTCAAATATATCTAGTTTTAATGTATGAGCATTTGGATTGTTCTCAGTCCATTTTTTAGCATTTGTTAGATCTAAATCTCCAATAGTTATTTCTAGTTTTTCGGAAATAGATCTATCAAGAAAATATTTTACAAGGTAAGAAGCTGATTTGCCAGCTCCAATCATTAGAATTTTACGCATATTGACAAGAGATTCGTATTTTTATGGTTAGTTATGCTACTAATGTAATAAAATGAAAACTGTATATTAAGCTATGGAACGAAAAATTATTTTATTGGCCAGTTTTATTGGTGCTGCTGCTGTAATTATAGGTGCTTTTGCGGCTCATGGACTTAAACCAATTCTTGATGATTTATCAATGGATAGCTTAGGTATTGCAAACAGGTATCAGATTTATCACGCTTTTTTACTTTTTTATATTGCTTCCTCAAACCGTTTGACTAAAAATCAGCAATCCATTTTATATAAATTAGTATTTGTAGGTGTTATACTTTTTTCAGGGTCTATTTACTTATTGGCGACTAATATTTTAACTGCATTTGATTTTAAATCAATAGGGTTTATAACTCCTTTAGGTGGCATGTTTCTAATAAGCTCATGGATTCTATTATTTATATACAATTATAAAAATAAAGCTTAAATACCTTCGTCTTAATTTTAATTGATAATTTCGCAATGTCATTAAAAAGCTAAAATCATGGATAAATCCCGCTCATCTTCGAAAACGATTTCGTTGAAGCATCTTTCAATAACATCAGACAAAGTCAATTATCAGCTATCTCCAGCTCAGCTACATGAACGTGTGATTATAAATAAACAAGGGGTTGAATCGAACACTGGAGCTTTAGCAATAACAACAGGCGAATTTACTGGTCGATCTCCCAAAGACCGTTTTATCGTGAATGATCAAATCACTAAAGATCTTGTTTGGTGGGGGGATATTAATATTCCTTTCTCGCCTTTAAAATTTGATTTGCTTTATGATAAAGTAACGAAATATCTTAGCAAAAAAGAAATATATGTTAGAGATTCTTATGCATGTTCAGACCCCAGGTATCGTACTAATATTCGGGTGATTAATGAATATCCATGGAGTAATTATTTCGCCTGTAATATGTTTTTAAGACCAACAAGCTCTGAACTAGAAAATTTCAAGCCTGAATGGACTGTAGTTAATGCCCCTGGATTCATGGCAGACCCTAAGCTGGATTTTACTCGGCAGCATAACTTCTCTATTTTAAATTTCTCAAAAAAAATAGCTCTAATTGGAGGGACTGGATATACAGGAGAAATCAAAAAAGGTATATTTTCGGCTTTAAACTTTACACTTCCGGTCTTTAAAAACACACTTCCAATGCACTGCAGTGCTAATGTTGGTAAAAATGGAGATACAGCTATATTTTTTGGTTTATCAGGAACTGGAAAAACCACTCTGTCAACTGATAAAACACGACGACTAATAGGGGATGATGAACATGGTTGGACTAGTGAGAATTTCATCTTTAATTTTGAAGGTGGCTGTTATGCCAAGGTTATTAATTTATCCAAGTCACGTGAGCCAGAAATTTTCTCTGCTATTAAAAAAGGAGCTATTCTAGAAAATGTAGTTATTGATGACCGTGGAAAGGTTGACTATTCTGATATCTCTATTACTCCAAATACTCGCGTTAGTTATCCCCTAGATTTTATAGAGAATATTCAGCCAAATTCAATTGGTGAAAATCCTAAAAATATTTTTTTTCTGACAGCTGATGCTTTTGGAATACTTCCACCAATATCTAAGTTAACTCCAGGTCAGGCGGCTTATCATTTTATATCTGGTTATACAGCTAAAGTAGCTGGAACTGAAGCAGGAGTTAACGAACCCATTCCAAGTTTTTCTGCTTGTTTTGGAGCCCCTTTTATGCCATTACACCCAACAAAATATGCAGAAATGTTAAGTCTTAAAATGAAGTCTTCTGGAGTTAATGTTTGGTTGGTTAATACAGGTTGGACCGGAGGTCCTTACGGAATTGGTGTACGCATGAAGCTGTCCTACACACGATCTATGATCAATGCCGCTATAGACGGGTCATTAGAAGCCGCTAATAAGGATAACTATCACATTCATTCCGTCTTTGGAGTGCTCCAACCAAGAATATGTCCAAATGTCCCAACAGAGGTTTTAAGCCCGCGAAAATCATGGAAAAATGATGATGGCTTTTACAAAACAGCTCACAAATTAGCAGCATCTTTTAAGAGTAATTTTAAAAAATTTAAAAGCTATGCCAACAAAGAGATTATGGATGGAGGACCAAAAGTTTAATCTAATTTGCTTTTTGTCAATTTAAAAAATAAAAATTGTAATTTTAAAGTTTAGAATAAACCAATGCGATATTTATCATTAGTCATAGCCTTCTGTTACTTTTATTCATGTAATTATTATGAAAAAAAGAAACTTAGTTCTGACACGATTTTGTTGGAAGAATTAAAGACCTTCAATTGGAAAGAAGTTGATCGCTACCCTAATTTTGAAAACTGTGAAAATTCTATAAACTTTCAGCGTAGTAAAACTTGTTTTGAACAAACTATTGCAGCCCATATTTCTGAATATTTTGGAATACAAGATATCTCCGTTTCACAAACAGTGAGCGACACCATAATCATAGATTTAGTAGTTTCTAAAGTCGGAGAGATTCAAATTTCAAAAATAATAACAAAACAAATAACAAGAGACCAAATTCCAACCTTGGATTCCATTATAATCCGTAGTTTAATGGGACTTCCTAAATTATATCCCGCGATCAAAAGAAGTCAGCAAGTACAAACAGCTTTTCAATTACCAATAATTCTTAAAGTAGATTAATGGCTGAAAATAAAATTATACTAGGAATTGATCCAGGAACCACTATTATGGGATTTGGATTGATAAAAGTCAATGGTAAATCAATGGAGTTTTTACAATTGAATGAGCTGTTACTGAAGAAGTATGATGATCATTATTTGAAATTAAAACTCATTTTTGAACGAACTATTGAACTGATAGATTCATTTCACCCTGATGAAATTGCGATTGAGGCACCTTTTTTTGGTAAAAATGTTCAAAGTATGTTAAAACTAGGACGGGCTCAAGGAGTTGCTATGGCAGCTGGACTTTCAAGAGAAATTCCAATTACAGAGTACTCTCCAAAAAAAATAAAAATGGCTATTACTGGAAGTGGAAATGCTAGTAAAGAACAAGTAGCTAAAATGTTACAAAGTCTTTTAGATTTAAAAGAGTTGCCAAAGAATCTTGATTCAACTGACGGATTGGCGGCAGCAGTGTGCCATTTTTATAATCAAGATAAAGTAACTAGCGGTAAAACTTATACAGGCTGGAGTGCATTTGTAAAGCAAAACGAAAGTAGAGTTAAAAAATGATCTCAGTTCTATTGATATAGAGCCCCTCAAATAATAAATTATAATGTCAGGTATCTATATTCATATTCCATTTTGTAAAAAAGCATGTCATTACTGTAACTTTCACTTTTCTACAAATCAAAATTCTAAATCTTCGTTTATAAAAGCGGTTAGCAATGAGCTTCAACTTCGGAGTTCTGAATATGAGTCTAAAAAAGTTAAAACAATTTACTTTGGTGGTGGAACTCCTACTGTTTTACAGATTTCGGATTTAACTAATATTCTCGATGTAGTGTATGAGTTCTATAATGTTTCAGAAACTCCTGAAATTACATTAGAAGCCAATCCAGATGACCTTAATCTGGAAAAAATAATAGCTCTTTCAAAAACTAAAATTAATAGACTTAGTATAGGGATTCAATCTTTTCATGAAACAGACTTAGTAGTCATGAATCGAGCTCATAGTGCTGATGAAGCCAAAATATGTTTAGAAATAGCTACAAAGTATTTTGATAATATTTCAATAGACTTAATGTTTGGAATGCCTACGATGTCTGCAGATCTTTGGCGTGAGAACCTCCAAACTGCTTTTGGATTTGGAATAAAACACCTTTCCTGTTATTCAATGACAGTAGAACCGCAAACAGCATTAGAGCATTTTATCAAAAAGGGGAGTCATCCTCCTCTAGATGATGAGTTGGCAGCAAATCATTTTAAAGTTTTAATAGAGGAAGCTTTAAAAGATGGGTTTATTCATTATGAAACCTGCAGCTTTGGAAAATCTGATTACTTTTCTAAACACAATACTAGTTACTGGCTAGGTAAGCCTTACCTAGGTGTAGGTCCATCTGCGCATTCATTTAATGGAAAAAAAAGAAGCTGGAATATATCAAACAACTCAAGCTACATTAGATCTTTAGAGGCCTCTATTTTGCCTTCTGAGTCAGAAATTTTATCTATTGAAGACACATTTAATGAGTATATAATGACTGGGTTACGTACCATGTGGGGTGTCTCACTTAAAAAAATAGAAACTGAATACGGACTTAAAATTAAAGAGCAGCTTATTGAAAATACTACAGAACTGGTAAAATCAGATTTTCTAGTTATCGAAGATCATTATATAAAAATCACTCCCACTGGAAAATTTCTTTCAGATGGAATCGCCTCTAAATTATTTTTAGTCTAATCAAATTCATTAAATTTACGCAAAGCATTTCCCATGAAAGCAGTGATTCAAGTCAATAGTCGAACTTACAACATTCAAATCGACCAACCCTTAGATATATCAATTCCCTTAAGAGCATCCAAAGAAAATGTAAACGCTTGGTATTTACCGCCGCCTAAAATATATCCTTCTGTAGTTAATAAATCAGTAGTAAGTATTAGCGATGGGGCTGCCGTTAATTTTAATACCATAGAGTTTAACCCTCACGCGCATGGAACTCACACTGAATGTGTTGGCCATATAACAAAAGAACTTTATACAATAAACGATTGTTTAACGCAGTTTTTATTTGTGACTGAGCTTATTACTGTCGTACCAGAGTCGTTTGAGGATGACTTTATTATTTCTGAAAAACAACTTCGATATGCTTTAGGTAATAAAAAAAGAGAAGCTGTTGTTATTAGGACGCTTCCCAATACAAAAGACAAATTGAGTAAACAATATTCGAATACTAATCCACCCTATCTTACTGAAGCTGCAGCTATTTATTTAAGAGAAAAAGGAGTGAAACATTTACTAATAGACACGCCTAGTGTGGATAAAGAAAACGATAATGGACAATTATTGGCTCACAAGGCATTTTGGAACTTAGGAGGTCAAATACGATTGGACTCGACAATTACGGAACTAGTTTTTATTCCAAATTCAGTAAAAGATGGTAAGTACATTTTAAATATTTTGATAGCTCCATTTGAAAATGATGCATCGCCTAGTAAACCCATACTGTATAAATTATATGACAAGTAACTACAAAAAATAATGACGATTACAATTGATGAGATTCATTTTTTTTGCTCAAAAAAAGAGTTAACATCTGAAGAGTTTCCATTCGACAACAGCACGCTTGTTTTTAAGGTTTTAGGAAAAGTATTTGCAGTTTGTCCCCTTAATGACTGGGAGTCAGGAAATCCCTCGATTACTTTAAAATGTGATCCAGACTATGCTGTAGAATTACGAAATACTCATGATTCTATTTGCCCTGGATTTCACTCAAATAAAAAACATTGGAACACAATTTACTTGAGTGACCCAAGACTTTCACTTAAGTTTATTTTTGAACTTATAGATCATAGCTATTCTATGGTAATTAATAATATGCCTAAAAAGTTAAAAAATCGGCTTAAAGCTCACAATTAATCTATGGTTTTTAGAAGAAGTTTTAATCTGTAAATGTTATTTTAAATCAGAGTTAACCTATAAGTTCGATTGAAGTTCTGTGAAGTATTTATAAAACAGGGGGATCGTTTCTATTCCTTTGAAATAATTAAAAAGACCAAAATGTTCGTTAGGTGAATGAATCGCATCACTATCCAATCCGAATCCCATTAAAATAGTCTTACTTTTTAATTCTTTTTCAAATAATGCCACAATTGGGATGCTGCCTCCCCCTCTTTGGGGGATTGGTGATTTTCCAAATGTGTCTCTGTAGGCCATTGAAGCTGCTTTGTATCCAATATTATCTATTGGAGTTACATATCCTTGTCCACCATGATGTGGCTTTACCACAACCGTAACTCCTTCTGGAGCAATATTCTCAAAGTGAGCTTTAAAAAGTGAGGTTATTTCATGGCAGTCCTGATTTGGGACTAAACGCATAGATATTTTCGCATATGCCTTGCTAGCAATAACTGTTTTTGCTCCCTCACCTGTATAACCACCCCATATCCCGTTCACATCAAGTGTTGGACGAATCGAATTCCGTTCATTAGTAGAATATCCTTTTTCACCATACACAGCGTTAATTTTTAAAGCAGCTTTATAATCTTCTAATGAAAATGGTGCTTTAGCCATTTCTTCACGTTCTTTGTTAGATAGGTTTTCAACTTTATCATAAAACCCAGGGATAGTTATATAATTATTTTCATCGTGTAGTGATGCGATCATTTTTGCTAAAACATTAATAGGATTTGCTACTGCACCTCCATAAATTCCGGAATGTAAGTCTCTGTTTGGTCCAGTTACTTCTACCTCTACATAACTTAAGCCTCTCAAGCCAGTAGTAATTGAAGGAATGTCCTTAGCGATCATGCCAGTATCTGAAATTAGAATTACATCATTTTTTAGTTTTTCGTTGTTGTTTTTTACAAACTCAGCTAAGTTATCACTTCCAACTTCTTCTTCACCTTCAATCATAAACTTCACATTACAAGGAAGTTGCCCTGTGGAGGTCATGAATTCAAGTGCCTTAACGTGCATATACATTTGTCCCTTATCATCACAAGCTCCGCGAGCAAAAATAGCTCCTTCGGGGTGTAGATCTGTTTTTTTAATAATTGGCTCAAATGCTGGAGAATCCCAAAGATCAATTGGATCTGCGGGTTGAACATCATAATGTCCATAAACTAAAATGGTTGGTAAAGTCGGGTCGGTTAATTTTTCACCGTAAATGATTGGAAATCCTTTAGTTTGACAAATCTCTACCTTTTCGCATCCCGCAGTCTTCAGGCTTGATGCTACAAACTTAGCAGCTTCTAACACATCATTATTGTAAGCAGAGTCAGCACTTACAGAAGGGATTTTAAGCAGGTCAAATAGTTCACCAATAAGACGTTCTTTATTGGAATCTAAAAATGAATTAATCGAGTTCATAAGTTGAAAATTTATGGAAGTAAATCTACAAAAATACTGCCAAATAAATTTTTAAAAGTACTATTTGTATTTATAAACTATTGTTTATATTTGCGCCCTATCAAAACAATGTTTAGCGGGCGTGGTGGAATTGGTAGACACGCTAGACTTAGGATCTAGTGCCGCGAGGTGTGGGAGTTCGAGTCTCCCCGCCCGCACTAAACAAATTCAAAGCTTCTCATTGTGAGAGGCTTTTTTTTTTTACTTTTATCAGGTGAATAAATATGATGTTTTAATTGTTGGTGGGGGTGCAGCAGGATTTTTTGCAGCAATCAATACAGCTATCCTAAATCCAAATCTCAAAATTGTTATTTTAGAACGGGGGTCTAACGTATTATCTAAGGTTAAAATTTCAGGAGGTGGTCGTTGTAATGTAACCCATGCAGAATTCAGTCCACAAGATTTAGTTTTGAATTATCCTAGAGGAGAAAAAGAACTACAAGGTCCGTTTCATACGTTTATGACAGGTGATACAATGTCTTGGTTTGAGGAGCGGGGTGTAAACTTGAAAATTGAAGAGGATGGTCGAGTATTTCCGGATTCAAATTCTTCTCAAACAATCATAAATTGTTTTTTAGATGAGGTTAACAAATATAGAATAAAAGTTTTACTAAACCATTCGGTTCAAGGTATTAACCATCAAAATGATTGTTGGGAATTAAATACAACCAAAGGAATTTTTTATTCAAACAAGCTTTTAATTGCTAGTGGAAGTAATCCCAAGATTTGGAAACTATTAGAGTCGTTTGGGCATGAGGTGGTTTCTCCAGTACCCTCATTATTTACCTTTAATATCAAAGATCAACGACTCAAAACAATTCCCGGAGTAGTCGCTACCGATGTCCATGTTTCTGTTGTAGATAGTCAGTTGGAATCAGAAGGGCCCCTACTAGTGACTCATGCGGGCTTAAGTGCGCCATCTATTCTTAAACTTTCCGCTTATGGCGCTATAGAACTAGCAAAAACAAACTATAAATTTCAAATTCAAGTTAATTTTATCAAGCAAACGTTGTTGGACTGTGTGGTAAACCTTTTAGGAATTAAAAAACAACTACCTAAAAGAATAATTTTAAAATCATCTCAATTTAACTTACCCAAAAGATTATGGGAACAGTTGGTTTTAGCTTCGGGAATTCAAGCGGATCTTCGCTGGGCTGATGTCAATAAAGCTAAAATTAAAGCGCTTGCATATCAATTAACACAAGCGGTTTTTAATGTTGATGGAAAAAGTACATTTAAAGAAGAGTTTGTAACTGCGGGCGGGATTCAACTTAAAGGAGTAAATTTCAAAAACTTTGAGAGTAAGCACTATAAGAATTTGTTTTTTGCAGGTGAAGTTCTAGATATAGACGCTGTCACTGGAGGCTTCAACTTTCAAAATGCGTGGACTAGTGCTTTTATTGCTGCACAACAGCTTTCAAAATAACAAATAAATAAAGTGAAGTTAGTATCTTTGTTTTTCATACCAATTTTATGATTGTTTCTGAATTCATTCCAAAGCCTTATAAATCTTTTTTAGAAAGTGGCTCCGTAGCTTACAGTTCTCCAAGTAATATTGCTTTGGTGAAATATTGGGGAAAAAAGGACTACCAAATACCTGCCAATCCCTCAATTAGTTTTACACTTAACAATTGCAAAACACTGACAACGCTCAAGTTTTCAAAAAAGACAACTAAAGGTTTTTCTTTTGACGTGTTCTTAGATGGTATTGTTCAAAATGAGTTCAAACCCAAAATAAAACAGTTTTTTGAAAGAATTGAATTGTATTTACCTTTTCTAACTTGGTATCATTTTAAAATCGAGACTTCAAATACATTTCCGCATAGTTCTGGCATTGCTTCTTCAGCTTCAGGTATGAGTGCATTAGCATTGTGCTTAGTCCAGTTAGAACAATACTTAAACCCAGAAAGGACCAAAACTTCTTTTAATAAAAAAGCTTCTTTTTTAGCAAGACTAGGGTCTGGAAGTGCCTGCAGAAGCGTTCAAGGAAATCTAATTGTATGGGGATTACATTCTAATATTATTGGTAGCTCTGATTTAGTAGGAATAAAGTACCCTTATGAGATACACTCAAGCTTTAATAACTTTTGCGATACGATTCTTTTAGTAGATAAAGGAGAAAAGGAAGTTAGTAGCACAGTTGGTCATGATTTAATGTACGGACATCCATTTGCTCAGCAACGTTTTGCACAAGCGCATACTAACATAGATAAGCTTATTGAAGTTTTTAAAACAGGTGATTTATCCGCATTTATTAGCATAGTTGAGCGAGAGGCTCTTACCCTTCACGCGATGATGATGAGTAGTGATCCCTACTTTATTTTGATGAAACCTAACACCTTAGAAATTATTAATAAAATATGGAAATTTAGAAAAAAAACAGGACTTCATATTTGTTTTACTTTAGACGCAGGAGCTAATGTTCATGTTTTGTTTCCTAAAAATGAATCAAGTGAAATACGGCAATTTATTAAATCAAGCTTGGTAATGCATTGTCAAAATGAGCAGTTTATTGAAGACACTTTAGGAGATGGGGCAAAATCAATAAAAATTTAATGTATCTTTGATGAAGATTTATAACATATACACCAAGATTAATTTACAAAAATGAAAGGACCCCTTTTTTATTCTAAAATTTTACTCTTCGGAGAGTATGGAATTATAAAAGACTCTAAGGGACTTTCAATTCCATACAGTTTTTATAAGGGTGCTTTAAAAACTGATCAAGATCCAGCCCAATCTGCTATAGAATCTAATTTAACTCTAAAAAAATTCATTCAATATTTGGAGACGCTAGACCCGTCACTAGTAACCTTTAACTTAAATCAATTAAATAAGGACGTCAACGGAGGCATGTATTTTGACTCTTCTATACCGCAAGGTTATGGAGTAGGAAGCAGTGGAGCACTAGTAGCTGCACTTTATGATAAATATGCTAACGATAAAATAACTGTACTAGAAAATTTAACACGTGAAAAGTTACTTAAGCTCAAAGCTATTTTTTCTGAAATGGAATCTTTCTTTCACGGTAAGTCGTCTGGATTAGATCCATTAAATAGTTATCTTAGTATTCCGATCCTTATAAACTCACAAGATAATATAGAAGCGACAGGGATTCCCTCTCAAAACACTAATGGCAAAGGAGCTGTGTTTTTGTTAGATAGTGGAATTATTGGAGAAACGGCTCCTATGGTGGGTATTTTCATGGAAAAGATGAAGCAAGAAGGGTTTCGTTCTATGCTTAAAAATCAATTTATTAAACATACTGATGCATGTATTGAGGATTTTTTGAAAGGAGATATGAAATCATTATTCTCAAACACAAAACAACTTTCTAAGGTAGTTTTAAGTCATTTTAAACCCATGATACCAATGCAATTTCATTCAATATGGAAAAAAGGTCTTGATACAAACGACTATTATCTCAAGCTTTGTGGTTCCGGTGGTGGTGGTTATATTTTAGGGTTTACAAAAGATCTTAAAGCGGCACAAAAATCCCTAGCAGATTATAAGCTTGAAGTCGTTTATAATTTCTAAACTGCTATTATGTTTACGAAAGTTCAAAAACAACTCATACTAAAGCTTTTTAGTATGTTTGTCGTTGTAAGGGGCTTTAATCTTGCCATGATAGTCGTAGCGCAGTATATCACAGCTATTTTTATAATGGCACCCAAACAATCCTTTTCAGGAGTTTTATTAGATCGCTCTCTTTTTGCATTAATAATAGCATCTGTAGTATCCATTGCATCCGGCTATATCATAAATAATTTTTATGATAGTGAAAAAGATAGTATTAACAGGCCGCAACAAGTTACCGTAGAGCAAATCGTGAGTCAAAACACTAAGTTGATGCTCTATTTTGTATTAAATATTCTGGTCATAATTGCTGCTAGTTACGTGTCATTTCGCGCTGTAATGTTCTTTTCGGTTTATATTTTTGGAATTTGGTTTTATTCTCATAAAATAAAGAAGAGACCTTTGATAGGGAATTTAACATCGGCAATCTTAACGATTACCCCATTTTTCGCTATTTTTTTATATTATAAAAATTTCAGTAGTCTAATATTTGTATTTGGCTTTTACCTCTTTCTTATTTTGTCTATGCGAGAATTAGTCAAAGATTTGCAGAACTTAAAGGGTGATTTACTACAAAATTATAATACAATCCCAGTCATATACGGAGAAAAGTATTCAAAATTAATGATTTTAATTCTGATTGTATGCAATGTTTCTGTTACTGTATTTCTATTAAAATTCTATGTTTTAGAACGGATGGATTATTTTTTTTATGCTAGTATTAGTTTGCTTTTTACTGTATTGTTGCTGTTGCAGAAAGCCCAAAGCCGTCAACAATATTCACGTATTCAAATAATATTAAAGTTCCTAGTCTTATTAGGAGTTTTTAGCATCGTTTTATTAAACCCGGGTCTTATTTTATCAAAAATATTATAAATAGAAAACAATACGCATTGCTTTTGAATACGTTACATTTGCAATAAATTAGTCATGGCAAAAGCGAATCACCCTTCAAATAGACGTTTTGGAAAATCTAAGACTTTAAAGTTAAAGGTCCCAGATAAATCGTATTCAAAGAAAAAATCTACGCCCTCTAAAACTATGTTGCAAGCCTTTTCAAATCCAGATGAGATCCGTTTGAATAAATACATTGCCAACTCTGGAATGTGTTCCCGTCGCGAAGCCGATATGCACATAAGTATTGGAAGTGTTATGGTGAATGGTAAAGTAGTAACCGAGATGGGTTATAAAGTCAATTTAGATGATGAGGTTCGTTTTGATGGCGCTCGAATCAACCCGGAGAAAAAAGCCTATGTTTTGCTTAATAAGCCAAAAGGGTTTGCTACCACAACAAGTGAAGGTAAAGGACGTACAGTTATGGATTTAGTAGCCAACTCAACTACTGCTAAGATTAGACCCATTGGGCGTTTAGGAAGAAACTCTTTGGGACTTATTCTATTTACTAACGATGAGCAAATGCATGCTAAATTTACTAATTCTAAAAACGGAGTTGTTCGTTTATTTCACATGGAATTAGATAAACCACTTAAATTTGAACATTTAAAAAGTATTCAAGAAGGTTTTAAGTATAAAGGTAAATTAGTTTCGGTAGAAGCTATTAGCTTTATAGACGGAGCACCCAAAAATGAAATTGGACTTCAAATCAAAAACACTGGTAATACAATCTTTCGTAAGATTTTTGATAATTTTAACTATGAAATTGTTCAAATGGATTGTGTAACTATTGGGCCACTTTCAAAGAAGGACCTTCCAAGAGGGCACTGGAAGCATCTTTCAGATCAAGAAGTTAACAATTTAATGATGCTTTAATTTCTTTCTAAAATAAAGCTCCCATAGTAACATTAAAAAAACTGGAATATACTCAACACTCAACCACAAGCTGGACTCTTTAACGTCAAACTCACCATAAGCAAAGTAGCTAAAGATCAGTGTATAACTCCATAATATTACAAACTTAAATTTTGTAAATATTGAGAGCATTAATAAGCTAGTAATGTACCAAGGATGTACAGTCGTTGAAAGAAAATAATAGCTGCATATGATCCAAAAAATCATATATAAAAGATCTTCGGTTTTCTTTTTTTTATGAAGCAGTTGATAGCTCGCTTGAATCGTAAGAACAAATGCAACAACAGCACCCATGCTATTTATAAATTTTAGACCCTCTACTTTAGTTAAGGCCCATTTTAAAAGGTAATAAATGCTCGCATTGAACTCAAAATTAGAAAACCAGAGCCCAATTGTAGCGCTATAGTTTTCAAGGAAGTCTAAGCTAAGAAAAGGAAGAAAAAGGATTACGATAGCACATCCAGTAGTGATATAAAATACAATGCTTTTCTTCCATCCTAATTTATTTACAACAAGAGGAAGGCTCAAAACAGGGATCAGCTTAACAGCTACAGATAAAGCCATTGTAATTGAAGCTATATGCCATTTTTTGGAGTGAATAAAATACAGGGCCATGATAAAAAAGCACAGCATAAGCCCTTCAAAGTGAAGGTTCCCAGTCAGTTCGATAATTACTAACGGATTTAAAATAAACCAGTAGACAGAACGTGTCGGTAGCTTAAGTTTCTTAAGTAGTTTTTTTGTATAAATAAGAATTCCTAAATCAGCTATGATTAAAATAATACGTATCACTACAACAGATCCAAAAATACTTTTTTTAAAAATAAGTGAAGCCAGGATAAAGGGTATTTGATGTATTGGGGGATAGTTTGAAAAATATTTTGCACTTAGCCTACCCATACCATTATGAAGTGTGTTCATTTCAGAAAACAATTCAGGAGATGATACAATCAACTCATTTGGGGTATATAAATAGGGGTTTAATCCTTCTAAAATAAGCCGCCCATCCCATATAAACCTATAAAAGTCCTGAGATAGAGTAGGGAGTGAGAATAAAAAGATTAAACGAAATAAAACAGCAAAAGCATTTAGCCAATTATCGTCTGTATTACTGTGCTTTAAAACAAAATAATATCCACCAAAAAGTAATGAATATATTAGTAGTAGTTTTTTGTGTTCAAAACGCGCTAATTCATAGCCCCATAAAAAGTATAGGATAATACTTAAAATCCCAATAACTAAAGCAGTAATTTTTGGGTTTAAAATTGACCTATTGAACTTCATAAGTCAGAACAAATATTATATTTTAGATGAAATCGATTTAAAGAAAACAAATCCAAACCCTAAAAATAGCATTAAATGAAAAGGGAATAAACCAAAGTCTCCTCCTTGGTCACCAACTACAAAAGCGCTGTACATTCCAAAAGCAAAATAGATCATCAATAGTCCTTCAAATATAACATTAACTGAAATATTTTTTTTCAAGTATTTATTTTTCTTCCAATTATCAGAAAGTGAATTTATATTAAATTTTGGAGTACGTATAAAGTCACTTCGTTTTCCTAGGTGACCTTCAAGTACGGCTATTGAGTTATGGAGTGAGAATCCCATCGCGATAGAAAAAAAAGTAAGAAATAAACCTACATATTTCACAAAACTTTTTATGCCAGTGCCGTAAGATTTCTTGAACATAAACCAATAACATATAAAAAATATTATAGTACTGATAACAAAAAAACTCATCGCATAAAAGTACATTTTTAAATGTTCGTACTCGTTTTTTATGTACAACATTGGAATACTTAAGACACCTACAATTAGTACATTTAAAAACATAGTACTGTTTAGTAAGTGAAGAAGGCTGTGTATTTTTGTTTTGAAAGAAATATTATTACTTTTTAAAACACGCCAAATCATTTTCTGAAAATTTTCAGCACCTCCTTTATTCCATCTAAATTGTTGTGACCTTGCTGCACTAATGGCTACTGGAAGTTCTGCAGGTGTTTGAACTCCTTCCAAATATTTAAACTTCCAATTTTTTAATTGTGCTCTGTAGCTTAGATCAAGATCTTCAGTAAGTGTATCTCCCTCCCAATTACCAGCATCAATAATACAGGTTTTTCTCCAAACACCTGCAGTTCCATTAAAATTAATAAAGTGACCTTTAGAGTTTCTTCCAACCTGTTCTAGAGTAAAGTGAGCATCTAATGCGAAAGCTTGTATTTTTGTTAGAATTGAATAGTTTCGATTAATATGACTCCAACGGGTTTGTACTACTCCAATTTTTTCATCTTTAAAGTATGGGATTGTGCGCTTTAACCAGTCAGATTTTGGTAAAAAGTCTGCGTCAAATATAGCGATATACTCACCTTTAGCTACTTTGAGTCCTTCTTTCAACGCACCAGCTTTAAAACCTTTACGAATTTTTCTTTGGATGTGTTGGATATTGAATCCCTCCTTTTGTAGTTCGCTAATAAGTATAGCGGTTGGTTCTACTGATTCATCAGTTGAATCATCAAGGACTTGAATTTCTAATTTATCTTTTGGATAATCAATTAATACAATATTTTTCAACAGCCTATCCATCACATATATTTCGTTAAAAACAGGAAGTTGTATGGTTACAAAAGGAACCTCGTGGTCTTTAGAAAAATCAAATTCAACACAATTTTTATTCTCCTTTTGTGAATTTAAGTAATTAAAAAGTAAATTTAGTTGAGCAAGAGCATACATAAAAATTAATATGAGTGCAATAGAGTAAATTATAATTATTATAACTTGTATTAGCATTACTTAAATTTATATTTGAATATCAAAGTCAATATTTTAATCCCCGCAAATATACTACCTTTAAACGTACCAGACACTTTAGATACTCCAATTCTATTACGATATTTTACAGGGATTTCTTTGTATCTCCAATTTTGCCTCAATATTTTTAATTGCATTTCAATGGTCCATCCGTAGTTAGGATCCTGCATTTTTAAGGCTAATAATGTTTGAAATTTAATAGCTCTAAATGGCCCAAGGTCAGTAAATTTTGATTTAAAAAAAAATCTCATTAACAAGGTAGCTAACCAATTTCCAAAGATTTGCTGTGGTTGCATTGATCCTTTCTCTCTTAAATTTTTCGTACGAGATCCTATTACAAAATCAATATCTTTTTCAATAATAGGTTTTGTGATTTTCACAAGATCTTCAGGGTAATCGCTAAAATCTCCATCAATAAATACAACAATATCAGTTTTTTCTTTTTTTTGATTCAGGTAATTTATCCCCTTCAAGCAGGCACTTCCATAACCTTTTTTTAGCTCTGTTAATACTGTAGCACCTAATTGTCTTGCGATTTTTTCAGTATCATCATTGGAATTGTTGTCAACAACAATGATTTCATTTACATGCGGGGGTATATTTGTGATGACTTTCCCTATTGCTTTACCTTCGTTGTAAGCTGGAATAATTACTCGGATTTTCGGAGCCAATTTATTTATTTTTTAGTTCTATTTGTTGAGCAGGAACAATATGAACGTCGAAATACCATGCAGACCATTTCTCTAGACCCAGAAACGCACTAAAACCAACCAGAATAATAGTTGTAACTAAAATTAATAGGTTTTTTTGTTTTCTTTTTGGATCGATAGAACATTGGTTTTGTTTCTTCCTAAATGAGTATACTCCGTAAATCCCAATAGTCACAGCGACGCCCTTCAAAAATAATGATCCTATACCTTCACTACCGTCGTCATTGTAAAAAAAGTCAGCAAATGAAATTGCAAATACCCCGCCCATAAGGCCGAACATAAATAGGACTGCTGGGGCTACACAACAAATTATGCTAGCAAATGCAGCAGTCATAGAGTACTTTATGCTCCACTTTAAAATGCTTGGTGGTTTTTTTGTTGACATTTTTTTTGAATTAAATGGTTGTCAAAGTTACTTAATATGTTTTAAATAATAACTTTCTAAATTTTTAGGACTAGCCCCAAAATATTTTTTTAAATGAATTATACCAAAATGGATCTGTAGCCTACAAACACCATTTGAGTTATATCGCCTGGCTGAAGTCTTTATCCATTTCTGAATTACTTTAAATTTTGAACATTTATATAGTTTGTAAATTAGCTCATTGTCTTCGTAAACTAAAAGTTCTTCATTATAACCGCCAATTTTCAGAAATAGTTTTTTTTCAACAAATAAACTTTGATCACCCCCACGACATGATTTCCAATTTAACTGAGTAAGCCATCCTGAAATTTTCAAGATCCAGTTAGAGCTATCAAATTTCATTCTAAAGCAGCCAGATTTGATGCCATCAGTTATGGCCTTCAGTATGTACTCGTCATATTTTTTTGGTGGTAAGGAGTCCGCATGCAAAAAATATAAAATATTTCCAGATGATTTTTTTGCACCTAAATTCATTTGGGCGGCACGTCCTTTTTTGCTGTCAATTCTTTTAAATTTTTCATTTTTTTTAGAAAAATCTGAAATAATTTTTTGAGTTCCATCATCACTTCCACCATCAATCACTAGAAATTCCATGATGTTATTTGAGTTCATTTTTTGTAAATACAGTAAGAATGAAAATATAGTATTAGCTTCATTATAAACAGGAATTATTACTGATATATTACTCATTAAGTTTCCAGCTATAGTTAAGATAATTGATTTCTGATTGTTCTAGTATTCTAATTTTACTATAACTATTCAAAAAGTCAATAAAAGCTTCTTTTTTTGGAAAATCAGATTTAAACCACTTAAATATTTTAGATATTTTAATAGCAGACTTGTTAATATTATTTTTTAATGGGTCATTTATGAAATCTGCCGTGGAATTATTGAGTTGATCATCTAAAGTATTTGGTTCATAAGCATGTTTTAATAGTTTTGGGCAGGATTGTGATGCGCATACAATTGCAAAGTGGATTCTTGGGTCGCCCATCGGTCTTAGTATTTTGTGTTCAATAGTATTCAGTGTTATTTTTTCTCCATCAATTTCAATAAAAGATTGGTCCCAAGGTCGCCACAAATCCTTGATGCTTCTAACAGGATAATTTTCAATAATTAGCTGAACGGTAAAGGCATTATAGGCATTGATCCAGTACGCTTTTTTCACTTCTATACTACATTCATTCGTAGGGGGGTTAGCACTTAATAGCTTCAAATAGCTTTCAAAGACAGATATATTATTTTTTAAGTGTTTGTAGTTCACCTCCCCTTTGTCTGAAACATATTTTTGAAGAACCTCAGTCCACAGGCTGTGATCTAAAGGTTGTGTATTTACAGCCCAGAAGTTTAACAGTAAGCTAATAGTTATAAAACGAAGCATATTTAGAGTTTAACAGCAGCCCCCACCATCATAATGGAATGTAGATTTGCTTATATATATATCATTTCGGTTTAAATTGGATAAAGAAGCAGCTGTTTTGTCGCAAATAGCCATGGGTTGATTTTTTAATAATACATGCCCTGCTTTGTCATCAAAATAATCTTCTTTTCCATAAAATATGGCTGCTTTTCCTGTAAATATACAAGGTCCATCGGATGGCATATCGTCTTTGATTGCCGCGACCTCAATAGATTCAATATAGATTAGTTCTTTTGTATTGTAGTTCAGTGGATCTAAAATTCGATAAGGTTTTCTAGCTCTAATTTCAATAGTCCCAAATCCAGTGTCAGTAAGCATTTTAACATATTTGTCAATTGGAATGCTCCCGCTTAAACACAGGGCACGAAGGCGATCATCTTTTCTAAGGGATTGATTTATTGGTTGTTCACAAGTAGGGTCACTCATCACTAATTTCCCGTGAGGTTTAAGCACACGATACATTTCTGAAATCGCTTTTTTAAGCTCTTCAGCTTTAAATATATTAAATAGGCAATTTTGTGCTGCTACATCAATACTATTGTCATTCACCGGTAAGTTTAGAGCATCTCCTTTTTTTAGATTTACAAATTCTTTATTAAACCAAGAATTTAGTTTTTCTGCTTCTAAAAAGTTTTTTTTTGATGCTTCCAACATTTCATCCACAACATCGACTCCAACTACACCATTTTTTTGACGACTAAAATAGGCGAACTGCAATAACTCCATTCCTCCTCCTACTCCTACATATAAAATTTTAGGATTATTTGTTAGGTCCCGTGCATGTACTGTGCTTCCGCATCCATAGTTCATTTCTTGCATGATTTTTGGAATTTTTAAACCGGGGAGTTCCCATATTGGATTGGTAGTGCAACATAAACCAACGTCTGGTTTAAGTGCGGCATCTTTATAAACGTTATGGGTTGTGTCAAGGTAACTCATTTATAGGGTTTTTATTAGTTCTTTAAATAATATAATCATTTTGGATTCTGCTTTTGAGGCGATTTCAATAATTTCGGATATATTGACTTTCTTCAAGTTTTCAGGGTCACACTCGTCGGTTAGAACAGAAACAGCTGCCGCTTTTAGTTTAAGGTGGTTAGCAACTATAATTTCTGGTACAGTACTCATTCCAACGGCATCTGCACCTATTAGCTTTAACATTCTATATTCTGCACATGTTTCTAATTGAGGACCTACCACACTGACATAAATCCCTTTATGGAGTTTAATGTGGTGAATTTTTGCAATATTTTCAAATAAGGTATTTATTTTTTGATTATATGGGGCGCTCATATCTGTAAAGCGTTCCCCCAAAAGTTCAACGCCTTTAAAAGCTAAAGGAGACCCACCTTGTAAGTTGATGTGGTCTTCAATCAACATTAAATCTCCTTTTTTATAATTAAGGTTTAAAGCCCCTGAAGCATTTGACACAAGTAAAGTTGAAATACCTAATTGTTTCATAATACGTACCGGGTAGGTAACGTCTTGTAGTGAGTAACCTTCATAAATATGAAAACGTCCTTGCATGACGATAACTTTTTTCCCTTCTAATATTCCATAAACGAGTTTGCCTTTGTGAAATTCAACAGTGGCAGTTGGAAAATTTGGGATATGATTATAACTCACTTCTTTAATAATCTCTACGTGGTCAATAAGCTGGCCTAATCCGGTACCAAGAATGATACCTATTTCAGGATTATCAAATCCTTTTTCTTTTAAATAATCAGTTGTTTCATCAATGAGATGCATCATAGTTTAGTATGTTATATAATAATTTGGGTTGTTGTTGTAAATCTTCAAGTGTATCAATGTCGTTTAAGGCTTTTAAAAGTTTAATTTTTTGTTTTTTTAAGTCCTGTAGAGTATGTTCTAAAACTGAATCTGTTCCCCATTTTTTATTTTTGAATACTTCTGGTTGGAGTTTTTTCATTCCCAGTAAATAATAACCACCGTCCAAGGAGGGACCTATGGAAATATCATAAGTCTCTAGCGCTTCAAAGGCAGATGTTATGATTGATGAAGTAAGATCAAATAAATCACTGCCAATAATTAATACTTTTTTATATCCTTTGTTAAAAGCGGTATCAAAAGCATGATGCATTCGCTCCCCTAAATCTGCTCCTTTCTGAAGTTTTTTTTCAAATAGGCTATTTTCCCATAAGTCATTATTATCAATTTTTTCGGAGAAATAAACGACCTTGTCGAAACTCAAGTCACGTAGTACAGCAGCTGTGTGCTTCAATAAAATTTTATAAATATTTAAAGCAGACTGGTCTCCAATTGATCTTGCAAGTCTTGTTTTGACCTTTCCTAGTTCTGGTGATCTAACGAAAACAATGATTAGATTATTATTCATAGGTTTTAATCCCTTTAGTTAGGAAGCGGCTCCATTTTTTTGAATACGCATGTACTTTCTGGGTTTGAATTCCAAGATGAAAGACGTTTTCTCCTTTATTAACCCATTCAAATATACCACCAAATAGGTTATGTACATTTGTAAAGCCGTGGTTCATTAGTTTTTTTCCTATAATCTCAGAGCGAACACCTATCGAGCAATATATAACAATTAGTTGATCTTTATTTCCTGCTAAATCTGCTGTAAGTTTGTCTAAAACTGATAAGTTAAATTCTTTAAATCCGATATATTGGGCGTTTTTTAAATGGCTTACTTCAAATTCTTTTTTTTCTCTTGAATCTAAAATTAATGCTTCATTTGCCTTTTTTTTCAAGCTCTCTATATAAATATAAGGAATCGATTGGTCATTGTATTTGTTCAAGACACCCTCAATAGTGGTTTGAGAGAGAGCAATATTACTTACCATAAATATCCAAATAATAATTAGTTTTCTCATTTACTTACGCAACTGTTCCCTGACAACTACTTCCTGAGCCAGCAGTGCAGCCATAGCAATGCTGCGAGACACAAATAGTTCGATCAGATAAAGCTTCTTTATTAAATTTACTGATATGTTGAACTGAGCTATTTACTTTCAGCTCCAACATTTGATTAAAATCACAATCATACAGCCATCCATCCCAACTCACAGAAAGGGTATTTGTACACATTACATTTTCTACTGCTGCAGGATTAAAGGCTTCAACAAGACTGTACATATAGTCGTTATAATTATCTGAGGCTAAAAGATAGTCTAAAAATCGGCTTATCGGCAAATTTGTAATTGAAAATAACTGATGAAATTGAATATTAAAGTCAGACAACAATGCTTTTTTAAAATCAAACTCTAATGCATCTTGATTGCCTGGTAAAAAAGCTCCGGAAGGATTATAAACTAAGTCTAGTTTTAATTTAGACTCAGGCATACCATATCCAACAGCATTTAGCATTTTTAGTGCTTTTATTGAGGCGTTAAATACCCCATCGCCTCTTTGGTTGTCTGTTTTTCCTTTAGTCCAATGTGGCATTGAAGAAATTACGTGTATATTATATTTTTTAAAAAACTCTGGTAAATCATAGTATTTTTTATTGGCTGTAATGATGGTTAAATTGGAACGTACGATAAAGTCTTTCACTCCAATTTTGGTAGCCTCCACGACAAACCATTTAAAGTTAGGATTCATTTCTGGAGCTCCACCAGTAAGATCTAGTGTATGTGCTCCTGTTTTTTTTATAACATCCAAACATTGTTGCATTGTTTTACGCGTCATAATTTCTTTTCTGTCAGGACCCGCATCAACGTGGCAGTGAGCGCAAACCTGGTTGCACATGTATCCAACGTTAATTTGCAGAATTTCCAAAGCTTTAGATTTCAATACAGACTTGTTTACAGCCTCAAGCTGGGCATTAAACATTGGAAGTTCTCCATTTTCAAAGATACCTTGTGAAAGTATCTTTAATTGTCTTTTGGCATTGGCAAGTTCGTTTTCGCGTTTTTTTAGAGATTTTGCAAGCATTGTTTACATTGATAATTTTTTATATTTATTCATCATTTGTACTCCATGAACTAGAGTCGCACCGCTTTCTATTGCTGCACCGGCATGTACAGCTTCTATCATTTCTTCTTTAGTTATTCCACGCTTCAAACCATCCTGTGTGTAAGCATCAATACAGTATGGACACTTAACAACATGAGATACGGCCAAGGCAATTAAAGATTTTTCCCTCGCTGTCAAGGCTCCCTCTTCAAATACTTTTTCGTAATAGTCGAAAAATTTTTTACCAAGTTCTTCATTCCAGTCCGTTATATTTCCAAATTTTCTTAAATCAGATGGGTCGTAATAGGATTTGCTCATGTTAGATTAGTTTTGCGGTTGATTTGTAAATTTATAAAATTAACTATTATTACAAAGGTTTAGTTTTTATGTGAGTATTAAAAACTCCACTTATTCACCATACATTAGCACTACAATTGTTTTATTTGAATGCTCTATAATTATTTCGATATCGTTTATTATTTTTCCAATTTTAAACCTATTATGAAACAAATTTAAAAACAATTAATAATTTTAATGGTCATTGTATGTTTTTTGTTGTGTATGGTTAATTTGATAGAATATAAATACAAGTTAAATTTGTGTAAATAATTAAATAATCTTGCACCATGAAAATTACTACTTTTTTATTAATATTTACAGTGTCTTATTTTTCTTTTTCTCAGACCAATGTAGACTTTGAAGCTTCAGGAACTGGAACTGATTGGAACTGGGTAATGGATCAGAACGGACCTAACCCTCCTTTAGAGTTTGTGGCTAACCCTAACACAACGTCTGTTAATACAAGCGAAACAACAGCAAAATTTATAGCTACTGCAGAGGGTCAATCTTATGCACTAACTTACACAGATGATATGGGTTCTTTTACTTTTGGCTCAAATAATAGTATTGTTAAAATGATGGTTTTAAAAACATTTTCAAGCGTTGTTGCTTTAAAATTTGAGGATTCAACAAATCCAGCATTTTTTACAATTGTCGAAGTTGCTAATTCTGTAACTAATGGTGATTGGGAAGAATTGACTTTTAACTTTGGAACCTCAGTTGGTAACACCTATGATAGAATGGTTGTTATTCCAGATTTTATTGACAGAGCAGATGACAAAACTATATTTTTTGATCAGATTTCATTCAATGTAAATGACACTCTTGAAGACTACAACCTCCAAGATATTGACTTCGAGTCTTCAGGTTACGGAGCTAACTGGGTGTGGACTACTGATAACAACTACACAGATCCTGTCCTAGAAATGGTATCTAATCCAAGTACAAATGGACTTAATTCCTCTTCAACTGTAGCTAAGTTTATTTCCACAACCGCTGGAGATCCTTGGGCTTTAACATACACAGATAACATTGGGTCTTTTACATTCACAGAGGCAAATAGCACAGTTACTATTATGGTTCGTAAATCTAAATTATCAGACGTCGGTTTGAAATTTGAAGGTCCAAATCCTGACGGTAGTGGTGGAGTTATCTTTAAGGAAATTAAAGTTGCAAATACACTTACCAATGGAAATTGGGAGCAATTAACCTTTGATTTTAGTTCTGAAATAGGAACCACCTTTGATAGGTTTGTCGTTATTCCAGATTTCGATGATTCACGTTTTCAAGACCATATAACTTATTTTGATGAAATTTCATTTGGAAATCAAACGGCAGGACTTAACGAATTTGACTTAAATTCTATAAAGTTTCATCCTAACCCAGCAAATAAGTTTATAAACTTTTCTTCACTATTAAATTCTAATATAAGTGTAGTTATTTATGATATGTTAGGTAAAGAAGTATTACGATCTGAGCATGTTCAATCACAGCTCGATATTTCTATTTTAAAACCTGGAATGTATTTACTAAACTTCATTCAAGGAATAAATACACAGACAAAAAAATTATTAGTTAATTAATAACTAACAATTACTATTGAGAAAAGCCTTTCTATTTTTGGAAAGGCTTTTTTGAACAACTACTATGAGGAAATAAATCAGTAGTTTAAATAATCCATAGCTATTTGAGTAAACGCTTTAACTCCTAATAATAATCCGCTTTCATCAATGATAAAGTCGGGGGTGTGATGTGGAAAAGATCCTTTGCTTCCAGGCGTCATGCCTCCAAGGAAGAAGTAAACACCAGGAACCTTTTCTTGGAAATAAGAAAAATCCTCACCACCTGTGGTTGCTTTCATAATAGTAACGTTGTCTTTTCCAGCTGCAGTTTGTAATGAGGGTAGTATTTGTGCTGTTAGACTTTCATCATTGTATGTTATTGATGCATTGTTTTGGAATGAAACTGAAGCTTCTCCACCATAGGCTAATGCAATCCCTTCAATCATTTCTTTCATTCTTTTTTTAATCATTTCTCTCATTCTAGGGTCCAAAGTTCTAACGGTTCCAATCATTTCAGATGATTCAGGAATAATATTGAATCGTGTTCCAGATGTGATTTTACCAACAGTAATTACAGCAGCTTCGTTGGTTAGTTCTGCCTCTCTACTAATAATAGTCTGTAGTCCGTCAATTATTTTTGCTGAAATTAAAATAGGATCTATTCCTGACCATGGTTGGGAGCCATGAGTTTGTTTTCCTTTAACAGAAATAACAAATCGTTCAACCGAAGCCATAATTCCTCCAGTTTTATATTTAATAGTTCCTACTGGTGTTTGTGAATTTATGTGTAATCCAAATATTGCATCCACTTTAGGGTTCTCCAGAACACCTTCTTTAATCATCAGTTTTGCTCCGCCTTCCTCCCCTGGAGGAGGGCCTTCCTCTGCTGGTTGGAAAATAAATTTAATATGTCCTTTTATTTTGTCTTTGTGTTTTGATAATACCTCTGCTGTAGCCATCAAAATAGCAATGTGAGTATCATGACCACAGGCATGCATAACTCCTGTTTCTGTATTTAAAAAGGTGGTTTTTACCATGGATTTAAATTCTAAGTCATTGCGTTCAGTTACAGGAAGACCATCTATATCTGCTCTTAATGCAATTACTTTTCCAGGTTTATTTCCCTCAAGGATGGCGACAACACCTGTTTTTGCAATATTGGTTTCAACTTGCAGACCAAGTGACTTTAAATGATGATAAATTTTCTCTGCTGTTTTGAATTCTCTGTTAGAAAGTTCTGGGTTTTGATGAAAATCACGGCGCCATTCAATGAGTTTATCTTCAATTTCATTTATGTCTTCTTGTATTGATTTTTGGGCATATGTACCGTTTACAAACAGTAGAATCACTATTAGAGTTTTATTCATGGGTTCTAGTTTTTTATAAATATACTAAACAATTTTTTTAGATTCTTTTACAGTTTAGGAATCTATCAGAAATGAAGTTTACAGGTATTTTTCCTAAATGGTTTTCAAATGGTTGTCAAAAAAGAAACCGCAAGACCTTTATATTAGAAGATAATGCGGTTTTATAAGTAC
>Ga0233438_10000583_pt1 | contig 45235 bp, 37 predicted proteins | sample SI_123_September_FD_182720 | JGI IMG/M metagenome (GOLD analysis project Ga0233438, IMG submission 182720) | Seawater microbial communities from Saanich Inlet, British Columbia, Canada - SI_123_September2016_10_MG | ecosystem: Environmental > Aquatic > Marine > Inlet | place: Canada: British...
TAGAAAACAAAATTTTCCTGGAGCTCAAAAATGGCTTACCTATATTAAAAAACCAGAAGCTGCTTTAACCACAAAGCAACAAGGGTATTACAATTACTTGCATGGTATTATGCTGAGTCAAACGAATATGACTCAGTCAGAAAAATACTTAAGAAAAGCCATTCGTTTAGGCTTATCTATGGATCACGATTTAGCCATGGCAAAATTACAATTGGCAGGTATTGCTATGACAAAAAGAAGAAAACGTGAAGCCACTAACCTTATGGCAGAGGCTAAAAAATTAGATAAACATGGCATGCTAAAAGAGCAAATGCAAATGATGAAACAACAAATGAAAAAAATATAGGTTATCAATATTTTATAAAAAAAATCCGCAGTTGCGGATTTTTTTTATGGAATATTTTTAAAGAAGACTATTATTTTAACTTGGTTAATGTTAGGTCTTTATTGTATTGTATAATATACAGTCCTTTATTTCCTTGCGAATCTTCCCTAAAATCGAACCTTGTCTCTACTCTTTGCGATGCTCCTTCTTTAAGTGTGGACTCTAAAGGTTTTCCTGATGCCAAACGAATTAAGATATCGTAAGTAATGTCAAACCCTTTTGTTGCGTAATAAGAAGGCAACGTGTGATTTTTTTCTAAAAATTGTTGGTTAAATAGTGTAGACGCTGGCGCATTTACCTCATAAAAATCTTCACTTACAAACGTAAAGCCTAATTTTGCCAATTTTCGGTTGTCTTCATTATCGTAAACTCTTCCTTTAGTAAATGTAAACAGCTTTGCAAATGTTTCTTCAGGCAAACTAATTAAGCTATTAATTACATCAGAAACAACTACGTTTTTATCCGTTGCAAGTACAACCCAATTTTTTCTATTTGGTTTTAAAAGTTCTAAGAAACGTTCTTTTTCAATATAACCATCTATTGGAGTCATTACAGTTACGGTATCTATATAAGATTCCCCCAATTTTAAATTGGTTTTCATAGTATTAGCAGCGCGAATAGTTGCTGGTTTTTCATCACTCACAATAATCACATTCCCACCAATTAAATATTCTTTAATGTACGTTGTTAACTCTTTTCGAAATACTGTTTTATCTGGAGACGTTTTAATAATATTTGGAGCTGTAAATTTTGACTGACCACTTGAATAAACAGGGTATACCAGAGGAGTTGTATCTAAAGAGGTTGCTAATATTTGCAATTCGTCTGAATACAATGGGCCAAAAATAACGTCATTTGTACTTAAATCAACTTGATTCACTATACTATCAAAAGTACTTCCCTTTCTAACACCTGTGTCATATACATTCAAAGCAATATCAATTCCTTTGTTGCGCAAAGAATCTATAGCAATCTCTGCACCTAAATAAAAGTCTGTGGCAATATTTACAAGAGTTGCGTTGGTTACAAAAGCCTCTTTCAGGCTTATGGAATCTGGTAAATAATTTGCTGCTCTAAAGGGCAATAAAAGTGCTGCTTTTAATTGTTGATTCGGTAAAATTGAATCTTGATACGAATACGCATCTATAAAAGCAACTCTAGGATTTCTTTTAATTTTTAAAATAGCACCTAAAGGCAACCCTTCTTTTAAGCTAGGGTTTAATCGAAGAAGTTGTGCCTCAGAAACTTCATATAAATTGGTAAGGCTATACAATGTGTTCCCTTCAATAACTTCATGCATTATAAATGGAGGCACAATGCTATCTAAAGAAGAAAAGTTTTGTACAATACTATCTTTTTTAATAATTGTATCTTGTAAAATCGCTTTGTATTCTTGCTTGAAACTTTTTTTAATTTTAAAAAACCTTTTTTTCTTTGCAGGAACTACCAAAAAAGAATTGGCTTTGGGCTCTTTTTGAACATCTGGGTTCAAACGCACCAAGTCCTTTTTTTTCATTTTTAATTTCTGAGCAATATTTCGCATGGTTTCCCCTTGCTGTACCTTATATTGGATATACTTATTTTGCTGACCACAAGAAACTGTAACCGACAAAATACTCAAAAAAATAAAAAATGTAATATGCTTCATACGTGCTACTCCCATTCTATTGTTGCAGGTGGTTTAGAACTAATATCATACACCACTCTATTTACTCCTTTTACTTGATTAATAATTTTATTAGAGGTTTTTTGTAAAAATTTATAGGGTAAATCTACCCAATCTGCAGTCATTCCATCTGTACTTTCTACTGCTCTTAAAGCCACTACTTTTTCGTAGGTTCTTTCGTCACCCATCACACCAACAGAATTTACAGGAAGTAACATAGCACCTGCTTGCCAGACTTTATCATACAAGCCGTCTTCACGTAAACCATTTATAAAAATAGCGTCTACTTCTTGTAAGATACGTACTTTTTCTTCAGTAACATCTCCTAGAATTCGAATGGCCAAACCAGGTCCTGGAAAAGGATGACGACCAAGTAATTGTTTGTCTATGCCTAAAGAAACCCCTACTCTTCGTACCTCATCTTTAAAAATCATTCGCAATGGCTCTACAATTTTTAATTTCATAAAGTCTGGTAGACCGCCTACGTTATGGTGACTTTTTATAGTTGCAGAAGGCCCTCCGTTTACAGAAACAGACTCAATCACATCAGGATAAATTGTTCCTTGTGCCAACCATTTTACTTCTTTAATTTGATTAGCTTCATCATCAAACACATCAATAAACGTATTTCCGATTGCTTTTCTTTTTGCTTCAGGATCACTTAAACCCGCCAATTTGGTTAAAAAACGCTCAGAGGCATCTACACCCTTTACGTTTAGTCCCATTCCTTCGTACTGTTTTAAAACGCTACTAAACTCATTTTTTCTAAGCAAACCATTGTTTACAAAAATACAATAGAGATTTTTTCCTATTGCTTTATGAAGCAATACTGCTGCAACAGTTGAATCTACACCTCCAGAAAGACCAAGAACTACTTTATCATTCCCAACCTTCTCTTTAATAGCATTTACCGTACTTTCTACAAAAGAATCAGGTGTCCATGTTTGTGCAACACCAGCAATGGTTACTAAAAAGTTTTCTAGCAATTGCTTACCATCTGTAGAATGGTATACTTCTGGATGAAACTGAATGCCAAAAGTTGTCTCTCCTTCTATTTTGTAAGCAGCATTGGTAACATCAGAAGTACTCGCTAATAAAACAGCCTGAGTAGGTAATTCTTTAATGGTATCTGAGTGGCTCATCCAAACCTGACTCCCTTCAGAGATGTTTGCAAAGAAGGGTTCTTCTTTTTTTACAAAAGATAAATTAGCCCTTCCGTATTCTCTCGTATTAGACTCATCCACTTTTCCTCCAGAAAAATGAGCCAAATATTGCGCACCATAACAAACTGCTAGCATTGGCTTTTTACCACGTATTGCAGTTAAGTCTGGATGCAAAACCAGTTCTCCTCTCACAGAATTTGGACTACCAGAAAGAATAACTGCTTTAAAATTTTCTATGTTTTTTGGAACACTATTGTACGGATGTATTTCACAATAAATGTTTAATTCCCGAACTCTTCGCGCAATTAACTGTGTATATTGCGAACCGAAATCTAATATAAGTACTTGATGTTGTTGCATGCGCAAAAATAATATTTTGAGATTAGATTACACATATTTAGCGTTTAGAATTTTATAATCTTTTAGAAATTGTAAAAGGACTCCTAAAATTTATAAACCACAGCATTAATATTCATGCCTGCTCCTACAGAGGCTAAGATTACAACATCTCCTTTTTGTACTTCTTGATCGGCTATTTCTCCCTTTAACACCAAATCTAATAAAGTAGGCACTGTAGCTACAGAGCTATTTCCTAATTTGTGAATGCTCATCGGCATTATACCCTCAGGAACTGATTTTTTAAACAGGCGATAGAATCGTTTAATAATGGCTTCGTCCATTTTTTCATTCGCTTGATGGATAAAAATCTTTTGCACAGCATCTATGTCCAATCCACTTTTATCTAAAGCGGTTTTCATGGCTTTGGGCACATGTGTTATGGCAAATTCGTAAATTTTACGTCCAAACATTTTTATATATCGTATGTCTTTATTGGCATGTTGATCGTAAGAACGTCCAAAAAACAAGTAATGTGCTTCTTCTTTGGCAAAGGTTTGTGAAGCATGACTTAAAATTCCAGCATCTTGTTCTTCTGTATGCTCTACAATGCAAGCCCCAGCTCCATCACTATAAATCATGGAATCTCTATCGTGTTTATCTACAACTCTAGACAATGTTTCTGCTCCAATTACCAAGCATTTTTTTGCAATTCCTGCTTTTATAAATGCTTGGGCTTGTATAACCCCTTCTACCCAACCAGGACAACCAAACAATAAATCATAGGCCACACAATTCGGGTTTTCTATCCCTAATTTGGCCTTAACTCTTGTTGCCAAACTGGGCAACATATCTCCTTGTATTGCACCATCTTTTACATCGCCAAAATTGTGTGCAAAAATAATATAATCGAGTTCTTCTGGATTAATGGCAGCATCACTAATGGCTTTTTCTGCCGCAAAAAAGGCTAAATCAGACGTGTTGTAAGTCTTTTTGGCATACCTGCGCTCTTCAATTCCTGTAATGGCCTTAAATTTTTCAATAATAATAGCATTGGGATCTTCAAATTCAGCACCATCATTATTTAAAAAATCAACCGCTAAAAAATCTTTATTTTCTTTTCGCAATGAGGGGATAAATGTACCTGTACCTGTTATTTTTGATGAAATCATTCGTTTTTTATTTTCAACATCCAATGTAATAAAATTATACGTTAAATTATAAAAACGAGCGAAAACTATGGAAAAGTCAATGACTAAATTTCCACACTTTATATCTTAATTACTTCAACAGCAAAGTTAAAGAGAACGAAACAAAACCCTATTTTCTCTTTATTACAATATGAATAAAGGAGCTTTAGAACAATTTTTAAATAAGGACATTAGATGAATACAAGCAGCTTGCACATTACAATACCCAACACCAAAAATATTTTTTATAAAAATGATTGATCAAAAGAAAAAGGCAGTAATGACACTAGAGAGTCAGTAATAATAACTTCGCCTACTTCTCCCATAAGCAACATTTTAAAAGGTGTCGCTTGTTTTATTTCGTATTCCAACAAAGATTGCCTACAGGCTCCACAGGGCCCTACTGGCTTTGTTACGGGATTGTTCACAGAACTGGCGGTAATTGCTAATTTTACAACGTTCATGTTTGGATATTCTGAGCCGGCTTTCCAAATAGCCACACGTTCTGCACACATTCCAGAAGGGTATGCTGCATTTTCTTGATTGTTTCCTAAAACAATAGCTCCATTGTCTAACAACAAGGCTGCACCCACATGAAAATTAGAGTAAGGGGCATAGGATTTTCCTCTGGCCTCAATGGCTTTTTTCATTAAAAAAGCATCTTCTTTTTCTAAGGCATCAATACTTTCATAAAGCATTGCTGTTGTTTTTATCTCAATTTTTTTCATCCTGTAAAGGTCAAAAAAGCAGCCTTAAGTAAGACTGCTTTGTGTTGTGTTATGCGAATTAAAGCAACAATCAATAGTTGTCAAAAATCTCTCCTAAATCGAAAGACAAACTAAATCGCAGCGAGTTTTCTAGTGGATTGTTTACATCAGACGCATTTATCAAGTAAGACAAATCTACATTTAAAGCATTGGTTTTAAATCCAGCACCTAAGGTAAAATATTGTCTATTTCCTTTGTCTTGACTTTCGTGAAAATACCCTGTTCGTAAAGCAAAGGCATTGTTGTATAAATACTCAGCTCCTAAAGCATACGTAACCTCACTTAATTCTTCACTAAAACCACCTGGTGCATCTCCAAAAGAACCAAAAACACCTTGTATCCATCCTTTGTCTTCGTCAGTACCATCAAGTTGTGGTGTAGGCACTAATAATTTTGTAAACTCAACGTTGGTAGAAATAATGTTATAATCATCTAAAATAAAATCGAAACCACCCCCTAACTTTAAATTAGTTGGAATAAAATCTTCTTCACCAGGGGTATAAGAAACTTTAGGCCCAATGTTGGCAATATTAAACCCTAATCGATACCTTCCATTAAAGTTTCCATAGTTTTCTTCAAACGACTGGTAATATCCAGAAACGTCTACTGCAAAAGAATTTACAGGCTGTAAAGTATTGGCTGCAGTTCCGTTAAACGCAAGGTTAGAGCGGATGTATTTTAGACCAACTCCCATAGAAAAAGTTTCGCTTAATTTTAAAGCATAAGCCCCAGAAAACACAAATTCATTCGGATTTATAGTTCCGTTTGGATTTCCTTGGTTGTCGGTTAAATCTATTTGTCCTAAATTAAAATACCTAAACTCTGCTCCCCAAGCTGCATTTTCGCTGAATCTGTTGATGTAAGAACCGGCTCCAATAAAAATATCATCGGTTAAGTTACGCAACCAAGGCGAGTAAGTAAGCCCTGCTTTTATTTGTCGGTCTCCAAAAACAGTTTTTGCAGGGTTATGAAATAAAGACCATGCATCTGCAGATGTAGCAACTCCCATATCTCCCATACCTCCTGCTCTTGCATCGGGTACAATTAATAAAAAGGGAGTGGCAGTTGTAATACCTCCTGTTTGTTGTGTGTTGGTTTGTGCACTAACTTTCATGCTTACTAAAGCACAAAGTGCAATACAAATACCTATTTTTTTCATGGTTTATTATTGATGTTGATTTTACAAATATCTAACTTTTATTGTAGGATAACTAATTTTTGATACTTCTCTGATACTAAATTACTTGTAGTGTCATTTACAGTTAACTTATAGACGTAAACGCCTTTTCCTATTTTATTCCCAAAATCGTCTAAGCCGTTCCAGGTAATATTTCTAGACAGTGTTCCTGTGGTTTGTACATTTCTATTGATTGTTTTTACCAATTTACCAGATACTGTAAAAATTTGAACTTGCACTTCTAAGGGCGCATTCGGTTTGTTATGATTGAACCAAAATTCAGTATAATTTACAAATGGATTTGGGTAATTCAACACATTTTCTATGTTTAATTCCCCATCACTGACTACCACAAAATTTAACGTTTGTTCAGCAGAGTTATTGTAGGTGTCCCATGCTTTTATTTTTAAGGTATGTGACCCCGTTGCTAAATCTCTGAATTTATAGGTTACTTTACCTGTCGTAAAATCGTTAAGTTCCGTTTGATAAAAATCATTTAGAAGGATAGGATTGGTCGTATCTCCATCTAAAATTCCAACAATATCATGATCTACTGCTGTTATCGAAGTATTTATTCCGTTTTCGTCAGACAATACTGCTATTAAATTCGGAGAGGCATTTGTGTTACCACCATCTATAAAAGATTCGTCATTCATAAATAAGCCGATCTCTGGCCCAAGGTTATCTTCGGGGGCATTTTCATTTATTCCACCTACAATCACATCAAAATTAGCTCCTGATTTTTCGATATCTCCGTTCTCTGCATAAAAACTCAGCTTACTTTTTCCATAGGCTATTTTAATGTCTTTTGGCACTACAAAATTAAAGGTAAATGCTCCATTTTCTACCGTTGCTTTTCCTCGAAATAACTTGCTATCTTGCGTATCAAACTGCATGGTAACGCCAAAACCATCATTATCTAAAGTTGTTTTGTCTATTATTTTATCAAAAACAGTGGTAGACAGTGTACCATTGTAATCGGTTAAAACAGTATTTGTAGCATCGGTGACCACTCCTTCAAAACTTACCTTAGACAAGGCCTTTAAAGTATCTAAAGCTCGAGTAATGGGTACATTGTTCATTTTAGTAATTCGAACATCTGGCTTGGGAATGGCCAATTTCATTGCAGGGTCTCCAAAAGCGTAAATAAAGAATTTTTGCGTGCTCGAAAACTCGTTTTTAGCCACCATTAAGGCTTCTGCAATAGCGTAATCTTCGTTGTTAAAAGAAAGTAAAACTCGAATTAATTGCTCGTTAAAACGCTGCCCTTTAGAAATAAACACCTCTCTCGTAGTCGTAATCATGCTTGCTGCACCTCCATTTTGCTTTTTAAACGTAATTTCTCCTGCTGTAATTCGATTCGGATTGTCAAAACGAGAAAAATCGCAGGTAACGGTTATTAGCAAAGGCAAGGTGGCAGGGTTGGTAAACGATTGTATTTGAGGCACGTCTAAAATACGCTCAGAGGCAAATCCGTCTTCTCCTCCATGTCCAAAGTAATCAAAAAGTAACGTCCCTTTTTCAATGGCATTGGTAATGGCTTTGTTTACCTCTGGATAGCGTTCGCCTCCTGAAGAATTTTCTTGCACAAAGGCATCTACATAAATTTTATTTACGTTAAAAATAGGAGTGTTTTCTTTAATTTCATCTGCAATAGACTCTACACCTTCTTGAATTACTTGCTCTCCTGTTACATCAATATCATCAGCTAGTAAAGTTATCGTATTACGCCAATCACCTATCGCTTCTTTATTGTAGTACGATAAAATTTTATGGACTACAATTTTTGCTTCTGAAGGTGTAGCAACAGGAATTCGGCTAGAAACTACATCTATGGTGTGTGTGGTAGCCATGGTTCCTTCTTGTGGATCTAACATCACAAAAAAATCATCGGTCACATAAGAACTCGCCAAATTGAAACTAAGGTTCGATAATTTTACAGGCACAATATTCGTATTGTTTGGCAATCGGTCTTTGTAATCATAAGAGGCATCTCCAAAAAAACAAACAAATTTTAATTTGGTTTCTGGAGTACTATTGGTTTCGTAAAGGTGCTTTATAAAATCTCTTAGGCCAGTAATGTCTTTTGCACCCGAAGCAAACTCATTGTAAATTTCGGGTATCAGGACCACTTTAGTTGTTAAATTACTATTTTCTTGATGGTAATCGGCCAATCGTTGAGCTTCTGGCGCCAAATCAGATGTGGTAACAATTAAGTAATTAATATCTTGCAATGCGTGTAAATTCTGATTGGCCACCTTTGAATTATCGACAAGTGTAGGTAGGTAAAAGTCAGATGCACCCAATACTATATATTCTCCAAAAACTCCAGGTGCTGCAGTAAACACAAAATCGTTTCCTGGTGCCTCATTGCTAATTTGCTTTGGAGTTATCGAATTGGAAACATCCCATACGCCAAAAGCATTGGCTCCATTCTGTATTTCGTAGGTTACTGGAGCCAAAGTATCGGCTTGTGCAAAACTTCGAAAAGAAAATTGATCCGCTGTAAAAGACAAGCTTTTTTTACCAACAAGCGCTATGTAATCTAAAAAAGCATTTGCAGACGGATTCCCATTATTATTATAGGTAATACTTACAATAATGTTGTCATCACTGTTTTGTAGGGTTGCACTGCGTTCTAAAGCAAAAGCTTTGGTTAAGGAAGACGGATTTGTAGCAGGGTAATTAATGGTAAAGGCACTTTGTCCATTCACAGAGACCTCCATTGCGGAAGAAACCACAGAATTAGAAACCCCTCTTACCCTAATTGTTATTGATTCGTTTGGAACTGCATTCGGAAAAGGAATGGAAAAAACTTGGGTATTCTTAATATTAAAATCCGCATTAAAAAACCATTGTGTACCTACAGCCAATAAATTTTTCTCGTCTTTTTCATGCACCACAAAATCATCGAATGTAGTTATGGTGGTGTTAGTAGGTTCAGTAATTGGGGTGTTTAACAGTATTCTTTTACCATCTGCATCGTTTATGGTAATAAAATAATAAGCTACATCTGTGTAAATATTGTGTCGATGTTGTGCTGTTTTGTTAGGCACATCTTCTTGCCAGTCATGTGGTCCCTTGGCATAAAATAAAATGTAATCGTCTGCATTAAAAACACCATCTGCCTCACCAGAAATATAAATGGCATTTTCCTGCAAATCATCGTACCTAAGATCGCTATTTTGTTCAGGTAAAAGCTGCCCACCATTTCCGTAAATGTGTATTTTTTTTGGATTTATTCCATTTGTACCAATCCCCATTTGTTGTAAAAAAGAACGGTCTATTTTAAAAACACCTGTCGTATCTACAGAAAACCGATACCAATCTCCTTCAGCAAGAACAGAATTAGAAACCTGAGCATGAATGTTTTGCAATAAAAAAAAGCAAAGTAAAAAAAGAAGTTTTTTGTATCTCATTTATTTGTTTAAAAATAACGAAATCGTAGGCTCATTATTTTAAGTGTTACAAAGATAATTTATACTAAAGTAAAAATGCAATCGTTTGTAAAATATATACATACAAAACATGCGTTAAAAAAGTATATTTGCTTTTATAAAAGTTTATTTTTATTGTAAATTGCACCTTTATAAGAAACCCCTATCAATTTTTAATTAGATAATGAAAAACATATTTAAAATAACATTCTTCGTTTTGGCCAGTTTGCTATTTGTAAACTGTAAAAGTTCTTCATCAAACAAGTCAAGACTTACAGGGTTGTCATTTAACGATCCTAAAAATGGAAATTATATTAGAGCCAATTCTTTTGCTGGCCAAGAAACTCCTTTAGGAATGGTTCTTGTAGAAGGGGGTTCATTTACTATGGGTCATGTTCAAGACGACGTAATGTTCGATTGGAATACAACACCGAATAAAATTCATGTTCGTTCTTTTTATATGGATGAGGCAGAGGTAACCAACTCTGAATATTTTTTATATGTTCAATATATGAAAGATGTTTTTCCGCCTTCTGAAGAAAAATACAAAAATATTTACAGCTCAGTATTACCAGACACTTTAGTTTGGCGTAAAAGTTTAGGAAATACAGATATTCTTTCGGAAAACTACTTGCGTCATCCTGCCTATGCAGACTACCCTGTAGTTGGTGTTAGTTGGTTGCAAGCTAATGAGTACTGTAAATGGAGAACCAATATCGTTAATTTAAAAACCTTGATAGACAAGGGGAACCTGAAAAACATTTTTGATCTAGATACCGTTAGTAACTTTTTTGATACAGATGTTTTTTTAGCAAACGACAGCAAATTATTTGATGGAGATACTATTGTGTATAAAAGAGGAGTTGGAAGAACTATCCGTAAACGTGGACAGGCAAGACCAAGCAGAGACGCTTTTCAAGGAAGAAAAATTTCGAAAGCAGATGGTATTTTAACACAACGTTTTCGTTTACCAACTGAAGCTGAATGGGAGTTTGCTGCAAAAGCGAATGTAGAAAACAGAGAGTACAATAACATTAGAGGCCGTAAAAAATACGCTTGGAACGGAAAATATACCCGTGCTAAGAGCAAAAGAAACAAAGGAGACCAGTTGGCCAATTTTAAACAAGGTAAGGGTGATTATAGTGGTCCTTCTGGATGGAGTTCTGATGGATCTGATATTCCTAACCAAATAAAATCATACCCTCCAAACGGTTTCGGATTGTACGACATGTCTGGTAACTTGGCAGAGTGGGTTGCAGATGTGTACAGACCAATTATAGACAACGAAGCAAACGATTTCAACTATTTTAGAGGGAATTTATTCACCAAAAAACAAATTGATGAAGAAGGGAATTTAGTTTTTGCGGGTGAACAAGAGGGTGCTCAAATAGCACATGACACCTTACCAAACGGAAAAATTGTTCCTAAATACTTACCAGGAACTATTAAATACATCCCAATTACAAAGAATGATGCTGCCATGCGAAGAAATTTCTCAAAAGCAGACAACACTAATATTGGTGATGGTGACGTCAATTCTACTCGTTTTTACAAACATGATGAAGATGTTATTGCTTCCAAAGCAAGCATGTACAACTCGCCTAAAGCATCTACCAGAGTTATAGATACTAAAACAGGAAAAATTCTTTTGGTAAACGATTCTAAAAAAAGGTCTACTTTAATTAGTGATAAATCTCGAGTATATAAAGGAGGGTCTTGGTCAGACAGAGAGTATTGGCTAGATCCTGCACAAAGAAGGTATTTACCGGAGTATATGGCAAGCAACTATATCGGATTTAGATGTGTGGCAGACAAACTAGGGCCGCTTTCTTCAGGAAAAAGAAAATCTAGAAACCCAAGTAGATAAAACTAACAATATCATAAAGTACAACCTCATTGTTTTTTAATAATGAGGTTTTTTTTATCTTTAAAAAATGAATATACCTCAACTTTATCGCTATTATTCCGAACACTTCTTGGCAGATACAGATACTAGAAGTATTAGAAAAAACACAATGTTCTTTGCCTTGAAAGGCCCCAATTTTAATGGAAATACATTCGCTGAAAAAGCATTGGCTCTTGGCGCAAGCTATGCTGTAGTAGATGAAAAAGAATACCAAATACATCCCAATATCTTCTTAGTATCCGATGTTTTAACTACCCTCCAAGACTTGGCCAAATACCACAGGCAACAGCTAAACACAACTATTATTGGATTAACAGGTAGCAACGGAAAAACCACTAGCAAAGAGTTGATCCATGCTGTGCTTTCAAAAAAATACAACACAGTAGCCACCAAAGGGAATTTAAACAACCATATAGGGGTTCCGCTTACATTATTAGCCATGCACCCAGATACTGAAATGGGGATTGTAGAAATGGGGGCCAATCATCAAAAAGAGATCGAATTTTTATCAAATATCTGTGTACCCGATTATGGATATATTACCAATTTTGGTAAAGCACATCTAGAAGGTTTTGGAGGGTTAGAAGGAGTCATTGCAGGAAAAAGCGAACTGTATACCTTTTTAGAAACACACAACAGCACAGCATTTATAAACCCAGAAGATCCTTTACAGGTGTCAAAAACCAAGGCGTTTCTTACCATTCCATTTGCAAATGACATTCAACTTATAGCTGCAGCACCTTTTGTAGCAGTAGCCTTTAAAAACCAAACTATACAAAGCAATTTAGTCGGCAGCTACAATTACGCAAACATTGCTATTGCCATTACTGTCGGAAATTATTTTAAAGTACCCCAAAAAGACATACAAGTAGCTATCGAAAATTACGAACCTACTAACAATCGATCGCAATATATTCAACAGGAAACTAATACCATTATTTTAGATGCCTACAATGCCAATCCATCCAGTATGCAAGTGGCCTTAGAAAATTTTAAAACGGTGAATACTGACCAAAAAGTAGTAATTCTAGGAGACATGTTCGAGCTAGGTTCAGAGAGCCGCAAAGAACACCAAAACATTGTTCAGCTTGCGCTAGATATGGAATTCAAACATTGTTATTTTATAGGTAAACATTTTTCTGAAACCCAAGAAAATGCACATTTGTTTGAAACGTTTGAGGAGTTTGCAGCATATGTACAAGGGCTCCCTATACGTAATAGTACTGTATTAATAAAAGGCTCTAGAGGCATGCGCCTAGAGCGCGTTATGGAGTTGCTGTAGTCGCAGTGCGTTGTACTACTGTGGGTTTGTTGTTGTATTAAAATAACACTTCTTAATGACAGTGCGTACCTCATGTCATTTCGACTATAGCGTGAGCGGAATGGAGACTTCTCGACTACGCTCGAAGTGACATTTCGTTGATCTACTGTGATTACGTTACTTTAATAAAATAACACTTCTTAATGACAATGCGTTCCTAAATGTCATTTCGACTGGAGCGCAAGCGGAACGGAGAAGTCCCAGAGCATCATGAGACTTCTCGACTACACTCGAAGTGACATTTAGTTCCTAAATGTCACTTCCTTTTTGTGGTATGCTAATAAATTATCAATAGGTCTTTGAATAACATCAGTAATGACATGACCGTTTTTAACGGCCACTTTCTCTAAAATATCCCTGAAATAAAAAGCAATAGAACCAATAAAGTACAATGGCGTATTTGCGTCTTTTTCATAAGGCAACACACGGTATTTAAAAAACTCTTGAAATCCGTGTTTTATAATTTTTTTAATGTATTTTTCCTCTTTAAAGGCAAACATAAACTTTGCAAAAGAAGCCAAATACATGTTCGGATTCGGCATTCTGTATAAGTTTTCTTTAATGACATCTGCATCCAAGTTAAACTCCTCCCGAAAACGAGCCGCCATCACTTTGGGCATTTTATCATAAAAATACTCACGCAGCAATAGCTTTCCAAAGTAATTCCCACTGGCTTCATCCATTAAAACATAACCTAAAGAAGGGGTTTTCATTTGAAGCTGTGCTCCGTCAAAATAACAACTGTTAGAGCCTGTACCTAGTATACAAACAAGCGCAGGTGTTTTTCCTGTTGCTGCATATACAGCAGCCAACATATCTTCAGCAATGTGTATTGTTGCATTTACAAAAATAGACTTTAATACCTCTTGCAAAATCTTAGCGGGTTGTGCAGTACCACAGCCTGCTCCATAAAAATGAATCTCGGTTACTTCTTCTTTAATATTGATGAGCTGAAACATGTTTACAATTCTGTTGTTCAGCTCCTCTCTAGCCACTACAGCAGGGTTTAATCCTAAGGTACGCACTCTAATAACCTCTTCTTTTTGGGTGTCTAGAGCAATCCAGTCTGCTTTGGTAGAACCACCATCTGCAATTAATATCATAATTTGACTATTTTTTATCAAATATATTGCAAGTTCTTTTGCGAAACAATAGCAAAGAAAACTTCAATCGTTTTCGTACTTAAAAACAAAAAAGGTTTTTACAATTTCTTGTAAAGACCTTTTTTAATAAGGATAATTCGTAATTATGCGTTGTCCCAATCCTTTTTAAAATCTTTTAAAAAATCTTTAGCTAAAACATACCCTAGACTTCCAATAAATCCTAAAAAGGTATAGATAACTAAGATTAATGCTTTTTTAGGTCCTGCTTTTTCTTTCGGAATAGATACTGGTTTTAATATGGTAAAAATCGGAGTATCTTTCTTTACCTGCAAACGCTGTGTTTCCAATTGCTTTGCCAGCTCTGTATAAACGGTAAAAGCAATATCGTATTCTGCTTGTAATTGCATGAGTTGCGATTGTGCCAAAGCTGTATTCATTCCTCTATTGCTGTCTTGAAAAGCAGCATAGGCAGTTTTCTTGGCATTGAATTCTCTCTCTTTCTCAGCAAAACGCTCTTCAATGTATTGGAGTTGCTCAATAGACTTTTGGGTTTTAAATTGTAGGGCATAGCGTTGCAATAAATTTTGTGCTTTTAACGCCAATTGTGCACTCGCCTCTGCTTCAGGTAAGGTAGCTGTTAATGATATAAAACCTTCTTTAGCATTTACGTTTAACTGAATTTGCTCGTCCAATTGTTTTATTAAAGCAGCTTCCTCTTTCGTTAAACGTAAGATGGTATTTTTAGAGGGTGCTTTTACTTTAGCAACCTCATCACTTTTTAAAGCGCCAATAATTACCCCTGGTAAACCTAGCGTGTATTTTTTTAGGTTGGCTAAAAATCCGGGTGAATAATGGTTTTCGTAATAGGCTTGGTACGTAAGGGTACTGTCTATGCCTTCTATGGTTAATGGAGTATTGAGTAGCTCTAACTTAAACGGAATGCTACTCACGATTTCTGGGTACAATTCTGGCGAAATCTCTCCTCCAGAACTTCCTCCACCGCCTAAATTAATTCCTGCTAAAGAGGCCAAACCTCCTAGATTTCCTCCTACAGAACTAGACTCAGTAACTGGGACAATAGTGGTAGAGGTCGAAAAATAATTTTTAGACAATAGTGCTATAAATAGCCCTAAGCCAAAAAATAAGGCTGTGGCTCTCATCACCAACTTACGTTGCAGCCAAAACTTTTTTAATAGTGCTACAATATCAATACTATCTTCTTCGTTTACTGTGTGCGATTGTTTTACATCACTCATAACTAAAATAGGGTTTACTTATTTGGCGGCGGTTAATGATTGAATGATTAAAGCTAATGTAGCAATAGTAGAGGTAATACCCAATACTTCTTGGGTAGACATTCTTTCTTTTTTCTCACGTTGTGGAACAATAATTTCTGCGCCTTGGTCTACTTTCGGATAAAACTTAAAAAATAAAAACTTTTTTAATGTTTTTATCTCCCCATTGCTATAGCGAACGTATAAGTTAGACTTTTTTGCAGTATTTGTAAAACCCCCAGAGTTACGAATATAGTACTTTAAGCTTTGTTTTTTGTTGTATTGAACCAAAGAAGGCACCAAAACTTCTCCTATAATTTTCACTGTTTCTTCTACTTCTGGAATAACAAGTTCATCACCCGATTTCAGGTATAAATCGATAAGTGTACCAGGATTTTTTAAAATGGCTACCAAATCGATACCAATAGAGAATACCTCTTTGTCTTGAGTTACTTCCATTTCAAGATCCCTTAAATTATAGTCAATTTCTTCATTAGACGATGCATTGTTTTTTCGGAGTAAAGTTGCACCTTTTAAATACGCAAATTCAGTAATACCACCTGCTCTTTGAATCAGATCTGAAATACGTTCTTTTTTTTTCTCCAAAGTGTATGCACCAGGATACAACACTTGTCCGGTAACTGAAACTATTTGTTGTGTGGTATACCCTACTGCATTTCGAACGGTAATTACATCAAACGGTTCAAAGTAAAAAGGTTTCCCGTTGTTTAAGGCTAAGTTTTCTTTAGACGAAATGGTAAATACTTTACTCAATGTTTTATAACTTCCGTCTTTTAATCGTCTCGACACACTTACTTGCGTTGCATCTGCACTTTCTTTTAATCCGTCAGACAAGGCAATAACATCCTCAATTTGCATTTTTTCTACAAACGGAATGCTTCCAGGAGTATTTACAGCGCCATTAATTTGCACCAAACGTGCTTCTCTAAGGTTGTTTTTATTAAACACTTTGATTTCGTCTTTGTTTTGCAAAGGAATACCAGTAGTACCTGCTAGTACCTCCGCTACTGAAAACGGAATGTTCTCTTGGGTAGCGTCTTCATAGGTTCTTACCAAAAGACCACGTTCTACAAATGCTTCTGGCGTTATGCCTTTCGTTTTAGCAAATAAATCTTGCAAGGTCATGTTAGGCGTTAACTCAAAATTACCAGGGCGCAATACCTCTCCAGAAATGGTTACTTTGTTGGTATAGGTATCTAACACCTCTTGCACTAGAATTTTATCTCCAGGTTGTAAAACAAAGGTACTGGCTTTGTTGCGCGTAATTTCTTTTACTTCTCTTTCTAACCCGTTAAGGCGCTCTACCACTAACAAATCGGTATAAGCTTTTGGCGTAAAGCCGCCAAAATAGGCAATTAAATCGGCTAGGGTTTCTGCATTTTTCACCTCATAGATTCCAGGTCTTTTTACAGCCCCTTCTACAGTAATTAAGTTTTTGTAAGGTCCTACCAATAAAACATCTTGATCTTGTAGGGTGCTGTTTCCATTTTGGGTACCGTGTACCAAATATTCATAAATATCTAAGGTACTTATCGTTGTATTACCACGCACCAATTTCACTTCTCTAAAAGTACCGAGTTTGGTAGGCCCTCCAGCCACATATAAGGCATTTAGCACGGTAGATAATGAATTTAACGCATAGGTTCCTGGTGCTTTTACTTCACCAATAATATTTACCTGTACTGTTCGTATTTTAGAGACGGTTACATTGGTATAAATTTTAGTGTAGCTGTCTTTGGCTGCTGAAATTCCAGCATGCTTTTGCTTCAGCTTGCTTACAATTTTACGATCGGCATTGGCCAAAGAAAATCCGTTTACATAAATATATCCTACTCCATTAATTTTTATATACCCTCTTTGGTTTACGCTAGCTTTGTAGGTAATTTCTGTAGCACCCCACAAATCGATCATTAGCTCATCTCCAGGACCAATTTGATAGGTAGCAGGCACTGCCATGTTGGTACTAGGAGCAAAGGCTATTTTAGCGTTCTCAAAAAAGGAATACCCAAATACTTGTGTCCCTGTGCTTTTATTTTGTACTACCTGTCCGTTTTCTACTCCATAAGGTTCGGCTACTTTTTCAGCTACCGTTTTTGCAGCAACAATTTGTTCTTCCTTTTGGGGAATCATTTTTAAACTGTTTACACGTCGTTTAAACTCCGCCACTTTAGAGGAAGATATGCCTTGCACTTGCGCCATTTTTTCTACTTGGGGCATAGTATACCCGTTTTTTTGAATGGTTTCCCAGTAATTGGAAATCTCATCATCTGACAAACTATTGATGTCTATATTTTTTAAGGTAGATAAGTCTTGCGTAAAGGCAATAGTGGTCATGCAAGCAAACAACCACGCAAAAAGAAAATTTCTTTTACTTCGATTCATCGATTCTATTTTTTGGTAAAAATAATTATTTATTAATAGGAGTGCTAATTTTTAATACAGAAACTATAGCAGACACGGTAAGAGCTGTTTTAAAAGAAGAAAATACGAATTAACTTTAACTTCTTATTAAATTTCAGTTGTTTTTCGGCACTTATATTGGGTGTAGGATGGCTTATTTTAAACAAAAATCGACGTAGTTTTACCTTTATTCGTTTTGGACCTAAGCGTTTGTTTACTATAAATAACGATACTGTTAACACCAAATAACTTGCCAAGAGCACAATGCTGGCTGTACCCAAATCATATTGCAAAAGCGCTGCATAGACTACCCCAATAAGTATGATATTGATACCCCCTGCCAATAACGACGCTTTCGCGTGCGATAAGCCTGAATCTATCAATACATGGTGCAGGTGATTACGGTCTGGACTAAAAAAAGGTTTCTTATGGATTTTTCGGATGCATACCACGCGCACGATATCAAAAGCAGGAATGCTTAAAATAGCCAATACCAATAATGGAGTTTCAGAACGGCCAATTCCAAGAGCATCAACAGGACTATACCCTACTGAAAGCAATCGCATGGCTAAAACACCAAATAACAATCCTAAGATGAGAGAACCGGTATCTCCCATAAATAACTTGCGTTTACTAGAGAAATTGAATCGTAAAAAGGCCAATAACATTCCTACAATTACAACACAAAGTCCTACATAAAAATACAATCCTATGATAAAAAAGGACAGTCCAAAAGCACTAGCTACCACAATACCTATTATAGAAGCCAAACCATCGATACCGTCAATTAGATTATAGGCATTAATAAGAGAAACATACAAAAAAGTGCTAAATAAAACGGAAACCAAAGTTGGTAGGGCTGTAATGCCTAGAAAACCATGTAAATCCGTTATCCTAAATTCTGGGTGTACTAATAAAGCACATATAGCAATCCATTGCCCTAGTAGTTTTGCTTTGGGAGAAATATCTTTTAAATCATCTTTTAGACCTGTAAAAAAGATTACAGAAATAGCAAATAGAAGTGTTCCTATGAGCCATCCATTTTCTTGACTAAATGATAAAATAAAAAACACAAGTAATGCAATGTAAAAAGAAACACCACCAAAACTGGGTGTAATGGAAGTATGGGAACTTCTATTTTCTGGAATGGCAACAAAACCTCGTTTTAAACTAAGGGTTCGTACCTTTGGTAATAATTGACTAACGAGTAGGAAGGTTCCTAAAAGTAGCAATAATAAAATTACTTTTTCTGATATTAACATTACAATTTTTCTTTCTTTAGCAGTACAAAGATATAAAATTATTGTTTACCAAGATTGAAATGCCTTAAAAATAATTTTTTACAAATGGATAAAAGCGTGTGTATTTGGAGAAATGGTGACACTTTTAAATTGAAATTCAGGCTTAAAATTGATGTTGTTTAGAGATAAAATGTGAAAAAGCAATAGATTTATGACTACAATCCGTAGTCTTTTCAAAAATAAATACAATTTAACTACTTAATTACCTGTATTTTAACTTTTTTATTTTAAATAAATAACGTATATTATAGTATCATAACTTGTTATAATTTAGCTCATATTTTGTTAAATTATAAAATAAAACAAGTTATACTCATCTTAAATAATTAAAATAACATATGTTATATGCACGTTAATTTCTATAAAAAACCACAAATAAAGACACGTAAGACACCCTTAAAAGTAGAAAAATCTGTCTTATTTTTAGATTATTTAAATCATTTTATTTCCAATGCAGCTACAAAAAGAGTTCGAGGATATGGGACGGTTGGACTGTCTTATAATACAATTCGGACTTATAAGTCGTTATTTAGAATTGTAAAAGCGTATGAAGTGGATAAATCAGAGCAATTGTACTTGGATTCGATTGACAAATACACCGCTGAATCTTTTACCCGTTTTCTGAAAATTGAGCAGCAGTATAGTGATAATTACTGTGGACAACTCTTGAAATTATTGAAGATTATTTTACGTGATGCAGAGAAAAGTGGCTTGGATATACACCCCTATTCCAATTATATTGAATCTTTTAAACAGAAAAGTTCCGATCGAATTTTACATGTTTTAAATCCAGATGAAATAAAAGCATTAAAGAAATTAAGAGATATTACTGGAGAATATAGAGATACTTATAAATGGTTATTGATTGGACTCTCCATTGGACAAAGGGTATCAGATTTGCTAAAATTAACTCCAAGGAATCTTAGAAAGGCACCGAGTGGTCTTTATATAGATATTGTTCAGCAAAAAACAAAAAAAGCAGTGACTATTGGTGTTGCAGATCCTTTGGTTATAGAAATTTTAGAAAAAGAATTTCCGAAAAAAATATCACAAGTGGTACTTAACAAACAAATTAAAGGATTGTGTAAAATGGCAGGAATTAATGAGACGGTAAGTGGATTTAAAAACAATCCGAAGACTAGAAGAAAGGAAATTGTAAATGCCCCAAAATATGAATTTGTAACTTCACATATTATGAGACGCTCTTTTGCGTCTAACTATTATGGAAAAATTGAAACGCCGCTACTAATGAATATCACCGGACACTCAAAAGAAAGCACATTTCTGACTTATATTGGAACGCATCAGAATAAAGACGCACTAGCAGATTTATTTATGCAACAGGCGGGAGTTATTTGGTAATATTTTTTTAAAACCCAACTGAATCATTTTTTCTTTATACCAGTTTTTATCGGTGAGTCTCCTATACAACCAAATTCGATATTCTTTATAAATTACAGCTTTATAAAAAATATTTAATCTTTTTTTTATAAAAAGATAAACTTGAATCCTTTTGTTTTTTCTTTTTGTCGCTTTTGGATTGGAAAACTGTTTTTGAAAATGATTTAAATATGCGGTTGTCTTTTTATTATTAGTGTATAATAAACTACCTGGACTATTAAAAATCTCGCAACACGCTGCTAAGAAACAATTCAGCGGATGTTTTAGTTTATCTAAATGCTGCATTGCTATCATTGCATTTGTTTTTTTTGACAATACAAAAACATCATAAGCATTGCGGAGTGCCATTGTTTTATAATGAAAACCATTGTCGTTTATTTGATTGGCAATAATGGACAAGTTTAATTTGTTGGCATAACTCAAAACACTAACCCCTTCAATTTCTTGATAATCTTTTGCTACAAAATTGTAATTAAAATACTTTCTATATTTTTTCGCTGTTAAAATTTCAGAATGAATTTCTATGGCTGCTATCCACCCCTCTTTTTGAAGTCTCCTATAATGATTATCACCTGGGATATAATAATGGTATTTATTTACTTCAGCATATCCAAAATCTCTTAAAATAGTAATTGCATTTGGATAGTCTTTTTTTGAAAAAATAAAATCAATGTCACCCACCATACGTTCTGCAATATCTTCATAAATACCCGCTAGTAAGTTTGCAGTTCCTTTTAAAAAAATAGGTGTAATATTATTCGCTACTAGTAAGTTATTTAATTCTTTGGCTTGAGTTATAATTTTTAAATTTCTATTTCTATTTAAATCTGTTAAGTGCTCCATATAGTTTACCAACTGCTGGGGTAAATAACTTAAAAAATCGGCACGTTTTAAATTACAATACAATGCAGTAAAGACGTAATGCGCTGTGCTCACTTTAACGACAGTATCCCAATCTACATCTGTTGTTTTCAAAATCAACTCTATTTCATCTTTGTTTTTTTCTTCAAATGAAATGGTCAAACATTTTGCAATAAAATAAAGGGATTCTTTATAATTCAATTGATTATTTTTTGGCAAGAAAAAGATTACTTAGTTGGGTCTGGATCTCGAAGCATGATAGGTTGATCATCAATCTCTTTTAATTTGTTTAAAGTAAACTTATCTCGAACAGATTTTGTTTTTGGAAAAATATAATTAGACAAAGTTACAAAGAGTTTTACACGTTCTGTTTTGGTAAGCTTTTCTTGGTTTACTAATAAGTCATCTAATACTTTTTCATAAAGAAGCTCCATCTTTTCCTTAATGGAAGGTTCCTCTTTTTTAGCAGGACCTCGTTTGGATTTCTTACCTGCTTTTTTTGCTGAATTTTGATCGAATGGCATATGTATTAAAATTAATTCTTGATTTAAAGATAAACAAAAATTACTTTTTTAACAACCAACTACTCGACTGTATTTTATCTCCTAGACCGTCTACTAAGTTAATCCCCATCTGATCACAAATAGGTCTTTCTGGAATGGTGTTGTTATTTTGGTCTCCTCCATTAGCAAAACTCAAATCATAGTTAGAACCAAAGTCTAGGGCTATCTTTTCAATGGTTTTACAGACCCTTCTGTCTTCATCAATTGATAAAACACAATGATCTACAGATTTTATATTCGAGACGATAAAAACACGCTCTTGTTCTTTTTGAAATTCTTTAGACCCTTTTAATGCTCTTTGGTGATCATTATTTACAATCACAAACAATTCATCAGCAAGAGCTTTGGCATTGTTAAAATACTCAATATGCCCTTTGTGTATCGGGTTGAAATACCCAGAAACAATTATTCCTTTTTTTTTACTCATGTTATTGTTAATTATCTTCCAAAATCGTCTTGCACTCTAATAATATCATCTTCATCTGAAGGATGGGTAGCATCTGTGTGTTGCCAAATTTCTGCAACCACACAATAGTCATCTAAGCCAATCAAACGATGTCTTTCCCCTTGTTTTAAAATGATTTGATCTCCTTCTTTATATTCTTTCACCTCATTCTCTTGATCCGAATCACTTCTTATAATCCCAGCAGTTCCTTTGTAAACTTGCCAAATTTCAGCACGTCTGTTATGATATTGCCAAGACAAACGAGCATTGGGTTTTACAATCAATATTTTTGGACTCAATTTTCCACCTATTTTTAAGGTATTTACGTCTATACCTTTAAAGAATTTATTAGAAAAATCTTGTGCTTGACTTTCATCAATTACTAAAAATCCACCCCAGGGTCTTTCAAAATCATGAGAAACTACATTGAATCCTAAAGATTCGATCTCTTTTTTTAATTCAACATACATATATATTTATTTAATGTACATTTTTTGATAATATGCTTGATAATCTCCAGAGGTAACGTTATCCATCCATTCTTGATTTTCTAGATACCAAGCTACAGTTTTTTCAATGCCATCTTCAAATTGTAAAGATGGCTCCCAACCCAGTTCGTTTTTAAGTTTAGTTGAGTCAATCGCATAACGTACATCATGCCCAGCTCTATCTGTTACATAGGTTATTAATTTTTCAGAGGCGCCTTCTGCTCTTCCTAACAAGCGATCTACGGTTTTAATGATCACTTTTATCAAATCTATGTTTTTCCATTCATTAAAGCCCCCAATATTATAAGTCTCTCCTAATTTACCCTTATGAAAAATAACATCAATAGCCCTTGCATGATCGTTTACAAACAACCAATCTCGAACATTTTCTCCTTTACCATAAACCGGTAGTAGTTTATTATTGACAATATTATTGATGAATAACGGAATTAATTTCTCAGGAAACTGATACGAACCATAGTTATTAGAGCAATTAGATATAACAGTAGGCAAGCCATAGGTGTCCGCAAATGCTCTTACAAAATGATCTGAAGAGGCTTTGGAAGCAGAATACGGAGAGTGAGGATCGTAAGCTGTTTCTTCTGTAAAAAAACCTTCCTCTCCAAGAGACCCATACACTTCGTCTGTAGACACATGATAAAATAAATGATTAGAAAAATTCCCATTCCAATGCTCTTTTGCAGCTTGTAATAAACTGAGTGTACCCATTACGTTGGTTTGTGCAAAAGAGAAAGGATCTTTAATAGATCGGTCTACATGAGATTCTGCCGCTAAGTGAATTACATCTGTAATACTATATTCTTTAAAAAGTATTTTCATTCTTTCAAAATCGCAGATATCTTCTTTGAGAAAAGAATAATTATTATAATATTCAACATCTCTTAAATTTTCAAGATTTCCTGCATAGGTTAATTTATCAAGATTGTATATGTTATAATCTGGGTATTTACCTAAAAATAATCGAACTACGTGTGATCCTATAAATCCAGCACCACCCGTTATTAAAATATTTTTCATAGTTTTTAGCTTATTTGAGAATTTAATTTTTTAATACACTTATCCAAAGAATCTCTCCAATATGGAATGGTAACATTAAAATCTTTTTTTATCTTAGTTTTGTTTAAAACAGAATAATGGGGTCTTTGGGCTAGAGTGGGATAATCCTTTGTTTCTATTGGTAAAACCCTGCAATCTAATTTATTAATTTCCATAATAGCAGCTGCAAAATCATACCAAGAAGCAACCCCTTCATTAGAAAAATGATAAATTTTCCCAGATTTATCAATGCGACCATGTTGATTTGACAAAATCTCCAAACAAATATTTGCTAAATCACCTGCAAAGGTTGGTGTTCCTATTTGATCAAAAATTACGTTTATCTTTTCCTTTTCTTTCCCAAGACGCATCATTGTCTTTACAAAGTTATTCCCATAGGCTGAATATAACCAAGATGTTCGAATAACTATGCCGTCTGTAGTTGAATTTATAACTGCTAATTCACCTTCTCTTTTTGTTTTACCGTAAACACCAATTGGACAAACTGAATCTTTTTCATCGTAAGGAAAAGATTTTGTTCCATCAAAAACATAATCTGTTGAAATATGAATGATTTTTCCATTAACATTTTTCATAACCTCAACTAAATTTGAAACACCTTTAGTATTTACTTTTCTAGCATTTTCAGCATCATCTTCGGCTTTATCTACAGCAGTATATGCAGCACAATTAATAATAGCCTTTATATTATTTTCAATAACAAAAATATTTATAGCATCTATATTGCAAATATCTAATTCTGGTAAATCTGCAAAAATAAAATTTAGGGGCTTAAAGTTATGATGGCAATCTTTAATTTCGGACCCCAACTGACCATTTGCCCCAGTAACTAATACATTCATAAATTTTAAATTAATAGTTAAAAGGATTATCTAAAGAAGCTAATGTTGGTAACTTTATGTCTTTATCAGATAATTTTACCTCATTTACTGATAAATTCCAATCAATTTTTAAATTCGCATCATTCCAAATAATTCCCGCATCATGTTCAGGTGCATAGAGATTATCTACTTTATACGCAAAAACAGCAGTATCGCTTAATACCGCAAAACCATGAGCAAAACCTCGAGGCACAAACAATTGTTTTTTGTTTTCTCCTGAAAGTTTAACAGAAACATGTTTGCCATAGGTTGGTGAACCTTTTCTAATATCTACAGCCACATCTAGTACCTCTCCTTTAATACATCTAACCAATTTTGCTTGAGTAAAGGGTGGTTTTTGAAAATGTAAACCTCTTAAAACCCCTTCAGAAGATTTAGATTCATTATCCTGAACGAAATTAACTGAGCCAATGTTTTCTTCAAAAGATTTTTTATTAAAAGACTCTAAAAAATAGCCTCTATCATCTCCAAATATAGTGGGCTCAATAATTACAACATCTGAAATATTAGTTTTTATAAATTTCATCTAACTCTTTTTTACTAGGTTCAGAAGGTATTGACCGTAAGCATTCTTTTTCAATGGCTCAGCTAGTTTTTTTACTTGATCTTCGTTAATATATCCCATTCTGTAAGCTATTTCTTCCAAACAAGCGACTTTTAATCCTTGTCTTTTTTCAATAGTCTCTATAAACTGTCCTGCCTCCATTAAAGAATCGTGAGTGCCTGTATCTAACCATGCGAAACCTCTACCTAATAATTGAACTTTTAAGTCATTTCTCTTTAAGTACTGCTGATTTACTGTTGTTATTTCTAATTCACCTCTATTTGAAGGTTTAATTGATTTGGCAATTTGTATAACATCATTCGTATAGAAATACAAACCAACCACTGCATAATTAGATTTTGGGTTTTCTGGCTTTTCCTCTATAGAAGTAACTAATCCAGCATCATTAAACTCAGCAACACCATATCTTTCTGGATCATTTACATAATATCCAAATACAGTTGATTTTCCTTGAGTAACATTCTTTGTTGCGTTTTTAAGTGTTTCTGAAAAACCATATCCATAAAAAATATTATCGCCAAGCACCAAGCACACATCATCCGTTCTAATGAAATCTTCACCTATAATAAAGGCCTGAGCTAGACCATCAGGACTTGGTTGTTCTTTATAAGTTAAAGTAATACCTATTTCATTACCATCTCCCAATAATTTTTGAAAATTCGGTAAATCTTCAGGTGTAGAAATTATTAATATGTCTTGAATCCCCGCTAACATCAATACAGATAAGGGATAATAGATCATCGGCTTATCATAAACTGGTAATAATTGTTTAGAAACTCCTTTGGTAATCGGGTATAATCTTGTACCACTTCCTCCTGCTAATACTATTCCTTTCATATATTTGATTAAAAAAGTTTGCTGTACTGTGTACTTATATAATTCCAAGTATATCTCTCTTGAGCTATAATTTTCATGTTTTGGCTTATATTGGTTAACTGTTTTTCATCAGTGTCTTTTAATAATAAGATCAACTCATTTACATTATTAAAATACATCGCTTTATTATCAGTTGTCTCTTTATTATAATCAGCACCATATGCAAAAATTGGTAAACCTAAATACATCGCTTCAACTAATGAAGGATTTGTACCTCCTGCACTATGACCGTGTAAATATATATCACAATTACTACGGAACTTATTTAATTCTATTTGATCATAAATCGGATCTAAAAGAAAAATATTTTTATATTTTGAAAATTCATTCCTTAAATTTTTACCGTATTCACTATTTAACCAGTTTCCAACACAAATAATTTTTCTTTCAGGCAACATAGAGAAAGCTTTTAGAATGATATGTATATTATTCTCTGGTTCTATTCTACAAACCTTAAATGAGTAATTTTTAGCAAAAGGGTATTTTGATAAAAATATTATATCTAAAGACTCTTTTGTTACATGATCTGATCCATAAGCAATTAAATGACCTTTAGTATAATCGTATTCAGTTTTCACATAGTCTAGTATTACTTTATTATCAACTATTACTTCATCAGCATATTTAACAGCTATCTTCTCTGATAATTTCAAAAACCACTTTGCAACCCCGCCCCATTTTGCACGTTTCCACTCTAAACCATCAATATTAACCAATATTTTAACATTACTTATAAGCTTAACAATAGGCAAAACTAAACATCCAGAAACACCAAGGATCAAAAGCGTATCAGAGTTTTTTATAGATTGAAATATTGAAATGATATCGTAGGGTATACTTTGTATGCCGTTTGCTTTTAAATTTATATATTTTAGTTTGGCATTATTATGCTGCTTCAATTTTGAAGTAATATTATTACTACTACAAAAAACTGTCATATCAAACTTAATACCTATTTTTTTTGTTAAATACTCAGCTAAAGTTTCAAAACCTCCATATTTGGCTGGTATACCAACTGTCCCTATTATACTAACTTTCATTTTCTAGATAGATATTTTGTTATTTTATCATAAGAATTATCATCAATAAATTTCTTGTAATAATCTAAAGAATTAAAACTCATCTTAATTAAATCATCTCTCCTGTAAACAAAATCTTTTATTAATTGCTTTATTGATGAGATATTTTCAACATCATTTAAAAGGTATCCATTTTCAGAGTTATTTATTAACTCTTTAGGACCTCCAAAATTAGGAGCAATTACTGGAGTACCATAAGAAAAAGATTCTAATATTGTTAAACCAAATGTTTCAATCCATTGTGAGGGTTTAGTTAAAACGAGAGTTATTAATGCTTCTTGATAGAAAGTAGACAAATCTTTTTGAATAGAGAAAATTTTTAAATTATCTGTGATTTTAAAATTATTGCTTTTTAAAAATGATTCAATCTCATCATGAGTTGAACTAAGCACTAATTGAAAACTTAATTTTTCTGAACTTTTAGCTAAATTGATAAAAGTATCAACACCTTTAAACTTCTTAAGGCTAGAAATCATTAAAATGTTTTTTTTCTTTGTTAAATCAATATCTGTATGTTTATAACTATTAAATATTGTATTGTAAACTACAAAAGATTTTTTCACGTTACAAGTTACAGATTCTAAATATTTAGAAACAAAAATAGAATCTTGATTGTAACGTTTATATACTTTTTTAATCAATTTATAGAGAGGTTTATTTAAATTCATATCCTCGTGAATATGATTTACTATTTTTCGATGGGAAACTCGAGAAGCTAAATAAGCAGAAAAAGGTAAAATAGTGTTTAAATAAATGATATCATTTTTATTTGTTTTAAAAAGAATAAAAAAAAATATTTGAAACTGAGCTAGTAAAAAATAGAGTAAAGAAAATATCGTAACATCATGCCATTTGTATAGTAAACTATACTTACTAATTTTATTGGAGTCAATTTGACTTAAAAAACCATCAGTTTTACTAGTTAAAAGCATACAATTAAATTCACCTGAATTAACAACATTTAATATTACATCTCTTAAAACCTTAGGACTACCTGTATAGTTATTTAACAAGTGAATAAATATAACTTTTTTCAAAATTTTTTATATTGATTTTATAAGTTTAGCAGGAACACCTCCAATCAGAGAGTTATTTGGAAACGACTTATTTACTACAGCTCCTGCAGCAACAATACAATTATCACCAATTTTTACTCCATCAAGAAATGTTACTTTTGCACCTATCCAACAATTTTCTCCGATACAAATACCTTTTCTTGTAGTTTCTTGTAACCTTATTGGCTTATCTTTTAGATTAAAAGTATGGTTTTCTGGATGAATGCTCAAATATTGACCTGTTATCGTATCCTTTCCTATCATTACAGGTCCTGCACCACCAATATAACTATATTCACCAATTCCAACGTTTTCATTAATAAATATTGAATGACCTGTTTTATTAAAAGTCATGGAGGTGATCAAGCTAGAAAATGAACCAATACTTACATTATTCTTTAATGTAATTCCGTTTTTACCAAGTCCACTTAATGAACAATACCGACCAATTCTTACATTTTTCTCTATGATTATATTTCTTCTAAATAAAAATCTACAACCCTTATCTAGAAACAATAACTTATTTTTTTTTAATCCAAAAATACTTTTACCACGAATTAGTCTCATTAGATTGTTTAAAGTCAATACAAAAATATCTGAAGATCTTATATTAGCATCAAACTTAAAAGGTGATTTATTTTTTTTTGATATAATTTTTTCTACTATTGACTTCATATTAAAGCAAAAATTTACTTTTTTTTTATTGATTAAAAATATTTAAAATTTGTTGAATTTTTCGAAATTACATAAAACTAATCAATTTAACAGTAATGTTGATGAAATGCTGATTCAATTTAAATTTATAAAAGAAGTTTTTTAAATATTCTATTTTATTTTCCATTTTAACTTTACAAGAAATAAAACCCCTACTAGAAATAAAAGATTAGCTTTGAAAGGTCTTATTTTTGCAGTATTTAATTGAGCTCTTCTTCGTTCTATTAAAGAATCAAAAGATAAACTCATTCCATCCGCTAACATATTCAAGGTTAATTTATTAATAAAAAAAGTATTAAGTTTTTCTTTTTTTCTTAATAAGAGTTCATAGTCACCCACAATTTTATAGTTAATATCATAACTTCCAATTTCATGAAACAATCTTTTATTATGTAATGAACCTACATGCGCTGTTGTCATTTTATATTTAAATCTATCCCATTTCCAAGTTTCCCCTAAAACTTTCAAAATCTTACCGTTATTATTTATATAATTTACTTTTGAGGATATATAGTCTGTATTTGGTGGACATTTTTTTAATGAATTTAAATAAATTTCTACATAATCTTTATTTAAAATATCATCTGCTCCTACAAAAGCTAACCAGTTTCCATTAGCAATCTTTATACCTTTGTTCCATGCATCATAAATGCCTTTATCTTTTTCGGAAATATATTTGGTAATCAGTGAACTATTAGACTCAATAATATCAACTGTTTTATCGGAAGATTTACCATCTATAATTATAAGCTCAAAATCCTTAACTGTCTGGTTATTTAAACTTTCTATGAATTTCTTCAAATATGTTTCAGCATTATAGGTTGCACAAATAATTGAAATTGATTTATTTTTATTCAAAGTCATGTTTAAATTTAAAAGTTTTATTAAGACCAATAATCACGTAAACCAAGAACACAAAAGAGGTTATTTCTATACTATGGATTATTGGAAGAAGAAAATACATAGGAAAAATAGCTATCAAAAAAAATAATTGGTTCTTAATAAAAAAAGAAGATTTTATTAAAGCAACTAAAGAATTTAAATAAACAAATGCAACTATAAGGCCCATATCATACAAAATAATAAAAAAAGAACTCTCCACATTTTTATATTTATCTGTAAATAATTTACCTCTTGGTCCAACTGTTCCTTTCTCATAGCCAACAAAAGAATATTCTTTAAAGTTATCTATTGCATTTACTAAAGACTCATAATGCCCTTCTGTAGAACCATCATCATTATTAATTAAATTTTCAGTATAATCTACAAATCTACCATCAAGAAGTGTTGTATCTATTTTTACAAAAAGAAAACCCACTAAAATAATTATTGGAACAAGTTTAATTAGGTTAGAAAATTTCCTAAAGTTTATAATTAATATATATATTATTAGAACTAATAATGCACTTTTAGAAAACGTTGAAAGTAATCCTATAAAAAAGAATGTTAGATACCCAAGATTTTTCTTTTTTGATTTTCTTGGAAAATTTAAACTAAGAATTATTAAAGAGGAATAAAATAGCCCTAACTGATTGGGTCCTCCAATTGGAAATCCAGCTCTATAAATGAACTTACCTACTCCTAAAAACCAATGAAAATTAATTTCTTTAGAAGCATGCATAATACTTAAAAGGTTAGAATTGGTATAAAACAAAAATAACGAACCTATAGAAACAGAAGAGCTTAAAGCTCCTATTATCAGTATTGTTCTAATAAACTTATTTAAATCAATATAATATTTTAGATACTGTGCTAAATAAAAAACTAAGAAAACTTCAATATAAATTCTAATAAAATATAAACCATGTCCCAACTTACCCTGAAAAATCGATATTATCAGGTAAAAAACAATAAACATTGTTATAGTTAAATAAAAAAAAGATATAACTTTATTAGTTAACGCTTTTTTCTTAGTAACAAAAAGTATTAAAATTAAAATCAATAATCTAATAAGAGTAAACAAATTAGGTAAAGAAATTATTTTTCCAAGATTATTTAATAACGCACCAAATATTAGAAAAAAAACAAAGAGTGGCCAAAGCTGGTTTAATAGTTTTGATCTCGATAAAATAAATTTTACTGACATTAAAGGTAAAATGAAATTAATTCAGAACTAATTTTGCAATATTGCTACATGAATTATTATCTATTTTTTTATGATATAATAATAAGTCTGGCCCATATTCAAATTTAGGATTATCTTTTTCTAATTTAATCCAATTAAATAAATCTTTTTCACTGAAACAAATACCTCCTATTTTGTGGTCTTTTGGAGAAAAATAAAGCTCATTATCTTCCTCTTCATAATTATCATATAAGTAGAATGCTATTGGTCTTTTAAGAAATAAATAATCAATATAACAGCTTGAATAATCTGTGATTAGCATATCTGAAATAAATAATAATTCTTGTGGTTCACAGTTAACAAAAGTCATATCTCTAAAAACATCTTCATCAAAATTAATATCATCTCTAACCATTTTATTAATCATATTTGGATGAAACTTCCAAATTATTTTGATTTTATTTTTTTTAAAGTAGGAAGTTGCATTAAGGTTTTCAATAAAAATCTTAGGGTTCATTAGTCCACTTCCATAGCCTCTATGTGTAGGCATATATGTAATAACAGTATCCTCAGTACTAAAACCGTATTTCGTTCTAATTTTCAACGAATCCCATTCAAAAAAAGCATCTGTTCTAGCTTGGCCTGTGACATAAACATTATTTGATTTAAATGCAGATTGTAAAATATTTTTAAAAAAAGAGGAAGTTGCTGGTATTAAGTCAACATCAGAATGTTGAAAACCAACCACAAACTTATCCCATATTTTACTTTTAATATTTCTATTTTTCGGTAAATGTGGTTTATGATCAAATACTATTTTCTTCATTGGCATTCCATGCCACAAATTCACTATTTTTCGATTTAATTTTGGGTAAACAAATAACAAATCATCTCTACTAGTAGAAAAAACAACAACGTCTGCGATTAAACAATAGAAAACACCTTTTAATGAAACATTATGGACAACTGGTATGTTTTTGTGTTTTAACTCTTTATACAATCGCTTTGATCTTGTTATCCATATTGATTTAATATTTGTGTTATTTTTTCTTATATGATTAAAAAAATATTTTGAGTTATCTGAAAATCTTTCACCGTGGCTTGACCCATAAATCCAAAGTTTCTTTTTTGTTTTAAAAAATTTAGAAAGCAAATATGATATTATACCAATAATTAAAATAAGAAATTTCTTCATTTTTAATTTAACTTCTTTATTATTTCATTATACAGCCTTTCAGAATTATTTCCATCTTTATTTAAATGATATTTAGAGGAAATATTTTCTAAATTTTTAATTTCTCTTTTATTCTGGATTAATAATAAAAGTTCTGTCCAAGATTTAACCACTGGTAAATCTATACTTAAATAATCATAAACAAAATCTCCGTTAGAAGAAATATAACTTTCTCTATCTGGAACTAAAAGATAAATTGGTTTAACTAAAACTAAAAAATCAAAAACAATACTAGAATAATCTGAAACTAAAAAATCAAAACATTCTAAGATTTCATAAATATCATTGTTAATTTCTTCGTTACTAATTATTCTTATTAATTCAGAATCAAATGTATCCTTTATTTTAAAATAATCAAACGGATGAACTTTTAGATACAAAATTGATTTACTCTCTATAAGTTGGTCTTCAATCTTACTTTTATTTTTAACTAAAAATGAAATTATATCAAACTCTCCTTTTCTCCTATACGTTGGCATATATACACCAACTTGATAACCTTCACTCTTAAAACTAATGATTTCTTTACAAATTAAATTGTTGTTAACTGTTTTAAAGAGACCATCTAACCTTGGAAAACCAACATTATATAATGGAGATCTATTTCCAAAAACTTTTCTAAGTAATTCTTTAACATGGGAAGAACTACTACAAATAATTAAACTCCTATCAAATAAAAGTTCTTTTTTTAAAAAAGGGAAAAAAAACATCATTTTCAATAGTATTTTTCTCTTTTTTATGGCATGCTCTTTTTTATCTGATAACAAAACTGGTTTCATTGGAATTCCATGCCAAGTCTGTACAATTTTCATCCTTGCACACGCATATCTATTTAAATCTACCAAACCATGAGATACAACTCCAACTGAGGCTCTTGAAGAGTACCAAATACCCAAAAAACTATAAGTGTGAAAGGCTAACAAACCTTTAGCATTTAATTTACTTATAAGGTTTTTATTTTTGGACAGCCAAATAGGTTTGATATCTTTTTGTTTATTAACGTAACTATAAAAATATTTTGGATTATCAGCAAATTGTTGACCTCCCCAAGATCCAAAAACCCATATTTTTTTAGATTTAGGAATGAAATAGCTGAAAAAATATAATATGTTTCCAATTAAGTAATTAAGGAACATCTAAATTGTTTTTTTTTAATAAATATTTTTCTAGAATAACATGAAATAAAAATAAAAGCATTAGTAAGAATATTTTAAAACCAAAAATAGTAGCAGAAAAAGTTATTGGATCTGGTAATGCCTTGATAATTATAAATGCAATTGTATAGAATAATACTATATATAAATTTGAAGACTTAAAAACTTTAATTTTCAGAGTATTGTTGCCAAAATAAAAAGCTAGAATCATAGCGAATGAAAAAGAGAGTAATGTAATGTAGGAAACAGAATAAATATTAATATAATTGAATAAAAGCAAGTAAAGTACGACAGTAAAAGCTACAGTTGTAATTGCTATGATTCTATATTGTTTAATTTTACCAGAAAGATAGATACCGGCTGAAAATATAAAATAGTAGCCTAATATAAAGTGAGATAAAGAAAAAGGTAATGTATGCTTGATTGAAGGTAGATACTCTTTATTTTCTATTAATAAAAAAAAGTCTATTGCAACAAATTCTAAAGTCAAACAAAAAAACAAACCTACCCAAGTAAAAATTCTAAAAACACTATTTAGAGTATTTTTAAAACCATCTTTATTTACATTAGCAGAAACAAAAGGCAGCCAAGCCAAATTAAAAGGGGCTATTAAAAGAGCTCCTACAAATAAAGACAGCCTTGTAGCCATTCCTAATAAACCTACATCTTCGAAAGTACCGTTTAACTTTAAAACAAATCTAGTTAAACTTAAAATTATAATAAAAGAAAGAGAATTTAATAGGATTGAAAATCCAAAATTAAACATCTTTTTAAATAGAGTAGGTGAATAAGAAAAAAGGATGTATTTCTTAACTAAAAAAGCACCACTAATAAAGGCTATTAAAGCTGCTAAAGTATGTGCCAATAATATAGATTTATAACTCAAACTTGTATAAAGAACAAAAACATATGAAATACCTATAAATAAAAGTGTATATATGGTGCTTACAAAAATATAACCCTTAGGCATTTTTCTTTGTCGCAGAACTCCTAAAGGTATGGTTAAAAAAGCACCAAATGATGAAATTAAATGAACATATATTAAATCTTCTGCAAAAGTAAATATGTTTGGTAAAAAAATAATCAAACCAACAATAATTACTGTTGATAAAACAACTATTAGTAAAACAACTAAAAAACCATTAAATGGGCTTTTATCTAGTTTTTGATTATAATCTGAATATTTAAATATTGAAGTTAATACCCCATATCCATATAATATTATCAAAATATTTTTTATACTTAAAAAGTAATCTAATCTTCCAAATTCATCTGTTTTCAGATAAAAAATAATCAAGGGGAGTATCAGTATTTGAGTTGCTTTTAAAAAGAAACTACCAATTCCATAAATTGCCGTATCACCAAGTAGTTCTTTTAATTGAGACATATAACTAAATGTTTATAATAGATTCTTTTTTAACAAAGTTGTTGAAATGCCTTTTGTTCTAGAAAGGTAATCAACTTCACAATATTTTTTTAAGAAATCAAATTTACCTTTCCAATCGTCTCCCATAACAAATAGATCTATATTATTTTCTAAAACATCTTTTTCTTTCTGATTCCAATCATATTCAGGAATTACTTTTGAAACATAACTTAAAGATTCTAGAAACTCTTTCCTTTTTTCAAAATCATGAACACTTTTTTTACCTTTAATTTCATTAAATTCATCTGTTGACAACCCCACAATTAGTTCCGTTCCTAAATTTTTAGCTCGACTTAAAATTTCAAGATGACCATAATGGAGTAAGTCAAAGGTACCGTATGTTATTACTCGCTTTTCACCCTGCATTATAAAATCATCAAAATTAATATCTATAATACCATTTTTCTCCTCAAAAGCCTCTTTAATCCTGAAAAAAAGTGGTAATCTATCTAAAATCTTTTGAGGAATAAATTTAGATACCATAGTAATAGCTTTTAATCCTTCCAAAACTATATTATTAGAATCAGGTATAACAAATCCCTTCCCCATCATAAGCCCTAATGTTCTATTTCTACTTAAATCGTTTAATGCCGTTAATCCTAAATCACCAAAACCACATGCTAAGTCTACCGTTTCTGTATCCCCTCCTAATTCCTTAAGTAAAATTTTAATTTCTCTAAATGATTTTGTTAAAACTAAAAACCTAGTATTTGAGGAGTTATATTTAGCATCAATATAACCAATTAAAATAGCGTAAATATTTTTCAAAACACTCAAGTACTCCACTCCAACTACATCGTTAGAGAAATCTAAATAAATACCAGTATTTGCTGTAATTGTGCATATTTTTTTGTAACTTTTAGTACTGGAGTAACCAAAAGTAAAGATTGAATTAGCTTTATTTAATAATTCTATTGCAAATGTTGGACCTTTCATAGTAGAAATATCACAAAATGGTAACTCATCGCTAATATACTCAACAATAGTTTTATCTTCTGATATTAGACCTTTAGCAAGATTTATAATAAGTGTATCATCCGAAATATATTTTTTGTTATTTACTATAAATTCACTTATTTCAAAAGATGGAATAGCTAAAAATATGATTTTATATTCACCTATTTTTGTTAAATTTAACTCTGCAGTTAGGGATGAATTTAATGTAAAGTTAGGATAAACTAAAGAGTTTTTATTATTATTATTTATATCCTTAACCTTGTTTTTATTTGAAGAAAATAACTTTACCTCATTTTCTTTATTTGATAGCAAACAATTCGAAACTGCAGTTCCAAATTGCCCTGCTCCTATAACGGCAATTTTATTCATATATCTTTATCTTTTATGGTTTAAATTTTATAGCCACCCTCTTTAAGGTAAAGATCTTTTTTAATTAAATTAAGATCAGAAATCATCATATCCTTAATTAAGTCTTGTAAATCAAATTGTGGTATCCAACCTAACTTTTCTTTAGCCTTAGTAGGATCTCCAATTAATAAATCTACTTCCGTAGGCCTAAAGTATAAAGGATCTATTGAAAGTACTTCTTTTCCAATTTCAATCTGAAATTGTTTATTATTACAGGCCTTAACATAAGCTTTCTCGTTAACTCCAATTCCTTTAAACTCTAATTCTACACCTACTTCTGCAAAACTCATTCTCACAAACTCTCTGACTGTAGTTGTTTTTCCTGTAGCAATTACCCAATCTTCAGCTTGTTCAGCCTGCAATATCATCCACATCATGCGCACATAATCTTTTGCATGCCCCCAATCTCTTTTTGCTTCTAAATTTCCTAAATAAAATTTATCTTGAAGCCCTAAGGCTATTTTAGCTGTTGCACGAGTAATTTTACGAGTTACAAACGTTTCTCCTCTTCTAGGGGATTCATGATTGAATAAAATACCATTACACGCAAACATATTATAAGCCTCTCTGTAGTTTTTTGTGATCCAAAAGCCATAGATTTTTGCAACTCCGTAGGGTGATCTTGGATAGAATGGTGAATTCGCATCATAAAACCCTTTGTCATTCTTATTCTCTGGCATTCCTCCGTACAATTCTGAGGTAGAAGCTTGGTAGATTCTAGTTTTCTTTTCTAACCCCAATAAACGAACCGCCTCTAAAATACGTAAAGTACCTAAACCGTCTACATTTCCTACATATTCAGGGGTATCAAAAGATACCTTCACGTGAGACATCGCCCCTAAGTTATAGATTTCATCGGGCTGACATTCTTCTATAATTCTGGTCAGATTCATTGCATCTGTTAAATCTCCATAATGCAATTTTAATCGTTGATTCGGGTGGTGAGGGTCTTGATATAAATGATCAATACGGTCTGTATTTAACGAAGAAGACCTTCTTTTTATCCCGTGCACCTCATACCCCTTTTCTAACAATAGCTCTGCTAAATAAGAACCATCTTGTCCTGTAATTCCTGTTATTAGTGCAACTTTCATAATTATAACTTTATTTCTTTAATTGTATCAATATTCTCTAAAAACCATTGGTAGGTTTTTTTAATGCCGTCTTCTAACTCTGTTGAATATTGCCATCCAAGTTCTTTGATTTTGGAGACATCCATTAACTTTCTTGGCGTACCGTCTGGTTTATTGGCATCCCAAAGAATATTTCCTTGGTGTCCTGTTACACTTTGAATGGTCTCTGCCAGTTTTTTTATCGTAATATCTTTTCCAGTACCTATATTATATAAATATTCTGGTAAATTATTTTCTAAGGCATACATCACCGCTTCTGCCATATCATCTACAAACAAAAACTCTCTCATTGGAGTTCCACTTCCCCATAGCGTTACCTCTGAATGCTTATTTATTTTAGCCTCATGAAATTTTCGCAACATCGCTGGCAATACATGCGAGGATTTCAGGTTAAAATTATCAAAAGAACCGTACAAGTTGGTAGGCATTAAACTCACATACTCTTTGTTATATTGTTTGCGTATCGCTTGGCATGCTTTTACTCCAGTGATTTTTGCAATCGCATACCACTCATTAGTAGGCTCTAAAGAACCTGTAAGTAGGTATTCTTCCTTTAGGGGCTGCGGAGCAAACTTCGGGTAGATGCAAGAACTCCCTAAAAAAATAAATTTTTCAACACCTGATTTATGAGCACTATCAATGAGATTATTTTGAATCTGCATGTTCTCCATTAAAAACTGATATGGAAAATCATTATTGGCAAGAATCCCTCCAACTTTTGCTGCAGCATCAATAACCACTTCTGGCTTTTCTTTATTGTAAAAATCAGTAACTGCCTGTTGATTTCTGAGATCCAATTCAGCGCTAGTTTTTCCAATCAAATTAGAATACCCTTTAGATTCTAGCCCTCTCCAAACTGCTGAACCGACCATACCTCTGTGACCAGCAATAAATATTTTAGTTGACTTATTCATATCTTATTTATCTTCTGCTTGTTTCACTTGCTTTCTAAGTCCATTAGAGGAAAATCGGTGATCTCTGGAATTGTAATACATCTCGATTCCTTTTTCTTCACAATACCCTCTTCCTGTAAAGTTTTTATCCTGGTATTCATCTCCAATAATTCTAACATCGAGTTTAAAAGAACGTAAAATATCTTCTAAATCTTGCTCAGACACATAGGGTACAATTTCATCAACATGTTTTGAACCTTTAAGCTGAATATACCGCTCTATTATCGACTGTGAAGGCGCATTTTTCTCTGAACGATCAATCGAGGGATCTAACTGTAAACCAACGATTAAATAATCACACTGTCTTTTAGCTTCTTCCAACATTTTTACATGCCCAGCATGCAAAAGGTCAAAGGTTGAAAAGGTGATTCCTACTTTCATATTTTATTTTTCTCGACTACCACCGTTAGTCACAATTTTTTTTATCCCTATTTCAAAACGCAAAAGTATGTCTTTTTTTCCACGGCTTCGCCAATGTTAGTCACACTAACATTTTATAAAACCAACACCCTCAACCGCTTACTACTGCAATTGAAAAGACACTACCGCACCCAAACGTGTTAAGCGTGCCAAACATTTTTTACCTTGCAAAGCAATCACTGTTGCTTGCTGGTTTATTTTAGGTACTGCTACCTTATCTCCTATTTGCAAACCTACTGCCTCTTGCGTAGCTTTACCTTCTAAAAAGGCCTGCATGGCTTGTATTTCTTGGTCTCTAATTACAGCACGCTTCCCTTCTTCAAACAAATAACGCACCACACCTGGTACATCAAACACCATAGCCGTGTCCTTTTCTTCCAAACATACCAACACCATAGAAGGCAACATACAAACCGTTACCTTTTTCTTTCTATCTGACCACTGACGCACTTCCGTTCGTGTTGGCACATAAACCGCTACCCCCAAAGCCTCCAGACGCTGTGCTACTTTTAGCTCGGTTCTGGGTTTGGTATATAATACGTACCAAGAAGAAGTATTAGCGTCTTTCATTGGTACTTGTTTTTCCTATTTGATAATATTCAAATCCTTTTTTTTCCAGTCCAAACGCATTGTACTGATTACGTCCATCAAAAATTACAGACGTTTTTAATTGTGCTTTTATCTCCTGGAAATCTGGCGAACGGAACTCTTTCCACTCCGTTAACAAAATCAACGCATTGGCATCTTTTAAAACGTCATATTTTGAGGTTGCATATTCAATTTGCTGAATTCCCTTTAAATAACGCGTCTGTGCTTCTTGCATGGCTTTTGGATCGTAGGCTTTTATATTCGCACCCCTTTTTACCAATTCTTTAATAACTGAAATGGCTGGTGCTTCTCGCATATCATCCGTACCTGGTTTAAAGGCCAAGCCCCAAACACCAAACGTATAGCCTGTTAAATCGTCTCCAAATCGTGCTACTATTTTTTTCGCAATGACTCCTTTCTGTACAGTGTTTACCTTCTCTACAGCTGCAATTAATTGCGCATCGTAATCATGTGCCTTCGCAATACTCCACAAAGCTTTTACATCTTTTGGAAAGCAAGACCCTCCATAACCCGCTCCTGGATAGATAAAGTGGTATCCAATACGTGTATCTGACCCAATACCAATACGAACTTGATTGGCATCTGCCCCTACCTTTTCACAGATATTAGCAATTTCGTTCATAAAAGAAATTTTCGTAGCCAACATCGTATTTGCTGCATACTTGGTCATTTCTGCAGAACGTACATCCATGGTAATAAAACGGTCGTGTGTTCTAAAGAAAGGAGAGTACAACTGCTTTAGCAATTCCAATGCTTTGGGTGAGTCTGTACCGATTACAATACGATCGGGCTTCATAAAATCATTAATGGCAGCGCCTTCCTTTAAGAATTCCGGATTGGAAACTACTGCTATATCAAATGCAACTTTTCGCAATTGCAACTTCTCTTTGATGATGGCTTGTACGCGATCTGCAGTACCTACAGGCACCGTAGATTTATTAACCACCACTAAGTCGTGTTGCATAGTTTTACCGATAGCTTCAGCTACAGCGTCTACATATTGCAAATCTGCAGCGCCATCTTTTGCCATAGGTGTACCTACCGCAATAAAAACAATAGCCGCATTTTTAATTGCAGTCGCAATATCATCCGTGAAAAATAAAGTCTGTTGTGTACTGTTTTTTTGAACTAATGCTGCCAAACCTGGCTCAAAAATAGGAAGAATGCCTTGGTTTAATTTCTTGATCTTAGAGGCATCTGCATCTACACAAGTTACGGTATTGCCCATTTCTGCAAAACACGTACCTGAAACCAAACCTACATAACCAGCGCCTATAACAGCGATTCTCATAGCATTTATTGTTTAACAAAAAGAAATAGGCAAGAAAATACAAGTACAGCAATGTACTAAAATGGAATTTTTTGGTAGTAATCTTTCTTTTTCTTTTCAAAACAAAGATACTATTATTTTAAAACCCTCAAAATGAAATGATCGCAAATATCAAGGTTTTTTTTCGCGTTTAGGCTTTATAGAAAAAGCTAAAAAAAACAATTACTGTACCAAAGGGTGTTTAGAAAATGATGTGCATATCTTTTGGTTGCGAATGGTATGAATAATGTTTATGGATGTTTTTGCCTCTTCTATGGCAAAACCATTGCCTTTTAAAATTTCTTGGTAAGATACCGTATGCAGCTCGGTAAACCCCTGGCTAAACTCCAACTCCTGCCCATCTACCGTAATAGAACGAAACGTACGTTGTTGTTTTTCTTGAATTTCTTGTGGCAAGTCTTGCGCATCGATTGATAAAAACCAACGCACCCTAGCATTCTCAAATTCTAAATAGCCTGCCGCTTTGTGTTTTTCGTGCAAATGGGTTTCGTTGTGTTGCACCTTCCCAAAAATCCACGAGAGCATGTCAAAAAAATGAACTCCGATGTTGGTAGCAACGCCACCCGATTTTTCGGCATCACCTTTCCAAGAAATGTCGTACCATTTTCCACGAGAGGTAATATACGTTAAGTCGACCTCGTGTTTGGTCTTTGCATTTTTGGCAGCAATGTCTTTTTTCAATTGAATGATGCTTGGATGCAATCGCAATTGCAATATGGTATGAATACGCTTGCCATACTGCAGCTCTATTTCTTGCAAAGCGTCTATATTCCAAGGATTCAACACCAACGGTTTTTCGCAAATGGCATCTGCCCCTGCACGCAATGCCATTCTAATATGGGCATCATGCAAATAATTAGGGGTACAAATACTAATATAGTCTAAATACTGACCGTTTCTCTTTAATTTTTCGATATGTCGATCAAAGCGTTCAAATTCCACAAAAAAGTGAGCCTCTGGAAAGTACTGATCCATGACCCCTACACTATCAAAATTATCTAAGGCACACAACAATTGACTGTTGGTTTCTTGCATGGCTTTTAAATGACGTGGTGCGATATAGCCTGCTGCACCTATTAATCCGAAGTTTTTCATTACAAACTTTTATCTACCTGTTCTTTGGGCAAGATGCTCTTTACATCATAAACCACTGCCTTTTCTTTTTTAAATTGCTGTAAATTCAGCGTGATGAACTCTTGATGTGCCACCGCTAAAACCACAGCATCAAATTGTGCTTGGGGTGCTGTTTGTGTTGCGTTTACCGCATAAATTCGCTCCACTTCTTTAGGGTTTACCCAAGGATCAAAAACGGTAACTTTTGTTCCGTATTCTTGCAAAGAAGTAATCACATCGATGACCTTAGAGTTCCTGATGTCTGGACAGTTTTCTTTAAACGTAACGCCCAATACCAAAACCGATGCGTTTTCTATGCCTATTTTGTGCGCTACCATCAATTTGATTACTTGCGATGCCACATAGCTTCCCATACTGTCGTTTATTCTTCTACCTGCCAAGATAATTCCTGGATAGTACCCAATTTCTTGGGCTTTTTGCGCCAAGTAATACGGATCTACCCCAATACAATGCCCTCCAACCAAACCCGGTGTAAAGGGTGAAAAATTCCATTTGGTCCCTGCAGCTTCTAATACTTCTTGCGTACTGATGTTCATTAAGCCAAAGATTTTAGCCAACTCGTTTACAAAGGCGATATTAATGTCTCGTTGCGAATTCTCGATAACCTTAGCTGCCTCTGCCACTTTTATGCTAGAGGTCAAATGCGTACCTGCTGTAATTACCGATTGATATAATGCGTCTACTTTTTTTGCTACTGCGACTGTAGAGCCTGAAGTAATTTTTAAAATGTTTTCTATGGTTCTTGTTTTATCTCCTGGATTAATGCGTTCTGGAGAGTACCCAACAAAAAAGTCTTTGTTAAAGGTAAGTCCGGAATATTTTTCCAATACAGGCACACAACTGTCTTCTGTAACCCCAGGATATACGGTTGATTCGTAAATAACAGTAGCCCCTTTAGTCAACACGCTACCCACGGTTTCACTAGCTTTTAACAAAGGTGTTAAATCTGCTTGATTATTGGTGTCTACAGGAGTAGGTACTGTAACAATGTAGTAATCGCAGGCGGTTAACTCTGATGCATCTTGTGTAAAGAAGAGTCCATTTTTGTCAGTATTTGCTGTTTTTATAACAGATTGTAGTGCTGTATTTTCGACCTCTAAGGTGGTGTCTACTCCCTCTTGCAATGAAGCAATCCGACTTGCATTAATATCGAAACCTACTACTGCATATTTTTCGGCAAACAGACGTGCTAATGGCAATCCAACATACCCAAGACCAATAATGGCTATTTTTGTGTGCTCCATGAATCAACAATTGTTCTTGTACAAAGTTAAGTTTTTTAATGTTTACTTCACATACAATTTTTGATTAATCGTGAGGCTTCTGGGTTGCGCACCCCTACTGATAATGTGTTCCTCCTTGTCATTTCGCTACTGTAATGAGAGTGCGTACCTAAATGTCATTTCGACTATTACTGAAATTAAAATGTATTTTAATTGAAAGTAGCTAGCGTAGCTATAAGCGGAACGGAGACTTCTCGACCACGCTCGAAGTGACATTGCGTTAACCAACTGTGCTTAGTTTAACCTAATGACATTGTGCTCCCCTTCGTCATTTCGATTATAGCGCAAGCGAAACCCTTCTTAAAACAAAAAAATCCTGTCGAAATTCGACAGGATTGTAATTGATGTGGGCAATGAGGGATTCGAACCCCCGACCCCCTCGGTGTAAACGAGGTGCTCTGAACCAACTGAGCTAATTGCCCTAAGCGGATGCAAATATAGTATAGATTTTAAATCTACCAAACATAAAATGAAAATTATTTTATTTTTTTTCAATGAAAAAAGGATGCACTTTGTTTAACTCCTCAAAACCAGTATTATGAGACTTCTCGACTACGCTCGGTTCAACAGTATGAGTAGTGTGGCGTTGTGAGACTTCTCAGTTGTACTCGAAGTGACATTTAGTACCTAAATGTTATTTCGACTGAAGCGCAAGCGGAACGGAGAAATCCCTACTACGCTCGAAGTGACATTTCGCACCTCAATGTCAACTATTCGAAGTAATTTAAGGTTTCGTAACCATTATCCTTTAACAACTGTGCTTTTTGCATCAACTTTACATCTGATTGCATCATGTCTTTTACAAGGTCTTGCAAATCATAATCGCACTCCCAACCCAACTTCTCTTTTGCCTTAGAAGCATCACCAATTAACAAATCGACTTCTGTAGGTCTAAAATACTTAGGGTCTATAGACAACACTTCTTGGCCCACCACTAAACATTGGGGTTTCTGGACTCCGCCTGAAAAAACATTATCGTAAATTTTTCTATTTATCGATTTTATATAGCCTTTTTCATCTATACCTGATCCTTTAAATTCTAATTCCACACCAACCTCCGCAAATGCCATGCTTACAAAATCTCTGACAGTCGTAGTTTTACCCGTAGCAATTACCCAATCTTCAGGTTGTTCTGCTTGTAAAATCATCCACATCATGCGCACATAATCTTTGGCATGCCCCCAGTCTCTTTTGGCATCTAAATTTCCTAAATAGATTTTTTCTTGTAAACCCAACGCTATCTTAGCAGTAGCTCTAGTGATTTTTCGTGTAACGAAAGTTTCACCACGCAAGGGAGATTCATGATTAAACAAGATGCCATTACAGGCATACATTCCATAAGCTTCTCTATAATTCACCGTTATCCAATAGGCATACATTTTTGCAACAGCATAAGGCGATCTCGGATAAAAAGGAGTCGTTTCCGTTTGTGGTACTTCCTGCACTTTACCATACAGCTCTGAAGTAGATGCCTGATAAATTCGTGTTTTGTTCTCTAAGCCCAATAAACGAATTGCCTCCAACAACCGTAACGTACCCACACCATCTGTATCTGCAACATATTCTGGCATTTCAAAAGAAACACGTACGTGACTCATAGCTGCCAAATTATAAATCTCGTCTGGTTGAATTTCTTTAATGAGTCGTGTTAAATTGGTACTATCCGTCATATCTCCA
>Ga0233438_10000589_pt1 | contig 44957 bp, 41 predicted proteins | sample SI_123_September_FD_182720 | JGI IMG/M metagenome (GOLD analysis project Ga0233438, IMG submission 182720) | Seawater microbial communities from Saanich Inlet, British Columbia, Canada - SI_123_September2016_10_MG | ecosystem: Environmental > Aquatic > Marine > Inlet | place: Canada: British...
GGTTTAGCAGGGACTCAAGAGTTAACAGATTGGAGTAATGAATATAAGTTTGATGCTTTATACAAGCAAGATAAAGTCAATCGTGCTGGCAATGAAGTGACTGAGACGACAGCTCAAAAATATTTTTTATCAGGACAAGCTAACTACAAGCTAACCCAAGAAAATCAACGTTTATTCATATTTGGTTCCTATGAAGATGATCGTTTCTCTGATTTTAAATATCAATCGACTGTGGCATTAGGTTGGAACCAGGAAGTATTTTCCAATGAAAAATCTAAGTTCAGTTATTCAGTAGGTCCGGGTTATAGTTTTTCAGAAAGCCAAGATGGTAAGAATTTAGACAGTATAATTGTTCGTGCGGCGTTGCAATATTCATTAAGACTATCTGACTCGGCAAAAATCACCCAATCATTATCTTCGGAATTTGGTGGCGATAATACGAAATCACGCTCCGTAACAGCCGTTTCTGCGACATTAAAAGACGCGTTATCGATGAAAGTATCTTTAAAATTGGATCATAACACGGATGTCGAGGGTGACAGTAAGAAGTTAGATACTGAGACTGCTGTGACACTCGTCTATACCTTTTTCTAAATCATTTATCCCATCCATAAAAAAGGCTTAGTTGCATTGAAGTGTTTATATTAATATCCACTTCAAATCGCGTCTAAGCCTTTTTGGTATCTTATTAGTACTGAGCTGTACTTTAATCTTTAATGTAGTATACGAGTCTTAATTGTGCCATCAATTTGAGTCAATTGTGCAAACGCATCATCGGCTCTATCGGTTTCAACATCGATAACTACATAACCAATATTTTCGTTGGTTTGTAAGTACTGTGCGGCGATATTAATGTTTTGTGATGCAAACGCTTGGTTGATTTGCGTGAGTACACCGGGTGCATTTTTATGGATGTGCAATAAACGAGAGTGTTTATTATGACCTGGTAATGACACTTCAGGGAAGTTGACTGCCGAAAGAGTGGAGCCATTATCCGAATATTTCGCCATTTTACCAGCGACTTCTATGCCGATATTTTCTTGTGCTTCCTGGGTACTGCCACCAACATGAGGTGTCAGGATCACATTATCAAAACGACGTAAAGGCGATTCAAATTCTTCATGATTAGATTTAGGTTCAACTGGGAATACGTCAATTGCAGCACCATTTAACTTACCTGATTCTAAGGCGGTCTCTAATGCTGGGATATCAATCACAGTACCGCGAGCCGCATTAATTAAGATGGAGCCGTCTTTCATCTGAGCAATTTCTTCAGCGCCAATCATATTCTGAGTCTCAGCGGTTTCTGGAACATGCAGACTCACCACATCAGAGGTGTTAAGGAGCTGTTTCATCGTTTTAATTTGAGTAGCATTACCAAGAACAAGTTTATCTTCGATGTCAAAGAACTGGACGCGCATACCTAAATGTTCAGCGAGGATACTTAATTGAGTGCCGATATGACCATAACCAATGATACCGAGTGTTTTACCACGAGCTTCATAAGAACCATTGGCGCTTTTATCCCATTCACCACGATGGGCCTTTGCATTTTTTGCTGGGATACCGCGTAGTAATAGGATCAAAGTACCAAGTACTAATTCTGCAACAGAGCGCGTATTGGAAAACGGTGCATTAAAAACCGGAATACCACGGATTTGGGTGGCGGTAAGATCAACTTGGTTAGTGCCAATACAAAAGCAACCTACAGCAACAAGTTTTTTTGCGCTTTCAACTACACGTTCTGTAATTTGCGTGCGTGAACGTAATCCAATAAAGTGGACATCTTTCACTTTTTCTACTAACTCATCCTCGGGTAATGAGGTCTTGAGATACTCTATATTACTGTAACCATTATTTTTTAATGTTTCTAACGCACTTTCGTGAACGCCTTCAAGTAATAATATTTTAATCTTGTCTTTTGGAAGTGAAACCTTGCTCATGGAATGTAAACCTGTAGAAAAAAAATAAAAAGACATCTAGACGTCTAAATGCTTAATTTATCAAATTGCGACCTTGCTGAATAGTTTTTTTTTAGTCTTAGACGGATAATGTTGTTATAAAGTTTTAACTCCGTCTTCACCTCCGACGATTAATATATCGGCGCCTCGATGGGCAAATAATCCATTCGTGACCACACCTACAATTTGATTGATTTTTGTTTCTAGTGCGCGAGGATCAAGAATGGTTAAATTATGGACATCTAAAATAACATTGCCATTATCGGTGATGACACCCTGGCGGTAGACAGGATCACCACCAAGTTTGACTAATTCTCTTGCCACATAACTGCGTGCCATAGGAATGACTTCAACTGGTAATGGAAAATCACCTAACATACCGACTTGTTTTGTGTCATCAATTATACACACAAAGGTTTTAGCAACGGCAGATACGATTTTCTCTCGAGTTAATGCGGCACCACCACCTTTGATCATGTGTTTGTGTTCAGTGATTTCATCGGCCCCATCGATGTAAATATCAAATTGGTCCACACTGTTTAAATCAAATACTTCAATACCTAGAGCTTTAAGTTGTTGAGTGGAAGCATCAGAACTAGAGACGGCACCTTCGATGAGATCTTTTTTGGCAGCTAACGCTTCGATAAAATAATTCACCGTAGAGCCTGTACCAACACCAACAATATCGTCAGGTTTTACATAAGCAAGAGCCGCTTGAGCTGCTGCACGTTTTTTGTCATCTTGGGTCATGAGTCTGATCTCTTAAGGTCAAAAATTAATAAAATAACTATCAGTTAGTGTAGCTTAAATCGTATAAAAGTGAGCTAACAATCTGTCATTGTGATGCATTTTTGTGGGGTGAGGATATGCGACATCGGTATATCCCATTGTGCACATGGTATTGAATCGAGCATTTGAACATCATGGGCAAGGCCTATTAGAGTTGGCGGTGTCGAAATTTTGAGCGATACATATCCTACCTGATGAGACTGGGTAATCGGTGCTAACGTGCGATCATAGAATCCACCCCCCATCCCCATACGGTTACCTTGGTCATCAAAACCGACTAACGGGACGAATATCCTATTAATAGTATGTATTGGAATGATGTCTTGAGTAGTCAGTTGCGGTTCAGGGATCCCGAACTTATTCTTTGTCATATTACTTTGTGATGTGTAGCGAACAAATAACAACGTTTGTGGGTGGAACGGATGAAGGACGGGTAATGCCACCGTTTTATTATGTGCCCAAGCGTAATCAATTAATGTCTGTGGTGATATTTCCCCATCGTTGGGTAAATAAGCGGCAATGATATCAGCATTGTGAATGAAATCAGACGCCTGAGTGAGTAACTGTTGTTGTGCATGGCATTGTTCCTGCTCAGATAAAGCACGCCGCTTAGCACGTAACTCGGCGCGCAATGCTTGGCGAGCAGTCATAATAAGCGGGTCTGTGTTCACAAATTACTTCCCATAGGTCTCGATAAAGAGCGTCGTTAGTTCACTATGATTAACCTTAGTCGCTACTTTTACAGTGCTTGCTTGTGTCCATAAAGGACTCATGGTATCACCTAGTGCAGCGAACATCGTCTGGCCTCGATCTAATTCGGAGGTACCGATTCGCATATGACCTTCAGTCAGCTCAAATAAATCAGGCTGGATCAAATAAGCTAGCGGGAAAGCATCATGGAAATAACACACTCGTTGGTCTAAACCTTGAGAATAAAAGTCCATATAAAATTGTGAGGAGTCTCTGACAAATCCACCTAATATCGGATGTTGCTGCGCTAAAATATCGACGAAGTCCGGTGCAAACGGAATATCATAAGTAACGTCTAGACCAAACATTACAAGTGGCCACCCTGCAGCGAACACAATTTGGGCTGCATGAGCATCATTCCAAATATTCGCCTCAGCTACTGGCGTGACATTGCCTTTTACATAAGCTGCACCGCCCATAATGGCCACTTGCTTGACTAATTGAGGTAACTCCGGACATAAACGTAATGCTAAGGCAAGATTACCCAAAGGTCCGACAGCTACTATGGTCACTTCACCTGGGTGGGCTTTAACGGTATCGACAATAAATTGTGCAGATGAACGTGGATCGCATTCTCGTGATGGTGGATTGACCGGGATATCACCAAAACCATTATCACCATGCACAAAATGGGCATACGAAGATTCAGGACCTACCCATGGCATACCGACACCTTGTGTGACGGGAACATCATGTTGTTGAGCAATATCGCAAAGGCGGATAGCATTTTGTGCAGACATAGCCACAGGTACATTACCAAAGACAGTCGTTAATCCAAGCACATCAATTTGTGGGGCTTGGAATGCAAAAAATATAGCCATAGCGTCATCGATACCTGGATCTGTATCAAGAATAATTTTATGGCGGGTTTCGTTATTATTAACCATCTGCATTCCTTGTTATTTGGCTTGGTTGTGTTGTGCTAAGAACATTTCAACATCATCAGCATGAGGTATAGATTGCGCTGCCCCAGATTTTGTTACCGCCAATGCAGACGCTGCACAAGCAAATTTCAACGCTTGTTGGGGTATTTTGTGTTGTTGGTAATGAGCCATAAAGAAACCGATAAATGTATCGCCTGCTGCCGTAGTATCAGTAGCCTCAACGACAAATGCTGGGATAACAATGTCACCTTTATCAGTGTGTCGAGCATGGATAAATTTCGCGCCTTGTTTTCCCAAGGTAATAATGACTTCTGCATGGGCAAAATGTGTATGGAAAAACGCTTCAATATCATCCATTTGAGAACAATCAGACAGCTCAGCTGCTTCAACTTCATTGACAATTAATAAATCAATATGTGTGAAATTTAATGATTTAATGTCATTGGTCATTGGCGCAGGATTAAATGCGACTTTCAGTCCCTTTGCTTTGGCTGCAGCAAGCACATCCGCAGTGCCAGAGGTTTCATTTTGTAGTAATACCCAGTCACCCGACTGTGTATCAGCTAGAGCTGCTTGTATATCTTGTGTGGATATTTCTTGATTAGCGCCACCAAATAAAAATATCGCATTTTCACCACTGGGTGTAACTTGAATGATGGCATGCCCAGATGCGGTATCGGTACATCGAATAAAACGGCCATTGATACCATGTTTGATCATGGCTTGTTTAAAGTGGACATCATTATGATTGATGCACCCAACATGAGAGACTTCAGCACCGGCATTGGCTAGTGCAATAGATTGATTAGCGCCTTTCCCCCCAAGTAATACTTGATAGTCATTGGACGCTAACGTTTCACCGGGTTGAACAAAATGGTCTACTTGGTATACGTGGTCGATATTAATTGAACCAAAGTTAATCACTGCCATAGGATAATTTACCGCGAGTTATTTGTTTAATTGAATAGCAGAATTATATAAGAGAATGAAGATAATGTCGCCCAAGATGCCGCAGGTCATAATTCGCCCGAACGCCGAAATGTTCAGGGCGGAGGTATCATCACTACCGCAGGCGTCTCAATACGGGTTGAGCTTGCGCAAAAGTAGTGGAATCAACTTCCTAGGTTTTAAGCATCGGCCAGGGACATGTATGAACATGCCAACATCCCAGGAGACTGTAATTAGAATACAGAATATGAAAGAACTTGTATATGAGATTATATGAAATATATTGGCGCAGCATATTATGTGAACAATCAAATTGGTTCGGCTAAGTATTTATTGAATTAATTTGATATGCTATTACATTCATTTGAGGCCTAGACCTCGTTTTCAATCTATTTTGTTGCCTGATAAGAGATGCCTTTATGAGTACCATTGCAAACTTTATAAATACCACCGAACTGTTAGCTAAACATGATGTATTAATCGATGGCGCCGAGGTGCATGGGATTATCTGTGGTATGTTATGCGGTGGTATGACATTAGATAATCAAGACTGGGTGTCTGTGTTAACGGATGTAGCAAATAACTCTCAACCATTTGCCCTACCTTTAGTGACTCATTTGCAACATCTTTACGGACAAACCGTCAATCAACTTACTGATGCTGAATTTGGTTTGGTGTTATGTTTACCCGATACTGATGCACCTTTAAGTGAGCAGGCACAAGGGATCATTCTATGGGTGCAAGGGTTTATGCTCGGATTTGGTTTGCATCAGCCTTCGTTAGATCAACGCTCTGATGAAGTTAAAGAGGGGATTCAAGACTTCTCTGAAATTTCGCGTATGGAAAGTGTCGATGATCAAGACGAAAATGACGAAACCCAGGCACAACTGCTTATCTTAATTGAACATGTGCGAGTGATTGCGATGAGTTGTTTTAATGAGTGTCAACCTGCTCATAAGCCTATGCCGATTGAGACTGATCCTACCGTGCATTAATTATTGGGATATGAGTTATGAAAAAGATTGCGTTATCTGAACATCAAGCCCGTCGTGCTAAATTACTCAGCCTAATGGCAACCAATAGTATTTGTGTTATCGGTGCCGCATCTGCCCAAACGCGCAGTAATGATACTGAATATAATTTTCGTCAAGACAGCTACTTTTGGTATTTAACCGGCTTTAATGAGCCTGATGCAACCCTAATATTAATCAAAGACAGCGCTGGCCAAACGCATGTTGGTATTTCGGTGCAACCCAAAGACGAGCAAGCTGAAATTTGGCATGGTAGACGATTAGGTGCAGACGCTGCTATCAACAGCTTGGCGGTAGATAGTGCATTTGATAACACCCAGTTGACAGCACAACTGATTGATATGTTCTCAGGAAAGACGACAGTTTACAGTTTATTTATTCAATCCCACGTTAAACGAGCTGTTGATAAAACAATATTAGCGTTGAAACAGATCCCGAAAAAAGGCGTATTAGCCCCATCGAGCCATATCGATGTGCAGAGTTGGTTAGACGAGGCAAGGTTAATTAAATCACCTGCCGAAATAGCGCTGATGCAATCAGTGGCAGATATTTCAGCCCAAGCCCACTGTCAGGCGATGCAGATATGTAAACCGGGTTTAAATGAATATCATTTAGAAGCTGAAATCCAATATGTATTTGCTCGCAATGGAGCACGTCATCCCGCCTATACGAGTATCGTTGGAGGAGGGGATAACGCTTGTATTTTGCATTACACCCAAAATAACCAACCGTTACAAAATGGCGATTTAGTCTTAATTGATGCCGGTGGTGAATTAGAAGGGTATGCTGCGGATATTACAAGAACATTTCCAGTTAGTGGGTACTTCACAACTGTACAGGCCAGTGTTTATAACATCGTTCTAGATGCTCAGTTAGCCGCACTTGAGTTACTAAAACCCGATGCGCTCATACCCGAAGTGACTCAGGTTGTCGTGGAAATCATTACTCAAGGGTTACTCGATTTAGGTATTTTGACGGGTAATTTACACGATAATATTGAGCGGTTAACCTATCGCCAATACTTTATGCATGGGTTGGGGCACTATTTGGGGCTTGATGTACATGATGTTGGTGAATACACACATCATGGTGAACCGCGTCCGTTATCTCCAGGAATGGTAATCACTGTTGAACCAGGAATTTATATCGCCCCAGGAAGTGATTGCCCCGAACAGTTTCACGGTATTGGCGTGAGAATTGAGGATGATATTGTGATCACTGAATCAGGGAATCACGTTTTAACCAGTGATGTTCCAAAAACGATAGCGGATATTGAACAATTAATGAGTACAGGTGCTTAAGTGCAGAATGTGACAGCACAACAAGAGAATATTCATACCACCGACATCCTAGTTGTTGGAGGGGGAGTTGTGGGTTTAGCGCTTTGCCAAGGATTATTGCATGATAAATTAGGTCTCCACGTTAGCTTAGTATCATCAGGTAGTATTCATCAATCTAATGTGTATGCCGATGATGTTAGGGCTATTGCACTGGCTCATAGCACTGAGTGCCACTTGGCTGCAATGGGGATCCCTTTACCCAAGTGTCATGCAAAAATTCAACAAATTCATATTAGTGATCGTGGGCATTTAGGGCAAACACGGTTACGTGCGCAAGAACAAGGGGTATCGGCGTTAGGGTATGTGACTCAGCTAAGTGCTTTAGAAACGGTCATTACTCAACAGTTAAGCAAGCAAAGTGCAGACGATATCGCGTTATTCGAAAACACTCAATGCCGTGTTGTTGAGTTATCCGACGAAGGGGTAACTGCAAGGTTAGCAACGGGACAGGTTATCCATGCTAAAACGATAGTCTTTGCGGATGGTCAGGGAACGGATTTAAAAACTTCATTAGGCATAGTGCCAAATATGATTGATTATCAGCAGCATGCTTTAGTGTCTATTGTTGGCGTTAGTCGTTCAGGTCCTGCACGTTACCAGACTGAATTAACCGCGTTTGAGCGCTTTACTGAAAACGGGCCATTGGCGTTACTACCTATGCATCGCGATGCGTTACAAGATACTCATTGTACTCAATATTATTCATTAGTTTGGTGTGGTACTGAGCAAGATATAACAGCACTTTGTGCACTTGATGACGATCGTTTTATGAGTGAATTGCAACAGGCATTTGGTGATCGTGCCGGGCTATTTAGCTACGTATCTACCCGCCAACATTTTCCATTAAAGTTAACTTGTCACTCTGGTCGTGCCCAACGAGTATTCACCTTAGGTAATGCTGCACAAGCGTTGCACCCTATTGCGGGGCAAGGGTTTAACCTAGGTATCCGCGATGTCATCAGTTTTATTGCATCGATTAAAGAATTATCGAGTATTGAGATGCTAGGTGCTCACTCTCACCAAGATCGATTTGCAGCGTTACGAGAAACTGATCGACAAATAGTGATCAATATGACGAGTTTGCTCGTGACGGTTTTCTCAAATGCTATCCCTGGGCTAGTGCTAGGCCGAAATAAAGCGTTGAATTTACTACATGCTATCCCTCCCATCAAAAAATGGTTCGCAAAAAAAGCAATGGGCTATCAATAAACTTCAGTAATTTTTAATTTGGTCGATAACCTTTTAGAAGTCAATAATCAGTTGACCTTAAATTATCAAATTATTCTAGGAAGTATATGGGCCAGCATCAGAATTTTAAAAATAGAAGATTTAGTTCGTTAATCATATCTGAAGCGTTATTAATCTCTTATATTTTATACATTACATTTTATGTGGTTAAGTTTTTAGATCCTGCTGCTCCAGATTTGGATACTTCATATATACCATTTATTGTCACATTTACTTTTTTTATTCTGATGAGCTCGCTGTCTCTTGGTTTATATGAACCTAAATTGCGTGAGTCTATTCGTGGTATTGTCCGACGTGTTTTCGTAGCTAACGGTCTTGCTTTCTTTGCAATGTATGTCATCACGATTATCTTTTTCCGTGAGATTTTGATACATCCTTACTATTTTGTGGTGAGTATAGGGCTCTCGATTACTAGCGTTTCTGTATTTAGATTCTTTATGGTCCGCTATGGTTCATTGGGGTTAGCGAAGAGTCGCATTGTCATTTTAGGTGCTGGGGAACGCGCGTCAACGATTGAGCAAAAAATGCGTCGTGCTTCAGATCGTCGAAGTTTTGACGTTGTCGGTTTTATCCCTGTTGCAGGAGATGATATGGAGAATGGGATTAAAAAAGAACCTGTTCTCGAGATTGATATTGAGAATTCACTTAAGGCATTTGTGGTTGAAAATGAAATTAATGAAGTGGTGATAGCAGCGGATCAACGCCGTGGCACATTACCGATTGAAGTCTTATTTGACTGTCGTATGCACGGAGTACAAATCTCTGATTTATTAGACTTTATGGAACGTGAAACAGGTCAGATCATGGTCAATCTAATGTACCCGAGTTGGTTGATTTATTCTAAAGGATTTGAATCACAAAGCTATCTTAGACAAATCAGAAATTATAGCTTTAATGTATTTTTAGCTACACTGGTATTGTTATTTGTGTGGCCTTTTATGTTACTTACCGCATTAATTATCTATGTTGATGATGGTCGTAAAACAGGGGCGTCAGTATTTTATAAACAAGTTCGCGTCGGTAAAAATGGTGAACCGTTTTCCATCTATAAGTTTCGTAGTATGGGTATTGATGCTGAAAAAAATGGTGCTCAATGGGCGGATAAAAACGATGTACGAGTGACACGTGTAGGTGGTTTCATACGTAAATACCGATTAGATGAGTTACCTCAATTGTATAATGTATTTAAAGGCGATATGTCTTTTGTCGGGCCTCGCCCAGAGAGACCTGAGTTTGTTGAACAATTAGAACAGGCAATCCCTTTTTACTCCAAACGTCATAATGTTAAACCAGGATTAGCTGGGTGGGCACAGTTAAATTACCCTTACGGTGCGAGTATTGAAGATGCTGAAGGAAAGTTAAAATATGATTTATATTATGTCAAACATCAAAGCTTTTTACTCGATATTCTAGTCCTTATTAGAACTATTGAAGTGGTATTATTTGGTAAAGGTCAGTAAGTCGTTGACTGTAACGAGTTTTCTCATTACTACAACAACTGGCATCAAATATGAGTTAATGATGCCAGTTGTTAAATAAAAGCAGTTACACTGAATTATCTTAATCGGGCCTTCATTTCACGGCGACGTTCGTGTAAAAGTGGTTCGGTATATCCGCTAGGTTGTATGGTACCAAGTACAATTAAATCTCTTGCCGCTTGAAAGCCTACCGCATCATGGTAATTGGGATACATAGGAATGTATTCATTATCATCGATATTTTGCTCATCGACTAATTTCGCCATACGAGCCAATGTTTCATCAATTTGTGTAAGCGTGACGACATCATGTGTTAGCCAGTTAGCAATATGTTGAGCTGAAATGCGTAACGTCGCACGGTCTTCCATCAAACCCACATTATTAATATCAGGAACTTTTGAACAGCCAACACCTTGATGCACCCAACGTACTACATAACCTAATATACCTTGTATATTATTATCGAGTTCCCATTGTATAGACTCTGGACTTAAGACTCGAGTAGGCTCTAATAGCGGTATATCTAAAATGGTATCGATGCCATCAAATTCACTATTGTCCAGGCTTGCTTGTACACCATACACATCAACTTGATGATAATGCAGGGCGTGTAGAGTCGCAGCAGTAGGTGATGGAACCCAAGCGGTATTCGCACCTGATTGAGGATGACCAATCTTAGCTTCCATCATATTCGCCATTTGATCGGGAATGGGCCACATGCCTTTCCCTATCTGAGCTTTGCCTGACATACCAGCCCTTAAACCCGTGACGACATTCGCTGTTTCATATGCCGCGATCCATGGGCGTTGTTTTAATTCTGCTTTGGGAGCAAATACGCCTTTATACATCGAAGTATGAATTTCATCTCCAGTGCGATCTAAGAATCCAGTATTAATAAAGACCACACGATGCTGAGCCTGTTCGATACAAGCTTTGAGATTAATCGATGTCCGACGTTCTTCATCCATGATCCCAATTTTAATGGTATGGCGGTTAAGATGAAGTAAATCTTCAATCGCATTGAATAGGTCATCACTGAATTTAACTTCATCAGGTCCATGCATTTTGGGTTTTACGATATAAATGCTACCAGTTTGAGAGTTCGTAAATTGACTATTACGCTGTAAATCATGTAATGCAATGAGTGATGTGATCACGCCATCCATAATCCCCTCAAAGATGGGCTGCTCATCAAACAAGATCGCATCATTCGTCATCAAATGACCCACATTACGAACAAACATTAAGCTACGCCCTTTTAGGGTGATTTCATCGCCATTAATCCCAATGTATTCTCGGTCTGCATTCATCTTACGGGTAATGGTTTGACCATTTTTAGTCATTGTTAAATGCAATGACCCTTGCATCAAGCCTAACCAATTTTGATAAACGAGAGTTTTATCTTCTGCATCTACGGCTGCTACTGAGTCTTCACAATCCATGATGGTACTCAGTGCCGATTCTACTAATATATCTTTAATATTAGCTGGATCAACCGATCCAATCGGGTGGTTTGCATCAATTTGTAATTCAATATGTAAACCATTGTGCTGAATTAAAATAGCGGATGGTGAGCTAATGTCACCTTGGTAGCCTATGCATTGTTCAGGTGCTCGCAACTCAGTCGTGTCGCCATCAGCGAGTGTAATAGATAAGCCAGTAGGTGATAAGGTATATGCGATTGCATCTAAATGAGAGCCAGTAGCTAGCGGTGCAATATCGTTAAGATAGATGCGAGCTTGTTTGATGACAGCTTGTCCTCGAACGGGGTTATATGTCGCTGTTTTTTCGGCACCATTCTCATCACTTAATACATCGGTGCCGTAGAGTGCATCATATAAACTGCCCCATCGAGCATTAGCAGCATTTAAGGCATATCGAGCATTATTGATAGGCACGACTAGCTGTGGTCCTGCCATCGTCGCTAATTCAGGATCAACATTCGCTGTTGTGATCCTAAAATCATCTGGTTCGGGAACAAGATAACCGATAGTTTGAAGAAACGCTTTATATTCGGCAAAGGAATCCGTTTTGTGGTCTTGATGATACGCATCAATTTTAGCTTGAAGTTTGTCACGAGTATCTAATAACGCAATGTTTCTAGGGGTGAAATCAGCCAGTATGGCCTCAAATCCATGCCAAAATGCATCAGCGTCAATCCCTGTGTTTGGTAAAACGGATGTGTTAATAAATTGAGCCAGTGTGGTGTCAATATGTAATCGACTCTGCGTTAAATATGGCATCTTCAATATCCTATCAATGAGTTAAACTAAGGTTAGTATATTGAGAAAATTTGATAATGTTTAGATTATACTAACTATTCTAGCCATTCATGAGGTGAATGATATTTGCCGTTTTATTGGCATTAAGATCCATTCATCCGCTCTGAAACATCAGCAATTAATCGGCGTAACCAAATATGCCCTGCATCATGTTGTAATAATGCACTCCATGCCATTTTTAGGGCGATGGGCGGTATATCAAAAGGGGGAGGGAGCACCACAATATCAGGATCATCTTTAAAAATTTTGGCTGCGCGACTGGGTAACGTTGCAATTAAATTTTGGGTTTTTGCTAGCTGCAATGCAGCATGATAATGTCGAGTAAATACTCTAATTTGGCGTTGCTTACCAATTTTTGTTAGTTCTGCATCAACCCAGCCTAGCTTTTGAACTTCATTCGGGTCAATACCTACACCAATACCAAATCCTGTTTTACTGACCCATATATGCTGGCCTGATAGGTAATTGTCTAGGTTGAAATTCTCACAGCGCGGATTGTTTTTGTTAAGGACACAGGCAAATTGATCATACCAGATGACTTTTTGATGGAAGGAGAGGGGTAACTCATCAAAGCGGTTGATTGCCATGTCGACTTTACCTTGTTCGACATCGTGAAATGTAACGTCTGATGGCGTAATTAAGTCCAAAGTAATATTCGGAGCCTTATAGCTAAGCTCTTCAATCAGTTCTAACAGTAACGTTGATTCGGCATAATCAGAAGCCATAATTCTGAAAGTGCGCGTAGATGTTTCTGGATTAAATTCAGTCTCAGGTTGAATGGATGACTCTAACTTACTCAATACATCGCGAATCGTTGGCTGTAATTCTAGCGCACGTTTAGTTGGGGTCATGCCATCACTGGTTCTGACTAATAATGGATCCTTAAATAAATCACGCAAACGTTTTAGTCCATTACTCATTGCAGGTTGGGTAATACTTAGTTGGTTAGCGGCTTTAGTTACACTGCCCTCGCGTAACAACACATCGAGGTATACCAATAAGTTTAAGTCAATTTTTGCAATATTCATGGTTAAGTCGCCTATACGTCGTAGAAACACCATTATAAATTTATTTGATTATAATTCATTACGATATTAGTCTAATGAATGTGGTTTTATATTATTTTATCTTAACTATTTGTGTCTCATGTGTGACATCATCGACCAATAAAAAACCCAGCCGAAGCTGGGTTTTGAGATGAATTGATGCGTTTGATATTAGTCGAATTGATTCATCGTATTATCTTCACCAGATGCTTTTAATGCTTGGTCGCCAGAGAAGTATTCTTTATGAGTATCACCTAAATCAGAACCCGCCATAGCTTGGTGTTTAACACACGCTAAACCTTGACGTAATTCTTGACGTTGAACGCCTTTCACATAAGCAAGCATACCTTGGTCACCGAAGTACCCTTTCGCTAAGTTATCTGTTGATAACGCCGCTGTGTGGTATGTCGGTAATGTAATTAAGTGATGGAAAATACCTGCTTCACGTGCTGCATCTGCTTGGAAAGTTCTAACTTTCTCATCAGCTTCCGCTGCTAGTTCTGTATCGTCATATTCTACAGACATCAAGTTTGCTCGGTCATATGCAGATACGTCTTTACCTGCTTCTGTCCATAAATCAAAGATTTGTTGACGGAAGTTTAATGTCCAGTTGAATGATGGAGAGTTGTTATATACCAGTTTGGCATTAGGCACTGTTTCGCGAATTGCGTTAACCATTTCTGCGATTTGACCTACGTGAGGCTTTTCTGTCTCAATCCACAATAGATCAGCACCGTTTTGTAAAGAAGTAACACAATCTAATACAACACGATCAAAACCTGTATTGTCTTTAAACTTATATAAACCATTAGGTAAACGTACAGGTTTAACAATTTCGTTATTAAGTTTCATGACAGTATCGCCATTCGCAAGTGCATTTAAATCTTCTACGGGTGAAACTTCTAAGAATGCATTGTATTGTTCAGCCAAATCACCTTCGGTATTTGATACTGGGATTTTTTGTGTCAGACCAGCACCTAGTGAATCGGTGCGTGCTACGATCACACCATCATCAACACCTAATTCAAGAAATGCATAACGAACAGCATTTATTTTTGCTAAGAAATCTTCATGCGGTACAGTTACTTTACCGTCTTGGTGACCGCATTGCTTAGCGTCTGATACTTGGTTTTCAATTTGAATACAACATGCACCGGCTTCAATCATTTTCTTAGCTAATAAGTACGTCGCTTCTTCGTTACCAAATCCCGCATCGATATCAGCAATAATAGGTACAACATGAGTTTCAAAATTATCAATTTTTGCTTGTACTGCAGCAACATCACCGCCGTTAGCTTTTGCTTTATCTAACTCGTTAAATAAGTTACCTAGTTCACGTGAATCTGCCTGGCGAAGGAATGTATATAGCTCTTCGATAAGTGCCGGCACTGAAGTTTTTTCATGCATTGATTGGTCAGGAAGTGGACCAAACTCAGAGCGAAGTGCTGCTACCATCCAACCTGAAAGGTATAAATAAGACTTGTCAGTAGTACCTTGATGCTTTTTCACTGCAAGCATTTTTTGTTGGCCAACAAATCCATGCCAGCAACCTAAAGACTGTGTGTATTGTGCTGAATCGGCATCATAATCAGCCATGTCTTTACGCATAATACCTGCAGTATATTTAGCAATGTCTAAACCTGTTTTAAAACGATTCTGCGCCTTCATGCGAGCTGCATACTCTGGGCTGATCGCGTTCCAAGCACTACCTTGTTCTTTAATTAACGCAGCGAATGCCGCTTGGTCTTGTTGATATTGAGACATAGTCTTTATCCTTTATGTTGTGTGTAGGGTGGCGTGAATGATGACAATGTCAACGTTCACTGCAGACAAATTCATATTAGGACGCAAAGAATAATAAATAAAATAAATAATTACGATTACCTTTATTTCTCTCATGAATGAACTGTTGATATGTTAAGTATTTAACGAATTTAGGCTATTAAACGCTTTTATGTTGGGGTTTTACTTGGGATTTACATTGTATATAAGGCTATGGTCGTTCATCCCAAAGTTGTATTTTTTCAATTAATTAATTCATACTATGAATGCTGAGGATGGTTTTCATTCATAGTTATTTGTGTCGTTAACGTGTGTTTAACAATGTGACTAGAGAGCCATGTCATAAAAGCTTCTTATTTAAAGATTTGAACCCTTTGATTTAGCCGTTACAATAGAATCTATTATTTTTCTTTTTTTCAGGATGTATGCTGATGAAATTTTTGCCTATGTTATCCCTTAGTATGAGCTCACTGTTATTGTCTGCATGTGTCATTGTGACGCCTGATATCGTCGTTAACAAAGACGATGTAATAGTGACAAGTGAACGTCCGAAAAATATTATTATGATTGTGTCCGATGGTATGGGGCCAGCTTATACTACGGCATATCGCTATTACGCCGATGATCCTGCGACAACACAGCTCGATAATACCATTTTCGATCAATGGCATATTGGAAACGCATCTACTTATCCTGCGGAAGTCTCGGGCTTAGTTACTGATTCTGCCGCTAGTGCGACAGCCTTATCTTCTGGTATAAAGAGTTATAATGGAGCGATTGGTCTAGACGCGAATAAACAACCGGTGAACACTGTCTTGCATCGCGCCAAATCAAAAGGAATGAAAACAGGTCTCGCGGTGACTTCACAAATTGTTCACGCCACACCGGCCGCTTATGTCGCGCATAATGAAAGTCGTCGCAACTACAATGAAATTGCTGATAGCTTTTTCGATGATCGCTTACATGGCAGTATCAAAGTTGATGTGATGCTAGGCGGCGGGACTGATTATTTTATCCGTGAAGACCGTGATTTAACTGCTGAGTTTGTTGCACAAGGCTATCAGTACATAGATGATTATGGACAACTTCCTCGTTTAAATACAAAAGGCGGAGCATTGGGCTTATTTGCCCCTTCAGGTTTACCTTGGGCACTGGATGATACCAATCCTACGCGTTTAAAAGATATGGCACAGACAGCAGTACGTCTTCTGGAAAATGAACAAGGATATTTCTTATTACTAGAAGCCAGTCAAGTTGATTGGGCAGGGCATGGCCGTGATATCAATTCTGCGATGGCAGAGATGCATGATTTACATGTGATGCTAGAATGGTTAAGTGAATATCAACAAAAGCACCCTGACACTTTAGTGGTGATGACGGCTGATCATAGTACTGGAGGGCTGACTTTAGGGGCGAATGGTGATTATCGTTGGGAGCCAGAAATACTCCATAATATTGTTCAGTCAGTGCCGAGCATGATTGAATTTATCAAAGCATCCGCTTTAACACCACAACAACGTCTTGCTTACATCCAGTCAGCGTTACAATTTGACCTGACCGAAGAAGAAATCCAAGCTGTATTTGCAATGGATATGAGTGCTGAAAATCGACCACTAGAGGCTGTCATTAAAGCATTCATTGACCGTAAAACGAATACGGGATGGACGACATGGGGTCACACCGCTGTCGACGTACAAGTATTTGCCATAGGACCTGGTGCGAGTAAATTTGCAGGCCATCAAGATAATACGGATATCGCGAAGTCTATATTTGAATTGTTGGATTAGTTATTGATTCAAGAAAGTATCAATTTCTTCACCGGTTAATTTTTTCATTTGCATAAAAATGTACATGATTGCAGTGATGAGCATGATCATACTGGGGATGACAATAACAGGATAACTCAGTGCGGTCATGCGGCCTAGCTCTTCGGTGTAAGCTGTTGTGCCGGGCTCCGATACTAAAATCCATTTAGCTAATGCATAGTTCAGTGTCGCAGAAAGAAAGAACGACGCGGCGACAATATAGTTACTGATATCAATTTTCTTTTCAAATTCAGCTACTTTGTTGATCCTGACTAAACGTTCGTTTAGTTTTGGCCAATTAATTATGGCTTCATTAAGTACTAATACTTTGATCAATGGCTTTTTCATATAGCGGGTCACTAATACAGCGATACCGATTAGCGCTGGGATAGCTGCTTCTTTTATAGCGATATATTCTGCAGGTAATTTTAATAAGCTAATCCCGCCAGTTAATAAAACACTCACAATTCCTAGGACAGAGAAAAAATTGACTTTTTTGGTTTGTAGCAACTCATACAAACCATAGCCAACAGGAAAAGCTAATGCTACCGCTATACTCCATAATGGGCCTAAATACTCTGGTTTACTCGCATAGGTCATGATCACAACGGGAATGATGATGTTAAATGCAAGATTCGCTAGCATATTCTGTTGTTGTGGTTTGGTATGAGGAGTTGAATTGGGCACGAGATTAATTTCCTGTTGGATAATGGCGAGGAGTTTACCCTAAAATAATATGGGGAACAAACCGAGAACTGTCTTGGGTGATCAGGCTGTTATCTTCACGGATGGACATACCTGCTGGCATATCATTGACGAGCCAAGAGCCTATTAATGTATAGTTATCGCCAAATTTTGGTAACGCATGAAATTGCTGAAATATAACGCCTTCATCGCCATATTGACCACCGGTTTGGGCTACCACCTCATTATTATCAATAATCATGATGTTAGCTCCTTCTCTTGAAAAAATAGGCTTTTTGACCCATTTCCCAGATTTATCTACCTTGTCTAAATCTTTGTGCAAAAAACTGGGCAACAAGTTAGGATGTCCGGTGAAACGAGACCATAATAATGGCATCAGCGCTTTATTCGACAGCACACTTTTCCATAAAGGCTCAACCCATTTAGTCGATGAGTAGGCAGCAATTTCACCAAACTCTTCGCTCAACATAAATTCCCAAGGGTAGAGTTTGAATGCACTGTGAATGGGTAAATCATCCAGATCGAGAAAGCGATGGGTCTCAGTGACACCTATATCATCAATGAAAATAAATGGTGTCTCTAGTCCAGCTTGTGCTGCGCAGTCTTGTAAATATTGAACAGTGCCTCTATCTTCAGCAGAATCTTGAGCACAACTAAAGTGCATGACTTTTTGCTGATGGATATTTGCGATATCACGAAAGCGCATAATGAGTTTTTCTTGGAGTGAATTAAATTGGTCGGCAGATTGCGGTAATGTGCCACCATCTACACACTGTTCTAACCAAAGCCATTGCCAAAAACCTGATTCATAAAGGCTTGTCGGCGTATCTGCATTATTTTCAAGTAACTTAGCGGGTCCTTTTCCGTCATACACTAAATCAAGGCGTGAATATAATGAGGGGTGGCGTTGTAACCAGGCGTCATGAACCGCTTCATGAAAGGCTTCAGGGATACAAAAATCAGTCAATAACGCTGGTGATTGCACGACTTCATCGACGACATGTAAGCACATCTCGTGAAGCTCTTGGGTAGGATCTTCTATGTCACGTTCCACTTGTTCAAGCGTGAACTGATAATATGCACTTTCATCCCAATAAGGCTCGCCGTTAATGGTATGAAAATTAAAGCCGTACTCTTGGGCGAGTGCTTGCCAATGCTGACGGGGAGCAATATCTCGCCTTAACATAACCTATCCACCGAAACTTCTGGAGCTGGAAGAGCGTGCTACACTTTTACCAAAGCCACCGCGTTTCACGGTGCGGTTGACCGTGGGTTTCTTTTTAAAATCAGATTGATAGACTTTTACATCACGACGTCCCAAACTACCAAAGTCTTTACCACTAGCATTAAACCAACGACCACGTAAAGATGACCGGCGCGAGTATGAAGTGAACATGGGTTGCATATAGTAGCGGCGTTTTTTCTTCTTTTTACCCAGCGCATCACCGACTTCATCAATGACTTCACTCATCAAATAACCGGCCATGAAAGGCATAAAGAAACTACTGCCTTGGTTTGACACGTATTCACAATTATCCTGACCAAACTCAAATTCACAGTCGCCTTCGCTCAAAAACTTAGGCCCCGTGCGCAGTGCTTCATCTTTTGCCTCTTTATAAGCACTGGTGCATTCTTCCATGTAATTTGGATTATCACTGGCACATTCATCAATACTGGTGTAAATCGAAGCAAGCTCGGGTTCTTCACCACAGCCACTTAGAAAAATAGCACTGATACCGACAGCGAGCGGTTTTACGGCGAACCACTTGCGCATTTGAGGTAAGGCAATTGAAGCAGTACGTTTTGATTCATTCATCATGGACTCCCTCTACTTAATAGGTCATACAAGCTGCGTTGAGTAAACCCACTGCAATAGATAAGGCTGCCAGCATGATGCCAGCCGACACTTCATTTTGTTCGATACGTTCAGCAATTTTAGGCATAAAAGTGAAGCGTAATAGTAAAAACGCCAAACACTGTGCGAGTAAAGCAACAACGGCCCAAATAATAAAGTCAGTAAATGAGACTGCGTTTGCTGCAGCACCAGATAATGCCAATGCAAAGCCTATCAGTGCGCCACCAAAGGCAATGGCCGCTGCAGTCGATTGCTTTTCCTTAATCAGAACCCACTCATCATGGGGCGTGACTTTGCTATAAATGACTTTAAAAACAAAGAGTAATGCGATGGCTGCTGCAAAATATAAAATAAAACCGCCTAGGCCTGATAAAGAAGTGACAAGTGTGTCCATTATTAAGGTTCCTTATTGAAATGATGACCAATTAAATTCATTGATTCGTCGTGCTGCGATATAAAAAATACGATCACCCGGGTTCACTTGTTCATTAAAATCCGGATTCACATGAATATTATGATCATCATGATCCGTTGCAAAACCAACGAATATGGCATTATGGTGTCTTTTTAATCCTAAGAATAAATGCTCAACCGACATGGTCGAGGCCGTGTCAGGTACTAAAACAGAGTATTGTTCCTGGCCGGCATCAACGCTGAGTAAATCATGGTGCAATAAGCTAGAACCTGGATCAAATGCCGATTTCACCAGTAATTCTACTGCTACACTAGGGGTGCATTCCACATTTGGACAATGGTCTTTGAGTAACCCCACTAAACTTTCATCGTTAAAATACGCCACTATGTGTGCATCTGGATTACGCTTGGCACAATACAACGCACTCGTCATCGTAATGTCGTCATCCGGGTTATCAATCAAAATCGTCTTAGCCTCAGCGACATTTGCCCGATCCATATCTTCGTCACGATTAAATGAGCTGACTTTAACAAATTCAATTTGTCCTGGAAGTGGGTTGGTAATGTCTTTTCTGACACACAACATGATTTCGGACTTGACCGAATTTTGGTCGTTTTCTTTGATTAAAAGATTAAGTAACTGCATGGTACGCTCACCATTCCAGCCCATAATCAATATGTGTTGTTCAGTCATGTGATTATTTAACCCTTTATTATTTTTGTGCCATTTAAATGATATCCACGTCGCAATACGACCTACAATGAGGGCAAAAATACTCAGCCCTACAGGTATGATATACAGTGCGACCACTAATTTACCAGCAAATGTCGATGGTGAATAATCGCCATATCCGACAGTCGATCCGGTGACAATCAACCAATAAACAAAGTCGATTGGATGGGTCAGGGCAGTTTCCCCTGTAGCAAGTAGTAAGCCCCATGACGATATTCCATAGAGAAATAACAGAACGACTATTGTGTACCAATGGGTGTCTGAAAAATAATGAAGTAGCTTTTTTTTCAGCTTTTGCCAAGTCAACATTCAGGATCCTATAGAGTATTATTGTGATTATTAAGGGATAATAGAGATAGAAAATCAAGGGATTTAATATTTTGAAACAAAATAGTGTGCAAAATTTGTCACGCTATTTAGCAATTATGTACAATGTTCACATTAACGCTATTTACACATAACATACTTATGAAAACTTCTGATTTTGGCTTCACTTTACCTGAGCATTTGATTGCGAAATATCCGACACAACAACGCTCAGCATCCCGTTTATTGCATTTAGATGGTAAGACTGGAGCCATCGCTCATCATCAATTTAAGAATATGCTGCAGTTTGTTGAGGCTGGTGATTTGTTGATATTCAATAATACCCGTGTCATTCCTGCTCGGTTACTTGGTCAAAAATCCACCGGAGGGAAAATAGAAGTATTGGTTGAAAGAATGCTTGATGATCATCGAGTGCTAGCGCATGTTAAATCAAGTAAATCACCTAAACCGGGTGCTCAACTCATATTGGAAGGGGTGATTGAAGCGACAATGTTAGGTCGTCATGGGGCATTATTTGAGCTTGAGTTTAGCGGTAATGAAAGTGTGTTGGATTTACTTGAGGCACATGGTCATATGCCATTGCCACCTTATATTGACCGTCCTGATGAAGACGGTGATAAAGAGCGTTATCAAACGGTGTATAATGAAAAACCTGGCGCGGTCGCAGCACCGACTGCTGGCTTACATTTTGATGATGAAATTTTGGCACAAATCAAAGACAAAGGCGTGCAAATTGAGTTTGTGACCTTGCATGTGGGAGCGGGGACGTTTCAACCAGTCAAAGTTGATAATGTAGAAGAGCATGTGATGCATGCTGAATACGCGGAAGTGCCAGATGCGGTGGTAGCGGCGATAAAAGCGACAAAAGCGGCAGGTAAACGGGTCATTGCTGTTGGCACCACCTCTATGCGTTCATTAGAATCGGCGGCGAAAAAAGCGGACGCCACGAATGAATTGATAGTGCCATTCTATGAAGACACCGAAATCTTCATCTATCCAGGGTTTGAATTTAAGATAGTAGACGCCATGTTCACTAATTTTCATTTACCAGAGTCGACATTAATGATGTTAATCAGTGCGCTTGCGGGGAAAGAAAATGTCATGCAGGCATATGCTGAAGCCATCGCTCACGAATACCGATTTTTTAGCTATGGTGACTCAATGTTCATCGAAAAATCATAGGGTGTGCAACCGTTTTTAGTTTGCTATAATGCGCGCCATAATTGATAAGTAGATGGTATTTACGTGGAATTTAAACTCCTTGCTACTCAGGGCAAAGCCCGTCGTGGCCAACTCATATTTCCTCGCGGTATCGTAGAGACTCCGGCGTTTATGCCAGTGGGAACTTACGGAACTGTCAAAGGCATGACACCTGAAGAATTAACCGATACCGGTGCTCATATTTGTTTAGGTAATACCTTTCACCTCATGCTGCGTCCTGGTACAGGCATTATTCAGCAGCATGGTGATTTACATGATTTTATGCATTGGGATAAACCAATTTTAACTGACTCTGGTGGCTTCCAAGTATTCAGTCTCGGTGCGATGCGTAAAATCAATGAAAATGGTGTCACGTTCCGTTCTCCCATTAACGGCGAAAAAATCTTACTTACGCCTGAAAAATCAATTGAAGTTCAGCGTGAATTGGGCTCTGATATTGTCATGATTTTCGATGAATGCACCCCATATCCAGCGACAGAACAAGAAGCGCGTATTTCAATGGAGTTATCGTTACGTTGGGCTCAGCGCAGTAAAGACGAACACGGTGATAGCGAATCAGCACTATTTGGCATTGTCCAAGGGGGCATGTACCCTGCTTTACGTGATATTTCACTAGCAGCGCTAGAGAAAATCGGCTTTGATGGGTATGCCATTGGCGGTCTATCGGTTGGTGAGCCCAAAGAAGATATGATCCGCATTTTAGATAATACCGCACATAAATGCCCAGAAAATAAACCTCGCTATTTAATGGGGGTGGGCAAGCCTGAAGATATTGTTGAAGCGGTACGTCGTGGTATTGATATGTTTGATTGTGTGATGCCAACTCGAAATGCGCGTAATGGTCACTTGTTCACCACCGAGGGTGTGGTTAAAATTCGTAATGCCAAGCATAAAACGGATACAGGTCCCTTAGACGAAAAATGTGACTGTTACACTTGTAAAAATTATTCTCGGTCATATCTACATCATTTAGACAAGTGTAATGAGATCCTCGGTGCGCGGCTTAATACCATTCATAACTTACGCTATTACCAGCGTGTAATGCAGGGCTTAAGAGATGCCATTGAAGCAGGGACACTTGATGAATTTGTCACCGAATTTTATACCCAAAAAGATATGTCAGTACCGCCATTAGAAGCGGTAGAAAATTAAAATTAACTTACCATTAAGGAAAACTTATGAGCTTATTTATTTCAACAGCACACGCCCAAACAGCCGGTGGCAGCGCCCAAGGTGGCGGCATCGAGATGCTAATTATGTTAGCCGTTTTCGGTTTAATATTTTATTTCTTACTTTATCGCCCGCAAGCGAAACGTGTTAAAGAGCATAAAAATCTTGTTGCTTCTTTATCAAAAGGTGACGAAGTACTGACGCAAGGTGGTTTAGTAGGTAAAATTACGAAAGTAACAGACGAAAAAGATTTTATTGAAATTGCGTTAAATGAAACCAACGATATTATCGTACAGAAAGCATCTGTCACAGCAGTGTTGCCAAAAGGCACAATGAAAGCGGTATAACTACCCAATATGGCTCGCTAGGCGGGCCATTTTTTTGTATTCAAAGTAGGAATGAGTTGTGTTAAATCAAACTCCGATTTGGAAATATTTCTTAGTATTGTTAGTGATTGGCGCCTCGGCGTTATATGCACTTCCTAATATTTATGGCGAAGATCATGCGATCCAAATTTCCGCAGGTCGAAACGCCCAAGTCACAGAAAATATGATACCGAGTATTCAATCATTATTAACAAATAATGAGATTGAGACAAAACGTATTGAATTTGCAGATGATAAAATTTTGGTCCGTGTGAATGATTCAGATACCCAGTTAGTAGCACGTGAAGTGTTAGAAAAACAACTCGGTGATGAATACTTTGTGGCCATGAATCTTGCGCCTGACACGCCTCAATGGCTTGCTGCATTAGGTGGCAGTCCAATGAAGTTAGGATTGGATTTACGCGGTGGTGTACACTTTCTAATGGAAGTGGATATGAATTCTGCGATCGGTAAAGCGACTGAAGATATGGTCGGTGATTTCAGAACCGCCTTACGAGAAGAAAATATTCGTTATCGTTCAGTCAAACAAGTGGGTGATGCGGTGAATATCCAATTCCGTGACCAAGACACCCTTGATTCTGCTCGTTTTTTCTTGCGTAACCGTAATCCTGATTTAGTGTTTACCGAGCGTGATGGTCTGATTATCCATGCCACGTTTTCTGAAAATCGTTTAGTGCAAATTCGCGATTATGCAGTGAAACAAAATATTACCATTATCCGCAATCGTGTTAATCAGTTAGGTGTGGCCGAACCTTTGGTTCAAAAGCAAGGTGCGGAACGCATCGTTGTACAACTACCAGGTATTCAAGATACTGCAAAAGCCAAAGAAATTCTTAATGCGACTGCGACGCTTGAATTTAGAATGGTTGATCAAGATAACGACGTCCGTGACGCCGTAAATGGTCGTATTCCACCATCCTCTATCTTAGTTAATGATCGTAGTGGTATCCCTCAATTATTGAAAAAGCGTGTCATGCTTACAGGTAATCATATTATCGATGCTAACAGTGGTGCCGATGAGTATGGGATCCCACAAGTCAATATTTCGCTTGATTCCAAAGGTGGCACTAAGATGTCACAAGGCACGAAAGACAATATCGGTAACCCGATGGCGACTGTGTTTATTGAATATAAAGCCACAGGTGAACGTGATAGTAATGACAAACTCATTTTTGAGAAAAAAGAAGAAGTTATTTCAATCGCAACGATTCAAGCTCGTCTTGGTAGTAACTTTAGGATCACTGGATTAGATTCGCCTAAAGAAGCCCGTGACTTAGCATTACTACTTAGAGCCGGTGCGTTAATTGCGCCGATTACTATCGTTGAAGAACGTACGGTAGGGCCTAGCTTGGGTGCGGAAAATATCGAATTAGGGATGAAAGCAATACAAGGTGGCTTGATCTTAGTGCTTATCTTCATGCTTATCTATTACAAAGCCTTTGGTATGGTGGCGAATATCGCATTGATTGCCAATTTGGTTATGATAGTGGGTGTGATGTCGATGATCCCCGGTGCGACGTTAACCTTGCCTGGTATGGCAGGGATAGTCCTGACTGTAGGTATGGCGGTGGACGCGAATGTGCTAATATTTGAGCGGATCCGTGAAGAGCTCCGCGATGGACGCTCACCTCAACAAGCCATTCATCATGGTTATGATAGCGCTTTTTCAACCATCTTAGATGCGAATATCACTACGTTTCTTGCAGGTCTAATTTTGTTTGCAGTAGGTACCGGTCCAATTAAAGGGTTTTCGATTACGTTGATGATAGGTATCGCCACCTCAATGTTTACCGCGATTGTATTAACGCGTGTGTTAGTTAACTTAATTTGGGGCGGTCGTCGCCTTGAATCGTTATCGATTTAAGGAGATTTGAATATGCGTTTATTAAAAATTAATAGTACCGTAAAATTCATGAGTTTGCGGGTCCCTGCGCTAGTGTTTTCAACGATTCTTATTATTGCCTCGTTGGGCTCTTTAGCTGTGAATCAGTTGAATTGGGGCTTGGACTTTACCGGTGGGACCCTAATTGAAGTAGGTTATCCTGATGCGGCTAACTTAGATGAAATACGACGTGAATTGGATGCCGCTTCATTTGGTGATGCAATTGTACAAAACTTTGGCTCGAGCCAAGATGTGTTGATCCGTCTTGCACCGCGCGAAGGTGTAAAGTCAGCCGAAGTGGGTGACCAAGTGATGCTTGCGTTGCGTGCGACGGGGAAAAATGTAGACATGCGCCGTATTGAGTTTGTCGGTCCTAATGTGGGTGAAGAACTGACGGAGCAGGGCGGTTTAGCGATGCTGACCGCGCTGATTTGTATTTTGATTTATGTAGCGATGCGTTTTGAATGGCGCTTTGCTTTAGGATCAGTATCAGCTCTCGCCCATGACGTGATTATCACGCTTGGTTTATTTTCATTTTTACAGTTAGAATTTGATTTAACTATCTTAGCGGCAGTACTAGCCGTTATTGGTTACTCGTTGAATGATACGATTGTTGTATCGGACCGTATCCGTGAAAACTTTCGTAAAATCCGTAAAGCTGAATCTGAAGAAATCATTAATATTTCACTTACCCAGACATTGAATCGAACTATCATTACCTCGGTGACGACAATATTGGTATTGCTTGCACTATTCTTTGTGGGCGGAGCGTTAATTCATGGTTTCTCTACTGCATTATTGTTTGGTGTCGTGATCGGAACATACTCTTCTATTTATATATCTAGCTCAGTGGCGTTACTACTAGGTATAAGTAAAGAAGACTTAATTCCTGAAGTGATTGAGAAAGAAGGTGAAGATTTAGATCCGATGATTTAAGTCTTCCGGTAGTTTAAATAATCAATCTTATATTGATACCCATAAAAAAAACCTAGGTGTTAATTCCACCTAGGTTTTTATGTTTATGAGCTGTGAGTATATACCCGTTAATCAGCCTATATCTGGATCATGAGTGTTATTTTAATTGTTTAACAATTTGTTGGACGACTCTTGGGTTACCGGCAACGATTTCCCCTTTTTGCATCGGATCATTACCACCAGCAAAATCAGTGACTAGACCTCCTGCTTCTCGAACAATCAGTTCACCTGCAGCCATATCCCATGGTTTTAAACCACTTTCAAAATAACCATCTAATTTACCAGAAGCAACATAGGCTAAATCTAAGGCTGCAGAGCCAGTACGACGCACATCACCAGATTGGGCAAATATACGTGTAAATTTCGGCATAAATTCAGTTAATTGAGTTTTATCTTTAAATGGGAATGCGGTGGCAAAAACACCATTATTTAGGTCTTTTTGTTTGCCTACACGAATACGGTAACCATTCAGTTGAGCACCTGCACCACGAGATGCAGTAAATAAATCACCACGGATAGGATCAAAAATAACAGCTTGGTCAAGGCGACCTTTATACATTAGCGCAATGGATACACAGAAATGAGGGATGCCTTTGATAAAATTAGTAGTGCCATCAAGCGGATCGATTACCCACTTAAATGTATCATCGCCTTGTACAACACCGCCTTCTTCACCAATGAACGTATGTTCAGGGTAGGATTGCTTGATTTTTTCGATAATAGCTTGTTCAGCATCCTTGTCTATTTTTGTCACATAATCATGGTCGCGTTTCGCAGTCACCACAAGGTCGTCACGGTTTTCAAAACCGCGTGTAATTACAGAACCAGCACTGCGGGCAGCACGAATGGCAATATTTAGCATAGGATGCATATCAAAGTCTCACTACTTAAATTGTCAAAGAACATTTTTCGCAAGTGATGTCGAATTTAATTCGATTTAAACACCATCACCTGAAAATTCAGGGTGATAGTATAGCAAATCTATTCTGTATATCCTAACGTATATTAAAAGAAGAAAAATTTGCGGCATATCGCTTCTGTTAAATCACCGATGCAATGCGTATAATATGCAAAAATTTATCAGGCATTATCAATTATGTTAGACAATATCCGCATCGTATTAGTAAATACATCCCACACGGGCAATATAGGCTCTACAGCTCGGGCAATGAAAACTATGGGATTAAGTGATCTATATTTGGTTGATCCTGTGTCTGCACCTGATGGCAAGTCAAGTGCACTCGCTGCCGGAGCTGGAGATGTATTAGCGAATGCTACGATCGTGTCTGACTTATCAGAAGCAGTGAAAGATTGTTCATTGATTGTGGGGACATCAGCGCGTTCACGCACTTTACCTTGGCCAATGTTAACACCTCGAGAATGTGGTGTAAAAATGGTCCAAGAAGGGCAAAAAGGACCCGTAGCATTGGTATTTGGTCGTGAAAACAATGGCTTATCTAACGAAGAATTACAATTATGTCATTTTCACGTTTGTATTCCAGCTAATCCAGAATATAGTTCATTGAATTTAGCCGCGGCAGTACAAACACTTTGTTATGAAATTCGCATGGGCTATTTAAATTTAGACAGTTATCCAGATATGGAGTCTGACTATCCGTTAAGTGAAGATTTGGAAAGGTTTTATGTGCATTTAGAAAACACGCTAACGGAAACCGGATTTATTGTTAAAAACCATCCAGGGGTAGTGATGACAAAGTTACGACGTCTTGTGAATCGTGCCAGACCTGAATCTCAAGAACTGAATATCCTACGCGGTATATTATCAGCGATAGATAAAAAGAATAAACAATAGCGTATATCGTTAAAGGGTACTCATGTTTAAATATTTACAAGAAGATATAAAGAGCGTTTTTCACCGCGACCCAGCAGCTCGAACGACATTAGAAGTGTTAACCAACTATCCAGGATTGCATGCCATTTGGGTGCATCGTATAAGTCATCGACTTTGGCATTGGGGCTTAAAATGGTTAGCACGTTCCTTATCGACAGTAGCACGCTTTCTTACTGGCATTGAAATTCATCCTGGCGCCAAGTTAGGTCGCCGGGTATTTATTGACCATGGTATGGGCGTCGTCATTGGTGAAACAGCTATCATAGGTAATGATGTGACCTTATATCATGGGGTCACATTAGGTGGAACCAGTTGGAAGGCGGGTAAACGTCATCCCACTCTAGATGATGGTGTTGTTGTCGGTGCTGGAGCAAAAGTGCTTGGACCTATTACCATGGGAAAAGGTGCTAAAGTGGGCAGTAATTCAGTCGTGGTTAAAGACGTTCCTGAAAATGCTACTGTCGTGGGTATTCCCGGTCGCATTATCCTATCAACAGCTGAGTCTCTAGACACCCAAAATGGCAAACGCGCAAAAATTGCTAAAAAATATGGTTTTGATGCCTATGCTGTTGCGGTTGATAACCCCGATCCAGTCGCCAATGCAATGGGCATGTTACTAGAGCATGTGCACTTGATGGATAATAAAATCCAAGAAATGTGTAATGTAATCCAATCAATGGGAGGCGACGTGTGCACGGACTCATTGCCTAAAATGGATATGGAAGAGTTTGCAGCGACGGGTCTTGACCCACAAAAAAACGTATCAAGCGACGATGACGATTCTAGCAATTAAACAATGAAGTTGTTTACGTATCGTTTACAATACTTGACTAAATTAGTCGGTTAAATACTTGACTAATTTAGTCGGGTAAGTAAAATACCCAGCAACAAAAGAAATGAGTCAGGATTATGAAATTAACATCTAAAGGTCGATACGCAGTCACTGCTATGCTCGATGTGGCTTTGCATTCTCAGCAAGGTCCAGTATCCCTTTATGATATTTCGATGCGCCAAGAAATTTCGTTATCGTATCTTGAACAATTATTCTCAAAGTTACGTAAACAACACCTGGTTGAAAGTATTCGTGGTCCTGGTGGCGGTTATCGCTTAGGGAAACCTGCTAATGAGATTGCGGTAGGCGAAGTTATTGCAGCAGTGAATGAATCGATTGATGCCACAAAATGTAATGGTAAGGCTGATTGTCAAGGTGGTGAAAAATGCTTAACGCATAACCTGTGGCAAGACTTATCAGACCGTATTAGTAAATTTTTAGACAATATTACGCTGGGTGAATTGATGGCTAAACAAGATATAAAAGCCATTTCATCTCGTCAGGATGGACAGCAAATAGATGCTGCCATTGATAAAATTAACGTTAGTTTTCAAATGTAACCGGAGCGCACGAATGAGCGATTTGCACTTACCAATTTATTTAGACTATTCATCTACTACACCTGTCGACCCGCGTGTAGCCAAAAAAATGACAGAGTGCCTTGAGATGGAAGGTAACTTCGGTAATCCGGCGTCACGCTCTCACCGTTTTGGTTGGGTAGCAGAAGAGGCTGTTGATATTGCCCGTAATCAAATTGCCGATTTAGTCAATGCTGATCCTCGAGAGATCGTGTTTACCTCTGGTGCTACTGAGTCAAACAACTTGGCTATCAAAGGTGCTGCGAATTTTTATCATAAGCGTGGTAAGCATGTCATCACTTTAAAAACCGAACATAAAGCTGTATTAGATACTTGCCGCCAGTTAGAGCGTGAAGGCTATGAATTAACTTATCTACAACCAGAACCAAGTGGTTTAGTTGACTTAGGTAAGCTTGAAGCGGCGATGCGAGAAGATACTGTGTTAGTGTCAATCATGCATGTAAATAATGAGATCGGTGTTATCCAAGATATCGAAGCCATTGGTGAAATATGTCGTGCTCGTAAAATTTTATTTCATGTCGATGCGGCTCAATCTACAGGCAAAATCGAAATTGACTTACAAAAATTAAAAGTCGACTTGATGTCTTTTTCTGGCCATAAAACTTATGGTCCAAAGGGAATTGGCGCATTATATGTTCGTCGTAAACCGCGTGTGCGCATTGAAGCACAAATTCATGGCGGTGGTCATGAGCGAGGCATGCGTTCTGGTACTTTAGCGACGCACCAAATCGTTGGTATGGGCGAAGCCTTCGCGCTAGCCAAACAAGAAATGGCATCTGAGAATGAACGTATTCGGTTGTTACGTGATCGTTTATGGAATGGTATTAAAGATATGGAAGCCGTATACCTTAATGGCGACTTAGACCAGCGTGTTGTGCATAACTTAAATGTATCATTTGCATACGTAGAGGGTGAGTCACTCATTATGGCATTAAAAGATATGGCAGTGTCCTCAGGTTCTGCATGTACTTCGGCATCTCTTGAGCCAAGTTACGTATTGCGTGCTTTAGGGCTAAATGACGAATTAGCGCATAGCTCTATTCGCTTTAGTTTCGGACGCTTTACCACAGAAGCCGAAATCGATTATGTTATCGGTGTTATAAACAATGCCATCGGTAAACTGCGAGAGATGTCGCCGCTTTGGGATATGTACAAAGATGGTGTTGATTTAGCTAGTGTTGAATGGGTTCACCACTAAGTATTATTGAAACAATGTGTGCGTTAGGTACAATACCCCGCCACAAATATAGAGGTAACAACAATGGCTTACAGCGAAAAAGTAATTGATCACTATGAAAACCCTCGTAATGTAGGTGGGTTTGATAAAGACGACAAAAATATTGCAACGGGTATGGTTGGCGCACCTGCATGTGGTGACGTGATGAAGCTACAATTAAAAGTAGGTGAAAACGGTGTGATTGAAGATGCTAAGTTTAAGACCTATGGCTGTGGTTCAGCAATTGCGTCTAGTTCACTTGTCACCGAATGGGTCAAAGGCAAAACATTAGACGAAGCAACGACAATCAAAAATACGGATATTGCTGAAGAATTAGCATTACCGCCAGTGAAAATACATTGTTCAATTTTGGCAGAAGATGCAATCAAAGCAGCTGTTGCTGATTACAAAGCCAAAAACGCATAACCGCTAGTAAAATAATTAAGGAGACCTTGTGGGAATTTCAGTATCAGATGCCGCCGCTAAACGTGCTCGTGACTTTTTAGTCAATCGAGGCTCGGGAATTGGTCTGCGCTTAGGTGTGAAAACTACAGGGTGTTCCGGATTAGCATATGTCTTGGAGTTTGTTGATGAGCTGAATGAAGATGACACTGTTTTTGAAGATAATGGCGTGAAAATCATTATTGATGGCAAAAGCTTAGTTTATCTAGACGGCACTCAACTTGATTTTGCCAAAGAAGGTCTCAACGAAGGGTTTCAGTTCGTCAATCCAAACGCCAATGGTGAATGTGGTTGCGGTGAAAGTTTTAACGTTTAATTTTATACATTTTTATCTTTTTTATTGAAGTGAATGGGCAAAGCGATGAACTATTTTCAGTTGTTTAATTTACCTGTATCACTTGACCTAGATAAAGCGCAACTTAGTCGTGCTTATCAAGCGTTACAACAACTCACCCATCCAGATAAATTTGCGTCTGGTTCCGATCAAGATAAGCGTATCGCGCTACAAAAAAATGCTCAAATCAATGACGCTTACACTACTTTAAAGCATCCTTTATCCAGAGCTCAGCATATGCTTGCATTGCGTGGAATGGAAATCAATGGTGAGCAACAGACGATGCAAGATACTGCTTTTTTAATGCAGCAGATGGAGTTACGTGAAGCGTTGGAAGATGCTCGTGATAATGAAGATGCGCTGTTAAAATTTTCTGATGAATTATCCTTCGAGATAAAACAAAAAATAGGCCAATTAGAAGCATTATTTGACGCTCCTGAGACATCAAAACAGAACGAAGAAATTGCACACGAAATTAGAAAACTCACCTTTATTTATAAGTTCCAATCTCAAGTGGAACATCACCTAGAATTATTAGAAGAGTAAGCAATGGCATTATTACAAATTGCAGAGCCTGGACAAGCTGCAGCACCTCATCAACGAAGATTGGCCATTGGTATTGATTTAGGCACCACTAATTCATTAGTGGCTTCTGTCCGCAGTGGCCAGGCACAAACATTACCCGATGAACAAGGTCGAGCTTTATTGCCTTCTGTTGTACATTATGATCAAGATAAGGTTACTGTTGGCTACACTGCGCAAGCGCTTGCCGACAAGGATCCTAGTAACACCATTGTTTCGGTTAAACGTTTCATGGGACAAGCCCTTTGTGATGTGACCGCGAAATGGCAACATCTTCCTTACCAATTTGCTCCTCAAGAAAATCAACAAGTCGCGATCATGGCCGGTGGCCAAGCTCGTAACCCTATTGGTGTTTCTGCTGATATACTGCGCACCCTTAAAAACAGAGCTGAAGCTTCTTTAGGTGATCAGTTAACCGGTGCCGTGGTGACTGTACCCGCTTATTTTGATGATGCTCAACGTCAAGGTACCAAAGATGCCGCTCAACTCGCTGGATTGAACGTGTTACGTTTATTAAACGAACCTACAGCGGCGGCGATTGCTTACGGCTTAGATACCGGGCAAGAGGGTGTGATTGCGGTCTATGACTTAGGCGGTGGTACCTTTGATATCTCAATACTACGTTTGCATAAAGGCATATTTGAAGTGCTAGCAACGGGGGGAGATGCGGCTTTAGGAGGCGATGATTTTGACCATGCTATTGCCAATTACTGGATCACTCAATGGTCATTAAATGATGACCAAAAAACGTTAGCTTACCGCAGGCTAATTACATTAGCGAAAGCAACTAAACAAGCATTGTCAGATACTGCAAATATCACACAAACATTTGATTTAGACGGTCAAATATTCGATGCATCCCTGTCTAAAGATATATTTGAAGCATGTGTTTCTGGGTTAGTTAAACAAACTATTAAAGCGTGTCGTCGCAGCTTAAAAGATGCTGACGTTGAAAAAGATGATATCGTTGAAGTGGTGATGGTAGGCGGCTCTACTCGAGTGCCTTTAGTACGCGAACAAGTCGGTGAATTTTTTGGCCGCACTCCTCTGACTTCAATTGATCCTGACCAAGTCGTCGCGATTGGTGCAGCAACGCAAGCAGATATCTTAGCGGGTAATAAACCTGATTCAGATATGTTGTTATTAGACGTATTGCCTTTATCGCTAGGGTTAGAAACCATGGGTGGATTAGTGGAAAAAGTGATCCCACGTAATACGACGATCCCAGTAGCAAAAGCCCAAGAGTTTACGACATTTAAAGATGGTCAAACGGCCATGATGATCCACGTATTGCAAGGTGAACGCGAATTAGTCGATGATTGTCGCTCTTTAGCTCGTTTCAACTTAACCGGTATTCCGCCAATGACCGCCGGAGCTGCTCACATCCGAGTGACTTTCCAAGTCGATGCAGATGGGTTGCTGAACGTTACAGCAATGGAAAAATCTACTGGAGTACAAGCAGAAATCCAAGTGAAACCATCGTTTGGTTTAGCCGAAAATCAAATCACAGAAATGTTAAGTGCTTCTATGAGTCACGCCAAAGAGGATATGCAAGCGCGCATGTTGAGAGAGCAACAAGTGGAAGCTGATCGTGTACTTGAGGCACTGATTGCGGCTTTAACACCGGATGCGAAACAATTACTCAGCACTGATGAGTTAACTCACTTAGAAAACACAATGTTGGCACTTGCAAACATTGCTAAAGGTGATGATACTCAAGCGATAAAAGATGCGATAGCAAAAGTCGATCAAGCATCTCAGGATTTTGCGGCTCGCCGTATGGATCAATCAATTCAACAAGCATTAGCCGGTCAGTCGGTTAATGATATTTAAATAGGCAGAGAAGACCTTATGACTCAGATAATATTTTTACCTCATGAAGAATTATGTCCAGATGGTGCAGTACTAGAAGCGAACAAGGGTGATTCTGTATTAGATGTAGCGTTAAAAAACGGTATCGGCATTGAACATGCTTGTGAAAAATCATGTGCGTGCACGACTTGTCATATTATTGTACGTGAAGGATTTGATTCACTTACGGAAAGTGATGAGTTAGAAGATGATTTATTAGATAAAGCGTGGGGTCTAGAGCCTGAATCTCGTTTAGGTTGTCAGGCATTTGTCAATGATCAAGATCTGGTTGTGGAAATTCCGAAGTACACACTCAATCATGCTAGTGAAGATCACTAGCGTAAAAATAATAAATCATTAGTGTTTTTATGTAGTTTTGCATATAATCACGCAAAATTTAGAGTCAAACGACACAAACTATTTAATTGGAGCCCATCATGGCATTGGAAAGAACTTTTTCTATTATTAAACCTGACGCAGTTGCTAAAAACGTAATCGGCGCTATCTACAACCGTTTTGAATCAGCAGGTCTTCGTATTGTTGCTTCTAAAATGGTACATTTGAGCAAAGAGCAAGCGGAAGGTTTTTATGCAGAACATAAAGAGCGTCCTTTCTTTGGTGCATTAGTATCTTTCATGACTTCTGGTCCAGTTATGGTTCAAGTACTTGAAGGTGAAAATGCAGTGGTTAAGAACCGTGAGATTATGGGTGCAACTAACCCGGCAGAAGCGGCAGCAGGCACACTTCGTGCGGACTACGCTGAGTCAATTGACGAAAATGCCGTTCACGGTTCAGATGCACCTGAGTCTGCAGCTCGTGAAATTGCATATTTCTTCTCTGACGAAGAAGTTTGCCCACGCACTCGCTAAGCGCTCAAAAATTGTTGTAAAGGGAGCTTAATGCTCCCTTTTTCGTTTGTTACATTGTGACTATTTTATTGTTTACTTAATTAGGCCAACCATATGACTACGGTTACCGTTACTCCCGATAATAATGCTTCGCAAGCACCTACCAAGAAAACCAACTTGTTGGATTTGACTCGCTCTGGTATGCGTGAATTTTTATCATCAATTGGAGAGAAGCCGTTTCGTGCGGACCAAATTATGCAATGGATTTATCACCATGGCGTAAGCTCTGTTGATGAAATGTCGAATATTAATAAACAGCTTAAAGCTAAACTAAACACTCATGCAGAAATTGTCGCACCTGAGATTGCTTACCAACAAAATGCGACGGATGGCACGATCAAATTTGCGTTAACTTTAAACGGTGGTCAAGAAGTTGAAGCGGTATGGATCCCTGAGACAGACCGAGCCACTTTATGTGTTTCATCGCAAGTCGGTTGTGCCTTAGAGTGCACATTTTGTTCTACTGCACAGCAAGGTTTCAACCGTAACTTATCGGTAAGTGAAATTATTGGTCAAGTGTGGCGTGTCGCAACGACAATCGGCTTATCAAAAGATACAGCAAAACGGCCCATTACCAACGTAGTCATGATGGGAATGGGCGAGCCGTTATTGAATCTTAAAAATGTCGTACCCGCGATGGAATTAATGATGGATGATTATGGCTTTGGTTTATCTAAACGCCGAGTCACTTTATCAACATCGGGTGTAGTGCCAGCATTAGATATGCTAGGTGACCAAATTGATGTGGCACTTGCTATATCACTGCACGCACCGAATGACACATTGCGTAATGAAATCGTACCGGTGAATAAAAAGTACAATATTGAAACTTTTTTAGCCGGTGTTCGTCGATATTTAGACAAATCCAAAGCGAATCAAGGTAAGGTCACAGTCGAATATGTCATGCTATCGCACATTAATGACAGTACGGATCAAGCCCATGAGTTAGCAAAAGTGCTATCAGGCACCCCGTGTAAGATTAATTTAATTCCATTTAATCCATACCCAGGATCACCCTATACATGTTCGAGTAACTCTCGTATTGACCGTTTTTCTAAAGTATTGATGGCGGCAGGATATACCGTTATGGTCCGTAAAACTCGTGGTGATGATATTGATGCAGCGTGCGGACAGTTAGTCGGTGATGTTGTTGACCGCACAAAACGTATGCTTAAAAAACAGTTAAAAGGTCAACCAATTTCAGTTAAAGTAGAAAAAGAATAAGCCATTGAAGGCATTTTGTTTAAGGTAGAACAAAGTATGTGGAAAGCTGTCAACGTTATTGTGCTAATGAGCATCTTATGTGGTTGTATGAGCATTCAAACAGGAAACTCCAACACGGTACCTGATCCTTTAGCTGCTGCGAAAAATCGCTTAACATTAGGTTTGACCTATTTACGGTCCAACAATTTCCAACAAGCAAAATTTAACATTGATAAAGCGTTGGATTTTGCTCCTCGATATGCAGAGGCCCATTATGGTCTGGCCTATTACTATCAAAAAGTAGATGAAAATAAACTGGCTGATGAAAGCTACCTAGTGGCGATAAATTTAGACCCTAACAATGCAGAGATAGCGAACTCATACGGTGCCTTTTTGTGTACACAAACACGTTACTCTGAGGCGCAAGCGTATTTCAATTTAGCGATTAATAACCCAAGTTATTTATCGACTTCTCAAAGCTATGAAAATTTAGCGATTTGTAGTCAGTCTCAAGGTGATATTACGGCTGCGATTGATTACTTAAATAGAGCGTTAAACTTTGAACCTACTCGTCAAACAAGTTTATATTTATTGGCGGAATTATATGCATCGAAAAATCAGCATGAAAAGGCCCTGGCGACGATTACTACTTATGAGCGTATCTTAGGGCCTAACCCCGATTCCATGTTTTTAAGTTTTGAAATAGAGCTATCACAAGGTGATCAACGAAAAGCCCAACAAATCCTTGATACTTTGGCGTCTGGATATCCTGAACATCCCAATACTATTTTAGCCAAACAACAACTAGCAGCATTCGTTAAGCACATGGTAAAACAGAGGTCATCAGCGGTTTCTAGCATAGTTCCAGATGATCTTGATAATGCAAGTTTGAATCATCAAGAAACAAATGCTACTCCCAGTATTCATACCTTAGCGAAAGGTGAAACACTCTATCGTTTATCACGTGTTTATAATGTATCTGTGTCTGATATCATGTCATGGAATAATATTAAACAAACAGATACTTTATCCATTGGTATAAAACTCATTGTTGGTTACAATTAACTCAACTTTATAGCGTCGTTATTATTGAAAGGAAATATCAATCCTCATGACAGAATCCAGCCAAATGGAAACACCATTAGATTCACCTGGCTTATTACTGGCTGAAGCTCGTCGAGCTAAACAGTTATCTACTGATGACGTTGCAAAACGATTGTGCTTAAAAGTGAATATCATTGAAGCGTTAGAAAAAGATGAATTACTTCCCAGTATTTCGTTAACGTTCATTAAAGGGTATACACGCTCATATGCGAAATTATTAGGCTTAGATGAAGTACATATCATTACATTATTTAATGATTTTCACGCGAGTGAAACACTAATAGCTCCTAAAAAAATGCAAAGCTTTTCCCGTAAAGTTGCCAAAGAAAATAACGATTCTCGTTGGATGTTGGTCACTTATAGTTTAATTGCAGTTGTACTGATTTTGATTGTCATTTGGTGGAGCCAACAAAATTCTGAAAACTTCTTTGCATCACCTAGTTCTGTTCCTGCGTTGAATAGCAGTGAGGCCGACCTTCCTGTCGCATCGACAACTGAGCAGCTTCAAAATACCAGTACAATACCGTCTAATTTAAATGAGAAGCAAACAACAAATTCTCTAGACTCTGTTGATTCCATCTCTTCTAATGGTGATTTAGCTGGCAACCTTCCAGAGGAGTCAATTCTGACCGAGTCACTTCTGACGGAGACACTTCCGACGGAGACATCCTCACTCGAAGAACCATCGGTTGCAATGTTAACTGAACAGAATAATTCTCTAGAATCTAATGATTTAAATCAGGTTGAACAAGAAACGATCCCTGATTTTGTCCCAGACAAGGTCCAAGGGAATATTGCACAAGTACTCGACTTACTTGAAAATGATGCTCCTGACGTGGAATCTGAATTACGTTTATTTGATGATGATATGTCAGCATCAAATGATGTGGAGATTGTCGAATTAATGTTTACTTTTAGTAATGATTGTTGGATAAAAATTACCGACGCAACCGGCAATGACATTGCTTATGGCGTGAAAAAACAAGGACGCGTTATGCCAGTGAGTGGGCAGCCTCCTTTTTCAGTCATTCTTGGCGCTCCTGCCTCTGTAAAAGTTAACTATGCTGGTGAGCCAGTGGATATCTCATTTTTACCATCAGACCGTACCGGTCGTTTTGTGTTACCGTTACAGGAATAACGATTATGTTTGCAGAATCCCCCATCACTCGTCGTAAGTCTCTACGGATCAATGTTGGTAATGTCCCTATTGGGGATGGTGCGCCAATCGCGGTGCAATCGATGACCAATACACCGACGACCGATGTCGCCGCAACTGTTGATCAAATTAATCGTATCGTAGCAGTAGGTGGCGATATTGTTCGAGTATCTGTGCCGACGATGGAAGCGGCTGAAGCGTTTAAATTAATTAAACAACAAGTGTCTGTCCCTTTAGTCGCAGATATTCATTTCGATTATCGTATTGCCTTAAAAGTAGCCGAATATGGGGTGGATTGCTTACGTATTAATCCTGGTAATATTGGCAATATGGATCGTGTCCGTTCAGTGGTGGATTGTGCCAAAGATAAAAATATTCCAATTAGGATTGGGGTGAATGGCGGTTCATTAGAAAAAGACCTTCAGGAAAAATATGGGGAGCCGACGCCTGCCGCACTGGTAGAGTCAGCTATGCGTCATGTTGATATTCTCGACAAATTAAACTTTGATCAATTCAAAATCTCGGTTAAAGCATCTGATGTTTTTTTAGCCGTTGGGGCATATCGTGAATTAGCCAAACAAATCATCCAACCATTGCATCTAGGCATCACTGAAGCTGGCGGAATGCGTTCAGGTTCTGTCAAAAGTGCGGTTGGTTTGGGGATGTTATTGGCTGAAGGGATTGGTGACACATTACGCGTGTCGTTGGCAGCGGATCCCGTTGAAGAAATTAAAGTAGGTTTTGACATTTTAAAATCGTTGCGAATTCGTTCTCGTGGGATTAATTTTATTGCTTGTCCGAGTTGTTCTCGTCAAGAATTTGATGTGATTGGCACAGTGAATGCGCTAGAGCAGCGAGTTGAAGATATTTTAACACCAATGGATGTATCTATTATTGGCTGTGTCGTCAACGGTCCGGGTGAAGCCGAAGTATCAGATATTGGTTTAACAGGCGCGCGTAATATGAGCGGCTTTTATCTAGATGGTGAGCGTCAACGTGAGCGTCTTGCAAATGATGATTTAGTTGACCAATTAGAAAAGAAAATTCGCGCTAAAGCAGCGCAACTAGATCCAAAACAACGCATAAAAGTACAAGAAGTCGATTCATAAGATTATCTAGACTATACCTAAGCGAATAAAGCCCCTATAATATGGGGCTTTATTTTATCTCATTTTTAATTATAACCGAGCGAGCATTTTTACGTGGCAAAAACGATCCAAGCAATACGCGGCATGAATGATTGTCTACCAGAGCAATCTGGTATTTGGCAGTACGTTGAGAACATACTCCGTTCTACAGTTGCTCAGTATGGTTATCAAGAAATTAGAATGCCGATTGTCGAGAGCACAGAGTTATTTAAACGCTCTATTGGTGAAGTGACTGATATCGTTGAAAAAGAGATGTATACCTTCGATGATCGCAATGGGGATTCGCTTACCCTTCGCCCTGAAGGAACGGCTAGTGCGGTGCGTGCAGGTAACCAACATGGCTTAATTTATAACCAGCAACAACGCCTATGGTATATGGGACCGATGTTCCGTCATGAGCGTCCGCAAAAAGGGCGATACCGTCAATTCCATCAATTTGGCGTGGAAACCTATGGTTTAGCTGGCCCTGATATTGATGCCGAAGTCATTAGCCTAAGTGCACGTTTATGGCGTAAATTAGGGATTGCAGATAAGGTGACCCTAGAGATTAATTCTTTAGGCTCAAATGCTGCAAGAGCGGAGTATAAAACGTTGTTAGTTGAGTTTTTAGAAGCGCATAAAGCACAGCTAGATGAAGACTCTCAACGTCGAATGTACACTAATCCATTACGGGTATTAGATTCTAAAAATCCAGAAGTGCAAGCGATCTTAAGTGATGCGCCAAAGCTCCAAGACCATCTAGATGAAGCAAGTGCTGCGCATTTTTCACAATTGTGTGAACGATTAGCACAATTAGGTATCTCATACCGTGTTAATCCTAAATTGGTACGCGGTTTAGATTATTATAATGCGACTGTATTTGAATGGGTCACTGATACCTTAGGTGCCCAAGGGACTATTTGTGCTGGCGGTCGATATGACGGTCTAGTCGAGCAGTTAGGGGGCAAAGCAGCCCCAGCAGTCGGATTCGCGTTAGGTTTAGAGCGCTTAGTGTTGATGTTGACTGAGTTAGGGTTGACCGATGATGTCCCTGCTGCTGTCGATGTCTATGTTACCGCTTTAGGTGAAGATGCGGTATTATATGCGCAAACCACAGCAGAGATGTTGCGAGACGCTACTGATTTAAGAGTGCAAATGCACTGTGGTGGTGGCAATATGAAGAAACAGCTAAAACGTGCCGATAGTGCGCAAGCTCGAGTTGCATTATTGATTGGTGGTACTGAAGCTTCCGATCAGCAAGTTACAATCAAATATTTAGGCGGTGATGCTGACCAAACGACTGTCGCATTAGCGCAATTAAGCTCAACGCTTAATGCTTTTTTTAACCCATAAATCAAGTATCCATTGATACGAGTATTGAAGTAGGAAAATCCATGGAACAGTTCGCAACAGAAGAACAACAAGTAGAAGCGATTAAAAAGTTTTGGAAAGACAACGGCAGCGCAATTATTATTGGCGCAGTGCTTGGTCTTGGAGCGTTATGGGGATGGCGTTATTATACTGATACCCAAATAATGACCAAGGAAACAGCATCGACAGAGTATCAAACATTGGTCACTTCATTATCAGAAGATGCTGCGTTAGATGAAGCAACTGCTTTTATCACTGCGCAAGGTGAGACGGGTTATGCCCCACTTGCCGGTTTCATCGCAGCACAAGCAGCGGTTGAAAAAGCAGATTTTCCAGCGGCTATTAGTCAGTTACAAAATATAACCACATTAACCAATGATGCTGTTTTGTTAAACGTAGCTAACTTACGCTTAGCCAGAGTTCAATTTGCTACTGAAGATTATACGGCAGCGTTAACCAGTCTCAATAATGTGACTAATGAGGCATTTATTGCCGATAAAGAAGCGTTGCGCGGTGATATATTAGTAGCTCAAGGTGACTTTGCCCAAGCTCAATCGGCTTATACTGCTTCATTAGCTGCAAATGATGATCGTTCGGTACAAATTCGTTTAGATAATATCGGCGCGATGATTGATGCTGCCGCTGATGCAACTGGAAACTAATTTATGAAGTTGACCTCACGCGTATCGTTATTAGCTGGATTATTGTCAATCACTTTACTGGGTGGATGTGCGAGTGTTACTCAACCCGTGATAGATTGGTTTGAAGATGAAGAAGTACTTGAGATCCGTAATTTAACGCCTATTGAAAATGTTGTGGATATGCAAGTGCAATGGCAACACGATGTGGGAAACGGCGTGGGTGATTATTTCTCTCGTCTTCAACCTCAAGTGGCCAATGGCAATGTGTTTGCCGCCGACCGCCAAGGGCTAGTCGTCGCTTTTGACAGTGCAGGTGAAAAATTATGGCAAACTCGCATTAATGAAGCAGGCAGTTTTTTCTCTTCGGGTGTTTCGGCTAAATTAGCTGGCGGAATCACTGTCAGCGCAGAGCATATCTGGATAGGCACTGAGGATGGTCGCTTACTTGGATTGAATCAAACTTCTGGTGCAATAGAAAAAGATATTACCGTAGCAGGAGAAATTATCGCAGCTCCATCAGTAGGTGATGGTTTAGTCGTGGTTAACACAACTGCTGGACGCCTATTTGCTTACAGCATAGAAACGGGTGAAGAAGTTTGGATGCACGAATCTGATGTGCCGCCATTATCGCTTCGTGGTACATCATCACCGCTAGTCGCTAATGGTGGTGTCTTGGTCGGCACTGCGGCGGGAAAACTCCAAGTTAATATCTCTGATTCTGGATTGGTTGCATGGGAGGCGACGGTAACAACACCTTCCGGTGCGACTGAGCTAGAGCGTATTATTGATGTGGATTCACAACCATTAATTGTTGGTGCTAATGTTTACATTGTCTCTTTTAATGGTGCTTTGACAGCTGTTGAATTGCGTTCAGGTAGAGTGGTGTGGAAACGTGAGTATGCTAGTTATCGTAATTTAACCGTGGCTGGAAATCGTCTTGTTGTATCTGATATTAATGGCAATATTTTTGCGTTAGATGTGCGCAACGGTGTGGAAATGTGGTCGCAATCAACATTCAAAGGACGAGACTTAACCTCTGGCGTAATGTTTGGTAAATACATAGCCTTTGGCGATAACTTTGGTGTGGTACATTTAGTTGACCCCATCGATGGTTCATTAGTTTCAAGAAAAACATTAGGTAACGACAAGGATGAACGCTTTTTTGCGCCAGGCGTCGTTGCAAATAATATTTTGTATATGCAAAATGCAAAAGGTACTTTATTTGCGTTAGGTTCAGAGTAATCTGACGCAAGTAACATTTTAAGGTAATCTCATGCTTCCCGTTCTGGCTTTAGTCGGCCGTCCCAATGTCGGTAAATCGACACTTTTTAATCGTTTAACCAATACCCGAGATGCACTCGTTGCAGATTTTCCTGGATTAACTCGTGATCGTAAATATGGTCAAGCTAAGGTTGAAGACCGTCAATTCATTGTCATTGATACTGGTGGGATCACCGGTGATGAAGCAGGCATTGACGCAGCAATGGCCGAACAATCCTTATTAGCGATTGATGAGGCTGATGTCGTTCTGTTCTTGGTTGATGCCCGAGCAGGTCTGACTGCAGCTGACCAAGGTATTGCTGAGTACCTACGTAAGCAAGAAAAAACAGTCTATGTCGTGGCCAATAAAGTCGATGGCATTGATGGTGATAGTGAAAGTGCAGACTTTTATGCGTTGGGTATGGGGAACGTCCAACAAATCGCTGCCGCGCATGGACGTGGCGTGGCGCAGTTATTAGATTTGACCTTATCTCCTTTAGCAGAAAACTTCCCCGATATGATTGCCGTTGAGCCAGAGCGCAACGATGATGATGAGGATGCTGAAAAACAACTTGAACGATTGCAGAATCTCCCTATTAAATTGGCTGTCGTTGGTAAACCTAATGTTGGTAAATCGACTCTGACTAACCGTATCTTAGGTGAAGAACGAGTCGTGGTTTATGACCAACCCGGTACAACCCGTGATAGCATATTCATTCCAATGGAGCGGGATGAGCGTGAATATATATTAATTGATACTGCAGGCGTACGTAAGCGCCGCAAAATTAATGAAGCAGTTGAAAAGTTTTCTATTGTAAAAACCTTGCAAGCGATTGAAGAAGCGAATGTTGTTTTATTAGTCATTGATGCACGAGAAGGGATTTCAGATCAAGATTTAAGCTTATTAGGTTTTATTTTGAATGCTGGTCGTTCATTAGTCCTAGCGGTGAATAAATGGGATGGTTTACAAGCCCATGTGAAAGATGAGATAAAACGTGAACTCGATCGCCGTCTTGGTTTTGTCGATTTTGCTCGATTACATTTTATTTCTGCATTACACGGCACTGGCGTTGGGCATTTATTTGAGTCGGTACAAGAGGCTTATGAATCAGCGACACGTCGTATTAATACTTCAATGCTGACACGTATTATGGAGATGGCTCAAGAAGACCATAATCCACCACTGGTACGTTCGCGTCGAGTGAAAATGAAATATGCCCATGCCGGTGGGTATAACCCGCCTGTTGTGGTGATCCATGGTAATCAAGTGGATGATTTGCCTGATTCTTATAAGCGTTACTTAATGAATTATTATCGTAAGTCATTGAAAGTGATGGGGACACCAATAAGGATTGAATTCCGTGAAGGCGCTAATCCGTTTGAAGGTAAAAAGAACTCGTTGACGATATCTCAGCAACGCAAACGCAAACGTTTGATGTCATTTCAT
>Ga0233438_10000591_pt1 | contig 44865 bp, 40 predicted proteins | sample SI_123_September_FD_182720 | JGI IMG/M metagenome (GOLD analysis project Ga0233438, IMG submission 182720) | Seawater microbial communities from Saanich Inlet, British Columbia, Canada - SI_123_September2016_10_MG | ecosystem: Environmental > Aquatic > Marine > Inlet | place: Canada: British...
CGGCGTCGGTGCGCGCCGCGCCGCGCGCGTGCTGGCGCTTGCCCCGAGCGAACAGAAGGACGCGGCGCTGTCCGCCATGGCAGCCACGATCCGTGCCAACGCAAAAGAGATTCTGGCCGCCAATGCCGAGGATGTCGCCGAGGCAAAGGCCGGTGGAATGAGCAGCGCCTTCGTCGATCGACTCGCGCTCACCGAGGCACGCATCAATGCGATGGCCGACGGCATCGACGTGGTCCGCGCGATCAAGGATCCCGTCGGCATTGTCACCGAAAGCTGGACTCGGCCGAACGGCATGACCATCGAGCGCGTGCGCGTGCCACTCGGCGTCGTCGGTGTGATCTTCGAAAGCCGTCCCAACGTTGCGGCCGATGCCGGTGCGCTTTGCCTCAAATCCGGCAACGCCGTGATCCTGCGCGGCGGCTCGGACAGTTTCCGCTCGTGCCGGGCGATCCATCAATGCCTGATCGAAGGCCTGCGCAAGGCAGGGCTTCCCGAAGAGGCGATCGCACTGGTGCCGACCCGCGACCGTGCAGCCGTCGGCCTGATGCTCGGCGGACTGAACGGCGCAATCGATGTCATCGTGCCGCGGGGCGGCAAGAATCTCGTCGCCCGCGTTCAGGATGAAGCGCGCGTGCCGGTGTTTGCGCATCTCGAAGGCGTCAATCACGTCTACGTCGACAAGGCCGCCTCGCTCGATATGGCAAAGACGATTGTTCTCAATGCCAAGATGCGTCGCCCCGGCGTCTGCGGCGCAGCCGAAACGCTGTTGATCGACAAGGCCGCTGCTGAAGCGCAACTCAAGCCGCTGGTGACGATGCTGCTCGACGCCGGCTGCGAAGTGCGCGGCGGCGATGACATCAAGCGCGCCGATCCGCGCGTTAAACCCGTCGCGGACGAGGACTGGGCCACCGAATACGAAGACGCCATCATCTCCGCAAGGCTGGTCGACGGCGTAGACGACGCGCTGGCGCATATCGCGCGCTACGGTTCGCATCATACCGACGCCATCGTCACCGAAGATGCGGCGATCGCCGAGAAATTTCTCAACGAGGTTGATTCCGCCATCGTGTTGCACAACGCCTCGACGCAATTCGCCGATGGCGGCGAGTTCGGCTTCGGCGCTGAGATCGGGATCGCCACCGGCAAATTCCACGCCCGCGGCCCGGTCGGCGCTGAACAGTTGACGAGTTTCAAATATCGCATTCACGGCACCGGCCAAACGCGGCCGTGAGCGATTTCGTTCATCTGCCTCGCGCCATCCCGACCCATGCCGACGGGATGCGGATCGGTTTGCTCGGCGGATCGTTCAACCCACCGCATGAAGCCCACCGCGCCATCAGCCTGTTTGCACTGAAGCGGTTGCGGCTCGATCGTATCTGGTGGCTGGTATCGCCCGGCAACCCGCTCAAGAACAACGGCTCGCTGCACGCGCTGCGCGAACGCATGATCGCCGCGCAAAAGGTCGCGAACCATCCGCGCATCGATGTCAGCTGTCTCGAAACCGTCATCGGCACCCGCTACACTGCGGACACGGTATCGTATCTGCGGCGCCGCTGTTCCGGCGTTCGCTTTGTCTGGATCATGGGCGCCGACAACCTCGCGCAATTCAACCGTTGGGAAAACTGGCAGCACATTGCCAGCATGGTCCCGATCGCCGTGGTCGACCGGCCGCCCGACAGCTTCCGCGCCTTATCGTCTATCGCCGCGCATGCGCTGATGCCCTATCGCATCGACGAACGGGATGCCGGAACTCTCGCGAGCCGCCGGACGCCGGCCTGGACGTTTCTGACGGGTCTCAAATCGAGCCTGTCCTCAACACGGTTGCGGAACCCGGACGGAAGCTGGAAGGTCGCCGATCCATGATGACGTTTTCCGGCAACAGCGTGCCCCAAATCATCGGGGCGGCATCTGGAAGATTGAAACGGTTAACCCCACATGCGTATTATGAAGGCGGCGCCGGGATTCGGCGCTCGCGATACAGTGAAAGGAATGGTCCCTGACCACATCTGTATTGTCCAAGGCTGCTTCGTCAAAGCCTCGTGCCAAAGCGATGCCTGTGTCCGTCGACACTGTTCCCGCCCTCAAGGCGCGACCTGATGCCGACGAAACTCTGAACCTGATCCTCTCCCGCCTTGACGATATGAAGGCGGAAGAAACGGTCACCATCGACCTTCGCGGCAAATCCACCATCACCGACTACATGATCGTGACCTCAGGGCGGGCCAACCGCCACGTCGGCGCGATCGCGGAGAATGTCGCGAAGGGTCTCAAGGAAAGCGGAATCGCAGCCCCTCACGTCGAGGGATTGCCCAACTGCGACTGGGTGCTGATCGATTCCGGCGATGTGATCGTTCACGTGTTCAGGCCGGAAGTCCGCGAGTTCTACAATCTCGAAAAGATGTGGACCTCGGACAAGCCGGCGGCAAAGGCACGTTGAGACGACGTTGAGACGATGCGTATTCATGTGCCTGCGCGCATGTTAGTTTGCGCGCCATGCGCATCGTTGTCATCGCCATCGGCCGCCTGAAGCAAGGCCCGGAACGGGAGCTTGCAGACCGTTACCGCGAGCGGTTCGACGACATCGGCCGAAAGCTTGGCTTTCGCGGTCTCGAAATCCATGAAATTCCCGAAAGCCGCGCGCGCGACGTCCCCGCGCGAATGGCCGACGAAGCCGCCGCGATCTCGGCACTGATTCCTGACAAATCGTCCATCATCGCGCTCGACGAGCGCGGCGAAACCATCGACAGCGCAGCATTCGCGCGGCATCTTGGTCGTTGGCGCGACGAATCGGTTCCAACCGCTGTTTTTTTAATCGGCGGGGCGGACGGACTTTCGCCAGAATTGCGGCGCAGGGTGAAACTCAGCGTTGCGTTTGGCAAGGCGACCTGGCCGCATCAAATGGTGCGCGTCATGCTGCTGGAACAGATATACCGGGCCGCGACGATTTTATCCGGCCACCCGTACCATCGCGCGTAAGGCATGATCCCGAGATCATGCTCACTCCAGGATCGCGAAAGATCGAACTGCCCGTGACCGACGCGACAGGCAACACGACTCTGCTGACCGTGCGCAGACTGGCGCGCAGCACAGCGCTGCCGCTATCCTTGGTAATCTCAGCGTTGCATGTTGCAGGCGGGATTGCGCCGGCCCGTGCACAAGCTGCCGTCAAGCAGGCCGCCGCGCCGGATGCTGAAGCAATCAAGCAGCGCACGCAAGAACTCGAAGCCGCCCGCGAGCAGCAGAAGAAAGCTGCCGAACTCGAGCAAAAACTGAAAGCCGATATCGCGGCCATCGGCCAGGATCGTACCAAGCTCAATCAACAGCTGATCGGGATCGCCGGACAGGTGCGCGACGTTGAAGGCAAGATGGCCGACACCGAAGGCCGGCTGCGCCCGCTCGATGCGCGCGAGCTTCAGATTCGCGCCGCGCTCGAATCGCGCCGCGATGAAATCTCGGAGGTCCTCGCCGCCCTGCAGCGCGCCGGACGCCGCGCGCCGCCTGCGCTGTTCGTCCGGCCAGAAGACGCGTTGCAATCGCTGCGTACCGCAATGCTGCTCGGTGCTGTCGTTCCGGAGATGCGAACCCGTGCCGCCAAGCTCGCCAGCGATCTCGGCGAGTTGGTGAGCCTGCGCAAGAATATCGCGGAAGAGCGCGACCGGCTGGCGGTCGACCGCGACAAACTCAATGACGATCGCACCCGGCTCGCCGCGCTGGTGCAGGAACGGCAGAAAAAGCAGACCGAGACCGAGAAGGACATGGAAGCGGAGCGGCAGCGCGCCATCGCTCTGTCCAAGCAGACCGAGAATCTTCAGGACCTGATCGCCAAAATGGAGCAGGACGTGAAGGCGGCTGCGAAAGCCGCCGCGGCCGCCGAGTTGAAGGGCACTCCTGTTTCGCTGAACGGCAAGCCCAATCTGGGCGCACTGAGGGACCCGGCCCGATTGAGCCCGGCGATCGCCTTCGGTTCCGCCAAGGGACTTTTGCCGATTCCGGTTAACGGCACCCGGATCCGCAGTTTTGGCGGTTCCGACGGCACCGGAGGCCAGGAAAAGGGCATTTCCATCGTCACCCGCCCCGGGGCGCAGGTCACAACGCCTTGTGATGGTTGGGTTGTTTACTCAGGCCCGTTCCGGAGCTACGGACAACTCTTGATCCTCAATGCGGGCGGCGGGTATCATGTCCTGATCGCCGGGATGGAACGTATTTCGGTCACGATCGGGCAGTTTGTTCTGACAGGAGAACCGGTCGCGACCATGGGGACCACGTCTCAGGTCGCGTCAATTCTGGCGGCAACGTCTAGCCAGCCTGTGCTCTATATCGAGTTCCGTAAGGACGGCACTCCAATCGATTCTGGTCCATGGTGGGCCGCAAGTGAAGGCCAAAAGGTTCGCGGATGATGCGCAAGACTTCCCTGGTTCTCCTCAGCGTCGCGGCAGGCGCGGCGGCCACTCTCTTCCTCACCCAGCCCCGCTCGGCGTTGGTGGGATCGACGGCGCGAGCTGCGTCGTCCGATACCTATCGCCAGCTCAACCTGTTCGGCGATGTGTTCGAACGCGTTCGCAGCGACTATGTCGAGAAGCCCGACGACAGCAAGCTGGTCGAGACCGCGATCAGCGGCATGCTCACAGGCCTCGATCCGCATTCCAGCTACATGGATGCGAAGAGCTTCCGCGACATGCAGGTGCAGACCCGCGGTGAATTCGGCGGCCTCGGCATTGAGGTCACGATGGAAGACGGCCTCATCAAGGTTGTGTCGCCCATCGACGAGACGCCAGCCTCCAAGGCCGGCATCATGGCCAACGACATCATTTCTCAACTCGACGATGAAGCGGTGCAGGGCCTGACCCTGAATCAGGCCGTCGAGAAAATGCGCGGCCCGGTCAACACCAAGATCAAGCTCAAGATCATTCGCAAGGGCCAGGACAAGCCGATTGAAGTCACCCTGGTGCGCGACAACATCCGCGTCCGCTCGGTGCGCGCGCGCGTCGAAAGCGACGACATCGCCTATATCCGCATCACCACCTTCAACGAGCAGACCACCGAGGGTCTGAAGCGCGAGATGGCGAACCTGACCACGCAGATCGGTCCGGACAAGATCAAGGGCTACATCCTCGACATGCGCAACAATCCGGGCGGCCTGCTTGAAGAGGCCGTCTCGGTCTCCGACGCATTCCTGGATCGCGGCGAAATCGTTTCGACCCGTGGCCGCAACGCCGAGGAAACCCAGCGCCGCACCGCCAAGCCGGGCGACCTTGCCAAGGGCAGGCCGGTAATTGTGCTGATCAACGGCGGCTCGGCATCGGCATCGGAAATCGTTGCCGGCGCGTTGCAGGACCACAAGCGCGCGACGCTGCTCGGCACCCGCTCGTTCGGCAAGGGATCGGTGCAGACCATCATCCCGCTCGGCTCCGGCAACGGCGCGCTGCGGCTGACCACGGCGCGCTACTTCACGCCATCGGGCAAGTCGATCCAGGCCAAGGGCATCATTCCGGATATCGAAGTCCTGCAAGACGTTCCTGACGAACTCAAGTCGAAGACCGACACCAAGGGCGAAGCCTCGCTGCGCGGTCACCTCAAGGCCGAAGGCCAGGAAGAAACCGGATCGCAATCCTACGTGCCGCCGGATGCCAAGGACGACAAGGCGCTGAAGATGGCCGCCGATCTCCTGCACGGCATCAAGCAAACCACGTCGGCTCCTGCTCAGACCGACAAGGCTTCGAACAAGGCAGCGAACTAAGATCGCGAACAAGCATCTCAATCGGATCGGGGCGGCCTTCGGGTCGCCCTTTTTCGTGGAGGCACGGCGGCCTTAGCCCGACGCCCCGGAACCCAAGGCTTGACGTCCAACCCTGTCGGGGCCGTGGTAGGATTCGCGGATTGATTCGCGGGGGTTGAACGCAGTGACAACCGACGATCTGAGCGCTCCGCTCGGACAAGATCGGCCGCGCCAACGGCGGCGATACAAGCTTCCGTTCAGCGCGCCCCAGGCGATTGCGGGGCTAAGCGGGCTGTTCCTGGTCACCTTCCTCGGCTTTGCGATTTTCAACCATAACCCGATGGGCGGCGAGCCATTGGCGCGGGTGTCCTACGATCCAACCACACTGCCCGGCTCAATAGCGGCGAAACCGGCCAGCACGGCGCCAGCAGCGACCAAAGAGGCCACCGCTGCCGCCAAGGAGCCCGCCACGGGCCAGCAGACGGTGACCATCATCGACGGCTCCAGCGGCGCGCGGCAGGACGTAATTGTCGGCGCAGGGGCTGACGCCCCGGCGAAGGCCGATACACAGACCGCGATTATGGCCGGGATCAATTCCAAACTGCTGGAGCCGTCACGCTACGGTATGATTCCCGTGATCGCTGATGGATTGAAGTCCTTCCGCGTCTATGCGGCGGGCAGCGACGCGGACCGCGCCAGCATGGCCGGTAAGCCAGTCATCGCCATCGTCGTGTCCGGTCTCGGTGTCGGCGCCGCCAAGACCGCTGACGCCATCACCAAGCTGCCGGGCGCCGTGACGCTCGCGTTCACGCCTTACGGCTCGGACCCCGGCAAACTGGTCGAGCGCGCCCGCGCGCAGAAGCACGAAGTGCTGCTGCAGGTTCCGATGGAGCCGTTCGATTATCCTGACAACGATCCCGGTCCGCAGACGCTGCTCACCACGCTATCCGCCGAGCAAAACGCCGATCGCTTCGCGTGGCATATGAGCCGGTTTCAGGGCTATGTCGGCATCGCCAACTTCATGGGATCACGCTTCGTCGCGACCGACGCGGCGATGCAGCCGCTTGTGAAGGAAGCGGCCCGGCGTGGTCTCGCCTGGCTGGACGACGGCAGCGCGCCGCGCAGCGTTGCGGGCGTGATCGCGGAAGGGCAGGCGATGCCGTTCGCGAAGGCCGACGTCAGCATCGACACTGTGCCGACACCGGCCGAGATCGACCGCGCACTGACGCGGCTGGAAACACTGGCAAAGGAACGCGGATCCGCCGTGGGCATCGCATCGGCCTTGCCGATTTCGATCGAACGGATCGGAACCTGGGCGAAGCAACTCGAGACCCGTGGCATCGCGCTGGTGCCGTTGACAACGGCGATGCTGAAACCAAAATCTAGCTAGGCGTGATTGGCAAGACTGGAACCCGGTTTCCGGCACTCTCGCGCGAATGAACGAATTGAGTGCGGCAGGCGCGCTTGGACGGATCGGGATCAAAGGCTTTTGCAAGATGGCGCGTTACGACGATCTGCCCTATCGGACTTGCGTCGGGATCATGCTGATCAATCCGGACGGACTTGTGTTCATCGGCCGCCGCGCCAGCGGCCCGGAGCATGTCGATCAAACTCACGTCTGGCAGATGCCGCAGGGCGGCGTCGATGGTGGCGAAGACACTTGGGCAGCCGCAAAACGCGAGCTTTATGAGGAAACCAACGCCCGCTCGGTGGAGAAACTCGGCGAAGTACCGGAATGGCTCACCTACGATATTCCGCGCACGGTCGCCGGCCGCGCCTGGAAGGGCCGGTTTCGTGGACAGAAGCAGAAATGGTACGCACTTCGATTCACCGGCAAGGACAGCGAGATCAACGTCGCTTCGCCGGCCGGTCACAAGCCGGAGTTCATCGACTGGCGCTGGGAGCCGATGAAGAATCTTCCCGAGTTGATTGTACCGTTCAAGCGTCCGGTCTATGAGCGCGTGGTCCAGGAATTCACGAAGTTCGCCAAAAAATAATGCGCCAAGAATGAAAAAAAGCCCTGCAATGCAGGGCCTTTTTCATTCTACATTTCGGCGCTTAATGCATCGCGGTTGAGCTGACGACCTGCCGCTGAATGGTCTTGAAGTGATCGAGCCGCTCGATGGCCTGATCGAGGACTGTGCCTTCCTTCTCCTTCAGATCCTCTTCCATCTGAGCGATCTTGTCGGCGAAAGCCGCGAGGTCCAGTTCGGCCACCGCCGTCGCGGTGTCCGCAAGGACCGTGAGACCCTTGTCGGAGATTTCCGCAAGGCCGCCAAGCACAATAACCTTCTCGTGCTTGCCGCCAATGGTAACGGTCATGACGCCGGGACGGATCGTCGCCACCAACGGAGCATGTCCGGCCATCACGCCGAGATCACCCTCAACGCCCGGGATATCAACTTGCTCGACTTCGCCCGAGAAGGCGATTCTTTCAGGTGACACGAGATTGAAGTGGAAGGTTGCCATCGTGATTACGCCGCTTCTGCTGCGAGCTTCTTGCCCTTCTCGACGGCTTCTTCGATGGTGCCGACCATGTAGAACGCCGCTTCCGGCAGATGATCGTACTTGCCTTCACAGAGGCCCTTGAAGCCCTTGATGGTGTCGGCGAGATCGACGAACTTGCCCGGCGAGCCGGTGAAGATTTCAGCGACGAAGAACGGCTGCGACAGGAAGCGCTCGATCTTGCGGGCGCGTGCCACGGTGATCTTGTCCTCTTCCGACAGTTCGTCCATGCCGAGAATAGCGATGATGTCCTGCAGCGACTTGTAGCGCTGCAACACCTGCTGAACCATACGCGCGGTCTGATAGTGCTCCTCGCCGACAACCAGCGGCGACAGCATGCGCGAGGTCGAGTCGAGCGGGTCCACCGCAGGATAGATGCCCTTTTCGGAAATCGCGCGGTTGAGCACGGTCGTCGCATCCAAGTGGGCGAACGAGGTGGCCGGCGCCGGGTCGGTCAAGTCGTCGGCCGGCACGTAAATCGCCTGCACCGAAGTGATCGAACCCTTGTTGGTGGTGGTGATGCGCTCCTGCAGTGCGCCCATGTCGGTCGCGAGCGTCGGCTGATAACCCACCGCCGAAGGAATACGGCCGAGCAGAGCGGACACTTCCGATCCTGCCTGGGTGAAGCGGAAGATGTTGTCGACGAAGAACAGCACGTCCTGGCCCTGATCGCGGAAATGTTCCGCGACGGTCAGACCGGTGAGGCCGACGCGGGCGCGCGCGCCCGGAGGCTCGTTCATCTGGCCGTACACGAGGGCGCACTTCGAGCCTTCGCCGCCGCCCTTCTTGTTCACGCCGGATTCGATGAACTCGTGATAGAGGTCGTTGCCTTCGCGGGTACGCTCGCCGACACCGGCGAACACCGAATAACCGCCGTGCGCCTTCGCGACGTTGTTGATCAGTTCCTGAATGAGCACGGTCTTGCCGACGCCGGCGCCGCCGAACAGGCCGATCTTGCCGCCCTTGGCGTACGGCGCGAGCAGATCGACGACCTTGATGCCGGTGACGAGAATTTCAGCTTCGGTGGACTGGTCGGTGTAGAGCGGCGCTTCCTGATGGATCGCGCGGGTATCTTCAGCCTTGACCGGGCCCTGTTCGTCTACCGGTTCGCCGATAACGTTCATGATGCGGCCGAGGGTTCCGGCACCCACCGGCACCTTGATCGGCGCGCCGGTGTCCTTCACTTCCTGACCGCGCACCAGGCCTTCGGTGGTGTCCATCGCGATGGCGCGCACGGTGGATTCACCGAGATGCTGCGCGACTTCCAGCACAAGGCGGTTGCCCTGGTTGGTGGTCTCGATCGCGTTGAGAATGGCCGGCAGATAGCCGTCGAACTTCACGTCGACGACGGCGCCGATAACCTGTGCAATGCGTCCGGTCTGGTTGGCGGGTGATGCCATGGGATAGTCTCCTTAAAACTCGGTCTATGCGGCGGTCGGCCTAGATGGCCTCGGCGCCGGAGATGATTTCGATCAGTTCCTTGGTAATCATCGCCTGGCGGGTGCGGTTGTAGATCAGCGTCTGCTTGCGGATCATGTCGCCGGCGTTGCGGGTCGCGTTGTCCATCGCGCTCATCTGCGCGCCGTAGAACGACGCATTGTTTTCAAGCAGCGCACGGAAAATCTGCACCGCAAGATTGCGCGGCAGCAGGCTGGAGAGAATTTCGTCCTCGGCCGGTTCATAGTCGTAAATCGCGGCCGCGCTGTTGGTGGGTTCCTTTTCCTCGATCAAGAGCGGGATAATCTGCTGCGCGGTCGGAACCTGCGCGATCACCGACTTGAAACGTGAGTAGAAGAGCGTGCAGACGTCGAAGTCGCCCGCTTCAAACATCGCGACGACCTGATTGGCGATTTCTTCGGCATTCTTGAAGCCGAGCACCTTCACCGAGCGCAATTCGACGTGCTCGACGATCTGCTTGTCGAACTGGCGGCGGAGCTGCTCATAACCCTTACGGCCGACGCAGAAGAATTTGACTTCTTTGCCCTGGTTCATCAGCGACAAAGCCCGTTCACGGGCGAGGCGCACGATGGACGAGTTAAACGCGCCCGACAGACCACGCTCGCCGGTGCAGACCAGCAGCAGGTGAACCTTGTCGTTGCCGGTGCCGGCGAGCAGCGCCGGTGCAGAACCGGATCCGGCCGCCGCACCCGCGATATTGCTGATCACGGCGTCCATGCGCTCGGCATAGGGACGCGCCGCTTCGGCCGCGGTCTGGGCACGGCGCAACTTCGACGCCGCAACCATCTGCATGGCCTTGGTGATCTTCTGCGTCGCCTTGGTCGAGGCGATGCGGACACGCATGTCCTTAAGAGACGCCATTCTTTATCTCACCCTGACGATCCTGCTTCACGCCGGATCGCAACCCCAGTTTCGCCGCGCGCGAACGGATCGGCGCGGCGACGATATTTAAGCGAACGTCTTGGCGTAGCCTTCGACCGCGCTCTTGAGCTTGCCGGCAACGTCGTCCGACAGGTCACGCGAGTCGCGGATGGTGTTGAGAATATCGACATGCTTGCCGCGCAGCAGCGACAGCAGGCCGTCCTCGAAGGAGCGAACCTTGCTGACCGGAATGCCGTCGAGGTAGCCGTTGACGCCGGCGTAAATCACCACGACCTGCTCTTCCATCTTCAGCGGCGAGAACTGCGGCTGCTTCAGGAGTTCGGTCAGGCGCGAACCACGCGCGAGAAGGCGCTGGGTCGACGCGTCGAGGTCCGAGCCGAACTGCGCGAACGCAGCCATTTCGCGGTACTGCGCGAGCTCACCCTTGATCTTGCCGGCGACCTTCTTCATCGCCTTGGTCTGTGCCGACGATCCGACGCGCGACACCGAGAGACCGACGTTCACGGCAGGACGGATGCCCTGGAAGAACAGGTCAGTTTCAAGGAAGATCTGGCCGTCGGTGATCGAAATCACGTTGGTTGGAATGTAGGCCGACACGTCGTTGGCCTGCGTTTCGATGACCGGGAGAGCGGTCAGCGAGCCGTTGCCCTGGTCGTCGTTGAGCTTTGCGGCGCGCTCGAGCAGGCGCGAATGCAGATAGAACACGTCGCCAGGATAAGCTTCACGGCCCGGCGGGCGGCGCAGCAGCAGCGACATCTGGCGATAGGCGACGGCCTGCTTGGACAAGTCGTCATAGATGATGACGGCGTGCATGCCGCTGTCGCGGAAGTACTCGCCCATGGTGCAGCCGGTGAACGGCGCGAGATACTGCATCGGCGCAGGATCGGAGGCGGTCGCGGCAACAACGATGGAATATTCCAGCGCGCCCTGCTCTTCGAGAACCTTCACGAACTGAGCGACGGTGGAACGCTTCTGGCCGATCGCGACGTAGACGCAATACAGCTTCTGGCCTTCCGGCGCGCCGGCGGCGTTGAGCGGCTTCTGGTTCAGAATGGTGTCGAGCGCGATCGCGGTCTTGCCGGTCTGACGGTCGCCGATGATCAGCTCGCGCTGGCCACGGCCGACCGGGATCAGGGCGTCGATCGCCTTGAGGCCGGTTGCCATCGGCTCATGCACCGACTTGCGTGGAATGATGCCGGGCGCCTTGACGTCGACGCGCTTGCGTTCGGTCGCCTGGATCGGGCCCTTGCCGTCGATCGGATTGCCGAGCGCGTCGACGACGCGGCCCAGAAGTCCCTTGCCGACCGGCGTGTCCACGATGGCGCGGGTGCGCTTGACGGTCTGGCCTTCCTTGATCTCGCGGTCGGCGCCGAAAATAACGATGCCGACGTTGTCGCTTTCAAGGTTGAGCGCCATGCCGCGCGTGCCGTTCTCGAACTCGACCATTTCGCCGGCCTGGACGTTGTCCAGACCATAGACGCGGGCGATGCCGTCGCCGACCGAGAGAACCTGACCGACTTCAGAGACCTCGGCTTCCTGGCCGAAATTCTTGATCTGGTCCTTGAGGATTGCGGAAATTTCCGCGGCGCGGATGTCCATCAGCCTGCCTCTTTCATCGCGTGCTTGATCGAATTGAGTTTGGTGCGAAGCGAGCTGTCGACCATGCGGCTGCCGAGCTTGACGACAAGCCCGCCGATGATCGACGGATCGATCTTCACGTTGAGATCGACGTCCTTGCCCGACACTGATTTCAGCGCGGCCTTGAGAGCGTCGAGATTGGCGTCGCTGAGAGGCTCGGCGACAGTGACTTCCGCGGTGGCTTCGCCCTTGAACCTGGCAACCAGCGCACGGAACGCCCTGATGACATCGGCCACGGCAAACAGCCGGCGATTGGCGGTCAGGACTTTCAGGAAATTCGCGGCGATACCGCTGATGCCGGCCTTGGCCAGCACAGCACTGAGCGCCTTGGCCTGGGCATCGGCGGTAAACACCGGGCTGCGCACCAGCCTCTGGAGATCAGAGCTGTCGGCCAGCATGGCGGAGAACTTGTCGAGGTCCGCCTTGACGGCATCGACGGATTTCTGGTCGCGCGCCAGCTCAAAAAGGGCCGTCGCATAGCGGCCGGACACACCAGATACGGAGGGACTTTCAGCTGCCACAAATATCTCTTCTAGCTGTCGAATACTCAAGGATAAGACCATCGCTGCCAGTCTGGTGTCAGTGCGACACCAAGCGATCCAAGTCCTTGGAATTCAAGCGGGACTTCGATTTCTGGCCGGAGCGACATGCCCGGCAGCCCAAAATCGCGGTTTTGCTAACATAGGGCGCGCGCAGGTGCAACATGACGGCGATTGCGAACGCATTTTTGGCGGCGCCGGTTTGTCGCATGCGCGCCGTCGCAATTTGACGCGGTGCGAGGGACCAATTCCTTAGCGCTTGCGGCAGGCCAGTGCAGGGGCTTGGTGGAAATAACTTCGCAAGCGGGGAGCGGCAGCGGAGCCGCAACCTGCCGCCAATCCCATGCCCGCTCCCGCGCAACCACCTCGCCTTCTACGCCACCGAAACGACGGCCCATATTGGGGAACCGGTTGGCACACAGTCCACCGCGCGCAGCCCCGATTCGGCCGACTGGGCCCCTCGGGCCGTTATCCGGCTGAAAACCCGCCAAATCTGGCAAAGAGCTGCCCGCCTTACGCATGCAGCATTGCAATTATCGCATCCCGTAACGAATTCGGCGGCTTCGCTTTTACTAGGCGAAATCTATACTCATAAAAACTATTAAGTATAGATATGTATAGTATAGTAGATAATATTCCTATCGAAATATTTAGCAAAAATCTGAGGCTAGTTTGTACTGCCTTCAAAAAATTCCAGCGACTTTGGAACAAAATATCTCGCCGCGTTTATGCCTCATTATTGGATGAACCGTCCAACTACGTAAGCGCTGGCTCGATTTAGCCAGCCGTCGGATGGATATACCAATTTAGAGGACAACTATATGATCGCCGCTATCAAGCGCGTGCCGGGGCGACCCGTTGCGAATCGGAATACCTCGATCGCGTTGGTTGCAGTCGGAATTTTGGCGCTTGGCGCTACTGCGAGCGAAGCCGGCCAGCGCAAATCCTGGCGCGACGCCAATGCCTCTGTCGGCTCCGGCCGCAGCTTTTCGGGCAAGGCCTCGTTCTACGGCAACGAGTCGGGCAGCAAGACCGCCTCGGGCCAGCGCTTCAATCAGGAAGCTATGACTGCCGCACACCGGACCCTGCCGTTCGGTACCCGGCTCAAGGTCACCCATGGCAGCCGCAGCGTCGTCGTCACCGTCAATGACCGTGGCCCGTTCATCAAGGGTCGCGTGCTCGATCTGTCAAAGGGCGCCGCCCGGGCGGTCGGACTCACCAGCCGCGGCGTCGGTCACGTGGTTGCAGAAGTTCAGTAAGCACACGCATGACGCCGAAAAGTGCGAAGCAGTTTTCGGACACGTCATGCGTCAAGCTTCTGAAGCGTTAGTAAGCGTACAGTTGCGTTGCGTAGGTTGCGTTGAAAAGGCCGGCGCCAGTTGCACCGGTCTTTTTCATGAGCCCACTGGATATGCAGTTTTCATCATTGCGAGCGCAAGCGAAGCAATCCAGAAGCAACAGAGCAAAGACTGGATTGCTTCGTCGCTTCGCTCCTCGCGATGACGGATTCTACAGAAAACTCTGCGGATCGATATCGATCTCAAGCTTGAGGTTGCCCTTGGTCTTCGGACCGGCCGCGAGCCAGTTCCGCATATAGACCGACAGGTCGATGCTGCGCACCGACTTCACAAGAATACGAAACCGGTAGCGACCCTTGATGACCGCGAGCGGTGCTTCCGCAGGGCCAAGCACCTGAACCCGTTCGTCAAGCGGAGCGGTGGCTGCAAGCTTGCGCGCGAAACCTTCCGCGGTCGGACGATCACCCGCTGAAATAATCAGCGACGCCAGCCGCCCGAACGGCGGGTACAGCGCGCGTTCGCGCGCCTCGATCTCGCTGGCGTAAAACGCTTCCCGATCCGAAGCGACCAGCGCCTTCATCACCGGATGCTCCGGCTGATGCGTCTGGAGATAACCGACGCCGTGCCCCTGCTCGCGTCCCGCGCGGCCAATCACCTGATTGAGCAACTGAAATGTGCGCTCGGCGGCACGCGGATCGCCGTTGCCCAGTCCCAGATCCGCATCCACCACGCCGACCAGATTGAGGCGCGGAAAATTGTGCCCCTTCGCCACCAGCTGCGTGCCGATGATGATGTCAACGCGACCCTCGGCGATCTCGTTCAGTTCCGATCGCATTGTCTCGATGTCGGTGATCAGATCACTCGACAGCACCATGGTGCGCGCATCGGGAAACAAATTTGCCGCTTCTTCCTGCAGGCGCTCCACGCCGGGGCCGATGGCCGCCAGCGATTCCTCCGCACCGCAATGCGGACACTGATGCGGCCGCGGCATCGAGAAACCGCAGTGATGACAAACAAGGCGCTGGCGAAAGCGATGATCGACTAACCATGCATCGCAGATGGTACAGGCAAACCGATGACCGCAGGCGCGGCACAAGGTCAGCGGCGCATAGCCACGACGATTCAAGAACAGCAGCGCCTGTTCCTTGCGCTCGATTGCAATCTTGATCTCTTCTGCGAGACGCGGAGAAATGAAGCGGCCGCGCGCGGGGCCTTCACGCTTGAGATCGATGGCCTCGATCTGCGGCATATGCTGGCCACCGAACCGCGACGGCAGGGCGACGCGGCGATAGCGCCCCTTGCGTGCGTTGACTTCCGACTCGACCGAGGGCGTCGCCGAACACAGCACGACCGGAATTTTCGCGATCGACCCGCGCACCACCGCCATGTCGCGCGCATGATAATGCGCGCCCTCATCCTGCTTGTAGGCCTGATCGTGTTCCTCATCGACGATGATGAGACCGAGATTGGCGTAAGGCAGAAACAGCGCCGAGCGCGCGCCGACCACCACCGGCGCATCGCCCGCTGCAACCGCAGCCCAGTTGCGCGCGCGCGTGCGCGGCGTCAGCTCCGAGTGCCATTCGATCGGCCGCACGCCAAAGCGTGCGGCAAAGCGGTCGAGAAACTGGCCGGTCAGCGCGATCTCGGGCATCAGAATCATCGTCTGCCGGCGGCGGCGAATGTTCTCCGCCACCGCTTCGAAATAGACTTCGGTTTTCCCGGAACCGGTAACGCCGTCGAGCAGCGCGACCTGAAATTCGTCCTTCGAGACGAGGTCTTTCATCGCGTCGGCCGCGATCCGCTGCTCCGGAGAAAAATCCGGTTCCGAGAACGACGGATCGGGCGACGGTGGGGCGAGGTCGCGCGGCAGCGGCTCGATGGCGAGCGTGCCTTCATCGACGAGGCCGTCGATCACGCCTGCACTAACGCCAGCCTCCCTCAAAGCTTCAGATTTCCCGTGCAGCAATCCGTCTGACACGATCTCGATCAGACGACGACGCGCACTCGTCATGCGTTGAGGCGGCGTACCGACCAGCCGCACCCCCATGCGCACGCGCTCGGGTCCAAGATGCTCGCCCATGCGCAGCGTCATCCGCAGCACCATGCCGCGCGCCGACAGCGTGTAATTGGCGACCCAGTCGACGAAGCTGCGCAGCTCCGGTTTCAGCGGCGGCACGTCGAGCTTGTCGCCAGTGTCTTTCAGGCGATTATGCAGGCGGGGATCGGGGTTGGGATTGTCAGCCCAGACCACGGCGGTGACATCACGCGGCCCGAGCGGAACGCTGACCACGTCTCCCGGGTTGAGCTCCACGCCATCGGGAACGCGATAGGAATAGGTCTGGTTCAGGGCCACCGGGACAAGAACGTCGACGACTCGTCTTGCCATGGTGAGAGGGGCCCGGATTAAGGAGGATATAACGAAAAGGGTGCGATAAACCGATTCCTGTCAAGCGCAGGCGCCCCGCGAGACATATGATGGTCAAAGCCGCCGCTGCAACCGAAGCCGAGACAGAGGCCGCGCCGCTGACCAGCGCCGCGCCCGACCTGCTGGCCGAGATCACGCACTGGCTGTCCCATTTGCGCTCGGAACGCCGGCTGTCGCCCAAGACCCTGGAAGCCTATGCGCGCGACCTGCGCCAGTGCCTGATGTTCCTGAGCGAGCATTGGGGCGGCCTCGTCACCTTGAAGCAATTTGCCGCCATCGAAGCCACAGACGTGCGCGCCTTCATGTCGTCAAGGCGCGCAGATGACGTGGGCGGGCGTTCCCTGATGCGGGCCCTGGCGGGACTGCGTTCGTTCGGACGTTTTCTCGAACGCGAGGGCAAGGGCAAGGTCGGCGCATTATCCGCGATCCGCGCCCCCAAGATCGGAAGGAGCCTGCCAAAACCAATTCAAATGACCTCCGCACGGCAAATGGCCAATGCGGACATCCGCGCCGGCGAAAACCGCGAACCATGGATCTGGGCGCGCGACGCTGCCGTGATGGCATTGCTCTACGGATCAGGGCTGCGCATCTCCGAAGCGCTCGGCCTCAAGCAGCGCGACGTGCCGCTGCCCAGCAAGGGCGACGTGATCGTCGTGACCGGAAAGGGCAACAAGACACGGATGGTGCCGGTGCTGCAGAACGTGCTGGCTTTGGTGCAAGACTATGTCGCGATGTGTCCGCACACCATCGCGCCAGACGGCCCGATCTTCGTCGGCGCACGCGGTGGCCCGCTCTCGCCGCGCATCATCCAGTTGACGATGGAGCGGCTGCGCGGCGCACTCGGCCTGCCGGACAGTGCGACGCCGCACGCGCTGCGCCATTCGTTCGCCACGCACTTGCTGACGCGCGGCGGCGACCTTCGCGCCATCCAGGAATTGCTCGGTCACTCCTCTCTCTCGACCACGCAGATTTATACCGGCGTCGATGCCGACCGGCTGCTCGACGTTTACAAGACGGCCCATCCGAGGGCGTGAACCGTTAGCCGCCGCGAACGCTCAGTTCGCAACGTACTCGATCTTGAAAATGTAATCAGAGCCCCGGCCAACTTCCACACGGACATAGGGCAATAGCTTCAGCCGTTCATAGACCGGCGTTGTCGCCTTGACCGTCCGTCCAGCAATGCCCGCGACATACTCCGCACCTTTTGCGCCTTGCGTGCGAACATTCTGCACCCGGCCCTCCAGCACGAGGCGCGGTCTGGCAAAATCCAGGAAAAGGATCGTACCTGAAAACAATATCAGGACGACCCCGGCAGCAACAAAACCGTAGCGCTTCAGTCTTGGCCTTGAATCAGACGATAAAAGCTTGCTCTTCGCCCCGAACCAAATAAGCGCCACGCCAACAACCGCCATGAGAATGAACTGGTCGACGATTGCAACCAGCGATTCCCGCCTGAAGAAGAACCACAGCGCCAGATAGAGAAGCCCAACGCCTAAGGCACAGCGCCCCAGCCACCGACGCAAATCCGGCTCCCGTACCTTCCTCAGCAGGAAGGTGAAGGCGATCGCGATTGGCCAGAAGCAGGCGGCAACAAAATCGGCGGTTGTCATGTTGGTAGCCTGAAAGGCTCTGTATAAAAATCTCTTAAAGGCGGCTTTTGCGTTAGCTTTGGTTCTTGCGCGCGAACCGCAGTTTGGTCAATCGTGACATCCGATTTTGACCGGGAGGGATACTGAATATGGGCGCACATGAAAGCATGGAGCACGCCGAGCATGCTGAACATGCATCCGGCTCCAACAAGAAGATCGCATTGCTGATCGCGGTGATCGCGCTGTTTCTTGCGTTCTCCGAGACACTCGGCAAGGGCGCCCAGACTGAATCTATCAGCAAGAACGTCGAGGCCTCGAACCTGTGGGCCTTCTTCCAGGCCAAGAGCATCCGGCGCACCACGGTGCAGGCGGTGGCCGAGCATGCGAAGCTCAGCCTTGGCCTGTCGGGTGACGACGCGCAGAAGGCGGCGCTGGCCAAGCAGATCGATGACTGGAACAAGGCTGCGGCCCGCTATCGCTCCGAACCCGAGACCGGCGAAGGCTCCGAGCAACTGGCGGCGCGCGCCAAGAAGGCCGAGGAGGCGCGCGATCTCGCCATGGCGCGCTACCACCACTACGAAGTGGCTTCCGCCGCTTTCCAGATCGGCATCGTGCTCGCCTCGGCGACCATCATCACCGGCATGTTGGCGTTGGCGTGGGTAGCGGGAGCGCTGGCGCTGACAGGACTGGCGTTCACCGCGATCGGGCTGTTCGCCCCGCACGCCGTGCATCTGATGTAGGGGTTACGGCGTCGCCTAGCGCGACGCCTGCATCCGCCGGCGCAAGCGCTGGATGAATCCGGGCGATCCCCGGCGGCGAAAGCGCTTGATCCAGTGCTGGATGGCGAGCTTGAACGGCGCGACAAGCGCCATGGCGCGCGCGCGAAGGTCAAGAACGAATTCATAGAGCCTTCGGAACCAGTCCATCTGCAGCAGCTTGTCGCGCGTCACGTCGAACACGAACGCGACGATGCCGACGCCAAGAACCTTGTGAAGAACAATCAAGGCCGTGGCGCCCACGAAATACTTGTGCGCCAGGAGCCCCGCCACGATCAGGTTGAGCGGAAACAGAACGACGACTGGCACCGCGAACACAATCAGCGTCAGACCCGGCGACAGGTGCTCGACACGGTCAGCAAACCACGCCTTGAGCCGGGGTAGCGGGATCAGGGCGACGATGCGCGCAATGATCGGCTCGACGCGGTCCCACAGCCACGCTTCGAGCAGAAAGATCAGCGCGAGCAGAACCCAAAGCGGTCGAAGCAACCGGCGCATGGCCAAGCCATCCATCGTGGCCGGCCGAGCGCCGGGCCACGTTCACATATGGATAGCTCGCTTGCCGACCGCAAGCGCGGCTTCCTTGACCGCTTCCGAGCGGGTCGGGTGCGCATGGCATGTCCGCGCAAGATCTTCGGCGGAACCGCCGAATTCCATCAGCACCGCGGCCTCATGGATCATTTCGCCGGCTTCCGCGCCGATGATGTGAACACCAAGCACGCGGTCGGTCTTCGCATCGGCAAGGATTTTCACGAAACCATCGGTGGTCTGATTGACCTTGGTGCGCGCGTTCGCGGTGAACGGAAACTTGCCTGACGTGTAAGCCACACCCGCCTGCTTCAACTCTTCCTCGGTCTTGCCGACGGAAGCGACTTCGGGGAACGTGTAAACCACGCCGGGGATGACATCGTAGTTGGTGTGACCGGCCTGGCCAGCGAGGATCTCGGCGACAGCGATGCCCTCGTCTTCCGCCTTGTGCGCCAGCATCGGCCCGTCGATCACGTCGCCGATGGCATAGATGCCCTTCACATTGGTCTGGAAGTGTCCGTCGGTCTGCACACGGCCGCGCGGATCGAGTTCGACCCCAGCTTCCTTGAGGCCAAGCCCTTCGGTGTAAGGAACGCGTCCGATCGCCACCAGCACCACGTCCGCTTCGATGGTTTCAGCCGCACCGCCTGCAGCCGGTTCAATGCTGGCCTTCAGCTTCTTGCCGGACGTATCGACACCCGTGACCTTCGCGCCAAGCTTGAATTCAACGCCCTGCTTTTCCTGAATGCGCTGGAACGACTTCGCGACCTCGCCGTCCATGCCGGGCAAAATCCGGTCGAGGAATTCGACGACCGTGACCTGCGCGCCGAGACGGCGCCACACCGAGCCGAGCTCGAGGCCGATCACGCCCGCACCAATCACCAGCATCTTCTCGGGCACCTTGTCGAGCGTCAGCGCGCCAGTGGACGAGACAATGCGCTTCTCGTCGATTTCGACGCCCTTGAGCTTGGTCACGTCCGAGCCGGTGGCGATCACGATGTTCTTGGTTTCGAGAACCTGCGTCTTTCCGTCGTTGCCCTTCACCTCGACCTTGCCGCCCGCGAGGATGCGGCCGGTGCCTTCGTAAGGCTCGATCTTGTTTTTCTTGAACAGAAAGCCGACGCCCTTGACGTTGCCATCGACGCCATCGGTCTTGAACTTCATCATGGTCGGCAGATCGAGTTTCGGCTTGCCGACGCCGATACCCATCTTTGGCAGCATGTGGGTGACTTCCTCATACCGCTCGGACGCCTGCAGCAGCGCCTTGGAGGGGATACAGCCCACGTTGAGACAGGTGCCGCCGAAGGTCGGCCATTTTTCGACCACGGCAACCTTCATGCCGAGCTGCGCCGCGCGGATCGCGCAGACATACCCCCCGGGACCGGTGCCGATGATGATGAGATCGTAAGAAGCCATGAGGATTATCCTGTACTCACAGAGAAATGGAAGTTAGCGGCCGCCCGAAACGTCGACGATCGTGCCCGTGACATATGACGCCTCGTCCGACATCAGCCAGACGACGGCGTTGGCGATTTCATCCGCGGTGCCGACCCGCTTCATCGGGACCGAATGCGCCAGCCGGTGCGCGCGATCCGGCTCGCCGCCGCTGGCGTGAATTTCAGTGTCGATCAGACCTGGGCGAACGCCGTTGACCCGGATGCCTTCGGCGCTGATCTCGCGCGCAAGCCCCACCGTAAAGGTATCGATCGCGCCTTTTGAGGCAGCGTAATCAACATACTGCGCGGGCGATCCCAGCGTCGCTGCCACCGACGACAGATTGACGATGACGCCGCCGGAGCCGCCATGCTTGCTGGACATACGCTTCACCGCCTCGCGCGCACACAAAATGCTGCCGACGATATTGACGTTCATCATGCGGGTGAGTCGCGCGGCGGACATTTCATCGACGCGCGCGGTCGCATCGACCACGCCGGCGTTGTTAACAAGGGCACTGAGCTTGCCGAAGGCATCCGCCTGCTTGAACAGCGCGAGAATGTCGGCCTCAACGCCGACATCGCACTTCACCGCGATGGCCTTGCCGTTGCTGCCTTCGATCTTCGCCACGACTTCGTCGGCCGCCGCCTTGTTGCTGGCGTAGCCGACGACGACCTTGTAGCCGCGCGATGCAGCGGCCAGCGCCGTGGCGCGGCCGATGCCGCGGCTGCCTCCGGTGACAATGGCGACGCTGTCCATGCCCGCCTCGCGATCAGAGGTCGAGAACCAGCCGTGCCGGATCCTCAAGGCTTTCCTTGATGCGAACGAGGAAGGTGACCGCCTCCTTGCCGTCGATGACGCGGTGATCGTAGGACACCGCCAGATACATCATCGGGCGAACCTCGATCTTGCCGCCGATAACCACCGGCCGCTCCTGGATCTTGTGCATGCCGAGGATCGCGGACTGGGGCGCATTGAGGATCGGCGTAGACATCAGCGAGCCGTAAATGCCGCCATTGGTGATGGTGAACGTGCCGCCCTGCATTTCTTCAATCTTCAGCTGGCCGTCGCGTGCCCGCCTGCCGTAATCGGCGATGCTCTTCTCAATGTCGGCGATCGACTTCTGATCGCAGTCGCGCACCACCGGCACGACGAGACCCTTGTCGGTGCCGACAGCGACGCCGACGTGGTAGTAGTTCTTGTAGATCAGGTCGGTGCCGTCGATCTCGGCGTTCACCGCCGGGATATCCTTCAGTGCCTGCACGCAGGCCTTGGTGAAAAAGCCCATGAAGCCGAGTTTGGCGCCGTGCTTCTTTTCGAACGCATCTTTGTACTGAGCGCGCAGCGCCATCACGTGACTCATGTCGACTTCATTGAAAGTCGTCAGCATCGCAGCGGTGTTCTGCACGTCCTTGAGACGGCGCGCGATGGTCTGGCGCAACCGCGTCATCTTCACGCGCTCTTCGCGCGCGGCGTCATCGGCAGGCGACGGCGCACGCACCTGAACAGCGGCCTGACTGACCGGTGTCGGTGCCGAGGCAGCCTTCTCGATCGCGGCCAGCATGTCACCCTTGGTGACGCGGCCGTCCTTGCCGGAGCCGGGAACGGTCGACGCATCGACGCCCGATTCGGCGGAGAGCTTGCGGACCGACGGTGCCTGCGGCGCATCGACCGGCGGCGATTTTTGCGCGGACGCTGGTGCCGCGGCGGCAGGCGCGGCCTTGGCTGGAGCGGGTTCAGCCGCCTTGGCCGGAGCCGCAGCGGGCTTGGCGCCGCCAGCGCCTTCCGTGATCTGGCCGAGCAGCGCGCCGACAGCGACCGTCTCGCCGTCCTTGGCGACGATCTCGCCCAGGGTTCCCGCGAAGGGCGCCGGCACTTCGATAGTCACCTTGTCGGTTTCGAGTTCAACCAAGGGCTCGTCGACGGCTACGGCATCGCCGGCCTTCTTGAACCAGCGGCCGATGGTGGCCTCGGTGACGGACTCGCCCAATGTCGGAACGCGAATTTCAGCCATTTTCTTTCCCCTTGCGTCATGAGCGGCACATTCTGCCGTCAGCGCCTCAATCAAAATTAGAACTGGATGGAAATGCCCGCGACCTGCGGGCATCCATTGATCAGCCAAGAGCTTCGTCGAGCAATGCTTTCAATTGCTGGAGATGCTTCGACATCAAGCCGGTCGCGGTCGCAGCAGCAGCAGCACGCCCCGCATAACGCGGACGCTTGTGCGCCGAGCCGACCTGGTTGAGGACCCACTCGAGATAGGGCTCGATGAAGTGCCAGCCGCCCATGTTGCGCGGTTCTTCCTGGCACCAGACGACTTCGGCCTTCTTGAAGCGCTCGAGTACCTGCACCAGCGTCTTGAGCGGTACCGGATAAAGCTGCTCCACGCGCAGCAGATAGATGTCGTCGACACCGCGCTTTTCGCGATCCTCGTAAAGATCGTAATAGACCTTGCCCGAGCAGAGCACGACGCGGCGGATTTTCGAATCCGCAACAAGCTTGATCTCGCCGCCGGTTTCCGCATCGTCCAGCAGGACGCGATGGAAGGACGTGTCGGGACCGAACTCCTCGAGCTTGGACACCGCACGCTTGTGACGCAGCAGCGACTTGGGCGTCATCAGGATCAGCGGCTTGCGGATTTCGCGCTTCAACTGACGGCGCAGCACATGGAAGTAGTTCGCAGGCGTTGTCAGGTTGGCGACCTGCATGTTGTCTTCGGCGCACATTTGCAGGAAGCGCTCGAGACGCGCAGAGGAATGCTCCGGTCCCTGCCCTTCGTAACCGTGCGGCAGCAGACAGACGAGACCCGACATGCGCAGCCACTTGCGTTCACCCGACGAGATGAACTGGTCGAACAGAACCTGCGCGCCGTTGGCGAAGTCGCCGAATTGCGCTTCCCAGATCGCCAGCGCCTTCGGTTCCGCCAGCGAGTAGCCGTACTCGAAGCCCAGCACAGCCTCTTCCGACAGCAACGAGTTGATGACTTCGTAGTGGCCCTGATTGTCGCCGATATGATTGAACGGCGTGTAGTGGCTTTCATCTTCCTGATCGAACAGCACCGAATGCCGCTGCGAGAAGGTGCCGCGCTCGCTGTCCTGTCCGGACAGGCGAACGTGATGGCCTTCCTTCATCAGCGTGCAGAACGCCAGCGCTTCACCGGTCGCCCAGTCGATGCCTTCGCCGTTCTCGATCGCCTTCATGCGGCTGTCGAGGAACCGCTGCACGGTGCGGTGAATGCGGAAACCGTCCGGCACTTTGGTGATCTTGCGGCCAATATCCTTCAGCCCGTCGATGGCGATGCCGGTATTGCCGCGGCGCGGATCCTCACCGAGGTCGGCCGACTTGAATCCGGCCCACTTGCCGTCGAGCCAGTCGGCCTTGTTCGGCTTGTAGCCCGAACCGGCCTCGAGCTCGGCATCGAGTCGCGCGCGCCAGTCGGCCTTCGCCTTGTCGATTTCGCCCTCAGTCATGATCCCGTCGGCGATCAGCCGTCTGGCATAGAGGTCGAGCGTGGTCGGATGGGTCGCGATCTTCTTGTACATCACCGGGTTGGTGAATGACGGTTCGTCGCCCTCGTTGTGGCCGTGGCGGCGATAGCAGAACATGTCGATGACGACCGGCTTGTGGAATTTCTGCCGGTATTCGATCGCCACCTTTGCCGCGAAAACCACCGCCTCCGGATCGTCACCGTTGACGTGGAAAATCGGCGCGTCGATCATTTTGGCGACGTCCGACGGATACGGCGACGAGCGCGAGTAACGCGGATAGGTCGTAAAGCCGATCTGGTTGTTGACGATGAAGTGCAGCGAACCGCCGGTGCGGTAGCCCTTCAGGTCCGACAGCGCGAAACATTCCGCCACCACGCCCTGTCCGGCGAACGCGGCGTCGCCGTGCATCATCAGCGGCAGCACCGAAATACGCTGGTCCGGCGGATCGCCGTTCTGGTCCTGCTTCGCGCGCACCTTGCCGAGCACGATCGGATCGACAATTTCCAGATGCGACGGGTTTGCCGTCAGCGACAGATGGATCTTGTTGCCGTCGAACTCGCGATCCGACGAGGCACCGAGATGGTATTTCACGTCGCCCGAACCCTCGACTTCGTCGGGATTGGCCGAGCCGCCCTTGAACTCATGGAACAGCGCGCGATGAGGCTTGCCCATCACCTGGGTCAGCACGTTGAGGCGTCCGCGATGCGGCATGCCGAGCACGATATCCTGCACGCCGAGATTGCCGCCGCGCTTGATGATCTGTTCGAGCGCGGGGATCAGCGATTCAGCGCCATCGAGACCGAAACGCTTGGTGCCGGTGAATTTGATATCGCAGAACTTCTCGAAGCCTTCGGCTTCCACGAGCTTCATCAAGATGGCGCGGCGGCCTTCGCGGGTGAAGCTGATTTCCTTGTCAGGACCTTCAATGCGCTCCTGAATCCAGCTCTTCTGCGCCGGATTGGAGATGTGCATGAATTCGACGCCGAGCGTCTGGCAGTAGGTGCGCTGGCAGATCGCGACGATCTCGCGCAGCGTTCCGGTCTCAAGACCCAGCACATGATCGAGAAAAATCTTGCGGTCGAAATCGGCATCGGTGAAGCCGTAAGAGCGCGGATCGAGTTCTTCGTGATCCTTCTGGCCCTCGATGCCGAGCGGATCGAGATTGGCGTGGAAGTGACCGCGCATGCGGTAGGCGCGAATCAGCATCAGCGCGCGCACCGAATCGCGCGTGGCCTGCTGTATGTCCGCCGAGGTGAGGTTGCTGCCGGCGGCCTGCGCCTTGGCTGCGATCTTGCCCCCGACGGCCTTTTCGACCTGGGCCCAGTTGCCGTCGAGCGCGGAGGTCAGATCGTCATTTGGCGTGGCCGGCCAGTTGGCCTTTTCCCAGGACGGGCCTTGCGCGTTCTTCGCGACGTCCGCCGGCTGATCCTTCAGGGTCTTGAAGAAATCAACCCAGTCCGGATCGACCGATGACGGGTCGTTCTCATAGCGAGCGTACAGCTGGTCGATGTAGGTGGCGTTGGCGCCGTCGAGGAAGGAAGTGAGGGCGAAGTTGGCGTTCGCGTCCTGGCGAGACATGGTTACGTCCTGATTGATTGCATCGCGCGGAAAAATCGGGAGAAAATCGCCCGATTTGGTATCGGCATCGTGTTTGGGCCGCACCTTTTACCCTATTTAGGGCAAAACTTCGCGCTGAAAAGAACCAAGGACTGAACTAAGCTTTCAATCTTTCGAGAAGCGTCGTTCCAAGCCGTGCAGGCGACGGGGAGACCGTGATCCCGGCCGCTTCCATCGCCGCAATCTTCGATTCGGCGTCGCCCTTGCCGCCGGACACGATTGCGCCGGCATGACCCATGCGGCGGCCCGGAGGCGCGGTACGACCAGCGATAAATCCGACCATCGGCTTCTTGCGACCGCGCTTGGCTTCGTCCTTCAGGAACTGCGCCGCGTCTTCCTCGGCCGATCCGCCGATTTCGCCGATCATGATGATCGATTTGGTTTTCTCATCCGCCAGGAACAGTTCGAGCACGTCGATGAATTCGGTGCCCTTGACCGGGTCGCCGCCAATGCCGACCGCTGAAGTCTGGCCAAGACCGACCTGAGTCGTCTGGAACACGGCCTCATAGGTCAGCGTGCCGGAACGCGAGACGATGCCGACATTGCCTGGCTTGAAGATATTGGCCGGCATGATGCCGATTTTCGATTCGCCTGCGGTCACGACGCCCGGGCAGTTCGGCCCGATCAGACGCGACTTGGAGCCGGACAGCGAGCGCTTCACGCGCACCATATCGAGTACCGGAATGCCTTCGGTGATGCAGATGATCAGTGGCACTTCCGCATCGATCGCTTCGCAGATCGCGTCTGCCGCGCCCGGCGGCGGAACATAAATCACCGACGCGTCGGCGCCGGTCTTCTCGCGCGCCTCGGAGACGGTGTCGAACACCGGCAGGCCGAGATGGGTGGTGCCGCCTTTGCCCGGCGAAGTGCCGCCCACCATCTTGGTGCCGTAAGCGATCGCGCCCTCGGAATGGAAGGTGCCGTTTTTGCCGGTAAAGCCCTGGCAGATGACCTTGGTGTTCTTGTCGATCAGGACGGACATCGGCTTACTTTCCCTTCACGGCGTTGACGATCTTCTGCGCAGCGTCGTCGAGATCGTTCGCCGACAACACGTTAAGGCCGGATTCGTTGATGATCTTCTTGCCCTCTTCGACATTGGTGCCTTCGAGACGCACCACGAGAGGCACCTGGAGGCCGACCGCCTTCACCGCGGCGATGACGCCGCGCGCGATGACGTCGCACTTCATGATGCCGCCGAAGATGTTGACGAGAATGCCCTTCACGTTCGGGTCGGCCGTGATGATCTTGAAGGCCGCCGTGACTTTTTCTTCCGATGCGCCGCCGCCGACATCGAGGAAGTTGGCCGGGCTTTCGCCGTACAGCTTGATGATGTCGAGCGTGGCCATCGCCAGGCCGGCGCCGTTCACCATGCAGCCAATGGTGCCGTCGAGTGCGATATAGGCGAGGTCATACTTGGACGCTTCGATTTCCTTGGCGTCTTCTTCCGTGGTATCGCGCAGCGCGACGATTTCGGGATGGCGGTAAAGCGAGTTGGAATCGAACGACATCTTGGCGTCGAGGCACTTCAACTCGCCCTGCTTGGAGATGATCAGCGGATTGATCTCCAGCATCTCCATGTCCTTGGCGAGGAACGCGGTATAGAGCTGCGCCACAAGCTTTTCCGCCTGCTTGGCGAGATTGCCCTTGAGGCCGAGCGCCTGCGCAACGGTACGGCCGTGATGAGCCATGATGCCGGTGGCCGGGTCGACCGAGAACGTCACGATCTTCTCGGGCGTATCGTGCGCAACCTTCTCGATGTCCATGCCGCCTTCGGTGGAGACCACGAAGGAAACCCACGACGTTTCGCGATCGACCAGCAGCGAGAGATAGAATTCTTTTTCGATATCGGAGCCGTCTTCGAGATAGAGGCGATTGACCTGCTTGCCGGCTGCGCCGGTCTGGATCGTCACCAGCGTTGCGCCGAGCATCTGCTTGGCGAATTCTTTCACCTCATCGATCGACTTGGCGAGACGCACACCGCCCTTGTCGCCGGCCGAGGCTTCCTTGAACTTGCCCTTGCCGCGTCCGCCGGCATGAATCTGGCTCTTCACCACCCACAACGGGCCGCCAAGTTCTTTCGCGGCAGCTTCCGCGTCGGATGCCTTGAGAATCGGCACGCCGCGCGAAATCGGCACGCCGAATTCCTTCAGTACCGCCTTGGCCTGATATTCGTGGATATTCATGGATTGCCCCAGAGATCGGAGAAGAGAACGAAGGAGGAAAATTTCAGCATGGGATCCGGAAACCGAAAGTCCCGAATCCCATGCGAAGATAACGGTGTCGCGGCGTTACTTGCCGAGCAAGTCCGGCGCGATCTTCTTGCACGCGTCGACCAGGCCCTGCACCGCGCCGACCGACTTGTCGAAGCCTTCGCGATCCTTGCCGGCCAGTTCGATCTCGACAATCCGCTCGACACCCTTCGATCCGATGACGACCGGCACGCCGACATACATGTCCTTTACGCCGTACTCGCCGTTGAGATAGGCCGCGCAAGGCAGCACGCGCTTCTTGTCGCGCAGATAGCTCTCTGCCATCGCGATGGCGGACGCCGCCGGCGCGTAGAAAGCCGAGCCGGTCTTGAGCAGGTTAACGATCTCGGCACCGCCGTTGCGGGTGCGGTCAACAATCTCGTCGATGCGAGCCTGCGAGGTCCAGCCCATCTTCACAAGATCAGGCAGCGGAATGCCGGCGACGGTGGAGTACTTGGTCAGCGGCACCATCGTGTCACCGTGCCCGCCGAGCACGAAGGCGGTGACGTCTTCCACCGAGACGTTGAACTCGTCGGCGAGGAAATAACGGAAGCGCGCCGAATCCAGCACGCCGGCCATGCCGACGACCTTCTTCTGCGGCAGGCCGCAGGCCTTCTGCAACGCCCAGACCATCGCGTCGAGCGGGTTGGTGATACAGATCACGAACGCGTCGGGCGCGTACTTCTTGATGCCCGCACCGACCTGCTCCATGACCTTGAGATTGATGCTCAGCAGATCGTCGCGGCTCATGCCCGGCTTGCGCGGCACGCCGGCGGTGACGATCACGACGCTGGCGCCTTCGATCGCCTCGTAGGAATTGGCGCCGGTGAACTTGGCGTCGAAACCGTCAACCGGCGAAGACTGCGCGATGTCGAGCGATTTGCCCTGAGGGATGCCTTCGGCGATGTCGAACATCACCACGTCGCCCAACTCTTTCAGTCCGACCAGGTGCGCCAGCGTGCCGCCAATCTGACCTGAACCAATCAAAGCAATCTTGTCACGCGCCATGGGAAATCTGTCCTTTGATGTCGACGGGAGAGGATGGGAAAACTCTGGACGGCTGGTTAGACCTTTCGCGGCAAGCGTTCAAGTCGCCGTTCGCTCAATGGAGCGGCAGTGCCTGCCGCAGCGGCACCGCTGGATGTTTTCATATCGGGCTTTCGCGGGGTCCGGACACGAAACATAAAGCGAACTCGGTCAGGTCTCGACCAGACCTGTGGTCGAACCACTCGCGGACGAGTCGCTGCGGCCGTGGGGTAGCGCCAGATAAGATTCCGAGCCCATCTCGATCAGCCGCGAAGAGGTACGCTTGAATTCGTTGGCCTCAACCCCTTCGGTCGCGCTGTAAAGCGACAGCGGGTCGGTCTGTGCCGAAGCCATCAGCTTCACCGCATTGTCGTAAAGCGCGTCGATCAGGGTAATGAAACGTTTGGCGTAGTTGCGGTGCTCGTATTTCATCGCCGGTATCCGGTCGATGATCAGCGTGTGGTAATCATGCGCGAGCCGCAAATAGTCTGACGCGCCGAGCGGCTTCTCGCACAAATCCGCAAACGAAAAGCGCGCGACGCCATGCGCCGAATGCGGAACGTGAAGTGCGCGTCCCTTGACCGTGATGTCGCGCGGGCGGTCAGTGGCGCCGCCGGTGAGCTTGGTCCAGGCTTTGTCGAGCGCGGCATCCGCCGACGCATCGGCCGGGACCAGCCACATCTTGATGCCTGCGAGTTTTTCCATCCGGAAGTCGGTGCGCGCGTCCAGCCGCAGCACCTCCATCCGCTCCTTGAGCTGCACGATAAATGGCAGGAACAGCGCGCGATTGAGGCCACCCTTGTAGAGATCGTCAGGCGCGACATTCGAGGTTGCAACGACCACCGTTCCCAGTTCGAACAGCCTGCCAAACAGGCGCCCGAGGATCATCGCGTCGGCGATGTCGGTGACGTGGAATTCGTCGAAGCACAACAGCCACGCTTCCTCGAAGATCGACGCCGCCGTCAGTCGCACGGGATCGGTGTCGGCGATTTCCTGGCGGGCAATCTTCTGCCTAAAGCCGTGAATCCGCTCGTGAACGTCAGCCATGAATTCGTGGAAGTGCGCGCGGCGCTTATGCGCGACGGCGCTCTCGCTGAAGAACAGATCCATCAGCATCGTCTTGCCGCGACCGACCTCGCCATGGATGTAGAGGCCGCGCAGCGGCGCCGCGTCCTTGTCGGCGAACAGGCGTTGCAGCAATCCGCCCCGGCCGGGCCGGTATCCTGCCAGCCGCGCCTCCAGCGCCGTGAAGGCCTCGACGGCCCGGGCCTGGGCCGGATCGGCCTCAATGGTGCCCGCGGCGACGAGAGCCTGATAGTGCCGACGGAAGAAGGCGGGAGTGGGAGCGTTCATGGCTCGCTACCCGCCAGAACGACGCGGAAATTGCAAGACTACAAAGGTGACGGACGACTCTCTATGCGCTCAGCGCATAGGCGTCTTCAACCACATAAGGTCCGCCGCCGACCGAAGCGCGTGACGAGAACAGCACGAACCGGGAAGCCATGAAGCTGCGGGTCGGGAAATAGCCCCGCACCGACAGATAGTCCGCCACATCCCGATTTGATGCATCCCGCAGCCGCGCCAGCGTCACGTGGGGGATGAATTTGCGGCCCTCGGGGTCGAAACCAAACCGCTGCATCAGGCGCTCAAGCTCCGCCTGCAATTCCATTAGCGGGCGGCTTGGTACAACCGATGCCACGACAGCGCGCGGTTTCTTGCCGCCGAAGCTGGACAGACCCTGCAGGGCGACTTCAAACGGTTTGCGATTGATCCGCTCCAGTGTCGAGGCGATCTCGTTGGCTGCCGGGCCGTCGATATCGCCGATGAAGCGCAATGTGACGTGATAATTTTCGGGGTCGATCCAGCGGGCGCCCGGCAGGCCCCCGCGCAAGTTCGAGAGCGTCTGGCCGATGTCCGGGGGAATTTCCAGCCCGGTAAACAAGCGCGGCATCACGAATCTCCTCGATGCAAAAGAGGATCACGAATCACCTGAGGTCTTTTTTACCGCAGCACGATGACAGTGCGAAGCGGCCATCTTACGACCGGCGCCAAATCCCCTCAGGGCTTGCTTAACTGCAACGCACGATCCTTCAGAAACGCCTCTACCGTGGGCAGAATCCGCTCGACCACGACATCGACTCCTGCAGCCGTCGGATGCAGTCCGTCCGGTTGGGTCAACTTCGCCTCGGTGGCCACGCCATCAAGAAAGAACGGATAAAGCGGAACTTTATGGCTTTTGGCGAGGTCGGGATAAATGCTGTTGAATTTCGCCGTGTAGTCCGATCCGTAGTTCGGCGGCGCATACATCCCGCACAATAAAATAGCGATGTTGCGTGCTTTCAGCTTGTTGAGAATTTCGTCGAGCGCGCCGCGCGCGACCTTCGGATCGACTCCACGCAGCGCATCGTTGGCACCGAGTTCGACGATGACGGCTTCGGTGCCGGGCGGGATCGACCAGTCGAGCCGCGCCAGACCGCCAGTCGTGGTATCGCCGGAGACGCCCGCGTTATGAATATCGGTCGCGATCCCCTTGTCGCTCAGGGCCTTCTGCAACCGCACCGGAAACGCCGCCGAGACCGGCAAGCCGTAACCTGCAGTCAGAGAATCGCCCAGAACCGCGAGTTTGATCGGCTTCACTTCTTTGACATCGGGTGTTTGAGCCAAGGCCGGCCCTGACATCGCCATCATTGCCCCCGCTGCTGCGACGATGAACGCCCTCAAGAGCCTCTCGACCGCGCGGCCGAAACCCCCATATGAAAGATCCATGGACAGTCTCATTGCACCCTCGTCGCGCGCCGGCCTCGAACCGGACACCATTTCCATTTCGAACGTCAATCTTTCGCTGGGCAGCGGAGCAGCACGCGTTCACATCCTCAAGGATGTCAGCCTGCGCGTCGCGCCCGGTGAAGCCGTCGGCCTGATCGGTCCGTCAGGGTCGGGCAAATCCACACTGTTGATGGTGATGGCGGGGCTTGAACGTCCTGACAGCGGAGAGGTGGTGGTCAACGGCGCCGCGTTCAATGCCCTCGATGAGGACGCCCTCGCGCGGTTCCGTGGCCGCCATGTCGGTATCGTGTTCCAGTCGTTTCATCTGATCCCGACCATGACAGCACTTGAGAACGTCGCGGTTCCGCTAGAACTGGCGGGACGCACCGATGCGACCGCGCGCGCCGCGCAAGAACTTGCCGGCGTCGGACTCGGCGAACGGCTGCATCACTATCCGTCGCAGCTCTCGGGCGGCGAACAGCAGCGCGTCGCACTGGCGCGCGCGATGGCGCCCGATCCCGCCATTCTCGTGGCCGACGAACCGACCGGAAATCTCGACGAGACCACCGGCAAGCAGATCGTCGATCTGCTGTTCGCCAAGCACCTTGAGCGCGGCATGACTCTCGTGCTGGTTACTCACGATGCCGCGCTGGCGCAGCGCTGCGATCGAGTGGTGCGGTTGCGGTCGGGCCGGATCGACGGACCAGCGACCGACCGGCACTGGGTTGAGACGGCATCCCGATGAGCACGATCGCGGATACTGCACCGCGCGGCAGCACACTGTCGCTTGCGATCCGCTTTGCATTGCGCGAGTTGCGCGGCGGTCTGCGTGGCTTTTATGTCTTCATCGCCTGTATCGCACTCGGCGTCATGGCGATCGCTGGCGTCGGCTCGGTGGCCGGAAGCCTCAGCGCAGGACTTGACCATCAGGGGCGCACGCTGCTTGGCGGTGATGCGTCCTTCGCACTGATCCAGCGGGAAGCCTCAAAAGAGGAGCGCGGCTTTCTCGATGCTCATGGCAAGGTCTCGGCTACCGCGATCATGCGCGGCATGGCGCGCTCTCCTAGCGGAGAGTTCGCGCTGGTCGATCTGAAAGCCGTCGACGGCAATTATCCGATGCTCGGCGCAGTGTCGCTTGAGCCAAAAATGCCAGTCCCGGATTTATTGATCCAGCGCGATGGCGCGTTCGGCGCGGGTGCCGACGCGGTGTTGCTGGCGCGTCTCGGCCTCAAAGCCGGAGATCGCGTGACTGTGGGCAATGCGACATTCGAGATCCGCAGCACCGTCGAAGCCGAGCCTGACAAGCTTGCGGGCGGCGTCGGTCTCGGACCACGCTTGCTGGTCAGCGAAGCTGCGCTGCGCGCGACCGGCTTGCTGCAGCCCGGCACACTGGTGCGCTGGATCTATCGCCTGCAGTTACCGGACGCCGCCTCAGGAGATGAACGCGCCACGCAGTCCGTTATCGAAGCCGCACAGCAGGCGCTCCCTGAAGCCGGATGGGAAGTCCGCACCCGCGGGAACGCGTCGCCACAACTCGAACGCAACATTACGCGCTTCACGCAATTTCTCTCGCTGGTCGGGCTTGCGGCGCTGCTGGTCGGCGGTGTCGGCGTTGCCAATGCGATCAAGAGCCATCTTGATGAGCGCCGCGACGTGATCGCGACCTTCAAGGCGCTCGGCGCAACCGGCCGCGAGGTGTTCACGATTTACCTCACACAGGTCATGGCGCTGGCGATTCTCGGATCATTGATCGGCCTCGCGATTGGCGCGGCATTGCCCTTCATCATTGTCGGCCTGTTCGGAAAAGTCCTGCCGCTTCCCGTCGAGGCGACATTCCACGCCGGCGAACTGGCACTGTCGTTCGTCTACGGTCTGCTGACAGCGCTGGCGTTCGGACTGTGGCCGCTTGGCCGCGTCCACGACGTGCCCGTGGCGGCCTTGTTCCGTGAAGGCGTGACGTCCGAATTCCACTGGCCGCGCCGCCGCTATCTCGTCCTGATGGCGTCGGTGATCGCACTGCTGGTCGCGGTCGCAGTCGGACTCGCCTATGACAAACGCGTGGCCGCCGTGTTCGTGGCCTCGTCGGTCGGCGTGTTCGCCGTGCTGCGCGGTGTCGCCTCGATGCTGATGGCCCTGGCAAGAAGCCTGCCCCGCGCGCGTTTCACCATGCTGCGATTGGCTATCGCCAACATCCACCGGCCCGGCGCGCTGACACCGTCGGTCGTGATGTCGCTTGGCCTCGGTCTCGCGGTGCTGGTGACCATCACGCAGATCGACGGCAACCTGCGGCGACAGTTCATGGCCGCGCTGCCCGAGCACGCGCCGTCGTTCTATTTCATCGATATCCCGGCGGCCGAGGCTCCGCGATTCAGCGAATTCCTGAAGCAGGCCGCTCCGGCAGCCAACGTGGAAACCGTGCCCATGCTGCGCGGACGCATCGTCGCCGCGAAGGGCATCCGGGCCGAAGACCTCAAGCCTTCGACGGATTCCGCGTGGGTGCTGCAGAGCGACCGCGGCCTGACCTATACCGGCGAAGTTCCGCGCGGTTCGACAGTCGTCGACGGCACCTGGTGGGACGCCGGCTACAGCGGGCCCCCGCTGGTGTCACTGGAGAAGAAAATCGCCGACGGTCTCGGCGTGAAGGTCGGCGACGACATCACCGTAAACGTGCTGGGCCGCGACATCACCGCGAAGATCAGCAATCTGCGCACGGTGGATTGGCAGAGCCTCGGCATCAATTTCGTCCTGGTATACTCGCCGAAGGCCTTCGCCGGCGCCCCTCATACCGATATCGCGACACTCACCGAAGCCGGCTCTTCGAATGCTGCAAGCGACGCCAAGCTCATCAAGGACGTCGCCGCCGCCTTCCCGATGGTGACCAGCGTACGGGTGCGCGAGGCGCTCGATTCGATCGGAAAGGTCGTGACCAACCTCGTGCTGGCGATCCGGGGCGCCAATTCGGTGACCCTGATCTCGGCCATTCTGGTGCTGGGCGGCGCGCTGGCTGCGGGGCATCGGCACCGGGTCTATGATGCGGTGATTCTCAAAACCCTCGGCGCGACCCGGGCGCGGCTGCTCGGCGCCTATGCGCTGGAGTATCTGCTAATCGGGTTGGCCACGGCCGTGTTCGGGGTGGCGGCTGGATCAATTGCCGCTTGGCAGATCGTGACCCGGCTCATGACGCTGGGCTTCGTCTGGCAGGCCGGCAGCGCCGCCCTCGTGGTCCTGGCCGCGCTCACCGTGACGGTCGGGCTGGGGCTGGCCGGAACATTACTCGCACTTAACCAAAAACCGGCTAACGTGCTCCGTAACTTATGACAATTTGTAGCAGCAAATGACGGGTTTTGCGACAAACAGCCGCGCGCCCATGCTTGCGTCGAGTGTGTTAGTTTCCCACATACCGAGCGGGTTCAGAATCTGACTTGATGCCGTCCCGAGATGGCTCCACAGTCGGTTTTTGGGAAAAGCTTATAGCTGGCGGCGCAGACCCTTCGCTTTCGCCAGTCAACCACGGGGTTTCGACTATGTCGGACTTGGACCGCAACTATACGTCTCCTTTCGGCCGGGCCGCCGGGCGTGCGGACGCCGCGACCGTCGATGCCGGTCTGCGCTCGTACATGCTCAAGGTCTACAACTACATGGCGATCGGCCTGGCCATCACCGGCCTTGCGGCGCTTGGCGTCTACATGGGCGCTGTAACGCCTGACGCCTCCGCCGCCGCAGGGCGGATCGGCAAGCAGTACCTGACGTCGTTCGGCGTCGCGATGTTCGTAAGCCCGCTGAAGTGGGTCTTCATCCTCGCGCCGCTGGTGATGGTGTTCGCCATCTCGTTCGGCATCAATCGCCTGAAGCCGGCGACCGCCCAGTTGCTGTTCTGGGTTTTCGCGGCGCTGATGGGCATCTCGCTGTCGTCGATCTTCCTAGTCTACACCCACACCTCCATCGTGCGAGTGTTCTTCATCACGGCTGCCTCGTTCGGTGCGCTGAGCCTTTACGGCTACACCACCAAGCGTGACCTGACCGGGATGGGATCGTTCCTGATGATGGGCCTGTTCGGCATCATCCTCGCGAGCCTGGTGAACCTGTTCATTGCTAGCACGATGCTGCAGTTCATCGTCTCGGTGATCGGCGTTCTGGTGTTCGCTGGCCTCACCGCCTGGGATACCCAGCGTCTGAAGAACGATTACATCTACGGCTACGCCAGCCAGGGTGGCGACGTGGCAGAGCGTGCGGCGATTACCGGCGCACTCTCGCTCTACCTGAACTTCATCAACCTGTTCACGCTGCTGCTGCAGCTGCTTGGACAACGAGACTGAGACTGATCGTGGCTGATCGGTGAACTCTCGAAAGCCCCGGCCAAAAGCCGGGGCTTTTGTTTTGCGGGCGGTAATCTAGACTGCACCCTTATGCCAGACCCCATGATCCGTTCCGCAACGCGCGCGGATGTTCCCGCCATCACCGACATCTATGCCGAGGCCGTCAAGCACGGCACCGCAACCTTCGAACTGACACCGCCGGACACCGCGGAAATGACGCGGCGCTTCGATGAATTGTCCCGCGGCGGCTTCCCTTATCTCGTGGCAATTTGCGACGGCAGCATCGCCGGCTACGCCTATGCAGCGCTCTATCGCGCGCGCCCGGCGTATCGCTTCACGGTGGAGAACTCGGTGTATCTGGCGCCCGCCAACCACCGGCAGGGCATCGGTCTGGCGCTGCTGACCGAATTGGTTGTCCAGTGCGAAGCGCGCGGCTTTCGCCAGATGATTGCTGTGATCGGCGACTCCGCCAATGCCGCCTCGGTGGGCGTTCACACCCGCGCGGGCTTCGAGATGACCGGCACGATGAAAAATGTCGGATTCAAATTCGGGCGCTGGCTCGACACGGTGCTGATGCAGCGCCCACTTGGCGATGGCGGCACGACGCTCCCCAAGGGCTGAACAAACTTGCCGCCTGTCGAGTGCGATCCGCGCCCTAAACCAGCGCGAGCTTACGGTCGATCACCAGCAGCACGCGCTCAAGGTCATGGCCGCGGCGCAGAATCTGTCCGCTGGCAGCAATCACGCTGTAGGCACCCTGCTTGCGGGTAAGACGCGGATCTTTCTCGATCCGGTAGATCGGGACTTCCGAGGCGCGGCGGAAGATCGAAAACACCGCGCGGTCTTTCAGAAAATCGATGGCGTAATCGCGCCACTCGCCGTCGGCGACCATGCGCCCGTACAGGTTGAGAATGCGATTGAGTTCGACACGGTTGAACGTAACGCTTTGGGGCGGGAGCGACCCGGTGCTGCGCTCCAGCCCCCGGCTCTCGCTTGGATCGATATCGCCCGACACTGAACTCATCGGCGCCTCCTGTCACATACCGAACATGATCGCCCCGTCCGGCGACGCCTGCAAGCATGATTTCAGGAACTTACGCCGTCCCATCGAAGCGCAGAGCATCACGTGGAAGTCAGGTAAATCATAATGCCGCCCGATTTCGGTCAATCCCCCGCCGTGCTGGGCTGCGACCAAGATGAAACTGCGTTGACCCGGTCCTTTCGGCACCGGATTCCTCAGCCCCCAGCCCCCCGGGGTCGTCAGGATCGGGTCTAATTCTTCGCAGTAAATTAGATCCCCATCCTTCGGGCCAGCGCGAGCTGGCCTTTTTGTTTGGGGCGGGTTTTGCTTGAATCAGCAAGGTTCGCGCAGGCGGCAGATACGCAATCGCGTATCGCCCACCTTGCAGCGGCGTTACCTTGATTCAAGTTTGGGGAATTCAGTTCAGCGAGGTAAAGGCTGCACCCAGCATCGGACCGGGCTTGTCGCGATTGCCGTCCTGAATATAGACCGCCACCGCATCGACACCTTCACGCGTGATGTTTTCAAGCGGCACGGTCCAACTGCCGGCCTTGCCATTCCAGTCACCGACCTTCAGCACATTGCGCACCACGTTGTGATACGTGATCTGCTGCCCGCGATTCTCGCCGCGCGAGATGGTGATCGGAACCTGCTTCGACACCGCGCAGATCCAGATTTCACCGCTCCTGCCGCCGGCTTCCGCCACTGACACATTGATCTGGCTGCCCGATGTCGTCATCGTAATCGGCACCGACATCACACCGTCGTTCTTCTGGGTGCCCTTCGCGGCGTTCTCGATCGCGATGCGGTCGCTGCCGAGAACATCGGTCGTGCCGTTGACGATGACTTGCGGCGTGTAGACGCCGCGGTTGCCGCGCATATGCGAATAGGCCTTCTGTCGCGCGCTGAAACGCGAATCCGCCAGCGTGTCCTTCCAGCCGAGATAATCCCAGTAATCGATCGGCAGACTGAGCGCGATGACGGACTTGTCCTGCGCAAGTTCACCGAGAACCTTGTCTGCCGGCGGGCACGATGAGCAGCCCTGCGATGTGAACAGCTCGACCACCGCGCGCGGATCATCGGCATATGCCGGCGTGATCACGGTGACGATCGCGCAGATGCCAAGCGTACGCGACAGGCGCGACGCGAACGCGCCGACTGTCGTCGTTTTCGATTCTGGCGAATCAGACATCCCGTCTGTCCCTATCAGCAAGAAGGCGGCCCCTTGATAGGCCGCCCCCCGGGTGTTTCGCTACTCACTTCGCGGTGAGCCCGTTCACGGATGCGTTTTTAGTGGAGCGGATTTGACATTTGCTGCCCACCCGGCCGCAAGTTTGCATCGCGAATGTCAAATCCTGAACTCCACTCGAAGCCAATAATTGCGAGTGGTCCTTCGATTCTAACATTCGCGAGGCGACCTGCCAAAACGGGAGGCGAATGTTAGAATCGGACCACTCGCCCGCGTTATGCAGCCAGATTGCGCAGCACGTAGTGGAGAATACCGCCGTTTCGGTAGTATTCGAGCTCATCGAGCGTATCGATGCGGCAAAGCAACGAGACACGCTTCAGTGAACCGTCCGAGGACACGACCTCCGCCGTTAACTTTTGGCGCGGCTTCAGATCGCCCTGCAGCCCGCGAATCGTGACCTTCTCATCGCCCTTAAGGCCAATCGACTGCCAGGACTCGCCGTCTTCGAATGTCAGCGGCAGCACACCCATGCCGACGAGGTTGGAGCGGTGGATGCGCTCGAAGCTCTGCGTAATCACCGCACGCACGCCGAGCAGGCGCGTGCCCTTCGCAGCCCAGTCGCGCGACGAGCCGTTGCCGTATTCGGCGCCGGCGAACACCACGAGCGGCACCTGTTCGGCCTGATACTTCATCGCGGCGTCGTAGATCGACATCTGCTCGCCGTCCGGCCAGTGCTTGGTGAGGCCGCCCTCCGGAATGTTGCCGTCGGCGCCCTTCAGCATGTGGTTCTTGATGCGGATGTTCGCGAAAGTGCCGCGCATCATGACTTCGTGGTTACCACGCCGCGTGCCGTACTGATTGAAGTCGGCGGGCCGCACCTGATGCTCCGACAGATACTTTCCGGCTGGCGAGGTCAGCTTGATCGCACCGGCTGGTGAAATATGGTCGGTGGTGATCTTGTCGCCGAAGACCGCAAGAATGCGCGCGTCGAGCACATCGACGATCGGCTCCGGCTCCATCTTCATGCCCTCGAAGTACGGCGGGTTCTGCACGTAGGTCGAACTCATGTTCCAGGCGTAGGTGTCGCTGGTCACGGTCTTGATCTTGCGCCAGTTGGTGTCGCCCTTGAACACGTCTGCATACTTCTTCTTGAAGATCGTCGAGGTGACATACTTCTTGATCGTGGCGTTGATCTCTTTCGAGGTCGGCCAGATGTCCTTGAGATAAACCGGCTTGCCGTCGCGGCCGGTGCCGAGCGGCTCCGTGGCGAGGTTGATGTTGACGTTGCCGGCCAGCGCATAGGCAACCACCAGCGGCGGCGACGCGAGATAGTTCGCCTGCACGTCCGGCGAGACGCGGCCCTCGAAGTTGCGGTTGCCCGAGAGCACCGCCGCGCCGATGATACCGTTGTCGTTGATCGCCTTCGAAATCTCTTCCGGCAGCGGACCGGAGTTGCCGATGCAGGTGGTGCAACCGAAGCCGACGAGGTTGAAGCCGACCTTGTCGAGATCCTTCTGCAATCCGGAATTGGCAAGATACTCTGCGACCACCTGGCTGCCCGGCGCGAGCGAGGTCTTCACCCACGGCTTCGCGGTCAGGCCCTTGGCGGCAGCGTTGCGTGCCAGAAGGCCTGCACCGATCAGCACGTTCGGGTTCGAGGTGTTGGTGCACGACGTGATCGCTGCGATCACCACGTCCCCGTGGCCGAGATCAAAATTGCGTCCTTCGACCGCGTAGCGGTGACCGTCCAGTGCCTTCTTGTAATCCGACTCCATGGCAGCGGCGAAGCCGTCCGCGACCGCCGGCAGCGCCACGCGGCCCTCGGGGCGCTTCGGACCAGCCAGCGACGGGACGACGTCGCCGAGGTCGAGGGTCAGCAATTCGGTGAACACCGGATCGGGCGAAGCCGCGGTGCGGAACAGGCCCTGCGCCTTGGCGTATTTTTCCACCAGCGCGACGCGCGCGGACTTGCGGCCCGAGGTCTTGAGATAGTCGAGCGCCGACTTGTCGACCGGAAAGAAGCCGCAGGTCGCGCCATATTCTGGCGCCATGTTGGCAATGGTGGCCTTGTCGGCGACCGACATCGAATCGAGACCCGCGCCGAAGAATTCGACGAACTTGCCGACAACGCCCTGCTTGCGCAGCATCTGCGTGACGGTCAGCACAAGGTCGGTCGCGGTGACGCCTTCCTTGAGCTGACCCTTGAGCTTGAAGCCGACCACGTCCGGCAGCAGCATCGACAGCGGTTGACCGAGCATCGCTGCTTCAGCCTCAATGCCACCTACGCCCCAGCCCAGCACCGCAAGTCCGTTGACCATGGTGGTGTGCGAGTCGGTGCCGACCAGCGAATCCGGATAGGCGACTTCGAAGGTGCCCTTCTTCTTGCCGACGGTGAGCTTCTCTCTCTTGGTCCAAACCGTCTGCGCGAGATACTCGAGATTGACCTGATGGCAGATGCCGGTGCCGGGCGGCACCACGGAGAAATTGGTGAACGCCTTTTGGCCCCACTTCAGGAATTCGTAGCGCTCCTGATTCTGCTTGTACTCTTCGGCGACGTTCTTACCGAAGGCCTTGTTGTCACCGAAGAAGTTGACGATCACCGAGTGATCGATGACGAGATCGACCGGCACCAGCGGATTGATCTTTTCGGCGTCGCCGCCGAGGGCCTTCATCGCGTTACGCATGGCGGCGAGATCGACCACTGCCGGCACGCCGGTGAAATCCTGCATCAGCACGCGCGCGGGACGGAATGCGATTTCGTGTTCGAGGGTTTTCTTTCTCGCCCACTGCGAGAACGCAACGATGTCGGCCTTCTTGACCGTGCGATCGTCTTCGTTGCGCAGCATGTTCTCGAGCAGCACCTTCATCGAATAAGGCAGCTTCGAAATGCCCTTGAGGCCGTTCTTTTCAGCCGTGGGCAGGCTGTAATAAACGTAAGTCTTGGTGCCGACCTTGAGGGTTTTCTGGCATTTAAAGCTGTCGAGCGAGGGCATGTGAACGATCCCAGTTCAGAAGTTGAAGATACCCGGCAAAAGGTATCAAGGCACCGTCAAAAGCGAAGGAATCAGGGTTGAACCGTGCTGTTTCCGGCGGCTGATTGTGTGCTGCACCAAGTTCCGGTTTTATAGAATCTTTCCAGTCTGTCCACCACACCCGCTATGGATTGTCTCCCTGTCATGCACGTCACGGCTGGAACTACAGCGCCCCGCCACAGGCCATCGGTCAAGCCATCATGAGGCTTACGGCTCAGGGGCTGAAATGCGTCAGGGGCGGGCGCGATATCTTTTCCGGTCTCGATTTTGCGGTCCCCGCAGGTCAGGCGCTGGCTGTGACCGGCATCAACGGGGCGGGGAAGTCATCGCTGCTCCGGCTGATGGCAGGACTGCTTCCGGCCGCCGGTGGCGCGATCACACTTGAAGGCGGCGAAGCGGAACTCACGCTTGCGGAGCAGGCGCATTATCTCGGCCACCGCGACGCGCTGAAACCCTCCCTGACGGTGCTGGAAAACCTCGATTTCTGGCGCGAGTTCCTTGGCGGCGAAGCGATCGATGGACCCGCGAGCCTGAAGACCGTGGGCCTTGGCCACGCGGTCCACCTGCCCGCCGCGTTCCTCTCGGCCGGCCAGCGCCGCCGCCTGTCGATTGCGCGGCTGATTGCCGTCAATCGCCCGGTCTGGCTACTGGACGAGCCAACTTCGGCGCTCGACTCATCCGGACAGACGATGGTGGCCGCCTTAATGAGCGCGCATTTGCGCAGCGGCGGGATCATTCTCGCCGCGACCCATGGACCGCTCGGGGTTCCCGCACAGGAACTTCGGATCGGCGGTGATGCGTGACCTCACTTGCAGCACTTATCCGCCGCGACATCGTCGTCGCGCTGCGCGCCGGCGGCGGCGCGATGATCGGCGTCCTGTTTTTCGTCTCAGTCGTGGTGGTGATGCCATTCGCACTCGGCCCCGATTTGGCTTTGCTGAAGCGCATTGGCCCGGCGATCCTGTGGCTGGGTGCCATGCTGGCGAGCCTGCTGACGCTGGACCGCCTGTTCACCGCCGACCAGGAGGACGGATCGCTCGATCTGATCGTGATGAGCCGCACGCCGCTGGAATTGAGCTGCGCGGCGAAGGCGCTGGCCCATTGGCTGGCAGCCGGTGTGCCGCTGATCGTGGCGACGCCGCTGATCGGCATCCTCCTCAACCTCGATGCGACAGCCACATTCGCGGTTGCGCTGACGCTGCTGGTCGGCACACCGGCTCTCACATTCACCGGAATGATCGGAGCGGCCCTGGCGGTCACACTGCGGCGAGGCGGATTGCTGCTCGCGGTGGTGGTGCTGCCGCTGTCGATCCCCGTGCTGATTTTCGGTGTCGCCGCCTCGAACGCCGCCGTCGAAGGGGCGATGCCGTTCGGCACGCCGTTTTCGATCCTGTGCGCGTTGTCACTGGTCAGCCTGGTGGTCGGCCCGTTCGCGGCGGCCGCCAGTCTCCGGCATGGGCTCGACTGATGCGACATTGCGTCCGATCAACTTTCGCAGAAACGCGGCATCGTAAAGTCCACGCGCATTGCCTCCACCGCGTGCGGCGATTATCAGGACCATCATGAGCCTTATCGACCTCGCCAATCCAACCCGGTTCCTCGCGTTGACTGCGCGCGTGCTGCCGTGGCTTGCCGCCATCACAACAGTTCTACTCGCGATCGGCCTTTATCAGGCGGCGATGGCGCCCGACGATTACCAGCAGGGCGCGACCGTGAAGATCATGTTCATCCACGTTCCCAATGCGTGGTTGTCGATGTTCGTCTGGGGCATCATGAGCGTGGCGGCGCTCGGCACGCTGGTGTGGCGGCATCCGCTGGCGGATGTCGCGGCGAAAGCGGCCGCGCCGCTCGGCGCTGCGTTCACGTTTCTCGCCCTCGTCACCGGATCCCTTTGGGGCCGCCCGATGTGGGGCACTTATTGGGAATGGGATGCACGGCTGACGTCCGTGCTGATTCTGTTTCTGATGTATCTCGGCATCATGGCGCTGTGGCGCGCGGTGGAAGATCCATCCCGCGCAGCACGTGCAGCAGCCATCCTGACGCTGGTCGGCGCGATCAACATTCCGATCATCAAGTTTTCGGTCGACTGGTGGAATACGCTGCATCAGGGCGCGTCGGTCATTCGCGCCGGCGGCCCGAGCATGGATCGCGCATTTCTTGTTCCGCTGCTCATCATGGCGGTGGCTTTCTCGTTGCTGTTCCTGACGTTGCATCTCGCCGCGATGCGTAACGAGGTGCTGCGGCGGCGGGTCCGTACCTTGCAGATGATGCAAGCCAGCCGGCAGGCGGCGTGATCGCCATGCCGCTTCTCGCATCGCTCGGTCCCTACGCATCGTTCATCGTCACGTCGTATCTGCTTGTCGGCCTCGTGGTCGCGGCACTTATCGTGTGGGTCGGCCTCGACTTCCGCCGCCAGAAACAGATTTTGCGGGATCTCGAAGCCAGCGGCGTGACCCGGCGCTCGGCGCAACCTCCAGGTAAATCATCATGAGCGACAACGGCGCTACGCGCCCGCAACGCCGTTCATGGCTGGTGGCATTGCCACTGATCGCCTTTGCCGTGCTCGCCGGGCTGTTCTGGTTCCGGCTCGGCGCGGGCGATCCTGCGCGCATCCCTTCAGCCCTGATCGGCCGTCCCGCGCCGCAGACAAAATTGCCCCCGCTTGAAGGACTCGTCGCTGGCGGCACGCAGGTGCCGGGGCTCGACCCGGCGGCGTTCAAGGGCCAGGTCAGCATCGTCAACGTCTGGGCATCATGGTGCGTGCCGTGTCATGATGAAGCGCCGCTGCTGGTGCAACTCGCGCAGGACAAACGGATTCAACTGATCGGAATCAACTACAAGGACAGCCCGGACAATGCCCGGCGCTTCCTCGGCCGCTACGGCAATCCGTTCAGTGCAGTCGGTGTCGACGCCAACGGCCGGGCCTCGATCGAGTGGGGAGTCTACGGCGTGCCGGAAACATTCGTTATCGGCCGCGACGGGACGATCGCCTACAAACTGATCGGCCCGATCACGCCACAGAATATCGACGTCGTTCTGAAGGCCGAGATCGAGAAGGCGCTGCGCGGCAAACCCTGAGACGGCGACGGCAGCATGTGGGAGGTCCCATGAAATATGTGATCCGGATTACCGCCGTCCTGTTGCTGCTCATCGTTGCCGCCGCCGTCTATATTTATCACGGCCTGAGCAACCGGCCGGACATCGACGCCTTCAACACATTCAAGACTTTCTCCAAGACCAGCCACGACCCGGGGCTGCGCGTAATGTTCCTCGGCGTCTCCACATTGCTGCTCGACGACGGCGAAACCGCAATCCTGAGCGACGGCTTCTTCACGCGGCCGAACTCGCGGCAGTTGCTTCTTGAGAAGATCGC